>PJTY01001063.1_pt1 | contig 10539 bp, 12 predicted proteins | sample 1512121 | NCBI WGS metagenome assembly PJTY01 (sample SAMN08177680, study PRJNA422409) | Soil metagenome, whole genome shotgun sequencing project. | isolation source: Soil enriched (2) on filter paper: alkali lignin treatment | place: USA: Madison | collected 2015-01-15 | reverse complement strand
AATTTCAGGTGGATTTTTTTTTGATTTAACGAATGTACCTTGATTATAAAAATCTAGTTTTCCGTCCGTATAAACCACACATTCCGTTTGTAGTGAACCTTCAACGCAGTAGGTATCGTCCTTAATAAGTTCCAGAACTTTTTCAGGCTGACCACCAATTAATTTTGGTAATTTCATTGGTCGATAAGAGTTTCCTCCTTTGATTCGATAAGTCACATTTTTAAGTAAATATCTATCAGAACCTTCTTTCTTTTCAATAATGTAATAATCAAAAAAGATCTCATCTTTAGCCACTTTTTCAGGAATCCAAACACCTGAAATATCTGGTTTAGAACAAGCCGTGAGCAATACCGCAAAAGTAGTCAGGGCAATCCCTTTTATTAAGTTTTTCATTATATTTCCTCCCTGCCAACAGGCTTTACACCATCCCAAGCATCTTGCTGCCCAGCTAATAAATCCGGTAATTTTTTAGTACGGTTTTTCTTAACGTATTCACGCATTAATGCCCTGATCTCTTGGCTTGCATTCTTATCTTGAGCCTTACAGATTGCTTGAAATTCTTTTTTCAGGCTTTCTTCAACCAAAATTCCAATTTGTGTGATTTTCTCGGCCATATATCCTCAAAATTTCATTCAACGTTGGCCACAATATAATTTTAATGAGGACTAATTCTTGTATTAATTTTGATAAAAACCCTTGTAAATCAATTGTTTTGTGAGTACAAATCAATATGGGTATAAATGTAGATGACTATTTTTCGAGTACAGCCAATGCAAAGCATGGCTACGCAGAAAAATCGGCATCATTGAAAATTTACATAGGCTATAAAACGCACTGATTTACGTTTTAAGAAACTTTAACGTTAGGAAGCTAAGAAACCATAGGAAAGTTTAAAAAACTCGAAATAACTCAAAATAGAGCGTTTTAGATAGGTAATTTTGAATTATCTAAAGTAGTTTTGTTTGAAATCTTATTAATCTAGAAAATTAAGAACCAATTTAAAAAAAGCCTAAGCAAATAATAATTTTTTTAGTTTAAATACTATAAATCAAATAGTTGGCACACATATTGCAAAAGGGAAAAGGCACTCAACTCATCCTCAACGTATCACACACCCCTCGCTTTGCTCGGGCTGATGGTGAACGTTGAGTGAGTTTCGGCAATACTCACCCTAAGGGCGACCATCTAAAAAGATGACACATCCCTTAAGTATTGCCGAATTAACCTAATGGGCTGACGGAGCCACGCATCGGTCGTATCCGCACCATGCTTCGCACACATGGCAGACAAGGACTAAAGGTCTTGCACCTCTCCCCACGCGCTCCTTGTCGAAGTATGGCGATATCTCTGCGAGGGTTTCCCCAACATGCAACTTAATCAACCTATACAACTACTCTCAACGCTCCGCTTATGTGGGGTTCCCCTGTAACGGTTTAGCTCGAATCTTTCGATTTTCACTATCGCTACGTTGCACCAGTGACACTTATTCCTTCCACATGCAACGCATGCCAACCGAAAATCGGGCACGCAGAAGCAGGCAAAACTTGCTGAAAGAAGCTTATTTGATGAAAAAAAACACTTAACTAACGAAGACTTATCATCTGGGGCTTGAAATTACTGCACATAACTGTGAAAATAGAGTTCAGGTACAAGCCTTTGGTGAAATCATAACGGACGCCAATCCTTATGATCTTCGTTACTTGATGGTGAGACATCAAATAACTGCGTACCGACGAATTTAAAGCCCTCCTTGATGTATGTCAAGGAGGGCTTTTCGTTTTGTACTAAAAAATATTATAAAAAACATACCCATATTGATTTGTGCGCACAAATCAACATGGGTATGTTTTTCGGTGTAGAATCTCTTAGAAATCATCGAATAAACAATTTTTTCAGGATACTGTGAATGGCAAAATTATCACTTACTGAGGTCTCAAAACGCTTTAAAGTGAGCCGTTCAACTGTTTACAGAGCGATCAAAGAAGGAAAGCTATCTCGGAGTGCTGATAATCAGTTTGATCTGGCTGAAGTAATCCGTTGCTTTGGTGAACCAGTAATTAAGACATCCCCTGAAGACCAGTCTAAAGCTCCAGTAAAAGACGATGCTGATTTACGTCAGTTGGTCGATTTTATGAAAAGAGAGATTGAATCTTATAAAGAACGTGAACAGCGTTATTTGGATCAAATTGACCGGTTCCAGCTTTTATTAGGGCACAAAGAGTCTTCTGAAAAAGTGTCTCATGACTCACCTGTGACACGTTCCAACGATACACCACGCGACACTTTTAATGACACACCTGAAACTATTGGTACACAAGTAATGAAACAAAATGAGACGTCTCATGATACATCTTTGACATATCTCAATGGTGCACCACGAGACACTTTTGAGGCGTCTCATGACACACTAAAAAAACAGCCTAAAAAGCGTGGTTTACTTGGCCGTGTTATAAGTGCTGTATTTAATGATAATTAATGTGATACACCCACTTAATATAGAGAATGAATATGAGCATTTTTGAGAAATTTTTAGATATAGAACAAAAATATAACGTTAGATTGCATGAGGGTGAAAATTTTAAACAAGCCCTTTATAACAGTAGAATGACGGATTCTGATGAATGCATCATTGATAAAATAGAACTCGTTCTAAAACACTATCCGGATAAAAAGAATCTTACTTTATCTACTTATGAATCAGATGAAACGTCTGAAGTTCAATTTTGTTATGCCGTGGTAGTACCCCACTAAAATTAAGCCTCAACTAAAAACTGAAGTTCAATAAAAATGGCATCCATTGGGATGCCATTTTTATATTCCTATCATCTAGATAGAAAAAATTTTCAATCCGCATTTAAAGGGTAGTGGAACACCCATTTTTCAATTTACATTGAAAGGTAGTGGGATACCTATTGATTCACATTAGTAAATTTAGGTTCATAAGTCAAACTAGCGAATGACTCACTTGGAACACTACCTGACACACCTGAAACTATTGCTACACAACCAATGAGACAAAATGACACGTCTCATGACACATCATAATAATTGCCGTAGTTTTACTATCCTCCAAAGGAAATTGCTCCTTTCAGTTTTCCTGCCCATATCAAAGTAATACCACCAAGAACAACGACAAGTCCCAATAAGACTTCAGGGCGATCCTTAAAGTGTTTAGCTAGAGTTACTACCATTGCGAAAAAATCATGCATGTTCATTCATCCAAAAAGCTTTGAAGAACTTAATTACACTCGTATACGTATATCGGTTCGTTGTGTGTTTTCGACACCAAACAAACCATACGAGAGTATTTAAGGCCATAAATAACCCTTAAATTTTCGGATAAAATGAAAAAAAGTATCAGGCGGAAGGACTTCCGTTTATTTTTCATATCGACCAAAATTTAAAGCCGACACCTATTATAAAGATGAAAAAACTGTTTTTTTGGCAAGATTCCACGTGCTGTCAACAGGAAAAATCTAGGACTGATTATGCAAAATATCTAATCAAAAGTGTGGAACATTGATTAATTAATAAGCGTGGAACGTGAAAAATCATAAAAAAAGCCCAGTCTGGCTAGAATGGGCTATAAACATTCAACTACAGCGTTGAATTTAAAGGGAAAACTTCAAGCATTTCGCATAAGGCGTATTATGTTAATTTTAGAAAAACTTTAAAATTGATATTCGTTATATTCCCAGTCATCCGCAACCATATTCTTAAATTTTTGTTCCAACACAGTCTTATCTACTTGCTCTGTATCTTGCTTCAAATCAACATAGTAAGTATTTTCAACTGGATTAATTGTTACCTTAGTAATTTCTACAGCTTCAACCTGTCCATCAGCATTTACAAGTCCAATATCTTCAAACATCATTCCAGCCACTGGAATAACATTACAGTCTATGTCTTTTGAAATATAAAAGACTTCTAATGGATACTTAGCTACATATCCTCTTGTTACTCTAATTTTCATAAAATTCCTTTATAATAAGGTTGTTAGTACTTAACTCTATAGATATAAACTATCTTAATAAATATTATTTTCAACAGTTAATTGGGATCAAAAATGAATCAAGAACAGTTTCAAGAATGTATGAAAATTTGGATAAAACCAGAGACATGGCATACAAATCATCCTTGTGATACCAAAAGGTTTAATCAAGCTATTCAGCAGTTAATGGCTATAAATGGCGCCAAACTTCTTCATCCAGAGGATTTTTCTAAACAACTTTATATAGCATTAGCTAATGAATATCCGAAACTGAGCCAAAACTTTATTAGTGAGCAGGTGGAAGATGCTAGTCAAAAATATGATGTTATTAGTAGCTACTTATATGATATAAGAAATTGATATTGTTATAAAAATCAAATAATAGACGTATACATGGTTAGAAGAGAATCAGATCCATTCATTGTCTCAATTAATTTAAATCCATGACGCTCATACAATGCTATGAGTTTTGGCTGATTCTCACATTCTAAGATAATTACCCGTCCACCAATGAGAGCTTGGGCTTGGGAAATCACATTGTAAATTTCACTTAGAATCACATCTAACTTAATCGGATTAGGCTTAACCAAACTATTCTTACCGATCTGACCGATCAAATATACTTTTAATGTATTAGCCGTTTTACTCATGCCATTCAGTTTTTTAACAGCTGTTCCTGAGAGGCTTTCTGTATTAATTGTAATTTCTTTGAATGAGATCGAGAAATAGGCAAGTATATCCCCATTATCCCCATCTAGAATTAGATAAGTGCGCGAAATAGAAGAGTTTTCAAAGCGTATCCCTTTGCCTTTATTTAGTAAAAAGCTTTCAACATCGGGATTTTGAGGACAGGCAAAGCTATCATTCAAGAACTGGCAAACAGTATCGTCACCATGTTCTTGAATTAACGCTTCGAGTTGGACAATCGTTGTTTTAATAGCTTAATACCCTTTGCATTCTCGGCATTGTAATCACGAGCAGAAATCTCAACTTTGCGAGGATTTTCTAGATCATTGATTATAGCATTAATTGCTGTAGGGCTTTCAATTACAAAGCTTTTATTAAACGAGACAGTAGCCATTACACGGTACTCCTCTAGTTCTGGCAATATCATGAAGTTTCATTAAAGTTCATTAAACTTCACGAATCTTCATTATTCGCTATAGTAAATATTTTCTATTGAAAAGTAAAATTCTATTTTATATTTTCAATTGTAAATATATGAAAAATAATAAAAATGTATTTATTTATTTTTGTACTCACAAAACAATCCATGCATCTAGAAAAAGCCCTATATTGTTTTGTGCGTACAAAACAATATAGGGCTTTTTTATCTAAAGAATAAATTTAAAAACAACAACTTATAAATTTTCTTTTTTATATCTATCACTATGAAGCAGAATAATTTGAATTAACTCAGCTCGATTCAACTCGAACAATGATTGTAGTTGCATCGCGAGATCCTCTCGATCATCTTCAGGAACCTTTCCTGAACTTCTTAGGCTAATCCGGCAGCCAATAACAGACTGTGCTAGCTCATATAGTTCCTGATCATCCAGTTCCTCAATTTTCATGATCTAGCTCATCCTTGGGCCATTTTTCATACGTGGGGCATTCTTCAGCTCACTGTTTGGTGTATTTAAATTTTGTGTGGGCTGATTCTGTCTTTGCTGCTGTAGCTGTTGGTTAAACTTGCTATGTAGTTCGCTCTTAAAGCGTTTATCAAAACGTGCTGACGTATCTTGCCTAAACTCTGTCAAATATTTGTCTGAATAACGGATATGCAGCTTATTAAACGGAATTTCGTAAATCTCCCCCTTAATTCGAGCTTTCATAATTGCTTCGTCTTTAACCCTATAGGCATCTACTACCTGAAGCGAAGTATCTTTTTCAAAGTGCTCTTTTTTGAATAAACCAGTCTTTAAAATGAGTTCCTGGTCTAACTGGAGCTGCTCACCCTTGGCGATATTCATTTGACCATTAAATTTAACAATTTCATCCCCTAAAATGGCCTTACTTCTTAGGCTATTTCGGACTTCCTCAATAATCTCTTGTTTGCTGAAATGCTGATCTGGCATAGTCATTGTCTTAAATATGCTATTGAGATTATAGATTTCACGCTTCTCTGAAATGCTGTGCCGGTGTTCCTGAAGATAGTTTTTAATTAATTCATCTTTAGCCTGAACCACAGAATAATCAGTAGAGAAATTTTTAACTTCTGTACGGCCTAATATTCGCTTCAAGTTATCGAATGCTGACAGTTCTTTTTCCTGATATTGGCCATCAGGCTGTCTAACCCAGATTTTTTCTTCCTGATTGAACCTAGTCGAGCTGTAATTCAGTTCCACATTGCCTTTATGACGGGTCAAAGCTACATAGGTCAGATTGGCATTCATATTCTCACTGGCAAGAATATAGGCATTCTCTACAGTCATTCCTTGTGAGGAATGGATGGTATTCGCATAACCATGCTTAAAATGCTGATAGCTATCTAAATCAATCTTCTTGATCTGGCCGCCCCGATCTGACTCAACCATCAAGCCTTTAATCCGCTGTTGGGTATTACGCTCAAAGCCAATAATTCTGGCTGTTTCACCATTGGAGATGTTTAAGGCATGGTTATTCTGTTTGAATACGATCTTGTCTCCAGTCGCAAGATCGATTTCACCCTTATAAGTATTTACCTTTTGGCTTTCTGCAAGGAGTTTACCTTGCTTGATCAGGATGGAACGGGCCATTCTGTTTAATTCGTCCACGTCCCGATTTGAGTGAGCAAGTATCAGCTTACTTTCACTGTGATCAAGGGACCATGAATGAATTGTTTTGGCTAAGGCAACCTCATGGGATTCACATGCTTTGACCTTGCCTAAAGCCTGATAAATATCTAAAGCCTTATCAACTTCATGCTTAGATAAATATTCTGAAGCTTTACACATTTCAGTGGTTTTTTGACGCTGAATATTCTCTAGGGTCACTATATTTTTATAGTCTAGGTTTTTCTGGATATGATTAAACGCTGAACCGGCCATAACTGCATTTAACTGGTAGCTATCACCCACTAATTTAAGTTGTGCGTTGTGCTGTTCAGTAATCATCAAGAGTTTTTGCATATCTCTTGAACCGACCATACCGGCTTCATCCAGAATCAATACAGTCTTATCATTAATTGCTAGATTTCCACTTTCATATCGAGCCAAGAAACTGGCAATCGTACTGCTCGGAATATCACAATCTGAAGCAATCGCTTTTGCTGTGATGGCCTGAAGTGCAATACCATAAACTTGATAATCAGAATCCTTATAAGCTTCAGATACAGCACTCAATACATAGGATTTTCCTGTACCTGCTGAACCACTCAACAAACTAATTCGGTCTGTCGAAGTTAGTGTATAAAATGCCTTTTCCTGCTCTGGATTAAACGTTCGTGTTTCGGCAACTCGAACTGCATTTAATGGCAATTTATCAATGAGTGTTCTTGGCTTTTGTATCCGGCTATCTTGGTTCGCATTGTAGATCAGTGTTGATATAGATTCTTCAATTCCAACCAGTTCATTTGAAGATAAAACAACACTGTCCTTACCATATAAAACTGCCATTTCAGGGCACGTCAAAACAGCTTCACGGGCTTTTAAATATTGTTCCTCACCATCAGTATGATTAACCAAGAATCTATCAAGTTCACGCATGGTAAAAACAGACTGAGTGGCCGTGAGCACTTTCAACACTTCACTCGGTTTCTCAATAATGGTTTCACCATTTTGATGCTTAATATTTTTAATGTTTTCGTTAATACTGTACTGATCATGACTGACGTAATCAGCCCTGAAGTTCTGGCTCTGGATCTCGGTACCAATAGCTTGATAACTGCGGTGGTCGATTCGGGCATCTAATCCCAATTTTTCCATATAGTCGTTGGTATGGTTTGCCCATTCCATCCGGACATCAGACACGAATATTCTTGCTGAAAAATAGCGGTCTTTCCCTGCACCACCTAATTCAGGATTCTTAGGATTGTACCGTCTGAAAAATTGCTGTTCTGTACGATCAATACCATCCAATTTTCGTTCACAGAACATCAGGTGTACGTGTGGATTTTGTTCACCATCACTGGCTAAAGGTGTATGAATTGCATAGGAATACGTAAAGTTTTTGCCTAAAGTCTTTTCTACAAATTGTTGAACTAGCTCTTGTCTTTGTTCTTGGGTTAATTCTCTAGGCAAAGAGATTTCTAATTCAGTATAGACCCGGCCATTGGCACGTTCATATTTATCTGCTGCTTTCCAAAAATGCTGGGCATCTACTGCCCATGATGGCAAGTTACCTGATTGGATTTGCTCGATATCGTCTCTTTTATACTTACCTTCACGATTAATATAGGCGTAATGGCTTGCCCCTCGACTTCCCGAAGAACCTACGTTTTTACCGGTTTTAACTGATAAATGATAGTTCGCCATTTTTCCCTAATTCGATCACCGCTTTTTGGTTTCTCGGAGAGAAACGCGGAAGCGTGCATTACTTATTGCTATTCGTAATGATACCCCTCACCCATCCAATTCCAGTATTTGAATTTCGTAACCGGTTTCTTTAAAACATAGGTATCTGTTTTTTATTAGAAATTTTTTGTAGACGTAAAAAAACCACATATTTAATGTGGTTTTAAATACAAGGTTTTATTGAAAAGGCAGGTTAATCATCATTAAAAAATGCTTTTTGTATCCCAACACCAATTAATCCGGCTATCGCAAGGTAAATAACTTTTGCATACCACATGCCCCACCAGACCGTAATTTTAGTTGCCCCGAATTCCATCTTTTGAGACTCCTCTGGAAGATAAGAAAGCTGTGACACCATATGAAAACTTGGAGTAGAAGCCTGTAACGCATAGTCATTTAATACAGGGAAGAAACAAGCAAAAAACATCATTGTTAATACAGGGATTAAAAACTTATTTGGAACGTTTAATCCTATTTTATAAATACCGATCACCACGGTAAGCCATGCAATTAGATACCCAACAGTATGTACGCCCGTCCACATATCTAATCCTAATGACTTCGTTGCTTTCCATATTGCAAAAAGACAAGCAACCATCACTATTCCAACAATAACTAGAAATAGTTCAACACCATTATTATTTCCGTAGGTTTGTGTATTACTCATATTATCAATCCTAATTATTAGGTTTTACTTCTTCGGTCAGCTCGCCAAAATCACAGATTTTGACGGCTTCGCTCGACATAAAACAGTAATCAAAGAGGGTAAAAAATTAAAATTTATCAGTTCGCTTCGTTAACACTTAGCTCTATTTATCTCGGGTTATTATTTCGAAAAAAGTTTTTTCATTCCTGATTTAAAACCACCCATAACACCTTGTGTACCAGAACTAGATGCTTCAAATCCACTTCCCACAAGAGAGATGGCAATTCGGGGAATCAAATAAAACATTCCGATGACAAGGCCAATTGTAATCATTAAAACAAAAGCGACAACAAAATTAGATCCGCCATTTTCCCCAACAACATTATCGTATGCTGTTATAACTCCAGATAAAAACAAATCACATGTGACAATTGTTAGTAAAATAATGGCATTAGGGGTAAGTACAGCTTGAAGCCAATTCGTTGCATATTTCCGAGTTGCAGGGAACATGGCAGCAGCAATAAAAATTGGTGCGACTACAACCAAAATGGCAATAACCATTTTGCATAATGTCCAGATTAAAAAGAAAATTACACATAAGATGACGGCTTCAAGAAGTAGAACGAGATAGACCAAAACAAAGAAAAATCCAGATACGACATTGGTAATTCCCATATCTACATTTTTAAAAGACTCTGTCACGACATCAAATACAATTGTCACAAAAGTCGTAAATGTAGATTGAGTATCATGCCCTGTCATTTCACTGATTAGGTTTGGAATGTCTTCAAGAAATACTTCCGCAATGTATGGGTAGAATGCATCCCAGCTAAATACAATCGACCAGATGATCATCATGATGATAAAATTTGAAACAACAGACTGAAAATCAACAGCCATTCCAAGCATCATTTTAAAACCTTGAAAAGTCATCCAGATCAAAATGAAGCCGCTAAAGACATAGATGAGTGGTGCAGTAATTTTTTGATAATAATTTTGCAGGCTAGACTTCAGGCTCTGCTCTAAATTACTTTGTATTGCCTCCATTAATTTATCTAATGTCCCCATACCTTGCTGGGTAACATTACCAATCTCTTTTGATACTTTGTTCTTTCCTGTATCTCCAGTTGAAGCATCCGGAATTGTTATAGATCCATCAGGATTTCCAAGGTCCTGCCCTGGTGTGTAATTTTCAACTGCATAAGCTGAACTAATGCCCAAAAAACTAAAGAAGATCAGGAAAATGTAGATAAACTTTTTCATAGTATCACCTACTGATTTACTGGAATTTCAGGTGGATTTTTTTTTGATTTAACGAATGTACCTTGATTATAAAAATCTAGTTTTCCGTCCGTATAAACCACACATTCCGTTTGTAGTGAACCTTCAACGCAGTAGGTATCGTCCTT
>PJTY01001057.1_pt1 | contig 10610 bp, 8 predicted proteins | sample 1512121 | NCBI WGS metagenome assembly PJTY01 (sample SAMN08177680, study PRJNA422409) | Soil metagenome, whole genome shotgun sequencing project. | isolation source: Soil enriched (2) on filter paper: alkali lignin treatment | place: USA: Madison | collected 2015-01-15 | reverse complement strand
GGGCCCAATCTCCGTGGGCGAGCGTGAGCATGTCAACCCGTGGCCTGCGCCCGCCGGACGCGCCCGATACCTGGTCGCCGCACGCGCATCGGCGGGAGGCCAGCGGCTTCAAGGCATCTCTCCGCCAGCCAGCGGCTGGAGTCCGGTTGGCACTGGGACGGTGGTGGATCGAACCGCTGCGCGCGCCTTCTTCGATTTCGCCGCCCTGATAGGGCCCCGGCGGCGCCACACCGGGTTTCCCGCCATGCCATCCCGGGGCGCTTGACGCCCCGGGGTGGCCCCGTGCATGTTGCAGTGCACAAACTGCAGCGGGCGGGGTGCCATGGACTGGACCGAGTACCGGACGCCTTCCTACGACGAGCTGATCGGCCCGGACGGACTGCCGCGGCCTGCCGCCCGCCCGCTGGTCGAGTACCTCTCCGGACTGTCCGGGGTGGAGCTGGCCGAGCGCCAGGTCGCCGCGGACCTCGCCGCGCTGGTGATGGGCATCACCTTCACCGTCTACAGCGATGGCCGCAACGTCGATCGCACCCTGCCGTTCGACCTGATCCCGCGGATCATCGACCGCCGCGAGTGGCAGCGCACCCAGGCCGGCCTGCAGCAGCGCATGCGTGCGCTCAACCTGTTCATCGGCGACATCTACGGCGCCCAGCGGATCGTCCGCGATGGCGTGTTCCCGGCCGAGCTGCTGCGCCAGTCGGTCAACTTCCGCCCCCAGTGCGTGGGCATCCGCCCGCCGCTGGACGTGTGGGCGCACATCTGCGGGTCGGACCTGGTGCGCGACGCCGACGGCACGCTGTATGCGCTGGAGGACAACCTGCGGATCCCGTCCGGCGTGTCCTACATGCTGGAGAACCGGATGGTCGCCAAACGCGTCTTTCCGGAGCTGTTCGAGACCAGCGCGATCCTGCCGGTGGACGACTACCCGGCGCAGCTCTACGACACCCTCGCCGCGCTGTCGCCACGCCCGGGCGACAGCCCGGTGATCGCCCTGCTCACGCCCGGCGTTTTCAACAGCGCCTACTTCGAGCACGCCTATCTCGCCCAGGCGATGGGCGTGGAGCTGGTGGAGGGCGACGACCTGTTCGTCGCCGATGACGACTGCACCTACATGCGCACCGTCTATGGGCCGCGCCGGGTGGACGTGGTCTACCGCCGCGTGGACGACCTGTTCCTGGACCCGGAAGTGTTCCGGGCCGATTCGCTGCTGGGAGTTCCCGGCCTGGTGCGCAGCTGGCGCGCCGGCAGGGTCGCGCTGGCCAACGCTCCCGGTGCCGGCGTGGCCGACGACAAGGTCGTGTTCGCCTACGTGCCGCGGATGATCCGCTACTACCTGGACCAGGAGCCGATCCTGCCCAACGTGCCCAGCTACCTGTGCCACGACCCGGACGACCGCCGCTACGTGCTCGAGCACCTGGACCAGCTGGTGGTGAAGCCGGCCAACGAGTCCGGCGGCTACGGCATGTTGATCGGCCCCCGCGCCAGCCGTGCCGAGCGCGAGAAGTTCCGCGCGCTGATCCAGGCGGACCCGCGCAACTACATGGCGCAGCCGACGCTGTCGCTGTCCACCGCGCCGATCGTCGGGCCCGCCGGGCCGGTGCCGCGGCATATCGACCTGCGCCCGTTCATCCTCTCGCGCCAGGACACCTACGTGACCACCGGCGGGCTGACCCGGGTGGCGATGACCGAAGGCTCGCTGGTGGTCAACTCCTCTCAGGGCGGCGGCGCCAAGGACACCTGGGTGGTAGACCTGGAGGAGGTGGCCTGATGCTCTCGCGCGTCGCCAACGAGCTCTACTGGTTCAGCCGCTACCTGCGGCGCGCGGAGAACACCGCGCGCCTGGTCGGGGTGGGGAGCCTGCTGCAGCTGGACCTGCCGCGCCCGGTGCGCTTCACCTGGCAGCCGATGATCGCCACGCTCGGCACCGGCGGCCTGTTCCTGGATGCCCATGCCAGGCCGGACGAGGACCAGGTGCTGGACTTCCTGCTGCTGGACGCGCGCAACCCGTCCTCGCTGCGCAGCTCCGTGGCCCAGGCGCGCGGGATCCTGCGTGGCATCCGCGACGCGCTGCCGCAGGAGGTGTGGGAGGCGGTCAACGACCTGCACCTGTACCTGGACGCGGAGGGCGCACGCGCGCTCACCCGGCGCTACCGCATGGAGTTCATCACGCGCGTCACCGACGCCTGCCTGAAGGTGTCCGGCCTGCTGCAGGCCAACGTCAGCCGCGACATCGGCTTCCACTTCCTGCGCCTGGGCACGGCGATCGAACAGGCGGACATGACCACCCGGATCATCGACGCCGGCGCGTCCGGGCTGCTGCAGCCGCTGCACGAGGACGACCGCGAGGCCTACCGCAACATGCAGTGGATGGCGGTGCTGCGGGCGCTGGCGGCCTACCAGATGTACCGGCGCCACGCGCGGCAGCGGGTGTCCGCCGCGCACGCCCTGCGCTTCCTGCTGCATGACGGCGAATTCCCGCGCAGCGTGCAGTTCTGCCTGACCCGGGTGCACCGGATCCTTCCACTGATGCCGGCACGCGTGCAGGTGGACCGGGCGCTGACGCGGGTCAGCGGGCTGGTGCGCCAGGCCGATCCGGTGCACCTGGCGGCGGGCGACCCGGCCGGCTTCATGGACGAGGCGCAGGTCTACCTCGCGCGCCTGCACGAGGCCATCGCCGAGGGTTACTTCGCCGCCTGAGCCCCCGCGCACGATGGCCGGGCGCGGGCGGATGCCGCGGTCCCTGCGTGTAGAATCCACCGGACCGGAACCTGCGTATCCCCATGACCTACTGCGTCGGCATCGAAGTGGACGAAGGCCTCGTATTCGCGGCCGACACCCGTACCAACGCCTCGCTCGACGACGTGCGCGTGCACCGCAAGCTGCACGTGTTCGAGTACCCCGGCGAGCGGGTCTTCGTGGTGATGAGCGCGGGCAACCTGGCCACCACCCAGCTGGCGGTCTCGCGCCTGCGCCGCGACGCGGAGGATCCGCAGGCGACCCGCAGCCTGCGCAGCTTCCGCCACCTGTTCGAGGTGGCCGAATACGTGGGCGAGGTGCTGGTGGCCAGCCAGGTCCAGGCGCGCGCCGACGACGCGCATGCCGGCATCAATACCCAGGCCACCCTGATCCTCGGCGGGCAGATCGCCGGGGAGCGGCCCGGCCTGTACCTGGTCTACCCGCTGGGCAACTGCATCGCCGCCTCGCCGGAGACGCCCTACCTGCAGATCGGCGAATCCAAGTACGGCAAGCCGATCCTGGACCGCATCGTGAGCCCGGAAACCGCGCTGGAGGATGCCGCGCGCTGCGCGCTGCTGTCGCTGGATTCGACCATCCGCTCCAACCTGTCGGTGGGTCTGCCGGTGGACCTGGCCCTGGTCCGTGCCGGCGACCTGCGGATCAGCAGCCAGATGCGGCTGGACGCCGACACGCCGCTGTATGCGGAGATCCACGACACCTGGTCGCGCAAGCTCGAGCAGGCGGTGCGCACGCTGCCGCGGTTCCCGTGGGAGCCGGCCAGCGACGCGGCGCCCGAGCCGTCGGCGTTGCCGCCGCTGCCGCCCCGGCGGTCGCAGGGGCGCAAGGATCCCGGCGACCAGTCGGCGCAGCAGTAGCGGGCCGGCCCATGCACACGGACATGCCTGCCGCGGCCGGCGCCACCACGGTGCTGCTGAGCCTGGGCAGCAACATCGAGCCGGAGCGCCACCTGCGCGCGGCCCTCGACGAGCTGGCCGCCACCTTCGACGGGCTGGTGGTGTCGCCGGCGTACCGCACCGCCGCGGTGGGGTTCGATGGCGCGGCCTTCATCAACAATGCCGCACTGGTGCGTTGCCACTGGCCGCTGCAGCGCATGGAGGACTGGCTGCACGGGCTGGAAGACCGGCACGGCCGCGTGCGCACCGGCCCGCGCCTGTCCGACCGCACCCTGGACGTGGACGTCGTGTTCCACGGCGACCTGGTACTGCACGACGGCGACGAGGTGCGCATCCCGCGCCCGGAGCTGAAGCACGCCTTCGTGCTCAAGCCGCTGGCGGACATCGCTCCGGACTTCGTCGACCCGCTCAGCGGCCGCACCCTGGCCGAACTGTGGCGCGCGCATCCCCAGCATGCCGAGGCGTTCGAGGTGGTGCCGCTGTAACGCGGTCTTCAGCGCGTGCGGCCACCGTCCACATGCAGCACCTGGCCGGTGATGTAGCCGGCCTCGCGCGACAGCAGCCAGGCCACCGCGGCGGCGATGTCCTCCGGCGTGCCGGCCCGCCCCAGCGCGGTGTCGCGCAGGATCGCCTCGCGCGCGGCATGGTCCTGGTCCTGCTCCGGCCACAGGATCGCCCCGGGCGCCACCGCGTTCACCCGGACCTGCGGTGCCAGCGCCTGCGCCAGCCCGCGGGTGAGCGAGACCAGCGCCGCCTTGGCCGCCGAATACAGCGGGTGGTCGCGCAGCGGCGTGCCGGCGTACAGGTCGGCGAGGTTGACGATGGCGCCGCCGCTGGCGCGCAGGTGCGGTGCGGCGGCCTGGGCCAGGAAGAACGGCGCGCGCGCGTTGACCGCGAACAGCGACTCCCACTGCGTGGCATCGGCCTGCTCCAGCGGGGTCGGGAAGAAGTTGGAGGCGTTGTTGACCAGACCGTCCAGCCGGCCATGGCGGGCCGCCGCCCGGTCCACCAGCGGCGCCAGCGCGCCGGCCTCGCGCAGGTCGGCCTGCAGTACCTGCACGCTGCCGCCGCTGCGTTCCAGCTCGCGGCGCAGCGCTTCCATCGCGTCCACCGAACCGTGGCAATGCAGGACCAGGTCGCAGCCGTCCGCATGCAGCCGCCGGGCGATCGCCGCGCCGATGCGGCGCGCGGCACCGGTGATGAGGACCACGGGGCGGGGTGGGGGCATCGTGCACGCTCGCTCGGCTATGCTGGCCATTCTCCACGCCGTACCGCATCGATGCATCCCCACACCGACCTGCCGGAACCCGCGCCCGGCGCCCTGCACCACAGCCAGGTCCTCGCCGACCATATCCGTGCGGAGATCCGCCACGCCGGCGGCGCCATCCCGGTGTCGCGCTTCATGGAACTGTGCCTGTACGCGCCGGGCCTGGGGTACTACAGCGCCGGCGCGACCAAGTTCGGCCCGGCGGGCGATTTCGTGACCGCGCCCGAATCCGGCCGGCTGTTCGCCGCCACCGTGTCCGGCGTACTGGCCGCCGGATTGCGCCAGCTCGGCGGCCATGCGCGCGTGCTGGAGGTGGGGGGCGGCAGCGGGGCGTTCGCGGAAGTGGCGCTCAAGCGGCTGCTGGCGCTGGATGCGCTGCCGGACCGCTACGCCATCCTGGAGCCGAGCGCCGACCTGCGCGAACGCCAGCGCGAGCACCTGCAGCGCACCCTGATCCCGACCGTGTTCGAGCTGGTGGAATGGCTCGACCGTCCGTTCGAGGACGAGTGGGACGGGATGCTGTTCGCCAACGAGGTGGTCGACGCGCTTCCCACGCCGCGCTTCACCCTGCGCGGTGGCCAGGTGATGGAAGAGCACGTCGCGCTGGACGGCAACGACGGCTTCGTGCGCGTGGACCGCCCCGGCGACGCCTTGCTGGATGCCGCGGTGCGCCACATCGAGCGCTACCTCGGCCAACCCCTCGCCGACGGCTACCGTTCCGAACTGCTGCCACAGCTGCCGTACTGGCTGCAGGCGGTCGGTGGCGGGCTGCGCAGCGGCGGCATGCTGTTCTTCGACTATGGCTACGTGCGGCGCGAGTACTACCAGCCGCAGCGCATCGACGGCACCCTGCGCGCCTTCTACCGCCAGCGCATGCACGATGACGTGCTGCGCTGGCCCGGCCTGCAGGACATCACCGCCTCGGTCGACTTCACCGCCCTGGCCGAGGCCGGCACCGGCGCCGGCCTGGACCTGGCCGGCTACTGCAGCCAGGCCAGCTTCCTGCTGGGCAACGGCATCGACCGCCTGCTGGAAGAGGCCGAGGCGCGTACCGACGAGGCCGGCGTGCTGCGCCTGCGCCAGGAGCTCAAGCGCCTGACCCTGCCCGAGCAGATGGGCGAGCGCTTCCAGGCCATGGCGTTCACGCGCGACATCGACCTGGACGCGGCCTTCCTGCTGGGCGACATGACCTGGCGGCTGTGAGCGTGCCGGTACTGAAGCCGCTGCGGCGGCCCTGGTTTTGGCTGGGCCTGTGGCTGCTGGCGGTGGCCGTGGTCTGCGTCGCCAGCCTCACCCCGCCGCCGCCTGTCGAGCTGCCCCGGCATGGCGACAAGGTCGAGCACCTGCTCGCCTACGCGCTGCTGGCGGCCGCCGCGGTGCAGGTGTTCCGGCCCGGCCGGGCCCTGGCCGCGGTGGGCGTGGGCCTGGTGCTGATGGGCGTGGGCCTGGAGGTCGCGCAGGGGGCGCTGACCCGGACCCGCATGGCCGATCCGGCCGATGCGCTGGCCAATACCGCCGGGGTGCTGCTGGGGCTGGCCACCGTGCGCCTGCGCATCGCGGGGCTGCTGGTGCGGCGCGGCGGCTGAGCCGGCCCGGTACGCCCGCCCGGCGTTGCAGCAGAGCACAGCGTGCGGGCTGCCGCCGCATCGCCCGCCTGCCGCGGGCTGGCAGGCCCGCGGCAGGCGTGATCAGTCGGGTTGCAGGCTGACCCGGTCCACGACCCACATCCGCGGCCGGGTGTCGCCGGTAAAGCGCAGGCACAGGTCGTGCCGGCCGGACAGGCCCTGTGGCAAGCGCGCCTGAAGTTCGATGAAACCGTCGGTGCCGGGTGCCTTTGGCAGCGGCACGCTGGCCAGGCGCTGGCCGCTGCAGCCGCCGGCGAACAGGTCCAGTTCGCCATGTGCCGAGCGCGCCGGTTCGAAGCGGCGCGCCGGTTCGTCGTGGGCCAGCTGGAAGTAGTACGGGATCCGGCCGGCGCGCACCTTCACCCCGGAAATCCCGTCCAGCTGCGCGCCGTTCCACTGCCAGCACGGATAGAAGATGTCGGTGTTGAAGATGGCGCGCTCGCCGTCGGCCGGGCCGTCGTCCTCCAGCCGCAGCACCAGGCTGCCGCCCTGCGGACAGGCGGCCAGCTGCTCGTCGCTGCGCGACAGGACCGAGTCGGCCGTCCACTCCAGCGCCCGTGCCGGTGCCAGGGCGCGGCCCTGGAAGAACGCCGCCGCATGCAGCCTCGCCGGCAGTGCCAGCTCCAGCGGCGCGGCGTACGGCGGCGAGCCGGGACCGGGCTGGCTGCCGTCGGTGGTGTAGCGGATCTGGTAGCCGAGCGGATTGGACAGGACCACCCGGACCGTGCCGGCAGCGCGGTCGTCCTCGGCCACCGCGTCGACCTGGAAGGGCGTGAGCGCATAGCCGGTGCCATGTCGCTGCCAGCGGCGCAGCTGTGCCGGCAGGCGCGTGAGGAAACCGGCGTAGTCCTTGTGCGACTGCGGGCTCCAGCCGGTCTCGGCCACCGCCGCCAGGCGCGGGAACATGTGGTGCTGCAGCCGCTCGAAGGTGCGGGTGTGCTCGGTCCACAGGTTGGCCTGCAGGCCCAGGATGTGGCCGCGGCTGGCAGGCTCCAGCTCCGCCGGCACCGGCTCGAAGCGGTAGGTCTGCTCCAGGGTGATGGTGGCCGGACGCCCGGGCGGCTCATGCGGCGAAGCGGTCTGCAGGTAGTCCAGATACAGGTCCGAGGACGGCGACATCACCACGTCGTGGCCGGCGCGCGCGGCCTTGAGACCGCCTTCGATGCCGCGCCATGACATCACCGTGGCTTCGGCCGGCAGCGGGCCTTCCAGGATCTCGTCCCAGCCCACCAGGCGCTTGCCGTGCCCGGCGAGGAACTTCTCCAGGCGCGCGACCAGGTGGCTCTGCATCTCCATTTCGGTGCTGGCGCCGACCTGGCGCATGCGCTGCTGCACGCGCGGCGAGGCTTCCCACTGGTCCTTGACCGCCTCGTCGCCGCCGACGTGGAAATAGGTGCCCGGGAACAGCGGCACCAGTTCGGCGATCACGTTTTCCAGAAAGCGGTAGGTGTCTTCCTCGGCATTGACGAGGTTGGGGAACACGCCCCATTCGCTGGACGGGACCAGCTGGCGGTCGGTGCTGCCCAGTTCGGGATAGGCGGCGATCGCGGCGGTGGCGTGGCCGGGCACGTTGACCTCGGGCACCACGGTGATGTGCCGCTGCGCCGCGTAGGCGACCACCTCGCGCACCTGCTCCTGGGTGTAGAAGCCGCAGTAGCGCCGCGGCTGGCCGGTGGCCGGTTCGATCCCGCCGTCGCCGGACGGAATCCGGCACGCGCCCACTTCGGTGAGCTTCGGATAGCGCTTGATCTCCACCCGCCAGCCCTGGTCGTCGGTCAGGTGCCAGTGCAGGGTGTTGAGCTTGAGCTGGGCCATCGCGTCGATGACCTGCTTGACCTGCGCCACGTCCCAGAAGTGGCGTGCAGGATCGAGCATGAAGCCGCGCCAGCCGAAGCGCGGCGCATCCTCGATGTGCAGGGCCGGCAGGACCACATCGCCGGGCCCGTCCGCGGTGGCCAGCTGCAGCAGGGTCATGGCCCCGTAGAACAGGCCCGCCGCATCGCCGGCGCTGACCTCCACGCGGTCGCTGCCGATCTCCAGCAGATAGGCCTCGCGGCCGGCCGCGGCCCGGGCCGGATCCAGCCGGAACACGATCGCCCTGCCGCCCTCGCCGCGGCCACCGCCGGCAGCTGGCGCCAGCTGCACCCCGCCGCCCTGCGCCAGCAGCGCCGCGAACTGCCGGGCCACCGCCAGCGGGGCCTCGCCTTCGGCCTGCAGCGGGGTCCCGGCCGCCAGCACGAAACTTCCCGGCGCGAGCTGCATGTTGGCCGGCAACGGGATCAGCGCAGGCTGCGCCGGTGCGCCCGTCGTGCGTCGTGCCGCGGTCCCCTCCTGCGATGCCTGGCTGGCACACGCGGCCAGCGCCACGAGCAGCGCCGTCGCGCCGAGGCGGCCCAGGCGCTGGAAACAGTCGGTTCGGTTCATGGTTTCTCCGTTCTTGCGGTGGTGCGCATGGGGCTGGCGACGCGGCCGGGCCGCTGGCGGACTGTGGCCGTGCGTCACACCCGCGGCGGCAGTGGCGCCCGGCAGGGCCTGTCCCGGCGCTTGCGCATGCTGCCCGCGCACCGGCGACCGGTGGGCGGACACGTTGTTGCGTCCGGATGGGCAAACGCGCCGGCCGTGCCGGGCACCGCGGCGCGGCGCCGGCCGGGAACACGACTGCAGGGCATCCCGGCCGAGTCTGTTGGAGCGTCGCCAACGCGGTCAACCTGGCTCCCGGGCAATCCGCGCGCGCGACGGCGCGTGGCCTCCGGCGTCGAAAAGGGGCCCGGCATGCACGCATGCCGGGCCAAGGGAGGATCCGCGGACACGATCCGCGGTGACCCGCGGACCGGTGGTGCTCAGAACTTCAGCCGCACGTTGAAGTAGTACTGCCGGCCATTGGCGTAGAACGAGGTCGGGATCGCCGCGCTCTGGTAGTACTTGATGGTCGGGTCGTTGAGGTTCATCGCGTCCAGGCTGAAGCTCACGTGGTCGTTGAGCCTGTAGCTGAGCGCGGCCGACAGGGTGCCGAAATCGTCCTGGTAGTACGGGTTGGCACCGGACAGGCCGATCAGGAACGACGAGCGGTGGGTGTAGCTGACCCGCGCGCCGAAGCTGTCGTTCTCGAAGTAGGCGCCCACGTTGTAGGTGTCCTTCGAGGTGCCCTGCAGGTTGTGGCTGCCGTCGGCCCAGGTGTGCGAGGTGCTGCCGTCGGCGTAGGTGTAATTGGCCAGCACGCCGAAGTAGTCGCCGATCGGCTGCTCGTACGCGACCTCGAAGCCGGTGACCTTGCCGTCGGCGTTGATCGGCAGGGCGATCTCGTACTCCTCCAGCTGGTTGGTCAGCTCGCTGAAGAGCATCTGCCTCTGGGTGCCGAAAGCGATGTAGTCCTTCAGGTTCATCGAGTACGCACCGACCGACAGCAGCCCGCGCGGCATGAAGTACCACTCCACGTTGGCATCGAAGTTGGTCGACAGTACCGGCTTGAGGTCCGGGTTGCCGCCGCCGCCGCGGCGGGTCAGGTCCGAGCCCCAGGACGAGGCACCCAGCGCCGAGTAGTCAGGCAGGGTCTGGGTCTGCGAGGCGGCGAAGCGGAACACCAGGTCCTCGCTCAGGTTGAACTTGAGGTTGGCGCTGGGCAGCACGCGGCTGTGGCTGTTGCTGGCCGAGGTGCGGGCCCAGGCGCCGAACAGGCTGGAAACGTCGGCGTTGGCCGGGTCGGAGACGGCCCGGTACGACGCGATGTCCTGGTCGATGTCGACATAACGCAGGCCCAGGTTGCCGCTCCAGCCCTCGCCGATGAAGTTGGCCTGGACGTAGGCGGCGAGGTTCTTCTCCTCCACCTTCCATTCGGCGCCGTAGTTATGGCGGCCGGTCGGGCCGTCGTTGTCGTACAGCCATTCGGAGTTGCCGAGGATGGCGTCCTTCAGCGCGCCCGGGGTGAAGTACCACAGGTTGCGCGGGAAGCTGCCGCCGATGCTGCTGGCGAAACCGCCCGGGTACGGCGCGGTGGCGCCGCCCTGGAGCGCGTCCCAGATGCCGGCGCCGGGGCTGGCGCCTTCCGGCGACAGCGCTTCGCGGGTGTGG
>PJTY01001056.1_pt1 | contig 10627 bp, 8 predicted proteins | sample 1512121 | NCBI WGS metagenome assembly PJTY01 (sample SAMN08177680, study PRJNA422409) | Soil metagenome, whole genome shotgun sequencing project. | isolation source: Soil enriched (2) on filter paper: alkali lignin treatment | place: USA: Madison | collected 2015-01-15 | reverse complement strand
GCGTGCCCGCGCCGATGTTCCCCGGCGGGCACTATACCCAGATCGACCGGCTGATGGTGATCGCCATCCTGCCGCTGACGATGACCGAGATCTGGCTGGCGGCGCTGGCTTACCGGCTGCGGGTGACGCCGACGGTCTGGTCGCGCGCGATCGTGGAGCCATGGACGATCTCGATCCTGGCCGGAGCGATGATCTGGGTCGCGCCCGAGAGCGGGTTGTCGATCGCCTATATCGGCTCGATATGCGCGGCTGCCGTCACGGCCTTCATTCCGTTCTTCCGCGAATACGGCCTGCCGCAGGGCTGGCGTCCGCGTCTGGGCGACATGCGCAGGCTCGCGCTGCGCTCTACCCCGATCGCGCTGGCCGATACGATCGAATGGGCGACCCGCCGCGTCGATATCTTCCTGCTCGGCTTCCTGGCGCCGTCCTCGGCGGTCGGCGTCTATTATGCGGCGCAGCAGGTCGCGAGCCTGCCGCAGAAGCTCAAGACCAGCTTCGAGCCGGTGCTCGGCCCGGTCATCACCCGCAATCTCAAGCAGAAGGACTATGCGGCGATCGCCCGGCAGGTCTGCCAGGTCGGCTTCTGGATCACTGCCGCGCAGGCGGGCATCGCTCTGGCCTTGGGCATTCCGGGCGAGGGCGTGATGGGCCTCGTCGGCCGCGAGTTCGTGGGCGGCACCGGGGCGCTGGCCTTCCTGCTCGCCGCCGAAGTGGTGGCCGCCACGGCCGTCGTCAGCGAGGCGGCGCTTGTCTACGTGGCGCGCATGCGCAACCTCGTGGTCTCGGTGGTGACGATCGCGCTTCAGGCGGTGCTGACGCTGGGCGGCATTCTGGCGATGCAGAAGCTGGGCTACAATACGCTGTTCCAGGCCGCCACGGCGGCGGCGGCGCTGATGGTCTCGCTCGGCTTTGCATCGCTGGTGAAATCGAAGATGCTGGCGCGCTACCTCAAGGAGCCGATCAACAACTGGCGCTGGGCGCTGGTCTGGGCGGCCGTCCCGGCGATCGTTCTGGGCTATCTCGCCACCCGGTTTCTGCCGGAATGGGCCGCGTTGGCCTTCGGTATTCCGGCGATCCTCGGCTCCTATTTCCTGGTGATCTGGAAGAAGGCCTTCGGTCCGGAGGACCGCAAGCTGTTCCAGAAGACCAAAACCGCGTGATTTCCGTCGTTCAGGTGGTTTCGCAGGGGAGAGCCTTGCTCTAGGCTCCTCCGCATGAATCCCCGCCGCGCTTCCATCGTTGCCGCCGGTGCCGCGTTTTGTCTGGCACTTTCCTTCGTCTCGACCCGCATGCAAGGCCCGATTTTTATCGGCCGCCTGCAACACGATGCCGAGGCGGCGCGCGACGGAGCGGGCGGCAAAGGCGTCTCACTCGCCTTTCGTGACCGCTATGGCTGGCTGACCCGCCACCCGGTACTGTCTGGTGGCAAGGACCTCGATGCCGAGACGCGCACCCGGGTTGCCGCCGCCGTGGACGCCGTGCCCGGCATCGGCGGCATCCGCTGGATCCGCGATGGCGAGGGTCAGGTGGCCAAGCTGCGCTGCCAGAACGACGTGGAGGCCATCCTCGCCTCGCGCACGATCCGCTTTACCGAGGCGAGCGCCCGGATCGATCCGGTCAGCGAGCGCCTGCTCGACGAAGTGGCCAAGGCTCTGCGTCCCTGCCTCGGCAGCATCATCGCGGTGACCGGCCATACCGACGCCACCGGCAATCCCGAGGCGAACAAGGCGCTTTCGCTGGCGCGGGCGGAATCGGTGCGCTGGGCCTTGATCGGGCGCGGCATTCCCGCCGACGGGTTGCGGGCCGCGGGGCTGGGATCGAAGACGCCGATCGAGGGACTGGATCCGCTCGACCCTGCCAATCGCCGCATCGAGTTCTCGGTGATCGCCTCGGCACCGATCAAGCCGACGCCGATCGATACGCCCGGTCCTGAGTGAGGACGTGCGGAGTGAAGGGCGGGAAAATGCAAATTACGATGAAAGGAGCCGCCGATGCCGCTATGGCTTGAGATGGCCGTTTCGGTGCTGCTGACCTATATGGCCGGCTTCGGCATCGGCTGGGTCGTGTGGAACCGGAAGGGATAAGTTGTGGTGGAAATGATTTCAGCCAATTGGCTGATATTCGTCGTTGCGTTGCTGGTTGGCATCGCGATTGCCTATTGGCTGTTCGCGCGTGCCTCCAAGCCTGCGCCGCGCCAGCATCGTCCCGACGTGCTGGACGAAGGTGCCGCCCCGGCGCAGCGCAACCAGGCGCTGATAGACGATGCCCCGCCCGCTGCGCAGTTCACCGCGCCCGTCCACATCGATCCGCCAGCCATGGCCGGGACGATGGCCGGTATCGGCGAAGTGATCGCGGTGGCCGCGCAGGAGGAAGTGGATGCGGCCAAGACCCCGCCACAGACGATTGCGGCAGCGTCGCAGGCCCAGTCTCAGGTCCAGCCTCAGGCGGAACCCGAAGCGGCGCCTGTCGCGGCTTCTGAAGGCGATGACTTGCGCAAGATCAAGGGCCTTGGCCCCAAGATGCTGACTCTGCTCCATTCGCTGGGGATCACCCGCTTCGAGCAGATCGCGGCCTGGACCGAGGCCGATCTCGACGAACTCGACGGCAAGCTGGGCGCCTTTGCCGGCCGTCCCCGCCGCGACAGCTGGGTGGAACAGGCAAGCCTGCTCGCAGGTGGCGATACCGGCGCCTACGAAGGCAAGTTCGGCAAGCTCTGAACTAGAGATCCGAGTGCCAACGAAAAGGGGCGGGAAGTTCGAACTTCCCGCCCCTTTTTCTGTTTCTTCGCCGAAAATGCTCAGGCTCAGGCTGCGGCCTTGGTGCCGAAGCGGCCGTGATTGCGGAACGGCGTCATCCAGCGGTCGAGGAAGAGTTCCAGCGGACGCGGGGCGATTCCGAGGTCGGCCAGGCCGGGGAAAGCGCCACCGGCGACGTTGCCCGCCTTGAGCAGCTTGAGCTGGTCGCCGCTGATCGGCGTCCCCGGCAGCGCGGCGATCAGGCCGGAGATGCCGTCGGACAGTTCCACGAAGCTGCGGTCGCGCTGGGCGGCGGCGGCGACGCGCTTGTTGAGGTCGATCATCGAGATCACTTCGGGACCGGCGATCTCGAAGGTCTTGCCGCCGTGCACTTCGGGCGCGCTCAGCGTTTCCGCGACGGCGAGTGCGACGTCATCCACGAAGATCGGCTGCAGCTGCGCCTGCGGGGCGAAGACCGGCAGGACGGGCATGCGCGAAACGAGGTTGCCGAACATCATCACGAAGTTGTCGTCCGGGCCGAACATCACCGAGGGGCGCAGGATCGTCGCGGTCGGGAAGGCGGCGAGCACGGCCTTTTCGCCTTCGGCCTTGGTACGGGCATAGGCGACGCTCGACGAAGCATCGGCGCCGATGGCCGAGATGTGCACGAAGGCAGTGGCACCGGCGGCCTTGGCGGCGGCGGCGATGCGCCCGGCACCTTCACCCTGCACGGCGTCGAGGTTGCCGGTGAAGGCACCCACGAGGTTCACCACGGCATCCGAACCGGCCAGCACTTCGGCCAGCGATTCGGGCTTGGTCACGTCAACGCCCGCGAACTGCACCTGTCCGAGGTTGCCGAGCGGCTTGAGGGCGTAGGACTTCTTGGGATTGCGGCTGGCGATGCGCAGGCGCGCGCCGCGGGCGAGCAGTTCCTGGGCAACGTGCTTGCCGACGAAGCCGCTGCCGCCCAGCAGCGTGACGATTTTGCCGTAGAGAGGGTCGGTGGCTTGGCTCATGATCAGAACGGGTCCTTCAGCGTGGCGCAGGCGCGGCTGAAGGAGAATATAGCCGCCTGCGCCGGTTTCGCGCATGATAAGCGCCCTTGGCACAAGCCCGGTTCCCGAGCAACCGGCGGCAGGCGCTGGGCCGGGATTTTGCCTTTTTTCGCGTGATTTGAAAAAAGTTGAGGGAGGGCCGTTGACACGAATCGAGGACCCGCTTAGAGGCGCCCTCCTACCCGGCGAGGACGGCACCAACGGCCCCCTCGCTTCCGTGCCCAGATGGCGGAATTGGTAGACGCACCAGCTTCAGGTGCTGGCGCTCGCAAGGGCGTGGAGGTTCGAGTCCTCTTCTGGGCACCATTTCTCAGGTGACTGAGAAACGGCAGGGGCCGCCGAGAGGCGGCCCCTAGTCGTATGTGGCCACCGCATCTGCCATTGGCTTTTTCCGAAAAAATCTCCGGCGAGGTAATCCCATCGGGATGCTCCCGATCCTTTGGGGGTGATCGCCGACCCGCAAGCCATGCCGATAAAGACATGAGATTTCGGAAGCTTGGACCATTGGGATGATGGTGCCGCTCCGGCAGGGTGGCTAGGCTGCGGTCGTCGGCAGCTCTCCGCCGCCGTAAGCAGCTTCGAAAGGGCGCGCTCTTGAAGGCATGGGCAAAGCAGTGGGTCACGGCCGCCTTGCCTCGCCCCTTGGCGGTGCGTCTCTGGAGCGGACGACAATACCGCCGCCGCACGCGGGACTTTCTGCAGGGAATGCCGCGCGCGCATGGGCTGCCCGGCGAACTCATCGTTTCGTTGACGTCCTATCCGCCGCGCTATCCGACGCTGCATCTGACGCTGCTGGGGCTGTTACGCCAGGATACCGCCGCCGACCGCATCGTCCTGTGGCTGGCGCGCGGAGATGAGGTTTCCTTGCCGAAAGCGGTCCGCAAGCTGCTAGGACAGGGGGTGGAGCTTCGCCTTGTCGAGGATCTGCGCAGCTACAAGAAGCTGGTTTTCGCGCTGGCCGCGTTCCCGGATGCCTGGGTGGCGACGGCGGACGACGACGTCTTCTACAAGCCGGATTGGCTGACCTGGCTTGTCGAAGGGCAGGGCGGCGAGCACGATTCCATCACCTGCCACCGCGCGCATCGCCTGACGCAGGACGCGCAAGGCCGGATCGCGCCCTATCGCGACTGGATCTGGGACGTGGAGGACGCAGCATCGCGGCGCCCGAGCGTGGATGTGATGCCCACCGGCGTCGGCGGTATCCTCTATCCGCCCGGCACGCTGCATCCTGACGTTGCCCGGCGGGACCTGTTCGAGCGCTATGCACCGTCGGCGGACGATCTCTGGTTCTACTGGTGCGCGCGGCGGGCGGGGACGACCTATCGCAAGGTCGGCCCCACTTTCGTACAGATGGGCTGGTGGTCGTCGCAGCAAGTGCGGCTGTTCGACGACAATATCGTGCAGAACGACGCGCAGATCGCCATGCTGGCGGAGCGCTTCGGCAACCCCCTTGCAATGCCGCGCCGGATCGGTCCGGCCGCATCGGGAGACTAGGCGGAGATGGCCAGGACCGAGGACATGGGCCGCCGTGCCACCCGAGGTGTGGCATCGACCGCCGTCGCCCAGCTCGTGAAGGTCTTTGCGACGATGGCGACGACGATCGTGGTCGCCCGCATTCTCTCGCCTTCGGACTACGGCGTGGCGGCGATGGTGGCGCCGCTGACCGGCCTTATCATGACCTTCCAGAACCTCGGTTTTGCGCAGGCCGTTGTACAGGCCCGCGAACTCGATCCGGAGCATTCGAACGCGCTGTTCTGGCTCAATGTGCTCGTCTCGGTCGTGGCCGCGCTTGTCATGGTCGCGCTGGCGCCTGCGGTGGGCGCGTTCTACGGCGATGCACGGGCGGGATATGTCACGGCGGCGACCGGGCTGACGATCCTGATCACCGGTCTCAAGCTGCAACACCAGGCCCTGCTCAACCGCGAGATGCGGTTCCATGCGCTGAGCGTGAACGACGTGGTCGTTGCCATCGGCACGTTCGTGCTGACTGCCGCGGCGGCGCTGGCGCTGAAAAGTTACTGGGCGATCTGGCTCGGCACGCTGCTCAATGCGGCGATCAGCACGGCGATGATGTGGCGGGCCTGCGCCTGGCGCCCGCGGCTGGGCGCGTCCTTCTCCGGGGTGCGCAAGCTGGTCGTGTTCGGTGCCAACCTGACGGGCTTCAACCTCGTCAACTTCTTCGCCCGCAATCTCGACAACGTCATCATCGCCAAGGCCGAGGGTGCGGATGCGGTGGGCCTCTACGACCGCAGCTACAAGCTCATGCTGTTCCCCTTGCAGAACATCAACCAGCCGCTCAGCCGGGTCATGCTGCCGGTGCTGAGCCGGGTGCGCGACGAACCCGAGCGCTATCGCCGTGTCTACGAACTGGCCCTGCGCGCCTTGGCCCTCGTGTCGATGCCGGGGATACTGGCAGCGGCGATCTGTAGCGAGCAGCTCGTGCCCTTCCTGCTGGGCGAGCGCTGGGCGGCGGCGAGTCCGATCTTCTTCTGGCTGAGCCTGACCGCGATCGTGCAATGCGTGCCCAACACTACCGGCTGGCTCTATATCAGCAGCGGGAATACCCGGCGGATGATGTACTGGGGCGTGTTCTCGAGTGCGGTGTCGATCGCCAGCTTCTTCATCGGGGTGCGCTGGGGGGCGGTGGGCGTGGCCTGTGCCTACTTCATCGGTCAGCTTGCCTCGCTGCCGCCGCTTTATCATTTCGCGACGCGGGATACCCCGATCTCCCAGGGCTTCATGTATTTCGTGCAGTTGCCCTCGCTCCTGGGCGGGCTGTTCGCCTGGGGGATCGTCGCGGCCGTGGGCCAGGGGCTGCCGACCGTCGGATTGCTCGCGCTTGCCGTGGCCTCCAGTTACCTCGGCGCGGTGGCGGCGCAGGCCGCTACGCCGGGCGGGCGGCAGGCCATGGCGGAAATGCTGCGCCTTGCCGGAAATCTCCTCCCCGACCGGTTGCGGCGGCGAAAGGCGGCAACCTAGGGCTTCGTCGCCCAGGAGACGGCCCGGCGATAGGTTTCCAGACCCAGCACGGCAGCGCCGAGCCGGGGCAGGCGAGAGCCCATGGGCAGCGAGCCGCCCAGTTCCACCGCGCGCTGCCGGGCGCGGCGACCCTGCTCGCGGTCGCCGCGGCGGAAGGCGCTGTCAGCCAGCCAGTAGAAGTAGTCGCCCAGGATCTTGCGTCGCCGGGCTTCCTCGACGGCTTCGGTCGGGTGCTCCAGCAGGCTTTCCGCCACCGCGATCAGGTCTCCGAAGGTGGAGCGGGCCTGCGAGATCCGGTGCGGGGAATCGTGCTGGACATAGACCCCGCAGCCCCGTGCCGAATGGCCCGGTCGTGCGCCTGCGAGCAGGGCGCGGCAGACCACTTCGCCGTCCTGGTTGCGGCGGACGCTTTCCTTCCAGCCGCCGATCCCGCGCAGGAACGCCGTGCGCCAGAGCACCGCGCAGGGCGGCGTCCATTGCCGCCGCACCAGCCAGCGGTCGAGCAGGTCGGCGGCGTCGGCATAGCACTCCTGGTGGCGCTCGGCCCGGCCCCGGCTCTCGTCGAGCAGCAACCAGGGGCCGAAGGCGACATCGGTGCCCTGTTCCAGCGCCTGGACGAGGCTCGGCAGCAGGTCGCCCATGACGAAATCGTCGCTATCGAGGAACATGACCCAGTCGCTTTCCACCGCGGCCAGGCCCCGGTTGCGGCTTTTCTGCGCGCCCATGTTGCCAGGGTTGGTCAGGACCGTCAGCCGCTCGTCGTCGAGCGCGGCGAGGGCGGCTTCGGTGGTGCCTTCCTCATCGTCGACCACCACGATCACCCGGCATGAGACGCCGGGCTGGGCGAAGACCGACAGCACGGCCCGCTCGATGGACTCGGCGGCGCGATAGGCGGGGATCACGACCGTCACCTGTTCCTGCGGCATCGTGATGGCTCCTGCCCTCCGGGAAGGTGAGGGTTCCGCCTTTGGTATCCGAGCGTAAGCGGCACATGAAGTTGAACTTCAGGGGTAATCAATGAGTCATGTCGCCCTTGGATGCATCGCGATCTTGCGATTTTCGCAGGGGCACTTGAGCGCAGCCACGCTGTTTCTCGCGCGTTGCATCGGCTATGCCGAAAAGGCGAAAAGGAATCAGGTTCATGGCCGAAAATCACACTGCGGACGGCAATCTCGAAGGCATCGGCGACTACAAGGGCCCGGCGGGCGGCTGGGGCGCGCTGGGCGCCGTGGCGCGCACGGTGCGCGAGCAGATGAAGGCCAGCCCGGACACCCGCGCGCTGCTCCAGATGAACCAGCCCGACGGGTTCGACTGCCCCGGTTGCGCCTGGCCTGACCCCAAGCACACCTCTTCCTTCGAATTCTGCGAGAACGGCGCCAAGGCGGTGACCTGGGAAGCGACCGTCAAGCGCGTCGATCCCGAATTCTTCGCGAAGCACAGCGTCAGCGAACTGTGGACCTGGAGCGATCACCGGCTGGAAGATGCCGGGCGCCTCACCGAGCCGCTGCGCTACGACCCCGAGACCGACCATTTCGTGGCCGTAAGCTGGGACGAGGCCTTTGCCCGGGCCGGTGCGGTGCTGCGCGAACTGGACGATCCCCACGCCTGCGAATTCTACTGCTCGGGCCGCGCCTCCAACGAGGCGGCGTTCCTCTACCAGCTCTTCGCGCGCGAGTTCGGCACCAACAACTTCCCCGACTGCTCCAACATGTGCCACGAGGCGACGAGCGTGGGGCTGCCCAAGTCGATCGGTGTCGGCAAGGGCACGGTGACGCTGGAAGACTTCGATCATGCCGATGCCATTTTCTGCATCGGCCACAATCCCGGCACCAACCATCCGCGCATGCTCTCCACCTTGGCCGCCGCGTCCAAGCGGGGCGTGCCGATCGTCGTCGCCAATCCCATGCGCGAGCGCGGGCTGGAGCGCTTCAAGTCGCCGCAGCACCCCACCGAGATGCTGTCGACCCATGCGACGCCGCTGGCATCGGCCTATCACCAGGTGCGCATCGGCGGCGACATGGCGATGCTCAAGGGCATGATGAAGCTGGTGATCGCGGCCGATGCGATCGACCACGCGTTCATCGCCGAGCATACCGAGGGGATCGAGGCGCTCCGTGCCGATCTCGAAGCGACGTCGTGGGACTGGATCGAGACAGCGTCCGGCCTGACGCGCGATGCCATCGAGTCGATGGCCAAAGTCTACATCAATGCCGAGCGGGTGATCGTCTGCTACGGCATGGGCATCACCCAGCACCGCCACGGCACGCAGAACGTGCAGTCGATCGCCAACCTGCTGCTGCTGCGCGGCAACTTCGGCAAGGCGGGCGCGGGGATCTGCCCGCTGCGCGGCCACAGCAACGTGCAGGGCGACCGCACCGTGGGCATTACCGAGATTCCGGCCGAGGCGATGCTCGAACGGCTCGATGCCGCGTATGGGATCACTTCGCCGCGCGCGCACGGGCACAATGCGGTCGAGGCGCTGGAGGCCATGCGCGACGGGCGCTCGAAGGCACTGATCGGCCTCGGCGGCAACCTTGCCGTTGCCATGCCCGACCCGGAAGCCTGCTTCGCCGCCGTACGGAAGCTCGATCTTTCGGTCAGCATCCTCACCAAGTTCAACCGCACCTGCCTGCTGACAGCGAAGGAGACGCTGGTGCTCCCCTGCCTCGGCCGAACCGAATTGGACGAGCAGGCCACGGGCGCACAGTTCGTGACCGTGGAGGACAGCATGTCGATGGTCCACGCCTCGCGCGGGAAGCTGAAGGCGCCGGGGCCGCGGGTGCGCTCGGAACCGGCGATCGTTGCCGGTCTCGCCAAGGCGGCGATGCCGCGCAGCCTGGTCGACTGGGACGCGCTCGTGGCCGACTACGACCGCATCCGCGAGGGGATCGAGCAGGTCTATCCGGACTTCCACGATTTTAACCGCCGCGTCCGCGAGCCGGGCGGTTTCCGCCTGACCATCGCGCCGGATCACCGCGTCTGGAACACCCCCAGCGGCAAGGCGCAGTTCATCGCCCATCCGGTGGAAGCGGTGGAAGGCGCGCGGCCGCTGCTGCTCACCACGATCCGCAGCCACGACCAGTACAACACCACGATCTACAGCCTGGACGATCGCTATCGGGGCGTGACCGGCCGCCGCGACGTGATCTTCGCCAATGAGGTGGACCTCGACATGCTGGGTCTCGCGCATGGTGACGTTGTCGATGTGGTCACCGCCGCGGGGCGTTCGCTCAAGGGTTTCACGGTGGTCAAGCACGCGATCGCGCGCGGATCGCTGGCGGCCTACTATCCCGAGGCGAACTGTCTGGTGCCGCTGGAGGATTTCGATCCGGTCAGCGGAACCCCGGCCTACAAGTCGATCCCGGTGCAAATCGCCCGCGCCGCCTGACCCTCCCCCGCCGGGGAGGAATGTCAGAACGACCGTCTCAGCGACACCCCGGCAGAGGTCGTGTTCCCCGCCAGCGCATCGAAGCTTCGCGAGGCGTAGAGATCGAGGTGGAGCCGGTCCGTCAGCTTCATGTTGGCGCTCACGCCCACTTCCCACCAGGCGTCCGCAGTGTGCTGCGAATCAAGCAGGCCGGAGCGGCGAATGTCGTTCAGGTCCTCGAATTGTCCGCCGGTGACTTGCGAGACGGCATTGCTGGTCCAGTTGCGGGAGACCGAAAGCCCTACATAGTGATCGGCGTTCCGGCCGAAGGCATGGTCGACGCGCACGGTGCTGCCGAGCGTCCAGGTCGGCTCGCGGGTTTCGAGGTCGACGAGCCCGGTGAAGTCCGGGGCCGGGCGCAGCAGGCGACCCAGCGCATAGGAGCCGACGACAGTCGGCGTCACGAACCAGCGCGGCGACAGCGGGAAGAT
>PJTY01001055.1_pt1 | contig 10634 bp, 10 predicted proteins | sample 1512121 | NCBI WGS metagenome assembly PJTY01 (sample SAMN08177680, study PRJNA422409) | Soil metagenome, whole genome shotgun sequencing project. | isolation source: Soil enriched (2) on filter paper: alkali lignin treatment | place: USA: Madison | collected 2015-01-15 | reverse complement strand
TGCCCGTGGCCGGTCTCGGCACGCGGGTTCTGCCCGGCACCAAGACCACGCCCAAGGAGCTGCTGAACGTCGTCGACCGGCCGATTCTCTCCTACATCGTGGAAGAGGCGCGCGAGGCGGGAATCGAGCACATCGTCTTCGTCACCGGCCGCGCCAAACAGGCGATCGAGGACTATTTCGACCACCAGATCGAGCTTGAGGCCCAGCTCCTGGCCAAGGGCAAGACCGAGATTCTGGAGATCATGAACGCCGAGCTGGCCCAGGCCGGCGAGATGAGCTTCACGCGCCAGATGCAGCCCAAGGGCCTGGGTCACGCCGTCTGGTGCGCCCGCGACATCATCGGCCATGAACCCTTCGCCGTCATCCTGCCGGACGTGATCGTGGATTCGCAGCCGGGCGCTCTGAAACAGCTGGCCGAGCTCTACGCCGAGGTCGGCGGCAACGTCATCGGCGTAGAGGCCGTGCCCGAGGCCGACACGCACAAATACGGCATCATCGACCCCGCCTCCCACGACGGCCGCCGCTACGGCATGAAGGGCATGATCGAAAAGCCCGCCCAGGGCACGGCGCCTTCGAACATGTCGATCTCTGGCCGCTACATCCTGCAGCCGGAGATCTTCGACCTGCTGGAGACGCAGGAGCGCGGCGCCGGCGGCGAGATCCAGCTGACCGACGCCATGGCCCGCCTGATGCAGTCGCAGACCTTCACCGCCTATGAATATGAAGGCGTGACCCACGACTGCGGCGACAAGATCGGCCTGCTGCGCGCCAACGTCGCCCTGGCCCTGAAACGCCCCGACCTGGGCGACGCCGCCCGCGCCGCGATCGAAAGCCTGCTTTGATCCGTCCCGCCGCCCCCGCCGACGCGCCTGCCCTGACCGCCGTCTGGCGCCGCGCGGTCGAGGCGACGCACCACTTTCTGTCGCCCGAAGCGATCGACGCCATCGAGGCCGACGTCTCCGCCTGGCTCAGCAGCGGCGATCCGAACCTTTGGGCCTGGGAACAGGACGGGGCGCCCGTCGCCTTTCTCGGCCTGTCCGACGATGAACTGGCGGCCCTGTTCGTGGACCCTCGCCTGCACCGCTCCGGCATAGGGCGTCGGCTGGTCGCTCACGCCCTGTCGCTGGGCGCCCGGCGTCTCAGCGTCAATGAGGACAACCCCGGCGCCCGCGCCTTCTACGAGCGCCTGGGCTTTCAGGCCGTGGGCCGCGCCGAGACCGACGACGCCGGACGCCCCTATCCGCTGATCCTCATGGCGCTCAGCGCCGATCCGGTCTGATCCCGGCCGGCCGGCCTCGCCTGTTGTGATCGCCCGCCGCGGAAAAGGTCATGATTTCAAGCTTGATGCGCCGCGACGACGCGCCAGGCCCGCCTGATCTCGTCTCCGGCCCATCCTGCCGGGTTCCGGAAAGGACGCCCTCCGATTTCAGACGATTCAGACGAATTGGACTCTGTTTTTCCATCCTGCGTCGCTTTCGTCGCAGCCAAGCGCCACGCTTTCGCCCCCTCGCGCGTTCGGCTAGGCAGGAGAAGACGTTGAAAACGAGGTTCGACTGATGCGCGTGATGATTCTGGGCGGCGACGGCTTCTGCGGCTGGCCCACGGCCCTGCACCTCTCGGCGCGCGGCTGGGACGTGTTGATCGTCGACAACCTCAGCCGCCGCAACATCGACAATGAGCTGGAGATTCGCTCCCTAACCCCGATCCGCACCATGGGCGAGCGCATCGCCGCGTGGAAGGAGGTCTCGGGCCGCACCATCGACTTCGTCAATCTGACGGTCGGCAAGGAGTTCGACCGCCTGGTCGCGCTGATCAAGGACTGGGCGCCCGACAGCGTCGTCCACTTCGCCGAGCAGCGCGCCGCCCCCTATTCGATGAAGTCGGCGCGGCACAAGCTCTACACCGTCGACAACAATCTGAACGCCACCAACCACCTGCTGGCCGCCATCGTCGAGAGCGGCCGCGATGTCCACCTGGCCCACCTGGGAACCATGGGGGTCTACGGTTACACGACGGCGGGCCTGCGCATCCCCGAGGGCTACCTGAAGGTCACGGTGGAGACCGACCACGGCCCGACCGAGCAGGAAATCCTGTTCCCGCCGAACCCCGGCAGCATCTATCACATGACCAAGACGCAGGACGCCCTGCTGTTCCAGTTCTACGCCAAGAACGACGCCCTGCGGATCACCGACCTGCACCAGGGCATCGTCTGGGGCGCCCAGACCGAGGAGACCAAGCAGGACGAGCGTCTGATCAACCGCTTCGACTATGACGGCGACTACGGCACGGTGCTGAACCGCTTCCTGATGCAGGCGGCGGTCGGCTATCCGCTGACGGTGCATGGCTCGGGCGGCCAGACACGGGCCTTCATCCACATTCAGGACACGGTGCGCTGCGTCGAGCTGGCGCTGAACAACCCGCCCAAGCGCGGCGACCGGGTCAAGATCCTCAACCAGATGACCGAGAGCCGCCGCGTTCGCGACCTGGCGCAGATGGTGGCCCAGATGACGGGCGCTGAGGTCCACAACGTCGCCAACCCGCGTCAGGAGGCCGACGAGAACGAACTGGTCGTCGCCAACGATCAGTTCCGCGAACTGGGGCTGAAGCCGATCACCCTGGCCGAGGGCCTCATGGCCGATGTGACCGACATCGCCCGCCGCTACGCCGATCGCGCCGACCGGACCAAGATTCCCTGCGTCACCGCCTGGAACGCCGGCCGGGCCGACGCCCTGCGCGCCGAGACCGAGGGCTCCGCCGCCTCGCCCGCCCGCGTCCTGTCCGCCTGAGAGACTGAAACCCGATGACCGAACCCGCCGCCGCCCCGTCCCTGCTGGTGCTCGGCGGCGGCTATCTGGGACAGGCGGCGGCCCGCGAAGCCCTGCGACGCGGCGGCCTGGCCTTCGCCACCTCGCGCGATCCGCAGACCCGTCAGTCGCTGGCGGCCCAGGGGATCACGCCGGTCGATCCGGCCGACGCCAAGGCCCTGAGCGAGGCCCTGGCCGCCGCACAGGCCGTGCTGATCACCACGCCGCCGGATGCTCACGGCTGCCCGGCCCTGCGCGCCCTGACGCCTCTGGCGGGCGACGCCTGGCCCGACTGGATCGGCTATGTCTCCTCCACCGCCGTCTACGGCGATCGCGCGGGCGGCTGGGCCTTCGAGGGCGATCCGCTGAACGCCGCCACGCTTGAGGGCGCCCGCCGCGCCCGGGTCGAGCGCGACTGGCTGGACGGCGCCCAGGGCATGGGGCTGACGCTGCAAGTCTTCCGCCTGCCCGGCTTCTACGGCCCCGGCCGCAGCGTCCTCGATCGCCTGCGCGCCGGAACCGCCCGCCTGGTGAAAAAGCCCGGCCAGGTGTTCAACCGCATCCATGTGGACGACATCGTCTCGGGCCTGTTCGCCTCCATGGCCCGGCCGCGTCCCGGCGGCGTCTACAACCTGACCGACGACGAGCCTACGCCTGCCGACGTCGTCACCGCCTGGGCCGCCGAGCGCCTGGGTCTGCCGCGCCCGCCCGAGGTCGACTGGACCGACCCCGAGGTCAGCGAGGCCATGCGCCGCTTCTATCTGGACTCCAAGCGCGTCTCCAACGCCCGCGCCAAGGCGGAACTGGGCTGGCGTCCACGCTACCCGTCCTACCGCCAAGGGCTGGAGGCCATCCTCGCCGAGAAGGCCCCCTGACATGCGAAAGGCGCGTCGACCGAAATCGACGCGCCTTCTTTTCGCTCAAGCCGCGAGGGTCCGCGACCCGAGCATAGCGAACTCAGAAAGGCAGGATGTTGCGCTGGCGGCTGTAGCTCATGGTGCCGACATTGGCGCCCAGACGCACGCCGACCCCGGTGCGGATCGGAGCCAGGACGATGCCGTCCGCGCGCTGATAATTCACGCCCAGACCGGCGACCAGATAGGCCGAGCCTTCGACGCCCGGATAGCGGCGATACAGCATGTCGGGGTGGTAGAGGCCGTAGACCAGAGTGAAGACCCGGCTGGCGTTGCCGCCCCAGTCCCAGCCGATGGAGGCCCCCTGCCAGAACACCTCCTGCGAGGCCGACAGATCCTTCATGTGCAGGGCGCCGCGACCATAGCGCAGGCCGGCGACGACGGCGCCCGCGCCTTCCTCGCCCGCGATATAGGCGGTCGGGCGGTCGCCCTGTTCGGCGAAAATGCGCTCGATGGCGCCGCCCACGGCCTCGGCCGCAATGCCCAGTTCGCGCGACCCAGCGGCGACCAGTTCATCGAAGGTATAGGCCTGGGCCGTGTTGTCCGAGGCGATCGGATAGTTGGGGTCGGCCGGCGGGCGGCTGGCGCAGGCGCCGAGACCGGCGGGCAGGGCGCCGGCGGCGGCGAGGCCGAGGCTGGTGCGGATCAGTTGACGGCGGTGCATGGTCGAGGCTCCCGGCTAAGGACGGTCCGCCCGTCGTCGCGGGCTTGGCCTACCGTCCCTGCCTTTTACGGCAGCCTTGGGGCTTTAAGGTTAACCGAAGATTGCTTGGCCGCAGAAGTTCCGGCGGCCTGGGCTTCAGGCCGCCGGATTTCTGCTGTCAGGCTCGCAAGGTTCCGCCCGCCTTGGCGGCGGCGGCCTTGACCTTGGCCATCAGGGCCTCGATCGCCGCCTCGGCCAGGGTGGCGGCGCGGGGCTGGATCTCGACCTCGATCGCCACCGACTTCTGGCCTTCCGGCACGCCCTGTCCGCGATAGACGTCGAAGACGCGGACATCGGCGATCAGCGCCTTATCGGCGCCCGCCACGGCGCGGGTCAAATCGCCCACGGCCTTGGCCTCGTCCATCAGGAAGGCGAAGTCGCGGGTCAGGGGCATGAGGTTCGGCAGATCCGCCGCGCCACGCGCCTTACCGCCCTTACCGCGGGGCTCGGGCACGGAATCCAGCACGATCTCGAACGCCAGCATGGGGCCGTCCGCGTCCAGCGCCTTCAGCACGCGCGGGTGCAGGGCGCCGAACTCGACGATGACGTTCTTCGGTCCCAGCTGCAGCCGGGCCGAGCGGCCGGGGTGCCACCAGTCGCGGTTCGCGCCTTGCGCCAGTTGCAGGGAGGCGACCGGGGCGCCGATCTCTTCCAGCACGGCCAGAAGGTCGCCCTTCAGCGCGAACAGGGGGTCTTCCCCCGCCCCGCCCCAGTGACGGTCGGCGTGCGGCGCGACAAGGCCCGCGATGACGGTGCGCTGGCCGGTCGGCTGGTCATCGAGATAGATGGGACCGATCTCGAACAGGGCGACGTCGGCATGACCGCGCGCGGCGTTGCGCGCCGCCGCCTGGATCAGGTTCGGCAGGACCGAGGGCCGCATGCAGTCCAGATCGGCCGCGATGGGGTTCTCCAGCACCAGACGCTCGTCCCCGCCGCCGAACAGGGTCGCGATCGACTGCTTGGTGAAGGACCAGGTGACGGCCTCGGCATAACCCAGGGCCGCCAGGGCGCGACGGGCCGTGCGCACGCGCGCCTGACGCGGGCTCAGAACCCCGCTTGGCGCCGGGGCGACCGGCGGCAGGGGCGCGTCGGGCAGAGCGGCGTAGCCCTCGATGCGGGCGACTTCCTCGACCAGATCCGCCCGCCCCTCGATGTCGCGGCGCCAGGACGGCGGCGTCACCGACCAGGGCGAGCCGCGCATGACGGTGAAGCCCAGGGCGAACAGGATCTCGAAGATCCGGTCGTCGCTCAGGTCCATGCCCGACAGCCGCTTCACATAGGCCGGGTCGAAGGCGAAGGCGGCCGGAGCGGCCGGGGCCTGGCCCGCCACCGTGACCGTCGACGGCTCGCCGCCGCACAGGTCAAGGATCAGTTGGGTCGCCAGCTCCAGCCCCGGCACGACCGAGGCCGTGTCGACGCCGCGCGCGAAGCGGTACTGGGCGTCCGAATTGATCCCCAGCGAGCGGCCCGTCTGGGCCGTGGCGATAGGGTCGAACCAGGCGCTCTCGACGAAGACGTCGACCGTCTCGTCCGAACAGCCGGTCGAGACGCCGCCCATGACGCCGCCCAGGCCGATGGCGCGCTGGCCCCCGGCGTCTGTGATGACGCAGTCGGCGGCGCTCGGCGCATAGGTCTTGCCGTCCAAGGCGACCAGGCTGTCGGCTTCGCCGCGACCAGCCCGAACCACGATCCCTTCGCCCGACAGGGTCGCCAGGTCATAGACGTGCAGCGGCCGCGCGCGGTCGTAGGAAATCAAGTTGGTGATGTCGACGAGACGGTTGATCGGACGCAGGCCGATCGCCGTCAGCCGCTGTTGCAGCCACTCCGGCGACGGGCCGTTTCTGACGCCCCGGATCACGCGACCGGCGAAGACCGGGCACAGTTCGGGCGCCTCCAGCGCCACCGACACCGGAGAGTCGAAAGACCCCGCGACGGGAACGATCTCCGGCGTCGTCAGCTGGCCCAGCCCCGCAGCCGCCAGGTCGCGGGCGATGCCCGCCACGCCCAGCCAGTCGGGGCGGTTCGGCGTCACCTCGAAATCGATGACCGGCTCGGCGCCGAAGACGCCGGCGGCGGGCTCGCCCACCTGCAGGTCGTCGGCCAGCTCCAGGATGCCGTCGCTCTCATCCGACAACTCGAGCTCGGAGGCCGAGCACAGCATGCCGTTGGACACCACCCCACGCACCGGTTTCTCGACCAGGGTCACGCCCAGGCCGGGCACATAGGCGCCGATGGGAGCATAGATGGTGGTCAGGCCCGCGCGCGCGTTCGGGGCGCCGCAGACGATCTCCTTCATTCCGTCCACCGTCTCGACCTGACAGACCTGCAACCGGTCGGCGTTCGGGTGACGCTCGGCCGAGACGATCTTCGCCACGGTGAAGGGGGCCAGGGCGGCGATGGGGTCGTGGACCTCCTCGACCTCAAGCCCGGCCATGGTCATGGCCTCGGCGACCTGATCGACCTCAGCCTCGGTGTCGAGGTGGGCCTTCAGCCAGGAAAGCGTGAACTTCATTGGGCCGTTCCCGACTGGGACAGGACCGCCACCATGTTGTCGATGAAGTCGGACGGACCGGTGAAGCCGACGCCCAGGAAGTTGCAGTTGATGAACTGGCAATTCCGGAACGGGATCGGCCCGGTGACGCGCTGCGGCCCCAGGGGGGTGAGCATCAGGTTGCGCGGATCCCCCTTGGCGTCGCCCATGTTGCAGCCGTCGAAATTACAGCCTTCCAGCGGCAGCAGGACGGCGGGCCCCTCTATCAGGCAGTTCTCGAAACGACGGTTCTCAATGGCGGGCTGGCCGGCGCGCGCCGCCTCCATGAACAGCTGCGGCAGCCACACGTTCTTGCCGACATAGGTGGGGCCGGGGCCGAGCGCTTCGAGGGTGATGGTGGTGTCAGTCATTGGGGTGATCTTTCAAAAACCAGAAGGGGGGCCGGCGGCGCCGCTCCCGGCGCCTGCAGACCTCATCCCTTCGTTTGCGCCTGAGTTCTCGCCTCGGCGCGCGCGCTCAACAGGCCCTGCTCCATGTCGTCCAGCGCCTCCTTGGCTCCGGTGAAGGCCACCTGCACGAAGCGGCAGCGCACGAAACGGCAGTTGGACATGCCGATCGCCCCGGCAATCATGGAGCCGCGCGGGTCCAGCAACAGGGTGCGCGGGTCCTCGGCCACGCCCATGTTACAGCCGTCGAAGGTCGTGCCGTTCATGATCGCCATGACCGCCGGGCCTTCGATCAGACATTCGGTGAACGTCTTGCCGTCGATGAAGACCTGTCCGGCGTTCATGTGATGCACGGCCAGAGACGGCAGCCAGACGGCTTCCTTCTCGAACGTGGTGCGGGCGACGATCTCGCGACCCAGCTTTTCTTCGGGCGACATCGTGGTCGGGTCGGTCATAGGCGTATTCCAGTTCAGCTGAGGCCCGACGCCGGGTTCGGCGCGGCGAAGGCGGAGAAGCCGTAGTGCGCCAGCCAGCGCGTATCGGCCTCGAACATGGGGCGCAGGTCCGGCACGCCGTATTTCAGCATGGCCAGACGGTCGACGCCCATGCCGAAGGCGAAGCCCTGATACTCGTCCGGGTCGATGCCGCAGTTGCGCAGCACGTTCGGATGCACCATCCCGCAACCCAGGATCTCCAGCCAGTCCTCGCCCTCGTTCAGGGTCAGCTTGCCGCCGGAGCGGTCGCAGCGGATGTCCATCTCGGCCGAGGGTTCGGTGAAGGGGAAGTGGTGCGGGCGGAAGCGGGCGTGGACATCGTCCAGCTCGAAGAAGCGGGCGATGAAGGTCTCCAGCGTCGTCTTCAGATGGCCCATGTGGATGTCGCGATCGATCACCAGGCCTTCGATCTGGTGGAACATCGGCGTGTGGGTCGCATCGGAATCCTTACGGAAGGTGCGGCCGGGCGCGATGATGCGGATCGGCGGCTTCTGCGACATCATGGTGCGGACCTGCACCGGGCTGGTGTGGGTGCGCAGCACCTTGCGCTCGCCCGTTTCCGGGTCGGGCTTCAGGAAGAAGGTGTCGTGCATCTCCCGCGCCGGATGCTTGGGCGGGAAGTTCAGCGCCGTGAAGTTGTGGAAGTCGTCCTCGATGTCCGGCCCCTCGGCGACCGAAAAGCCCATGTCGGCGAAGACGGCGATCATCTCGTCCATGACCTGCATGGTCGGGTGCACCCCGCCCTTGCGGCGCGGGCGGCTGGGCAGGGTCAGATCGACGCGCTCGGCCAGCAGGCGGGCGTCCAGCTCGGCGGCTTCCAGCTCGGCCTTGCGGGAGGCCAGGGCCGACGACACCCGGTCGCGCAGGCCGTTGATGACAGGGCCGCGCTCGCGGCGCTCATCCGGGCTCAGCGCCCCCATACCTTTCAGCAGGCCCGAGATCGAGCCGGACTTGCCGAGGGCGGCGACGCGGATGTCCTCCAGACCCGCCACGCTCTCGGCCGAGCCGATGGCGTTGATGAGGTCCAGTTCCAGTTGAGCGAGATCGGTCATGGGGGTTCGTCTAGCCGTTAGGATCGAAAGCAAAAAGCCCCCCGGCGCGAACCGGAGGGCTTTTGCTTCGTCCCGTGTGGGAGAAAGGCTTAGGCCAGGGCCGCGCGAACCTTGTCGGCGATGCCCTTGAAGCCGGCTTCATCGGCGGCGATGGCGGCCAGAACCTTGCGGTCCAGCTCGATGCCGGCCTTGTTCAGGCCGTGCATGAACTGCGAGTAGGTGAAGCCTTCGGTGCGGGCCGCGGCGTTGATGCGCTGGATCCACAGGGCGCGGAACGAGCGCTTCTTGTTGCGACGGTCGCGGTAGGCGTACTGACCGGCGCGATCCACCGCAGCCTTGGCGGCGCGGATGGTGTTCTTGCGGCGGCCGTAGAAGCCCTTGGCCTGCTTCAGGACTTTCTTGTGCTTGGCGTGGGACGTAACGCCCCGGGTGACGCGAGCCATTGTAATTTTCCCTTCGGGAAGTCCCTATCGCTCGGCCCGCGGGGCCTCGCTGCTTGAGGGACTTTTGCTGTTTTAGCCTCTAGCGTTCGCCGCGCGGCGGCTCACTACATGAGAGGCTGAGTTCAAATTCGATTAGCGGAGAGGATCAGTGATGCAGCGCGCCGATCAGGCGTACGGCATGTAGGACTTGATCTTCTTGGCGTCGGCGTCGGCCATGACCGAAGTGCCGCGGTTCTGGCGGATGTACTTCGAGTTGTGGCTGATCAGGCGGTGGCGCTTGCCGGCCACGCCAGCCTTGACCTTGCCCGTCGCGGTGAATTTGAAGCGCTTCTTGGCGCCCGACTTCGTCTTCAGCTTCGGCATTTTCACTCTCTTTATTGAGGGGTCTACCGCCCTTCGGGCTAATTGAGCCCCAAGGTCAGATGACCGATTTAAGACCGCCCAGGCATGCCTGTTCGCCCGGCGGTCCGGTACGCGAAGGCGCGGCTTCTACGCCAAACGGGAGCCGGAGGCAAGAAGAGTCGCCGCGCGGCGTCTCAGGCCTGGGCCTCCCGGCGGCGTGCGGCGCGTCCGGCGTTGATCGCCATCATCGCCGCCGGAACCGTCAACGCCGCCCCCACCAGGAAGGGCCAGTCCGATCCAATGGCGGAATAGAGGACGCCCGCGACCATGGGGCCGACGATGCGGGCCATCGATCCCGTCGCCATGTTCAGCCCCAGCATGGCGCCCTGCCGGTCCGGCGGCGACGCCCGGCTGATCAGGGCCGAGATGTTGGGCATGGCCAGAGACATGCCGCAGGCGCCGATCCCCATGACGATGGGAATGATCCAACCGGCCGATACGGGGATGACGAACAGACCCAGGTCGATCTGCGCCGCCGGAAACCACGCCGGCGGGGCCGCCACCTGCAGGATCAGCGACGCGCCGAACAACAGCATCCCCGCCGCCAGCACCCGCGCCTCGCCGAAGCGCCTCGCCAGCCGCCCGGCCACCAGCCCCTGGTTCAAGGCCGAGACCAGCCCCACGATCATGAAGCTGAGGCCCACCTCGCGCGCGGTCCAGGCGTAGCGGCTTTCGGCCCACAGACCGAAGGACGCCTCCATGGCCGAGAACCCGGCCAGATAGATCAGGCTGACCACCAGGACGCGCGACACCACTTCGTCGGCGCGGGCGAACTGCAGGCCGGACAGGAAGGCGGGGCGGGGCGCGGCGGGATCAGCCTTGGCTCGGCTCTCGCGCAGGAAGAGCATCACCCCCAGCGCCGCCAGCACAGCCGCGCCCGAGGCG
>PJTY01001054.1_pt1 | contig 10639 bp, 12 predicted proteins | sample 1512121 | NCBI WGS metagenome assembly PJTY01 (sample SAMN08177680, study PRJNA422409) | Soil metagenome, whole genome shotgun sequencing project. | isolation source: Soil enriched (2) on filter paper: alkali lignin treatment | place: USA: Madison | collected 2015-01-15 | reverse complement strand
TGTTGGCCAGGTGTTTATCTACCGTGGTGTGCAGGTCAATACCGGTGAAATCACCATTCAAACTACGGGCAAAATCACGGGTAACTTTGGTTTGGTTGGTAGCTCATTCACCCGTCAGCAAGTCAATCCAGTAACCAATCCGGTACCGGCTTCAAGCCGTCCAGTGGTCAGCATGCCAAATGTTGAGAAGTTGCTTATTAATGGACAGTCGATTCAGGGCAAAGCTTGTCTGCAGTCACTCACTATTAACTTTAATAACAACCTGGAGGCGATCCGCTGTATTGGATCTGGCAAATTCACGCCAGAGTTTTACTTAGAGAAGATGATGGATATCGGTGTAAACGGTAATTTCATGTTCTCGGCAACATCAGCTGCCTGGATCGATGCAATCAAAACCCGTGATGTGTTTACTCTGGGATTCGATATCACGGACAACAAAGGCAGCAAATACTCACTGAACTTCCCGCAACTGGAAGTCATGGAAGCAAATCATCCTGACGGTGGTGGTGATGACATCATCACGGTAGACATCAACTTTGCCCAGGTCCGTACCAGCCCAACCATTGTGCGTGCGCTGGTGTAATTCAAAACTTTTAATCACAAGCCTATGCAATGCCATGGGCTTTTTTATTGCTTAAATTTTAGAGGTCGTTATGGCGTTAAAAGTCGGTATTGTACAAAGCTCAGAGGTATCTAAATGGTGCCAGTTTAAGAACGATAAAGGTGAGGTCCAGGCCGAATTCAAGATCCGTGGAATTGCCTATAAACCTTTTCAGGTGGCGATCGAACGGGCCGGTAATCAGATTACATCCAAAGGCTATGACGTGATGGCCACAGATCCTGCTGACAAGCTTTATCATGAGCTGTTGATGGATGCCTGTGCAGCGCATCTGGTTGAGGACTGGAAGGGCGTATTCTTCGCTGAGGTGGTGAACGGTAAAACGGTTGAGACTGATATGCCTTATACAGCCGAGAATGCATCCAAGTTATTCAATCTTGGTGACATCGGTGTGGCCATCTGGTTGTTCGTTAAAACTGAAGCTCAGAAGATTCAGGAGAATGCTGACAAAGATAAGGCAGTTATCATGGGAAAGTCATTGAGCTCTACAAGTACCAGAAAACGTACGCATCGAAATCGCCGCACGAAATCGAACAAATCAAGTTCTTAGGTGGACATATTCCTGAGCCACCAGAATCATCCTATGCAGCTGAATCAATTCTCTTAGCCTTCAGCACAATTTGTAGGTCCAGACGCTATGAGCACGGTATGCCGTTATCAATAGACCAGCAGGCCATTAACGTTTATGCCGAGCACAACGATCTGCCTGTTGGTCCACATATCTTTAACGACTGCATCTTTGCTTTGGATGATCTGTTTCTGGAAGAAGCCTATAAAAAGGTGAAGATGAAAAGTGACGATGGTCGGACTAAATGATGCTTTTATCGTGAATTAAATCACTATTTTCTTAAAAATATGTGATAATTCACGTAAGTTTTCAAGCGGTTGAAAAATATGGATATTGTTAAATTCTTAAAAAGTTTTAATACAGTTGGGTTCTATCTCACTCTAGCCTGCATTTTGCTGGGGGCTCTTATTTTGTATTTCTATTTTATCAATCCTCATTAGATTACATGCCACCTTCGGGTGGTTTTTTAATGACTTAAATTTAACCATTTGGTAAAATATGCTCATAAATTAAAAAATGGAATAATTATGAAATATTTAATATCAGGGGATACCTCTTTTTTTCTGTCAATTGGTACATTTTTTGATAACAAAAACTCCATAAGAAATTCAACTGAAGCTTTTTTCTTGGATATCACATAGGAAAATAGGCTATCAAAATTGAGGGGATATAGGCCTTGTTATTGTTTACAACAATGATGGGTTTATTTGTACAATTTCTGAATACAAATATAAGTACAAAAGACTGTATCCACAGTCCTTATTTGCCGTATTAAGAATTTGAAAAAAGTTAGCAGCAAGTGAGATAAAAAATGAAAAAATCAATAATTGGCTTTTTTGTTCTAATCATAATAATAGTAGGTTTTATTTTGAAATCTAAAATTGATAGAGATGATCGAGTGGAAGCTCAAGCTAATCGAATTGAAGAATATATAAAAAAAATGGTTCAATTGGAGCCTGTTAAAAAAGCTAAATTTGAGGGAGATGGAAAAGATAAAATTAATACAGAGCAAGTGAGTTTATCTGATGAAAAATATAGAGAGAATTCGAACATTTCTTTGGCTGAGGCTGCAGTAAAAATACAGCTTTTCGATCCTGAATCTGCTAAATTCCGAAATCAAAAGGACAATTGTGGGGAGGTAAATTTTAAAAATAAGTTTGGTGGGTATGTAGGGTATAGCCGCTATGTATTTTTAACAAATGACAATATGGTTGCTATTGAGAATAATAAAACTGATTCCATATGGTCCGCTAGCGCTATGAATGATTTATGGTCAAAACATTGTAATTAGATTACATAGAATCCAAGCTATCTACAGGTGATGGGATGTTTTTGCTTCATTCTGAGAAAATTTAAGACATATGTAGCTACATTCCTATCATCATTGAAACAATTGAATTACAACGAAATTAACAAAAGTTACAGTTGATTTGTTATAAAAATTAGAAATAAAAAGGATTGATAATCATGCTAATCAAAATTGATTCCGAAAACTATATTAACCCGGCACATATCGTTGCTGTCTCTACCTTTACCTCACCGGATGGAATGGTAAAAATTACGATTGATACTGTGCCTTCTGCAAGTGGCCATGGTTCTTATCAGGTCATCACAATTAATGAAGACGAGGCTGCTCGTTTTATAAAGCAATTATCAGACAATTAAGAAATTCAGTTCAATATTATTTAAGATAAATGAATCCGCCTTTCGCGGTTTTTTTAATGACTACATGAAAACTGTTTGATAAATTATCTTTTTATTTAAAAGGGGGATTTTATGAAACATGTTATTTTAAGCATATTATTAGTTTTTGGAATGGTTAATTTAGCTGAAGCTGGTAAAGGCAGACAGCCTTGCTCTGGTAAAAAGGGTGGAATTAGTCACTGTGATGGAAAGAAGTTTGTATGCAATGACGGATCAATCAGTGCTTCTAAAAAGGTATGTTCAAGGTAGGTGTTTGAATGGGACTGAATTTTAGGAAAAGTTTAAAGCTAGCGCCCGGGATCAAAGTAAATATTACCAAAAAAGGTGTAAGTAGCCTATCTATAGGAAAAAATGGTGCCAAAGTAAATATTGGCAAAAAGGGGGTAAAGACTACAGCCGGGTTGCCTGGAACTGGAATTTCATACTCTAAGTTTTCTAGCTATAAAAAAGAATCAGCAAGAAAAGAGCCGGATTTTAATAATCCAGATAACTTATTGGGTTATCCAAAATCTGAATGGATAATTGCTGGAGTTATTGGATTCTTTGCGCTTGTTTTCTTTATTTGGATCATTAGCTGAGAACAGAGAACCCACTTAATGTGGGTTTTTTAATGATTTCATTTTAATTATTTGTTAAATTGTGCGGGATTTTAAAGAGGGTGTTGATTATGAAAAAACTTATATTAATTGGTTCTTTTTTAGTTTTAACAGGCTGTGCGACAACGCCACAAAAACCAGCAGAACCAGTAAAATTTGAAAAAATATATCAAATTGAGGGATTAAATCAGGCTCAAGTTTATGATGGGGCTCGTCAATGGTTCGCTACAGCCTTTCGTTCAGCTAACGCCGTTATTCAGTACGAAGATAAGACTACTGGATCAATCATTGGAAAAGGGAATATGGCATACCGTTGCAGTGGCTTTGCTGATTGTATGACTGTTACGGCAGGTGACCGTGTTGATTTTACTGTTCGTGTAGATACAAAAGATGGTCGGATGCGGGTTGGTTATGACAACCTTACTCATTATAAACCAGCACAGATGATTAATGGGGTTCGTTATAGTGAAACAAATAGACCTATAACAGAAGGTTACCCATCCGCTAAAATAATTGTGGATGAGTTAAATAAATCTTCTGATGCAATGGCAGAAAAAATTAAGACACAACAGAAGGTAAATGCAGATTGGTAATATTAAAATGTTTTTAGATATTCAACTTACTAAGTAAATTTAATTAAACCCGCGAAAGTGGGTTTTTTTATATCCAACATATGACCGCCTTTAGGCGGTTTTTTATTGCCCAAAGGAAAGTAACCATGACGCAAGAATCCCGCTTAGTCATCGTAATTGACTCCCAAAATGCTGAACGCAATGCCAAAGCCCTGGCTGATGAAATGTCTAGAATTACTGAGCATGGCGATTCAGCATCACAATCAACAAAGGACATGGGCAAACAGTTTTCTGTGACCAACAACATTGTCCAGAACTTTAATACCACGGTAAACAATGCCAACTCATCCGTACAGAAAACGGTTGAAGTCACAAAGCAGGCAACTCAGCAGAACCAAAAATTTTCACAGGAAATTAAAAATACATCGCAGGAACTGGATAAACAGGAAAAATCGATTCATTCCTATGGGGCATCGATTAAAGCCTTGGCCGGTTTTATGGTAGGTCTGGTTACTGTAAATGAAGCAATTGCCAGAGCTGATGGTGCAACTCAGATGGCCGCACGTATTCGTAACGCAACTGATAGTGCTGCTGAGTTTGATCTTGTTCAGGAGCGTCTATATGCGTCTACAAAAAGCACTTACCGTGCCTTAGGTGAAGCGCAGGAGGTCTATTTAGGCTTGGCTGGTGGGATGAAAGCCTTAGGTTACGCCACCAATGATACCCTAGACGTTTCTGACTCACTTTCCTTTTCATTTACGGCAAATGCAGCACGTGCTGATCAGGCGCAATCAGCAATTGATGCTTTTTCTAAATCTATGGCTAAAGGCAAAATTGATGCTGATGCATGGATCTCGATTGTTACCGCTGCCGATAACATTATTGCAGATATGGCCAAAACCACAGGCAAGACAGAGGTACAAATTCGTAAGTTGGGTGCAACCGGTAAAATCACTTTAGAAGACCTGATCAAGACATTAAAAGCTACCAGAGACTCAAATCAGGAATTAGCGGATGCAATGGAGAATAGTCTGGCGGATGGTTTAACTACATTATCTAACGCTGTCACCAAGTTACTTGGTGAAATCAATATGAGTACGGGTGCAACCAATACTGCAGCAGCAGGCTTGGGATTATTAGCCGATAATATTGATATTGTGATGAATGCAGCAGCGGCAGGTGGTCTTGCTTATTTAACCAAGACCATTATTGCTAAAACTGTTGCCACCGATACCGGGATTATCTCAACCATCCGCAGTCGTCAGGCATCTGTTGCAAATGCTCAGGCTGAGGTTGCAGAAGCAACAGCAACACTTAATGCGGCTAAAGCACATCTTGCGAATGTCCAAGCGACCAATGCTGAAGCACAGGCTAAATACGGCGCTACGGCAGCGGCAGTACGTTATGCCCAGGCTCAAGCAGCGGTCACGGCCGCTACGAATGCACAAACTGCAGCGCAAGGGCGTCTTGCAGCTGCATCCATTAATGTCGGAAGATTAGCTAGTGGGGCATTTGCCTTAATTGGTGGACCAATAGGTGCAATTACTTTAGGCGTAGCCGGTTTGACTGCAGCTTACTCGTATTTCAATGGTAAGGCAGAGGAGGCAACGGCAAAGTTAAAAGAGCAAGCGGAGGCTGCAAAGTTAACTAAAGAAGAAATCAAGGCGCTGAGTGAGGAGCAACGTAAAGAGAAGCTTGCTGATCTGGCTGCAACACTGAATGATCAAAACAAGAAGTTGAAGCAACAAGAGCAGGCGGTCGCATCAGCATTAATTGCCATTCAAAACTATGCACTGGGTAATGTGAAAGTTACCGATATTTCAAATAAGGCCCGCCTTGGTACCATTTCATATACTGAAGCGATAGAGCAACTTAAAGATCAGAAAATCCCTTCAGATCTCAGGGATGCCTTGCTCAAACAAGTAAGCGCCTATGATGTGGCCGCTGAAACTGCCAACAAGACCAAAAAAACATACAGTTTATTTGGGATAGAGGTAACACTTGCAGGTAATAAAGCTGAAAATGCGATTGTCGGACTTGATAAAAATACCAAGTCATTAACTGAAAATGAAAAAGCTGCTTTGGCTGCAAAAGATGCTCAAAAGAAATATGCCGATTCATTATTTGATCGTGATTTTGATGCCCAACTATCACAGAGATTACTTGCCAAGAACTACACTCCAGCTCAAGTAAAGGCATTGTTAGATTTGGCTAACTGGGCTCGAAAAAATGGTGTGCAGATTACCACTGAGATGTATCAGGCAGCGTTAAGGGTTCAAGCCATTGAGGAGAAAAATAACCAGGTTATAGAGGCCAAAAATAAAGCATTAAAGGAAACGACAGATGAGTTGTCTAAACAACAGAAAATTCTCTCTGTAAATGCCAGAGTTCAGGCCAACGCAGCAAAGTTTGGATTTTCCAATATTGAGTCTAAATACAGACTGCCTGCAGGAACACTATCTGCAATTCATATGATTGAATCCAGAGGGAATGCCAAAGCCTATAACAAAGATACCGGCGCAACCGGAGGTTTCCAGTTCTTATCCGGTACAGCCAAGCAATACGGCGTCAAAGATCGAACCGATCTGGCTCAGTCTGCTGAGGGTGCGGGTAAGTATATGTCTTACCTTCTCAAACTGTTTAAGGGTGATCTGGAGAAGGCTGTACGTGCTTATCACGCTGGTGAAGGCAACGTTCAAAAAGGTAAAGGTATTGGTAAATACAACAATCAATACTGGAAAGACTTTCAGGGCTATATGGCAGGCATCAATGGATATTCTGCTGGTGATATTTCATCAAAAGATTTTTCAAAGATGCTTCAAGATGACGCCAAAATGGCGGAAGAGCAGGCACGTTTACGGATTCAACTGGAGAATGAAGTTGCAGATCAACAAACTAAGATCCGCAATGATCTGGCTCAAAAATTAGAGGAGGTTGATAAAGCCAACTTTAGTCCTGAAAGTAAAGCGGAGATTGTTGCCGAACTTAAAGCTCGTGCAGACAATGATGTTGCGATCGCTCAACAGGCTTTACGTACCAAACTGGATGACTATAAGGAGTTCCAAAAAACTGAAGCTGAGTTGCTTGAAGAAAGTTTTGCCCGTAAAAAGTTTAATGCCGCTCATGACATTGAGTTAAGCAAGGCTGAACAGAAACAGGCTGTTGAGTTACTGGAGCAGCAATATCAGCAAGAGCTAGGGTTGATGAAACTGGCACAAGAACAGCGTCTATTCCAGGCGAAGCTATCCTTATTATCTGAAACAGAAGCCATGCAGGAACGGTATCGATTAGAACGGGAGGAAATTCTAAAAAATACCAAGCTGAGTATTGAAGAGCGCCAAAAACTGATTACGTTCTCCAAAGCCAATCAGGAAAAGGAGATGCGTGACAAGATTACCGGTGCTGTTCAGAACTGGGGCAGCATTCAGGCCGACATGAATGGCTATGGAGATTTCTATAGACAGGATCAAGACCGGTTTAGCCGTCTTGGTGCAGCTCAGGATCTGTTTGATAGCAAGTCAGCAGCGGTGGACTATAGCGAGCAGAGCGGTATTGAGGAAATCAATTCCAAACTCCAAGCCGGTCTTATATCACAGCAAGATTTTGAGGATCAGAAAACAGCGATCATGCAAGCCGCACTTGAGCAACGCAATCTTATCTATGATGAATATTCTCAGAATGCTCAGGCGATTGAAGACAAGTACCAACAAGATAGATTGAACACCCAGATTGCATTTGGTGGACAAATGATGGGTTCACTCACATCAATGTTCGGTTCTATGTTCGGTGAACAATCAAAAGCCTACAAAGTCATGTTTGCTGCAGATAAAGCATATGCGATTGCAGCAGCGGGTATCGCGATTCAGCAAAACATTGCACAGGCTGCCAAGGTGGGTTTCCCTCAGAATTTACCATTAATTGCAGGTGCAATTGCTCAAGGTGCCAACATTATTAGCAATATCCGCGCAATCAAGGATCAAGGCTTTGCCGAGGGTGGTTATACGGGTAAAGGCGGTAAATACGAGGTTGCCGGATCTGTTCATAAAGGCGAGATCGTATGGTCACAGGATGATATTAAACGCTGGGGTGGTGTCAATTTAGTTGAGAGTATGCGTAAGAGTGCGAACCCTGAAGCATTCCTCAAAAACAACTCGGCTGAAAATATTATGCGCCGTGCACTGATGAGCTCAAATGCCTTTATGGAAAGTCAGAAGAAATCAAACATCTTCAATCAAGCCGGAGATGGTCAGATTATCTATAAGGCGAGTCAGACTGCAGAGACTCCAAAAGTCTCTACCGGTTCTGATCTGTATCATGATGGCAAAGTGTATTTCTCACCGAATGGCTTGGTTCAGGATCGCTCAAATCTTGAGGATGTCCAAGATTTCACTCTGGGCAGATCTGCACGGCCACAGGCTGAGGCGATAGCTTCAGTTCAACCAACTGCACCTACGATTAACTTTAAGATTGAAGTGGTGAACCAGGTGAAAGGTGTAGCGGTCGAAGCAGAGCAACTGGATGAAAATACTGTTCGATTGATTGTAAAAGATGAATTGGATAGGACGCTTCCACGCGCGGTACCGAAGATTGTAAGTGAACAACTTGATGATCCTAACTTACCTATCAGTCGAGCTTTGTCGAAGAATACGACTGCACGGCGTAACCGTTAATTATGTGGCCACCTTTCGGGGTGGCTTTTTTATTGCGGGAAAAATCGCAGGATGAAACAGATTCTGAAGCAATTTAGAATCATCACAAAAGCAAAAACCCCAGTGGTGGTGCACTGAGGTTTTTAATACATCTCAATCGAGCAAAGATAAGGAGAAGTATTTCTATGAATAAGCATACAACAAATTCACAGTTAAAGGTAGAAGGTAAAATGAGCAAAAAAGGTGCTGATCGAGCGGGCCATATCCAAGCATTAACCAATATGCTTTTAGTATTTGGTTTTATTACTGTTTCAATTATTCTCGCCTTGAAATAATTGCTATTATTTATTCGTACCGCCGTCAGGCGGTTTTTTTATGCCTGAAGGAAAGTTATGTATAAGTTAAAACTTAATCCTCAAACGAGTGGCTATGGTGTGACACCAGGTGATGATGTGAAACGCCAGCAGTTTGATGGTGGACGTGGCCGTTATTACATCGATGTAAAACGTAACAGCCACATTGTCGATGTGAACTGGAGCTTAAGCAAAGCCGACTTCAATAAGATGATGGCTTTCTGGCGGGTTTATCAAAGTCAGCCTGCATCATTCTATGTCGATCTGGTGATCGATCAGGGCACACGTCAGCAATACCTGTGCAACTTCATGCCAGGTACTTTCAAAACCAGTGAGGTCAACGGCAATCTGTACCGGGTCAATGCCCAGCTGGAGGTTGTACAGAATCAGAAAAACCTGGCTGCTGATCAGGCCTTAATTAAAGATTGGGTGGTGTGATGGATCAGGAATATGCAAAGTTCTTTCTCAATCGTACGGTCGATATTTATCAGCTGGAGTGTATTGAGCTGACACATCCGTCATTCATCAATACCTATCGGGTAGTCCGTAACGATGATCAGGGTGTTTATGTCCGGCACAAGGAGAATGACAGCCAGCTGTTCTATGAATATCTGCCTGCCGAGATCCAGCGCTCAGGCATGCTCGGCGATCTCGACCAGTCCTTAACGATTTCAATATCAGGCTTGGGTGATGTGCTGCCGGATGAGTTTGAGCGGGTGATGGAAGGGCAATATCCAGATATTAAGCCAACGGTAAATTACCGGCTGTATAGCTCGGATAATCTCAATACACCGATGTACTTCTTGCTTGGCCTGCAACTCTCTGGCGTAGCGATGGACCACAAGGCAGTAACATTTAAAGCTGAGTCACCGCGACTGAATACCGCCAAGACTGGCGACATCTTCTCACTGGACCGCTTCACCGGTTTGAAGGGGGCGTTATGAAAGGTCATGATCATTTACTTGATCGGCAATACGATCAGGAACGTTATAACTGTGTCCACTTCGCCCACGAAGCTGCAATGGATCTGTATGGCATTGACCGTGGGGAAGCACTGGAACTGTTTATGCAGCCTAAGGGTGAAATCACTTTTTTACCTTCACGTTTGAAATTGCTTAATCCGCTGCCCATGCCCAAGGAAGGCTGCATTGTCGCCTTCCACCCCAGACTCAGAAACAAGCCCCCGCATGTGGGGCTTTTTCGTGGGGGTAAGGTTTTGCACCTGATGGAAAGTGGCGTCTCTTATTTATCTGAACAAGTCGTAATGGCAATGGGATTTAATCGGGTCAGTTACTATGATTAAGATTATTTATAAACAAGATCCTTTATCTGAAAAGAAAGTGATTGAGCATGCGTCCACAATTGGCCAATGGCTCACATCAAAGTATGAACATATGCCAGAGCACCTGCGTATCTTCCACAATCCGAGTGATATGGAACATGCTGAAATTTCGATGGCCAACGAAGTTACACCAAAAAATGCCCATGACTTGAAGCAACTCGACTTTCTGCCTGGCACTTTCATTGTGATTGAGAATCCAAAAGGGATTCCCGCCTTGGTTGCTGCAGTTGTATCGT
>PJTY01001053.1_pt1 | contig 10690 bp, 8 predicted proteins | sample 1512121 | NCBI WGS metagenome assembly PJTY01 (sample SAMN08177680, study PRJNA422409) | Soil metagenome, whole genome shotgun sequencing project. | isolation source: Soil enriched (2) on filter paper: alkali lignin treatment | place: USA: Madison | collected 2015-01-15 | reverse complement strand
TTTACATACAGGCAAAGCGATGGGAAAGTTCGGTCGGTCGGCCTGAGATTCAGAAGTTCGTTGGCGCTTTGCATGGACAAAGAGCAAATAAGGGCGTGTTCATCACGACATCCTATTTCACCCCGGATGCGATTGGATATGCAGGCAATATACAAAATAAGGTGGTATTGATTAATGGCGCGCGTCTGGCCGAGCTCATGATTGAATTCAACCTTGGGGTCTCAGTGGCAGAGACATACGACATCAAACGAGTGGATAGTGACTTCTTCTCAGAAGAATAAGTTGTACAAGATTCCCGAATCGGTACTCGTCGTCATTCACACCGCTGAACTCGAGGTGCTGCTGCTGGAGCGCGCCGACCGGCCCGGATTCTGGCAATCCGTGACGGGTTCGCGCGATACGCTGGCCGAATCGCTGACCGAGACCGCGGTGCGCGAGGTATGGGAAGAAACGGGCATCCGGATTGCGCCGGGCGTGGCGGACGAACCGGATTCTGCCAGCGTGCCCTTATCGGCCTTGCGCGACTGGCAACTTTCCAACGACTATGAAATCTATCCCATATGGCGGCATCGCTATGCGCCGGGTGTGACGCGCAACACCGAGCATGTGTTCGGCCTGCAGGTGCCGCGCGACATTGCGGTGCAACTGGCGCCGCGCGAGCATCTGCAATCGGCCTGGCTGCCGTGGCGCGAGGCGGCCGACCGCTGTTTTTCGGCGTCGAACGCCGAAGCAATATTGCAATTGCCGGCGCGTTCGACGCAATGAAACCGCGGCTCTGATGTGGGGCAGCGAACGGAAGCGCGGCGGTGCGCCGCGGACAATGCAGAATACGCATCTTGAATAATGCGCGAGTGGCACTACATGGAAAAACAACGGCTCATGCAACGTGTATGAAACTTCGCATCACGACGTACAACATCCACAAGGGCGTGTCCTCCTTCGGTGCGCGGCCCCGCATTCACGCCCTCAAGCAGGCCATCAACGCAATGCAATCGGACGTCCTGTTCCTGCAGGAAGTGCAGGGACGGCACGATCTGCATGCGCTCAAGCACGCAACCGACTGGCCCGAGCTGCCGCAGCAGGATTTCCTGGCCGGCGATTCGCACCAGTGCGCCTACGGCATGAACGCCGTCTATGACCACGGCCACCATGGCAATGCGCTGCTGAGCTGCTTTCCGATCCTCTCTTCCAACAACCGCAACATTTCGGACCACAAGTACGAATCGCGCGGCATCCTGCACTGCGTGGTGCAGGCGCCGGAAGCAGAGGTGCATTGCTACGTGATTCATCTGGGACTGTTTGCCGGCAGCCGCAAGCGCCAGAACGAGGCGCTGATCGAGGCCGTCAATTCGACCGCGCCGTCCGGTGCGCCCATCATCATCGCCGGCGATTTCAACGACTGGAGCAACCAGCTGAGCGATGAATTGCGCGAACGCCTCGGCGTTTCCGAAGTGTTCGATGAAAACATCTCGCGGCGCGGCTTCGGTACCTATCTGCGGCAGTTGAGCGGACGCGGTACCCGGATCCAGCCGGCACGTACCTTTCCGGCCGCCATGCCGTTCCTGCAACTGGACCGCATCTATGTGCGCGGCTTCAAGGTAGAATCGGCCGAAGTCCTGCATGGCAGGATCTGGGCCAAGTTGTCCGATCACGCGCCCATCATCGCCTCGCTGGCGTTGAAATGATTGTTCGCGGTCGTGCGACCATGTGCCTTTGCGCGCATGGCGCGCGATCTTTCCGATAGTCGTTTGCGGGTTCTCCTTCCATGCGCTCGGTCAGTTTCACAGGACACAACGACATCCGCCTGCTGCATTGCGGCGCCGAATATTTCCCGGCGCTGATCGAGGCGTTCGATGCAGCGCAGACCGAAATCTATTTCGAAACTTATATCTTCGCCGCCGACGACACGGCCGAGTCGATCAAGGCCGCGCTCGGACGCGCCGCCGCGCGCGGTGTCATCGTCAATGTGCTGACCGACTGGGTCGGCACCGGCAATGCGCAGGCACAGGCTTTGCAGCGAGATTTCGACGCGCTGGGTGTGATGCACCGCAGCTTCAATCCATGGTTCGTGCGTGGCATTGCGCGCATGCATCGCAAGCTGTGCGTGGTCGATCGGCAGGTGGCGTTTCTCGGTGGCTTGAACGTCGTCGATGATCTGCACGACGATGACGACGCCACCATCGGCCTGCCGGCGCCGCGCTGGGATTTCGGTGTGCGCATCACGGGCCCGCTGGTGGCGACTATCCATTGGGAAATGGCGGTGCACTGGGCGCGGCTCGGCAGCATCAGCTGGCGCACGCGCTGGGCCACTTTTCAGGAACAGCGTCGCGCCCGTATCGAGCAAGCGCACGAGCCGATGGTGGCGGGACTGGTGGTGCGCGACAATCTGCGCAACCGGCGCACGATCCAGAAAGCCTACCTGCAGGCACTGGGTGGCGCGCGGCATTCGGCGCTGCTCGCCAATCCGTATTTCGCACCCGGCCGCAAGATGCGCCGCGCGTTGACCATCGCCGCCCGACGCGGAGTCGATGTCACCCTGCTGCTGGGCGTGGGGCAGTACCGCTTTCAGGACGTGATCGCGCGCTCCTACTTTCCGCGCCTGCTGAAGGCCGGCGTGAGGATCGTCGAATATCGCAAGACCCAGCTGCACGGCAAGGTGGCCGTGATCGACGATCGCTGGTCGACGGTCGGTTCCAGCAACTACGACGGCTTCAGCCTGTTCGTCAATCAGGAGGCCAACGTGGTGGTGATCGATGCCGACTTCGCGCGCACGTTGCGCGCGCATATCGAGAAGGGCATTGCGGAAGGGCAGGAAGTGACGCTGGCCGACTTCGAAGGCATACCGTGGCATCGCAAGGCCTTCCATCGTGTTGCCTATCTGGTTTATGCCAGCGTGCTGCGCCTGATCACCTGGGGCAAGTCGGCCGAATAGCGGGCGCCGCACCGAGGTCGGCAAATCGATTTACACTACGGAAACGGCGGGTGGCGGTACCGGGGAACGGGCCGCCACTTGTGTTTTTTGAGGCAAACAGCGAGCAGACATGGGTGGGCAGAGGGCCGACACGAATCCGAACGAAGTGGTGACTGATGGCGGCCTGCCGCCTGCGGCACGCAACCGCGCGGTACTGGCGGTCGCCATGGGCGTATCGATGTCGTCGCTGGACACCGCCATCGCCAATACCGCCTTGCCCGCGATGGCGGCGCAACTGCTGGCGACGCCGGCCGATTCGGTCTGGATCGTCAACATCTATCAGCTGGCGATGGTGGCGACCCTGCTGCCCTTTGCCGCGCTGGCGGAGATCGTCAGCTACCGCCGTATCTTCATCTTCGGTCTGATCTTGTTCACGGTGGCGTCGGCCGCCTGCGCGCTGGCGTGGTCGCTGCCGTCGCTGGTGATCGCGCGCTTCTTCCAGGGAGTTGGCGCGGCGGCCGTGATGGGCATCAACACCGCGCTGCTGCGCGAGATCTATCCGCGCCACATGCTGGGGCGCGGGCTGGGCACCAATGCGCTAGTGGTGGCGGTATCCTTCGCCGTCGGCCCGACGCTGGCGTCCACCATTCTGACGTTGTGGTCGTGGCCATGGCTGTTCGCCATCAACCTGCCGTTCGGCGCGCTGGCGATCTACCTGGCCTGCAAGGCCTTGCCGCAGACGGCCAGGGCCAGCCACAAGCTCGACGCGCTGACTGCGTTCTACAGTTTCTGCGCCTTTGGCCTGCTGATCCTGACGATCGGCGAGGGCGCGCACCTGAGCGGCGTGCGCACCGTGCTGCTCGAGGCCTGTGGTGCGCTGATCTTCTTTGTGTTGCTGCTGCGCCGGCAGGCCGGGCACCATGCGCCCATGCTGCCGGTCGATCTGTTCCGGCTGCCGCAGTTCTCGCTGTCGGCATTGACGGCGGTCTTCACCTTCGCGGCACAGGGGCTGGCCTTCGTTTCTCTGCCGTTCTATTTCGAAGCGGTGCTTGGCCGTTCGGCGGTCGAGACCGGTTTTCTGCTGACGCCGTGGGCGGTGCTGGTCGGCGTGATGGCGCCGATCGCAGGGCGCCTGAGCGACCGCTATCCGGTCGGCATCCTCGGCGGCGTCGGCACCGCGGTGCTGGCGAGCGGGCTGATGCTGATGATCTTCATGCCGGCGCACGCGAGCACCTTCGACATCTGCTGGCGCATGGCGGTCTGCGGCATCGGCTTCGGTTTCTTCCAGGCGCCCAATCTGCGCGCCATCCTCAGCAGCGCGCCGCCCTCGCGCGGCGGCGGTGCCAGCGGTATCGTGGCGACTTCGCGCCTGATCGGTCAGGCTTCTGGCGCGGCATTGGTGGCATTCTGTTTCACGATTTCCGCACGGCATGGCGAAACGCTGGCGCTGAGCCTGGGCGTGGCCTTTGCGGCCGCTGCCAGCGTGACCAGCTTTGCGCGCATGTTCGTGCCGGCGAAGGTGCATTGACCATGGCCGACGATTCGGTACGCATCGACAAGTGGCTGTGGGCGGCGCGCTTCTTCAAGACGCGCTCGCAGGCGACCGACGCGGTTGATGCCGGGCGTGTGCGTATCGGCGGCGAACGCATGAAGCCGGCGCGCAGCGTCAAGCCGGGCGACCTGCTGCAGATCGATAACGGTTCGACCGAATGGGAAGTCGAGGTGCGCGCGCTGGCCGACAAGCGCGGCTCGGCCGAAGTCGCACAGAAACTGTATGCGGAAACCGCCGCCAGCGTGCAGAAGCGCCAGCAGGAAGCCGAGCGGCGCCGCCTGTTCCGCGAGCCGGCGCAGGAAATCAAGGGGCGGCCGACCAAGCGCGACCGGCGCCGCCTCGACGGCACGCGCTGAGGCCTGCGTTGAGGGAGTCGGATGTCACGCGCAGGACATCATCGGCGCGGCATCATGCGGTAGTATTCTGATAAAGACAACCGCAGGAGGAGACGTTTCATGGGTCAATACATTGCGCCGTTGCGCGACATGCAATTCGTGCTGCACGAACTGCTGAACGTGTCGGATGAACTGAAGCAACTGCCGAAGTACGTCGACATCGACGCCGACATCATCAACCAGGTGCTGGATGAAGGCGCGCGTTTCACATCGGAAATCCTGTTTCCGCTCAACCATGTCGGCGACCGCGAAGGCTGCCGGCTCGATACCACCACCCATGAAGTAACGCCGCCGACCGGCTTCAAGGAAGCCTACGAGCAATACGTTGCGGCAGGCTGGCCGGCATTGGCAGCTGATCCCGAGTACGGCGGCCAGGGCCTGCCGACCGTGGTGCAGACGGTTTTCCTCGAAATGCTCAATTCCGCCAACCAGGCGTGGACCATGTATCCGGGCCTGTCGCACGGCGCCTACGAATGCCTGCTCAAGCACGGCACCGACGAACAGAAATCGCTGTATCTGCCCAAGCTGGTTTCCGGCGAGTGGACCGGCACCATGTGTCTGACCGAGGCGCACTCGGGCACCGATCTCGGCCTGCTGCGCACCAAGGCGGAACCGCAGGCCGACGGTTCGTACAAGATCACTGGAAACAAGATTTTCATCTCGGCCGGCGAACACAACATGTCGCACAACATCGTGCACCTGGTGCTGGCGCGCCTGCCGGATGCGCCGGCCGGTACCCACGGCATTTCGCTGTTCCTGGTGCCCAAGTTCCTGCCCAAGGAAGACGGTACGCCGGGAGAGCGTAATCCGATCTTCTGCGGCGCGCTTGAAGAAAAGATGGGCATCCACGGCAATGCCACCTGCCAGATGAACATCGACGGTGCTACCGGCTGGCTGATCGGTGAGCCCAACAAGGGCTTGAATGCGATGTTCGTGATGATGAACGCGGCGCGCCTCGGCGTCGGCGTGCAGTCGCTGGGCCTGACCGAAGTGGCCTACCAGAACGCCCTGATTTACGCCAAGGACCGCCTGCAGATGCGCAGCCTGAGCGGCCCCAAGGCAACCGACAAGCCGGCCGATCCGATCATCGTGCACCCGGACGTGCGGCGCATGCTGCTGACGGCGCGCGCCTATGCCGAGGGCGGCCGTGCCTTCAGTTCCTACGTCGCGCTGCAGATCGATCGCGAGCTGCATCATCCGGACGAACAGGTGCGGCAGGAAGCGGCCGACGAGGTGGCGCTGCTGACGCCCATCATCAAGGCCTTCCTGACCGACAACGGCTGGATCTCGACCTCGGAAGCGATGCAGGTCTATGGCGGCCACGGCTTCATTGCCGAGTGGGGCATGGAGCAGTACGTGCGCGACTCGCGCATCAACATGATCTATGAAGGCACCAACACCATCCAGTCGCTCGACCTGCTGGGCCGCAAGATCCTGCAGGACAACGGCGTCAAGCTGCGCAAGCTGGGCGAGAAGATTCGCAGCTATATCGAGGAAAACGGCCTCGACGAATCGCTGTCCGAATTCATCACGCCGCTGGCCGATCTGGCCACCAAGGTCGAGAAGCTGACGGTCGAGATCGGCATGAAGGCCCTGCGCAATCCCGACGAGGTCGGTGCAGCGGCGGTGCCGTATCTGCGCGTGGTCGGCCATCTGGTCTATGCCTATCTGTTCACGCGCATGGCGAAGATCGCGCTCGAGAAGCAGGCGCAGGACGAGAAGTTCTACAAGGCCAAGCTGGCGACGGCGCGCTTCTACTTCGCGCGCCTGCTGCCGGAGACTGCCATGCTGATCCGCCAGGCGCGCGCCGGTTCGGACAGCCTGATGGCGCTGGATGCCGAGCTGTTCTAGCCACACATCCTTTGCGTTGATCCGTCGTATCGGCAGGCGCATGCAGTATCGCATGCGCCGCCTTCTGTTCTGAAAGGCCTTGCATGAGCAACTTCATCATCAAGAAAGTCGCGGTCCTCGGCGCCGGCGTGATGGGTGCGCAGATCGCCGCGCATTGCGTCAACGCCAAAGTACCGGTCATCCTGTTCGACCTGCCTGCGAAGGAAGGGCCGAAGAACGGCATCGTCCTGCGCGCCATCGACAACCTGAAGAAGCTCAGTCCCGCAGCGCTGGGCACGCCCGAGCTTGCGGCACAGATCGAGATCGGCAATTACGAGGACGAACTGGCGCGCCTGGGCGAATGCGACCTGATCATCGAGGCCATTGCCGAGCGCATGGAATGGAAGCACGATCTGTACAAGAAGGTGGCGCCACACATCGCCGAACATGCGATCTTCGCCACCAATACCTCGGGCCTGTCGATCACCGCGCTGGCCGAAGGATTCGATGATGCGCTCAAGCAGCGCTTCTGCGGCGTGCATTTCTTCAATCCGCCGCGCTACATGCATCTGCTCGAACTGATCCCGACCGCCGACACGCGCCCTGAGATACTCGACCAGCTCGAAGCCTTCCTGACCACCACGCTTGGCAAGGGCGTGGTACGCGCCTTCGACACGCCCAACTTCATTGCCAACCGCGTCGGCATCTTTGGCATGCTCGCCACCATCATCGAGGCCGAGAAGTTCGGCCTGACGGTCGATGTGGTCGACGACCTGACCGGCAGCAAGCTCGGTCGCGCCAAGTCCGGTACCTTCCGCACGGCCGACGTGGTCGGGCTCGATACGATGTCGCACGTGATCCGCACCATGCAGGACAACCTGCAGGACGATCCGTTCTATGCCGTCTATCGCACGCCGGAACTGGTCGGCAAGCTGATCGAGGGCGGCGCGCTGGGCCAGAAGAGCGGCGCCGGCTTTTACAAGAAAGTCGGCAAGGATATTTTGCGTATCGACGTAAAAGCGGATCCTGCCTCGATTGATTATGTGCCCAGCGGCGCCAAGGCCGATGACCTGATCGGCCGCATCCTGAAGGAAAAAGATGCAGCCAAGCGCATGAAGGCGCTGCACGATTCGAGCAATCCGCAGGCGCAATTCCTGTGGGCGATCTTCCGCGACATGTTCCACTACATCGCCGTGCACCTCGAGGACATCGCCGACAATGCGCGCGACATCGACTTCGCCATGCGCTGGGGCTATGGCTGGAACCTCGGCCCGTTCGAAATCTGGCAGGCCGCGGGCTGGGCGCAGATCGCGCAGTGGGTCAAGGAAGACATCGATGCAGGCAAGGCCTTGAGTCGCGCGCCGCTGCCGGCCTGGGTATTCGACGGCCGGCGCGGCGTGCATGTGGAGGACGGTTCATGGTCGCCTTCGCAGCGCAAGGTGGTACCGCGCTCGGCGTTGCCGGTGTATGCACGGCAGGCCTTCCGCGCCGGCGTGTTCGGCGATCATGGCGTTGGCGGCGCTGCTGCCGGCGATACCGTATTCGAGGACGAGTCGGTACGTTTGTGGCATCAGGGCGACGACGTGCTGGTGCTGTCCTTCAAGACCAAGATGCATGTGATCGGACCGGGTGTGACCACCGGCATCCACAAGGCGATCGAGGAAGCCGAGGCCAATTACAAGGGCCTCGTGATCTGGCATGCCGATGCGGCGGAAGGCGGAGCCTTTTCGGCCGGCGCAGACCTGCAATCCATGCTGCCGCTGTTCATGTCGGGCGGCACCAAGGCGATCGAGCCGGAAGTCGTCAAGCTGCAGCAGGCGCACCAGGCGCTCAAGTACGCCAATGTGCCGGTGGTGGCCGCAGTGGCGGGTCTCGCGCTTGGCGGTGGCTGCGAGTTGCTGCTGCATGCAACGCGCCGTGTCGCCGCACTTGAGTCATACATCGGACTGGTGGAAGTCGGCGTCGGCCTGATCCCTGCGGGCGGCGGCCTGAAGGAGATCGCCGTGCGCGCTGCCGAAGCGGCGAAGGGCAACGATATCCTGCAGTTCCTCAAGCACACCTACATGCATGCCGCCACCGCTGCCGTCTCGCGTTCGGCGCTGGAGGCGCAGGGCATGGGCTACCTGAAGAACGACGACGTCATCGTTTTCAATTCGTACGAACTGCTGCATGTGGCGAAGAGCCAGGTCATTGCGCTGCATGAAGCCGGCTATCGTCCGCCGCGCAGGACGTTGGTGCCAGTGATCGGTCGCTATGGCATTGCGACCATCGGTGCGCAACTGATCAACATGCGCGATGGCGGCTTCATCTCGTCGCACGATTACAAGCTCGGCCTGATGATCGCCGAGATCGTCAGCGGCGGCGACCTGGATGCCGGCAGCCTGGTCGACGAGCAATGGCTGCTCGACCGCGAACGCAAGGCCTTCATGGAATTGCTCGACCATCCGAAGACGCAGGAGCGCATCATGGGCATGATGCAGACCGGGAAACCGGTAAGAAATTGAGTCTGCGTATGAACGATAAAACATCGATTCCAAGATAAGCCGTCATTCCCGCGTAGGCGGGAATCCAGAAGCACCGCGGAGACGGTACGTGAAGCCTGTTATACGGATAAATGAATTGATGGAAGAACGACTCTTCCCAGGAGCACAAGATGAGCAAACAGATACAGGATGCCTACATTGTCGCCGCCACCCGCACGCCGATCGGCAAGGCGCCGCGTGGCATGTTTCGTAACACGCGTCCCGACGACCTGCTGGTGCGCGCGCTGCAATCGGCACTGGCGCAGGTGCCATCGCTCGATCCGGATGTGATCGAAGACGCCATCGTCGGCTGCTCGTTCCCGGAAGCGGAGCAGGGCCTGAACATGGCGCGCATGAGCGTGCTGCTTGCGGGTCTGCCGCAGACGGTCGGCGGCGTCACCGTCAACCGCTATTGCGCATCGGGCCTGACGGCGCTGGCGATGGCGGCCGACCGCATCCGCGTCGGCGAGGCCGACGTCATCATCGCTGCCGGCGCCGAATCGATGTCGATGGTGCCGATGATGGGCCATCATCCGTCGATGAACATGGGCATCTTCAAGGACGAGAACGTCGGCATGGCCTACGGCATGGGCCTGACCGCCGAGAAGGTCGCCGCGCAGTGGAAGGTCTCGCGCGAGGCGCAGGACGAATTCGCCCTGAACTCGCACCTGAAGGCGCTGGCTGCGCAGCAGGCGGGTCAGTTCAACGACGAGATGACCGAGGTCGAGATCGTCACGCGCACGCCCAACCTGAACAATGGCGAGATCGACATCGCCACCCGCATCGTCAACATGGACGAAGGCGCACGCGCCGACACAAGCCTGGAGGCATTGGCGAAACTCAAGCCCGTGTTCTCCCCCAAGGGCTCGGTCACCGCCGGCAACAGTTCGCAGACCTCGGACGGCGCCGGCGCACTGATCGTCGTCAGCGAAAAAATCCTCAAGCAGTTCAACCTGACCCCGCTGGCGCGCTTCGTCTCCTTCTCGGTGCGCGGCGTGCCGCCCGAGATCATGGGCATCGGTCCCAAGGAAGCGATTCCCGCGGCATTGCGCGCGGCCGGCCTCAGGCAGGACCAGATGGACTGGATCGAACTCAACGAAGCCTTTGCCGCCCAGGCGCTGGCCGTGATCCACGACCTCGATCTGGACCCGACCAAGGTCAATCCGATGGGTGGCGCGATTGCCCTTGGTCACCCGCTCGGCGCCACCGGCGCCATCCGTTCCGCCACGGTGGTACATGCCCTGCGCCGCAACAATCTGAAGTACGGCATGGTGACCATGTGCGTGGGAACGGGGATGGGGGCAGCCGGAATCTTGGAGCGCATGTAGATATAGTGTTGTTCATCTTGGAAGCCGCAGTGCCAGCAGGCCTGCGGCTTTTTTCATGGCTGCGGGCGTTGCGCACTGCCGTGGTGCGCAACGCACCATGCGAATGCCGGGTTCAGTGAACGGGCAATGTTCCTCGCCCTGACCATCGTTTA
>PJTY01001034.1_pt1 | contig 11002 bp, 10 predicted proteins | sample 1512121 | NCBI WGS metagenome assembly PJTY01 (sample SAMN08177680, study PRJNA422409) | Soil metagenome, whole genome shotgun sequencing project. | isolation source: Soil enriched (2) on filter paper: alkali lignin treatment | place: USA: Madison | collected 2015-01-15 | reverse complement strand
GTCGTTCCATATCGTCGCGCCGGCGGCGACGGCGACGCGGGCCACGGCGGGCTTCATGGTGTCGATGCTGATCGCCCCGTCCCACCGCGCGCGAAGGGCCGCGATCAGCGGGACGACGCGGGCGATCTCCTCCGCCTCGCCGACCGGGTCCGAGCCCGGACGCGTGCTTTCGCCGCCCACGTCCAGCACGTCGGCGCCCTGATCGATCAACCTCAGGGCGTGGGCCAGGGCGGCCTCATGGGTGGCGAGCCGCCCCCCGTCGGAAAAGCTGTCCGGCGTGACGTTGACGATCCCCATGACGAGCGGGGGCTTCACGAGGGATTGATGGGTCATGCGACAGCAGCTCCGAAGAGCGCGGTTTGACTTTCACCGCGCCTGGGTCCAGCCTCTAACGGCAATGGAACGCTTCGTCAGCCAGGCTCGACGCCTCACCCACGCGGGACGCCGCGTCGAAGGCCTTTAACCCGTAGCGGTCCCGCCGTGCGCCCTGCGCCGGGCGCCCGCTACGGGACCCAGTTGCTTAAAGTCTCTACTTCCACCTCTTCATTCTGCAGGACCGCGCCGGCCTGGGGCCGTTCGCGAAGATTTGCGCCATGACACGCCGCCCAGACATCACGGACGAGAGCCGCACCGGCGAAGCGCCGCGCGGCGCCGACATCATCCCGTTTCGAAGGCCGATCGCGCCCGCCGCGCCGCCCGCGTCGCCCGCCGATCACGAAACGACCGATCCAGAACATCCCGACGATGACGGCCCCTCAGCCGCCTGACGTCGCCCGAATTTCCAGAAAGTTTTCTTCATGACCACCCCTCGCAAGGGCGCCCTGCCCGCCATCACGCTTCGCAGCGACGACTTCGACGCCCTGGACCGCCTGGTCGGCGACCTGCCCGGCACGGGCCCCGCCGGCCTGCTGCAACAGGAGCTCGACCGCGCCAAGGTGTGCGAGCCCAAGGCCATGCCCAAGAACGTCGTCACTCTGAACCGCTGGCTGCACTACTCCGACGACCACAGCCCCGAGGTGCGCCGCGTGCAACTGGTCCTGCCCAAGGACGCCGACATCGACGCGGGCCGCGTCTCCATCCTGTCCTTTGTCGGCGCCGGCCTGATCGGCCTGAAGGAAGGCCAGTCGATCGCCTGGCCGGACACCTCCGGCGCCGTGCGCAAGCTGACCCTGGTCAAGCTCGAGGAGCCCGAAGCGACGAACTGAGCATCATCGCATCAGGACAAAAAAGAAGGGGCGCGCCCGGCGGGCGCGCCCCTTTTCATATCCGTCGTCCGGATCGCCTTCAGACGCTCGGCGCGGGCTGGGCGGCGGCCTGAGGCTCCGCCGCCGGTTCGTCTTCCGGCGTGGCCGGAACCGACAGGGACGGGCCGACGACCGTGTCGTTGTCGTCGTCGCGCCTGGGCGGCTGGCCGTTCTCCAGCAGGTCCTTGATCTCGTCGCCCGACAGGGTCTCGTACTCCAGCAGGGCCTGGGACAGCTTCTCGTGGTCGCCTGCCTTCTCCGTCAGGATGCGGCGCGCCTCTTCCCAGCCTTCGGTGACGATGCGGCGGACCTCTTCGTCGATGATGCGGGCCGTCTCTTCCGAGACGTTCTGGCTGCGCGACACCGAGTGGCCCAGGAAGACCTCCTCCTGGTTCTCGCCATAGGCCACCGTGCCCAGCTTCTCGGAGAAGCCCCAGCGCGTGACCATGGCCCGCGCCAGCTTGGTCGCTTGTTCGATGTCCGAGCTGGCGCCCGAGGTGATGCTCTCCAGCCCGAAGATCAGCTCTTCGGCGACGCGGCCGCCCGCCATGATGGCGATGCGGTCGATCATCTGCTGGAACTTCATCGAATAGCGGTCGCCTTCCGGCAGCTGCATCACCATGCCCAGCGCACGGCCGCGCGGGACGATGGTCGCCTTGTGCACCGGGTCGGCCATCTTGACGTTGATGGCGACGATGGCGTGACCGGCCTCGTGATAGGCGGTCAGGCGGCGCTCTTCCTCGTTCATGGCCATGGACTTGCGCTCGGAGCCCATCATGACCTTGTCCTTGGCGTCCTCGAAGTCGCGGTGCGTGACCATGCGACGGTCCTTGCGCGCCGCCATCAGGGCCGCCTCGTTGACCAGGTTGGCCAGGTCCGCGCCCGAGAAGCCCGGCGTGCCGCGCGCCAGGGTCTTGACGTTGACGTCGGCGGCCAGGGGCACGTCCTTCATGTGAACGCGCAGGATGCGCTCGCGGCCCGAGACGTCGGGGTTCGGCACCACGACCTGACGGTCGAAGCGGCCGGGACGCAGCAGGGCCGGGTCCAGCACGTCGGGACGGTTGGTCGCGGCGATCAGGATGATGTTCTCCGACGCCTCGAAGCCGTCCATCTCGACCAGCAATTGGTTCAGGGTCTGCTCGCGCTCGTCGTTGCCGCCGCCCAGGCCGGCGCCGCGGTGACGGCCGACCGCGTCGATTTCATCGATGAAGATGATGCACGGCGCGTTCTTCTTGGCCTGTTCGAACATGTCGCGCACGCGGCTGGCGCCGACGCCGACGAACATCTCGACGAAGTCCGAACCCGAGATCGAGAAGAAGGGCACGCCCGCCTCGCCCGCCACCGCGCGCGCCAGCAGGGTCTTACCCGTACCCGGCGGGCCGACCAGCAGGGCGCCCTTGGGAATCTTGCCGCCCAGACGCTGGAACTTGGCCGGATCCTTCAGGAAGTCGACGACTTCCTGCAACTCGTCCTTGGCCTCGTCCACGCCGGCGACGTCGTCGAAGGTCTTGCGGCCCTTGTGCTCGGTCAGCAGCTTGGCCTTGGACTTGCCGAAGCCCATGGCGCCCTTCGCCCCGCCCTGCATCCGGTTCATGATGAACAGCCAGAAGCCGATGATCAGCGCCACCGGCAGCAACAGGCCCAGCAGACCCGACCACCACGGCTGACGGGTGCTCTTGGTTTCGACCTCGACGCCGGACTTGCGGATCTGCTCGACCAGCTCGGCGTTCGGCACCGGCGTCACGGCGGTGAATTTGCTGTCGTTCTTGAAGACGCCGGTGATCGTCTCGCCGCGCGCGACGATCGACTTGATCTCCTGACGCTCCACGGCGGTCATCAGCTGGGAATAGGTGATGGGCTCGGGACGGCCGGCGGCCGCCGCGCCCTTGGCGCCGGGCATGGCGGGCGCGCCGCCGTTCTGGCTGATCGCGGCGTAGACCGTCACCAGTCCCAGAAGGATGACGCCCCAGATGGCGAAATTGCGCAGGTTCATTCGGTCCTCGGTTCCTCGACGGGGCCGCGCTCGGCCCGTCGATCAGCAGTCTTCGTCTGAAAATAGGTCAGACGGCGGCGTTTCGCCATGAAGGGTTTGAAAGAGTCCGTCTTCCTGCGTCGTTTCGCCCCCGAAACCCGCCAGGGCGAGCGCCAGACGACGCACGCCCAGCGCCCGGACATCCGCCGCACGCCAGGCCAGGACAGGACGCCCTTCGCCCTCGACCAACACCGGCGCGGCGGCCCGCGCGGCGGGCGGAAGCGGCTCCAGAGCCGCGCGGTCCCGCTTCGACAACTGCGCCAGCCGTCCAGCCGCCGCTGCGACACGCAGACCCGGCTGTTCAGTCTTGATCTCGAAACGCCCGTCCCAGACGGCCGGCCGCCCCGGCGTCAGGGCCAGAGAGGCAGGCGGACGACGCTTCCACTCGCCCGGTTCGCGCATCGCCTGAACGCGCTCGCCTGACGCCTCGACGCGAGCGCCGCACAGGACGGCGGTGAAATCCGCTCCGGACGCCAATCGCGCCTGAAGCGCCGCCAGCCGGTCGCCTCTCGGCAGCGTCGCGCCGCCGCCCGCGCACAGTAGCACGGCGGCCAGCGTCGATGCCGACAGGTCGCGCGACAGAGGCAGAACCCCGGCCCAAGCCTGATCGCCTGGGTCATACGCCGCGCCCGCATCGGCTGCCGACGCCGACCGCTCGACAGGGCTTTCACCCTGCGCCAGCGCCGCCCGCGCCCTGCCTCGTCCGAAACGCAGGTCGGCGTTGGCGGGATCTTCCAACCATGTCAGGCCGCGCGTGCGCAGATGGTCCCGCAGCGCCTCGCGCCGCTCCTCCAGCACCGGGCGCAGCAGCATCTGTCCCCGCCCCTCGGGCCAGGCTGGCGACGGCGACCAATCACGCAGCCGGCCCAGCGTCGCGCCCCCGGCCCGCATCCAGTCGCCCTCGGCGACATCATCGGCGGTGTGGCCGGTCAGGATGACGCGCGCGCCCGCCTCCCTCGCCGCCTCGGCCAGCAGGGCGTGGCGCGCCGCCCGCGCCCGCGCCGGAACGCCCGGCCCGCCGCGCGCGCCCTCCCACACAAGCCCCCGCCAGTCTGCGCCCGCCGCGCGCGCGGCCTCGGCGGCGAAACGGGTCCAGTCCGCGCTGTCAGAGTTGAGATTGTGATCGACCGTCAGGGCCAGCAGGCGCCGCCCCCTCGCCTTGGCCCATTCGGCAGAGAGGTCCAGCAGGGCCAGGGAGTCGCCTCCGCCCGACAGGGCCAGGGCGATCGGTTCGGGTCCGGCGTGGTTCAGGCGTGCGTCCAGCCGGGTGAAGACCCGGCCGGCCAGGTCGCTCATCAGTTGCAGCTGGCGCGCGTCCGCAGCTGGGTCGCGCGGGTCTTCTGCGCCGTCGTGGCCGCCTCGGCGTAGCGGCGGCCGAACTCCGTCAGGGCGCCGCAAGCCTGGGTCGCGCGATCGGTGGCGCGCAGGGCCTCGGCCAGCTTCAGCGTGGTTTCAGGCGCCCACGGCGTGCGCGGCCAGCCGTTCAGGGCGGCGGCGTAGGCCTGGACCGCCGAAGCGTTGTCGCGCGCGGCGACGTGCAGATCGCCCAGACGGCTGTTGGCCTCGCGCGCCTGGGGCGTGTTCGGCCAGGTGACGATGACGGTCTCCAGCGCGCGCCCGCCGCGCGCGGCGTCCTCGCCGGCCAGGCGCATGGCGGCCTGAAGATCCTGCGCCGCATCGCCGGTGGGCGAGTTGGCGACGATCGGCCCGTTCAGTTCGGCGGCTTCCTCGGCGGCCTTTTCGGCGCGCTCGACGCGGCCTTCAAGGTCGCGCAGGCGGCGGCTGAGCTGCGTATTCTCGCGCGTCGCCTCGTCCAGCTGGAAGGTCAGGCGTTCAGTGTCGGCGTTCATGCGCTGGAAGGTCTGCTCCACGTCGCCCAGGCGGCGCTCCATGATGGAGACCTGCCCCTGCAGGGCGACGACCTCGGGATCCGGCTCGACCAGAACGGGCTGACCGGCGGCGTTGCGCTGGGTCAGGGCGCGCTCGAGGCGACGAACGTTGCGGTCCAGTTGGTCCAGTCGGCGCTTGTCCCACTGGACCGGCTCCATCGGCTGGACCTGGGCGATGACCGCGCCCCCGATCAGGGTCAGGCCGATCGCCGTCAGGACGGCGGGTTTGGTGAGGCGGAATGGCGTCTTCAGCATGGTCCTGTCGTCCCATCGATTTGCGGCGACGGCAAGGCCCCGATCAATGTCCGAGGCCCAGATAGATGATGGAGACGATGAACAGCGTCGCCGCGATCTCGCAGAAGATCAGCAGGGCGATCGTCCGCCACAGGGTCGAAAAGACCTTCAGGCTGTAGGCGCCCTTCAGCTGGGCGAACATGTGCGCCGGCACGATCATGACCGCGATCGTCCCGGCCGCCGCCCCCGCGCCCTTCAGCGTCGTGGCGACCAGCACCACCGCCATCAGCAGCAGCGACATGAAGGTCAGGGAATAGAGGACGAAGACCCCGTGGTCGTACAGGGTGAAGCCCCGCTTCCACAGGAACATCAGGGCCACAAACGGGATCGACAGCGGCACGAGCAGGAAGGCGAATTTGTAGATGGTCTGCTGCAGCTTGTAGAGCGCCAGGTCGGGGTTCTTCAGCTTCTTCGCCACCGTCTTCGTCAGGCCGTTGGTCTGGCCGTCCGCGCCGAGGCTGGCGGCGACGTCCGCCACTTGCGCCTGCCAGCTGCCGGACGTCAGGCCGTCCTTGCGGCCCTCGATCGCATCCTTCTGCAGACGCTCCAGCTTGGCCTTCTCACCGATCAGAGCCGCCTCGGCCCCGGCCAGGACGCCGGCCGCGACGCCCGCGCGGGCGCCGCTGTCCACCGACGGGGGCGAACCATCGGCAGGGCTGACGGCGGCCTCTGTCGCGGCGACCTCCTGTCTGGCGGCGGCGACCACCTGCTCCGCCTCGGCGATCGCCGTCTTCTGCGCCTCGATCTGCTGCGGCAGGGACGGCAGGGTTACCGCCTGATGCGGCATGAAGCTGAGGGCGAAGAACATGACGAAGAGGGTGAACAGGAACATCGCCAACGGGGAGACGTAGCGAGTCCGCCTGCCCTGCACCCATTCGCGCGTCAGCCGCCCCGGATTCGTGATCAGCAACGGCAGGGTGCGCCACAGCCGTCCATCGAAATGCATGACCCCGTGCAGCAGCTCTTCGCCCAGATGTAGCAAGGTGCGGTGGACATGGGCCGCCTGGCCGCAGTTGGAGCAGAAATTACCCGTGACCTCGACCCCGCAATCGGCGCAGGCGCCGTGAGGCTCGCCTGCACGGCCGCCCGGTTTTTCGATCGCCCCGGCGATGACGCCCGCCGTCACCGCTCCGCCTGCCGCTTCCAGATCCATGCCGTCCCTCCCGGATTCGCGGCGGACTTTGACGGCGGCGGGGCGCAAAGAAAAGAGGCGCCGGCTTGCGCCGACGCCTCCATCCGTCGCTTTTTCGCCGTACGGCTTAGCGCGGCGCGCCCGACACGATGGCGGTGTGGGCGTTGCGGTTCTGGGCCCAGGCCGACTCGTTCGAGCCTTCCGCGATCGGACGTTCCTTGCCGAAGCTGATGGTGTCGATGCGGGCGGCGGGCACGCCGCGGCTGATCAGATAGGAGCGCACGGCCTCGGCGCGGCGGGCGCCCAGGGCCAGGTTGTATTCGCGCGTGCCGCGTTCGTCGGCGTTGCCTTCGATGCGGACCGTGACCTGCGGATAGCGGGCCAGCCAGGCGGCCTGGGCGTCCAGACGCGGCTGGGCCTCGGTGCGGACCGAATAGGAGTCGAGGTCGAAATAGACGCGGTCGCCGACGTTGACGACGAAGTCCTGCTCCGAGCCAGGCGCGGGAGCGCCGACGTTGCCGCCGCTGACGGGGCCGGTCGGGGCGGTTGGGTACTGCGGGCCGGCAGGCGGCGCCGGCTCGACCGGCACGGCCGGTTCGACCTTGGGCTTGGGAGCGCAGGCGGCCATCGCCGCCACGGCCGCGCCCACGGCGGCGAGCCTGAACATATGGGAGGTCTTCATAAGGTCGTCTCCTTGATTGGGGTCCGAGAACAGCGGCCTGAAGCTTGGCCTTACACGGCCTGCTAGCCCGTCGCGAAGGCCCGCGCCAGCAGCGATAACGCACAGTTTACGCAAACGGCTCCGCTGGTCGATGTCACGAAAACGTAACCGCGTTACGCCGGGCAGGAATCCGGCCCCTGGCCGATGCCCAGATTGACCGGCGGGGCGTCCAGCAGACCCGACCAGGCGGGGTCCGAACCGCGTCCGTCATAGCCCGCCTGAGACACGACGCGGCCCGACAGGTCCACCGTCCACAGCCGCGTGTCGCCGCCGGGGCTCTGGCGCGCGAAGGCGATGTAGCGGCCGTTCGGCGCCCAGGACGGGCCTTCCTCGAAATAGGAGGACGACAGGATGCGCTCGCCCGTGCCGTCGGACTTCATCACGCCGATGTGGAAGCGGCCGCCCTGCTGCTTGGTGAAGGCGATCAGGTCGCCGCGCGGGCTCCAGGCCGGAGCGGTGTAGAGGCCGCCGCCGCGCGAAATCGGGCGCTGGCCCGAGCCGTCGGCCCGCATGGTGTAGAGCCGCGCCGAGCCCGAACGGTCCGAGGTGAAGACGATCTGATTCCCGTCGGGGCTGAACGAGGGCGAGGTGTCGATGCCGGGGTCGGTCGTCAGGCGCGACAGCTGGCGGCTGCGCAGGTTCATCACATAGACGTCGGTGTTGCCGCCCCGGATGATCGAGAAGGCCATCTTGGACCCGTCGTTCGAGAAGCGCGGCGCCAGCACCTGACCGTCGAACTCGCCCAGGCTTTCGCGGCGCCCGGTCGACAGATTGTAGAGGTAGATGCGGCTGTAGTCCTTGCCCAGCGCCACATAGGTCACTTCGTCCGGGTTCGAGGCCGAGAAGCGCGGCGACATGATCACCTCGTCGCCCTGGGTCAGGAAGACGGGGTTGTAGCCGTCCTGGTCGACGATGGTCAGGCGCGACAGCTTGTTCAGCTGAGTGCCGCTTTCAGAGACGAACAGGACGCGCGAATCGAAGAAGCCCGCCTCGCCGGTCAGGCGCTGATAGACGACGTCCGAAATCTTGTGGGCGATGCGGCGCCACTGCTCGGAGGTGGCGGTGAACTGGTAGGAGACCAGTTGGCACTGGCGATAGGGATCGTACAGGCGGAAGCCCACGTCGATCCGCCCGTCCGCGCGCGGCGTCACCCCGCCGTAAAGCACCGCCTGGGCGCCGATGGAGGTCCACTGCGGGAAGTTCGGCGCATTGGCCAGGGTCAGGCCGGTTTCGATGAAGCTGGCCGGGTTCAGCGGATCGAAGAAGCCCGAGCGCTTGAGGTTGCCGCTGATGACGCCCGAGATCTGCGACCCGTTCTGGCCGGTGAAGGGCACGACCGCGATCTGAAGCGGGCGCAGCACGCCCTGATCGATCTCGACCTCGACCGGACCCGACTGCTGCGGCGCGGCGGCAGGTTGCGTCTGGGCCGTCGCCGGGCCCGCCATGAGGACCGCGGCGGCCGAGGCGAGGAGAAGGTGCAGACGCATAGGGGGCTCCCTGAAGTTGGACGGCTCGTCGGTCCTTATCGCCAGACCGTATGACAAAAACCAGATTGCGAAAAACAAGCTTGCCCCGGAATGGGGCGACTTTCAGACTTTGGCGACGCCTCTCCCTCCCCTTTATGGGGAGGGTGGTCGCGCAGCGACCGGGTGGGAGGGCCAGGCGATCGGGGCTCGGCGTCTGAACAGACTTGCCGCCCCCACCCGACTTCGCCCTTCGGGCTCAGCCACCCTCCCCATGAAGGGGAGGGAGAAACGTTTCACCTGATCACCGATTGGCGCAGGCGCGTTCGGTGTTGAAGGTCGGGCGATAGGCGCCGCCGGGGAAGCCCGCCGGAACATCGAAGGGCGCGGTCTGGCGAAGCGCCCGCAAGGCGCCGTCCGCCGCTGCGCGATAGACCGCGCTGGACTGAGGATTCACCAGGGTCGGCCCCCGAGTGATCCGCCCGTCGGCCGACAGGGTGAGATCGACCTGGATGCGGAGCTCGTTCGCACCGGGGATATCACAGGGCAGAATCCAGTTCGGATAGACCTGATTGAAGATCGCAGTGATCTGCGGCCCCGTGGCCTGAGACGCCTGTCCCGTCCCCTGCTGCCCCGTCGCCGGCCGGCCGCGGTTCTGGGTCGGGCGCGGCGGGCCGGCCAGGGCGTCGAGGTCCAGCCCCGGCGTCGGACGGGCGGGCGCCTTCTTTTCAGGCGGGGTCGGCGTCGGCCGGGGCGACGGCGCCTTTTTCTCAGGCGGCGCAGGCGTGGGACGCGGCGTCGGCGCCTTCTTCTCCGGCGGCGCGGGGGTCGGTCGCGGCGTCGGGCGCGGTTGCGGCTGGGGCGTCGGCGGCGTGGGTTCCGGCTCGGGCGGAGTCGGCTCGGGCGGGGTCTCGACCGGGGCCGTCTCGCCGTCTTCCAGCGAAGGCTCCTCCTGCGGATTGTCGGCCGGAGCGGCGGCGATCTCGACGTCGGAGACGATCGACACCGGCACCGAATTCACCAGCGGCTTCATCTCGTCCTTCGACGACCACGACACGAAGGCGAGCGCCACCACCCCCGCGTGCAGGGCGATGGAGCCGAGGATGGCGGGACTGGGGCGGCGCAAGGTCCGTCAGCCCTCCGTCGGCTCGTCGGCGGCGGTGTCGGTGATCAGGTTCAGCTTGGTGAAGCCCGAAGCCGACAGGCGCGCCATCACCCGCGCTACTGCCTGATAGGGGGCGCGGCCGTCGGCGCGGATGAAGATGGCCTTGTCGCGCGCCTTCTCGCCGCCCTCTTCGGCCACGCGCAGGGCCAGCTGTTCCCAGCGGACCTCGCTCTCGCCGATGAAGATGGCGCCGTTCTGGTCGATCGAGACCGTGACCGGCTTGTCGGTCGTCTCGACCGCGCTGGCCTCGGTCTTGGGCAGCTCGACCGGCACCCCGACCGTCAGCAGGGGCGCCGAGATCATGAAGATGATCAGCAGCACCAGCATGACGTCCACCAGCGGCGTGACGTTGATCTCGCTCAGCGGCCGCTTGCGCGCGCGGCGACGACCGCGACCGCCGCTGGAGCCTCCTGCACCACCCATGGCCATGGATCAGGCGCCCCGGCGCAGGTTCAGATCGGACGACGGCGGCGGCGGCGGCGGCGGGGTCGCCGGCGCGCCCAGGCGTCGCGCGATGGCGGCCTGCAGGTCGTCGGCGAAGGCCTCCAGACGCCCGGTGAACTTGCCCGCCGACACCGAGAAGGCGTTGAAGGCGATATAGGCCGGGATGGCCGCCGCCAGACCGATGGCCGTGGCGAACAGGGCCTCGGCGATGGCCGGGGCCACGGTGGTCAGATTGGTGTTGCCCGCCGCCGCGATGCTGTCGAAGGCGTTCATGATGCCTCAGACCGTGCCGAACGGGCCGATGAAGGGCGAGGCGGTGGCGACCACCGACAGCACGCCCAGGCCGTTCTCGATCTTCTGGCTCTCACGGGCGATGACCGAATCCAGCGCCCGGTCGATACGGGCGATCAGCATGGAGCCTTGCGTATCCGTCATCGCGCCGCGCGCGCGGGCCTCGCGCCAGTCCTGCAGGGTCAGGACCAGCATGCGCGGCAGAGGATCGGCGGGCTGGGGTCCGGCCTGGGCGGCGACCTCCTCCAGGGAGCGGCCGCTCTCGACCTGCTTTTCGAACTCGGTCGCGCGAGCGTTCATGCGCGAAAAGCGCACCGCCTTGTCGAT
>PJTY01001032.1_pt1 | contig 11017 bp, 6 predicted proteins | sample 1512121 | NCBI WGS metagenome assembly PJTY01 (sample SAMN08177680, study PRJNA422409) | Soil metagenome, whole genome shotgun sequencing project. | isolation source: Soil enriched (2) on filter paper: alkali lignin treatment | place: USA: Madison | collected 2015-01-15 | reverse complement strand
GGACCGCGACCCTGCTGCAGGAACTGCGCCGGCAGCCGGCGCTGGCGGATGTGGCCAGCGACCTCCAGGACCGCGGGCTGCAGGCCTGGCTGGACATCGACCGCGATGCCGCCGCGCGCCTGGGCATCCCGGTGTCGGCCATCGCCGACGCGCTGTACGACGCCTTCGGCCAGCGCCAGGTCTCGACCATCTTCACCCACGCCAACCAGTACCGCGTGGTGCTGGAGGCCGATCCGCGCTTCCAGCTCGGGCCGGAAGCCATCGGCCGCATCCACGTGACCACCGCCGATGGCCGGCAGACGCCGCTGGCCGGCCTGGCGAAGGTGGAGACCCGGCCGACCGCACTGCAGGTAAGCCACCTGGGCCAGTTCCCGGCGGTGACCTTCTCCTTCAACCTCGCCCCTGGCGCGTCGCTGGGTGAAGCGGTGGCGGCCATCGAGCGCGCGCGCTCGGAGATCGGCATGCCCGCCAGCGTGGAGCTGCGCCTGCAGGGCGCGGCACAGGCGTTCCGCAACTCGCTGTCCAGCACCCTGTGGCTGATCCTCGCGGCCGTGGTGGTGATGTACATCGTGCTGGGCGTGCTCTACGAGAGCTTCATCCACCCGGTGACGATCCTCTCCACCCTGCCCTCGGCCACGGTCGGGGCGCTGGCCGCGCTGCTGCTGTCCGGGCGCAGCCTGGACCTGATCGCCGTGATCGGCATCATCCTGCTGATCGGCCTGGTCAAGAAGAACGCGATCATGATGATCGACTTCGCCCTGGAGGCCGAGCGCGAGCAGGGCATGGCCCCGCGCGAGGCGATCCACCGCGCCGCGCTGCTGCGCTTCCGGCCGATCCTGATGACCACCCTGGCGGCGCTGTTCGCGGCGATCCCGATGATGTTCGCCAGCGGCTCGGGCGCCGAGCTGCGCCAGCCGCTGGGGCTGGTGATGGTCGGCGGCCTGGTGGTGAGCCAAGTGCTGACCCTGTTCACCACGCCGGTGGTCTACCTGTTCTTCGACCGCCTTGCCCGCCGTCGCCACGCGCACGGGCCCGACGCCGGCGCGACGGTGGCGTAAGCGATGCAGGACACGGCTACGCCCAACCTGTCGCGGCTTTTCATCCAGCGTCCGGTGGCCACCGTGCTGCTGGCGCTGGCGGTGGTGCTGGCCGGGCTGCTGGCGCTGCGGCAGCTGCCGGTCGCGCCGCTGCCGCAGGTGGACTACCCCGCCATCCAGGTCGGCGCGGGCATGCCCGGCGCCAGCCCGGAGTCCATGGCCGCGACCGTGGCCACGCCGCTGGAGCGGGCGCTGGGCAGCATCCCGGGCATCACCCGCATCACCTCCAGCAGCAACCAGGGCAACACCCGGATCGACCTGCAGTTCTCGCTGGACCGCGATATCGACGAGGTGGCGCGCGAGGTCCAGGCCGCGCTCAACGCGGCGCGTGCCCAGCTGCCCTCCGGCATGCCCGGCATGCCCTGGTTCCGCAAGATCAATCCGTCCCAGGCACCGATCATGACGGTCGCCCTGGGCTCGGACACGCTCACCCCGGCGCAGGTGTTCGATGTCGCCTCCACCGTGCTGGCGCAGAAGATCGCGCAGGTGCCCGGCGTGGGCGAGGTCAGCGTCGGCGGCGGCTCGCTGCCGGCCGTGCGGGTCTCGCTCAACCCCGGCGCGCTGAACCAGTACGGCATCGCGCTGGAGGAAGTCGCCGGTGCGATCCGCAACGCCAACGCGCTGCGGCCGCTGGGCGCGGTGTCCCGCGACGACCGGCAGTGGCAGGTCGAGGCGCCGCTGCAGCTGCGCACGGCCTCCGAGTACCGCGACCTGGTGGTGGCCTGGCGCGACGGGCGCGCGGCGGTGCTGATGATGGTCAACCGCCAGCCCAACGCCAACATCATCCGCACCGTGGACGCGATCCACGGGCAGATGGACACGCTACGTGCGCTGCTGCCGGCCGGGGTGGACATGAAGGTGGTGATGGACCGCTCGCCGGTGATCCGCGCCACCCTGCGCGAGGCCGAGGCCACGTTGGTGCTGGCCATCGGCCTGGTGGTGCTGGTGGTGCTGGCCTTCCTCGGCAGCTGGCGCGCCGCGCTGGTGCCCTCGCTGGCGATCCCGGTGTCGCTGTTCGGCGCGCTGGCGATCATCTGGCTGGCCGGGTTCTCGCTCAACACGCTGTCGCTGATGGCGCTGATCGTGGCCGCGGTGCTGGTGGTCGACGACGCCATCGTGGTGCTGGAGAACATCTCCCGCCACCTGGCCACGGGCATCGGCCCGGTGGCCGCGGCGATGCGCGGTGCGCGCGAGGTGGGCGCCACCCTGCTGTCGATGAACATCGCCCTGGCGGTGGTGTTCGTGTCGATCCTGTTCCTGGACGACTTCGTCGAGAAGCTGTTCCGCGAGTTCTCGCTGACCCTGGTGGCGGCGATGGCGGTATCGGTGGTGGTGTCGCTGAGCCTGACCCCCGCGCTGTGTTCGCGCCTGCTGCGCCCGGCCGGCCCGGACCGGGTGGTCCCGCCGTGGGAGCGCCTGGGCGAGATGCTGTTCGGCGGACTGCGGCGTACGTACCTGCATTCGCTGGACCGCAGCCTTGCCCGGCTGCCGCTGGCGCTGTGCGCGCTGCTGGCGACGGTGGCACTCAACGCGTGGCTGTTCGCCAAGGTGCCCAAGGGCACGGTGCCGCAGCAGGACACCGGCCAGCTGCGCGGTTTCGTGCGCGGCGACGACGGCCTGTCCTTCCAGGTCATGCAGCCCAAGATCCAGGCCTACCGCCAGTACCTCATGGAGGATCCGGCGATCGAGGACATCGCCGGCTATCTCGGCGGCGGCACCGGGGTGAACAACGGCTACATGATGATGCAGATGAAGCCGCTGTCCGAACGCGGGGTGTCCAGCCGGGAAGTCATCGACCGCCTGCGCGAGGGGCTGCCGCGCGTGCCCGGGGGCAACCTGTGGTTCTGGGTTGACCAGGACATCCGCATCGGCGGCGGCAACAACGACGGCAACCTCGACCTGCAGCTGCTGGCCGGCGACATCGCCCCGTTGCGCGAGTGGACGCCGAAGGTCCGCGAGGCGCTGGCCGCCCTGCCCCAGCTGGTGGACGTGGAGTCCAGCGGCGACGAGGGCATGCGCCAGGTGCAGCTGGAGATCGACCGCGATGCCGCCGCTCGCCTGGGCGTGGACATGCGCATGGTCGGCACCGTGCTCAACAACTCCTTCAGCCAGCGCCAGGTGGCCACGCTGTACGACAGCCTCAACCAGTACCGGGTGGTGATGGAGCTGGACCCGCGCCACACCTCCTCCCCGGAGACCCTGGGGCAGGTCCACGTGATCGGCGCGGGCGGCCGCCGCGTGCCGCTGTCGGCCATCGCGACCTGGGGCTACGGCATGGCGCCGGACCGGATCCAGCACAACGCGCAGTTCGTTTCGACCCGCATCAGCTTCGCCCTGGCCCCGGAGGTGACCCTGGGCGAGGCCACCGCCGCGATCGAACAAGCGATGACGCGGATCATGCTGCCGACCGAGGTGCAGGCGCGCCTGGGCGACGAGGCCGGCAGCCTGCAGGCGCTGCGCGACCGCCAGGTCTGGATGATCCTCGGCGCGGTGCTGGCGGTGTACCTGGTGCTGGGCGTGCTGTACGAGAGCCTGGTGCAGCCGCTGGCGATCCTGTCGATCCTGCCTTCGGCCGGCATCGGGGCGCTGGTGGCGCTGCTGGTGTTCGACGGCGAGCTCAACCTCATCTCGCTGCTGGGCCTGTTCCTGCTGGTGGGCGTGGTGATGAAGAACACTATCCTGATGGTCGACTTCGCGCTGGCCGCGCAGCGCGAGGGGCAGACGGCACGCGCGGCGATCCTGGAGGCGGCGAAACTGCGCTTCCGCCCGATCCTGATGACCAGCGTCGCCGCGCTGCTGGGCATGCTGCCGCTGATGCTGGCCACCGGCGAGGGCTGGGAGATGCGCCGTCCACTGGGCATCGCGATCGTCGGCGGCCTGCTGGTCAGCCAGGTGCTGACGCTCTACACCACGCCGGCGGTGTTCCTGGCGCTGGACCGGCTGCGCGAACGCGTGGCGCGGCGGGCGCAGGCACGGGCTTCTTCGCCGGCCTGATCTGTGCGACCTGCGCGGATGGCGGTCCGTCGGCGCAGGCTTCGGGGCGGTGACCGGTCCCGGTGTCCATGACGCCGTCCGCGTGTGGCTCGGTCTGGCGCAGCCGGGTAGCCAAGGCATAAAGCGTCGGCTTCGGCCGGGGGCCGTCGCACTCCGGGTATCCAGGTCACCGCTCGGGCGCACGTCCATGTGCGCACTCGCGGCCGCGGCACGTCCCTGTGCCGCTTGCCCTGGATACCCGGAGTGCGACGTCCTTCGCGGCGTTGCGGGCGTGGGCTTCCATCAATCGCACGGCCCACGCATTGGCTCTGGATCTGCACGTGCGGATCGCGGATCGCGGATCGCGGCGACAGGACACAGCCAACGAGGCTGCCTGTCCACGCCGTTGGCCGGAAGCCGTCAAGGCATGCGGCCATTCTTCAAGACCAAGCCACGCCCTCAACGCCCCAGCAGACGCGATGCAGCGGGTGGGTCCTGGCAGCGGCACATGGATGGGCCGCGGTAGCGAGGTCGTACTGGGCCGTGCGCCCGAGCGGCCAGGACCCGCCCGCTGTATCGCGGCACCCTCCGAAGCCCACCGCGCCAAGGCCCTTGCTGTTGCTTTGCTGTTGCTTCGCTGTTGACGTTGCTTCGCTGTCGCGGCTGCGTAGCCGTCGCGGCGACCGGGCCCACAAGCTACGCCAGCGGCTCCCATGGCGCGTGCGCCGCTGCCGTCGCAAGCAACGCATCCAGCTCCGGCACCTCGCCAAAGGCCACAGCATCGATCGCGGCGATGCGCTGCAGCCCGTTGGCATTGACAGCGAACGCGGCGGCGAGATCCGGCAGGTCTCCCAGCGTCACCGGCCGCACCACCTGCTGGCCACCAGCCGCTTCGATCCCCGCCTGCAGCAGCCACTCGGACGTGCCGCGCAACGCCGGCGCCTCCGGCCAGACGACGCGTGCGCCATCCCAGAAGCCGGTATTCCAGACCGTGCCCTCCACCACCCGCGCCGAACCGCCCGCACCGTCGACGAACAGCGCGTCGTCGTAGCCGGCCTGCAATGCCAGTCGGCGATGCTGGAACAGCGGGAAGGTGGCCACATGCTTGAGATGCGGGAACGGCCGCACGAACGCGGCACTGCGCACGCGGATAGGGGTGCGCGCCGGGGGCACCGGCGTGGTCGCCGCGACCAGTACGTCCGGCTGCAACGCGCGCAGCGGCTGGCGATGGTCGAAGCCACGCGCGAACACGGTCACCCGCAGCGAGCAGTCGCCGCCCTGGGCCGCGGCGGCCTGTGCCATCCACGCGCGCAGCCGGATTTCGTCCAGCGGGGCGTCGAACAGCTCGGCATTGCCCTGGCGCAGGCGCGCCAGGTGCAGGCCCAGGCCGGGCGCGCGTCCGCCGCGCACCTGCAGCGAGGTGAAATGGCCGTAGTTGACCTGCGCCAGCGCGCGCAGCCCGTCGGGATCGGAAGCGGCCGGCCGGCCGTTGAGCAGATACGTGGCCGCTGCCTGCACCTTCGCCTCCCCGGTCATCGCTGCAACGGTACGGCGGCACGTGCCGCCGGCCTGCGGCTCAGCGGAACGGCATCCCGCCGCGTCCGCCCATGCCACCCATCATGCCTTGCAGGCCGCGCATCATGCCCTTCATGCCGCCGCGGCCCATCTTGGACATCATCTTTTCCATCTGCTGGTACTGCTTGAGCAGCTTGTTGACGTCCGCCGGGGTGGTGCCGGAACCACGCGCGATGCGGGCGCGGCGCGAGCCGTTGAGCAGCCCCGGGTTGCGGCGCTCCTTCGGCGTCATCGAGCCGATGATGGCCATCATCCGCGGCACCTCGCGGCTCTGCGAAACCTGCTGCTTGAGGTGCTCGGGCACCTGGCCCAGGCCCGGCAGCTTGTCGATCAGGCCGGCGATGCCGCCCATGTTCTGCATCTGCTCGAGCTGGTCGCGCATGTCGTTGAGGTCGAACTTCTTGCCCTTGGCGACCTTGGCGGCCAGCTTGGCGGCCTTCTCCTGGTCGACGTTCTGCTCGACCTGCTCCACCAGCGACAGCACGTCGCCCATGTCCAGGATGCGCGCGGCGACGCGGTCCGGGTGGAACACGTCCAGGCCGTCGAGCTTCTCGCCGGTACCGACGAACTTCACCGGCTTGCCGGTGATGTAGCGCACGCTCAGCGCGGCGCCGCCGCGGGCGTCGCCGTCGGTCTTGGTCAGCACCACGCCGGTCAGCGGCAGCGCCTCGGAAAACGCCTTGGCGGTATTGGCCGCGTCCTGGCCGGTCATCGCGTCGACCACGAACAGGGTCTCGGCCGGATTCACCGCCGCGTGCAGGGCCTTGATCTCGGCCATCATCGCCTCGTCGATGGCGAGGCGGCCGGCGGTATCGACGATCAGCACGTCGGCGAAGGACTTGCGCGCATCGGCAATGGCCGCGCGCACGATGTCCACCGGCTGCTGCCCGGCGTCGGACGGGAAGAACATCACCCCGGTCTGCTCGGCCAGGGTCTTGAGCTGCTCGATCGCGGCCGGGCGGTACACGTCCGCGCTGACCACCATCACCTTCTTCTTGCGCTTGTCCTTCAGGTGCCGGGCCAGCTTGCCCACGGTGGTGGTCTTGCCCGCGCCCTGCAGGCCGGCCATCAGGACGATCGCCGGCGCCGGGACGTTGAGGTTCAGCTCGCTGGCCGACGCCCCCATCACCGCGGTCAGCTCGTCGCGCACGACCTTGATCAGCGCCTGGCCCGGGGTCAGCGACTTGAGCACCTCCTGGCCGACCGCACGCACCTTGATGCGTTGGATCAGGGCCTGGACCACCGGCAGGGCGACGTCCGCCTCCAGCAGGGCGATGCGCACCTCGCGCACGGCCTCGCTGATGTTGGATTCGGTCAGCCGGCCACGGCCGCGCAGGCGCTCCATGGTGCCGGACAGGCGCTGGGTCAGGGATTCGAACATGCGGGCGGACCGGTGGCGGAAAACAGCCGGCGATTATAGCCGCGCGCGTCGGCGGCCCCGCGCCGGGCACCGGTACCACCCGGCAGGCGAACAAGAGTTGAACGGACAATATTTGCACTTGCAAATATTGAGTAGGCGAGTAACATCCCGGCCATGTCCTCGTCCCCCCTCTGCAGCGGCTCGGCCCTCGGCCTGCTCGTGCGCCAGGTACGCGACGCCATGCGCGCGCGCTGGGAATACGAACTGGTCCAGGCCGGACACGACCTCAACTTCAGCCAGTTCCTGGCCATCAAGAAGCTTGCCGATGGCGTCGCCAACGTCACCGAGCTGGCGCGCATGGCCGAACTCAGCCCCGGCGCCATGACCCGGCTGCTGGACCGGCTGGAAGCCCGTGGGCTGACCGTGCGCATCGCCGATCCCGGCGACCGCCGCGCGCTCAACATCCAGCTCACGGCCGCCGGCCAGCAGATCGCGCGCGATATCGCCCAGTGCGGTGAGCGCGTGCGCGATGTCGCGCTGGAAGGCCTGGACGACGCCCAGCGCGCGCAGTTCATCCACCTGCTCGGGCACGTGCGCGACAACCTTTCCCTGCCGGAATCCTGACCGATGTCCTCCTCCCCCCTTACCGGCCGCGGGCACGCGGCCTTCGGCACGCTGTTCCTCGCGCTGGCGCTGGGCGGCTGCGCCAGCACCGGCGGACTGGAGCCGGCCGCGCAGGTCCGCGATGTGGACAGCCATGCCGTCGCCCGCAGCCTTGCCGGCGCCCCGCTGAGCGAGGCCGCTTTCCCGGCCCAGGACTGGTGGCGTGCATTTGGCGATCCGCAGCTGGACGCGCTGGTCGCCGAAGCCCTGAATGGGAGTCCCTCGCTGGTCGCCGCCGACGCGCGCCTGCGCAAGGCCCGCGCCCAGGCCGGCCTGGCCGAGGCCGCGCGCAAGCCCACCGTCGGCGCCAGCGCCCAGTACGCAGTGGCGCAGCTGCCCAGGGGCCTGGCCGGCGAGGAGATCGGCGGCGAGCTGATGCACAACGCGGTGCTGATGCTGGACTTCGACTGGCCGCTGGATGTGTGGGGCGGCAGGCGCGCCGATTACGAGGCCGCACTGGGCCAGGCCCGCGCCTCCGAGGTCGAGGCCCAGGCCGCGCGCCTGGCCCTGGCCGCGAACGTCTCCCGCGCCTACATCGCACTCGCCCAGGCCTTCGAGCGCCAGGAACTGGCCCATCGCGAACAGGAACGCAGCGAGCGCCTGCTGCAGCTGTCGCGCCAGCGCGTCGATGCCGGCATCGATGGCGCGCTGTCGCTGCGCAACGCCGAAGGCGCCATCGCCGCCGCCGCAGCCCAGGCCGAGGCCGCCCAGCAGCAGATCGACGCCCTGCGCAACACGCTGGCCGCGTTGCTGGGCAAGGGCCCGGACCGTGGCCTGGACATCACCCGGCCGCAGTTGCTGCAGGCGCCGGCACCGCCCCTGCCCGGGGTGCTCCCGAGCGAACTGCTCGGACACCGACCCGACGTGGTCGCCGCACGCTGGCGGGTCGAGGCCGCGGCGCGCGGGATCGACGCGGCCAAGGCCAGCTTCAAGCCGGGCATCGACCTCAGCGGCCTGGTCGGCCTCGCGGCCACCGGCTTCTCCGACCTGTTCGGCAGCGACGCCGTGCTCGGCTTCGGCGGCCCGGCGATCAGCCTGCCGATCTTCGACGCCGGCGCCCGCCGCAACCGGCTCGACGCGCGCGACGCCGACTACGACCTGGCCGTGGCCGCCTACAACCAGGGCGTGGTCGATGCCCTGCACGAGGTGACCGACGCGGTCCAGGCGATCCGCTCGCTCGATGCGCAGGAGCGCGCGCTGCAGGAGGCGCGCACCGCCGCCGCCGCCGCGCTGGAGCTGGCCGGCAGCCGCTACCGGGCCGGCATCGGCAGCCAGCTCGAGGTGCTGTCCGCGCAACACCCGCTGCTGCAGCTCGAACAGCAGCTGGCCGCCCTGCGTGCGCAGCGCTACCTGGCCGCGGTCGACCTCGACCACGCGCTCGGCGGCGGCCTGGATCTCGCCCCGCCGGCCACCGTTTCCACCGTTTCCACCCCCACACGCTGAAGCTCCCCACGCCCATGACCACCGAAACCCCACCGCAAGCGACCGCGCCGGCCGGTCCGGCCTCCCCCGGCAGGCGCCGGCGCGCCCTGAAGATCCTGCTGCTGGTCGTGGTCCTGGCCGGCGCCGGCTGGCTGGCCTGGTACCTGCTCTACGCCCGCTGGCATGAAGCCACCGATGACGCCTATGCCCAGGGCAATGTCGTCAGCGTGGTGCCGCAGACCATGGGCACCGTGGTCGGCATCGAGGTCGACGACGGCGACCGGGTCGAGGCCGGCGACGTGCTGGTGCGGCTGGACCCCAACGATGCCCAGGTCGCCTATGACCAGGCCGTGGCCAACCTGGCCGCGACCGTGCGCCAGGTGCGCGGCTACTTCTCCAGCGCCGACGCCGCCCAGGCCGAGGCCCGCGCCCGGCAGGTCGCGGTCGAGCAGGCCCGCGCGGACGTGAAGCGCCGCGAGGGCCTGGTCGCCAGCGGCGCGATCTCGCGCGAGGAGCTGGCCCACGCCCGCGACGTGCTGGCCGCCGCCGAGGCGGCGCTGGGCAGCGCCCAGGGCAACCTGCAGCGCAACCGCGCCCTGGTCGACGCCACCACCGTGCAGGAACAGCCGCAGGTGCAGGCCGCGGCCTCGCAGCTGCGCCAGGCGTACCTGGCGCTGCAGCGGACCGCGATCATCGCCCCGGTCTCCGGCTATCTCGCCCGCCGCCAGGTGCAGCTGGGGCAGCGGGTGCAGCCGGGCGCCACGCTGATGACGGTGGTGCCGATGGAGCAGATGTGGGTCGAGGCCAACTTCAAGGAAACCCAGCTGGCGCGCATGCGCATTGGCCAGCCGGTCGAGGTCGGGGCGGACCTGTACGGCGGCGGCGTGCGCTACCACGGCACGGTCGCCAGCCTGGGCCTGGGCACCGGCAGCGCGTTTTCGCTGCTGCCGGCGCAGAACGCCTCCGGCAACTGGATCAAGATCGTGCAGCGCGTGCCGGTGCGGATCGAGCTGGATCCGCAGCAGCTGGCCGCCCATCCCCTGCGCCTTGGCCTGAGCATGCACGTGGACGTGGACGTGCGCGACGCCGACGGCCAGGTGCTGGCGCAGCCGCGCCCGGCCGGCGAGCCGCGCCTGGCCACCGCCGTCTACCGCAGCCAGCTGGACGAGGCCAACGCGCTGATCGCCAGGGTCATCGAACAGAACCTGCCGCGCGTGCGCGGCTGACGGACCCCGCCCCATGTCCTCCACCGCCGCCACCGCCCCCGGGTCCGGCGCCGCGCCGCGTGCGGCCGACGCGGCTCCGTCGTTCCGCCCGCCCAACCTGGCCCTGACCACGGTGGGCTTGGCGCTCGCCTCCTTCATGCAGGTGCTGGACACCACGATCGCCAACGTCTCGCTGCCGACCATCTCCGGCAACCTCGGCGCCAGCGCCAACCAGGCGACCTGGGTGATCACCTCCTTCGCGGTGAGCAACGCGATCGCCCTGCCGCTGACCGGATTCCTCACCCGCCGCTTCGGCGAGGTGCGGCTGTTCCGGTGGGCGACCCTGGCCTTCGTGGTCGCCTCGCTGCTGTGCGGCATCTCCCAGAGCATGGGCATGCTGGTGGCCTCGCGCGCGCTGCAGGGGTTCGTCTGCGGCCCGATGTACCCGGTGACCCAGGCGCTGCTGCTGTCGATCTACCCGCCGGCCAAGCGCGGCCAGGCGATCGCGCTGCTGGCGATGGTCACCGTGGTCGCGCCGATCGCCGGCCCGATCCTCGGCGGCTGGATCACCGACAACTACAGCTGGGAGTGGATCTTCTTCATCAACGTGCCCATCGGCCTGTTCGCGGCCTGGGTGGTGGGCTCGCAGATGCGCGGCCGGCCCGAGCGCACCGAGAAGCCGAAGATGGACTACATCGGCCTGGCCACCCTGGTGCTGGGCG
>PJTY01001029.1_pt1 | contig 11046 bp, 13 predicted proteins | sample 1512121 | NCBI WGS metagenome assembly PJTY01 (sample SAMN08177680, study PRJNA422409) | Soil metagenome, whole genome shotgun sequencing project. | isolation source: Soil enriched (2) on filter paper: alkali lignin treatment | place: USA: Madison | collected 2015-01-15 | reverse complement strand
GCGACGGCATGCCGCCATAGACATGCATGCTGATGTAGAGCCAGTGCACGCCGGCACCGAGCCAGCCAAAACCGAAGGCCCAGGCGATCAGCATGCCGTGGCGCAGCGTGCGTGCTGCGAGCAGCAGATGAAACAGCAGCGCGAGCGTGGCGATCTGCAGCGGCCACAGGCCGAAGGGGGCGAAGGCGAAGACATTCAGTGCGCCGGCCGCCATGGCGACGAAGAAGGCTGGCAGAAACGCCGACAAAACCGCCGGCTGCGGCAGGCGCGCGATCACGCGGGCGATCCGGAGAGAATGGAAGAGGGGGCGCGGCAGGAGGCGCGCTCAGCTTTCAACCGCTTCCTCACTGGCCGGCAGTTTTTCCACCAGCAGCATGTGGATGTGGCGCGCGTCGGCACGCACCACGCGGAAGCGCAGGTTGTCGATCTCGACTTCCTCGTCCTTGCGCGGCACGCGCGCCAGGTGATCGGTGATGAAGCCGCCGATGGTTTCGACGTTGGGATTGACGAGCGCGGTACCGAGTTCGTCGTTGAACTGTGCGATCTCGGTCAGCGCGCGCACGCGCCAGCGCGGACCGTCCTTGCCGTCGGGAATGGCGAGGATGTTGTCCTCTTCCTCGTCGAAGTCGTACTCGTCCTCGATGTCGCCGACGATCTGTTCGAGCACGTCCTCGATCGTGACCAGGCCGGCCACGCCGCCGTATTCATCGACCACGATCGCCATGTGGTTGTGCTTGGAGCGGAAGTCCGCCAGCAGTACGTTGAGGCGCTTGGATTCGGGAATGAAGACCGCCTTGCGCAGCGTCTGCCGCACGTCGAAGGATTCTTCGGCGTAATAGCGCAGCAGGTCCTTGGCGAGCAGGATGCCGACCACGTTGTCGCGTTCGCCGTCAACCGCGGGGAAACGCGAGTGCGCGGTTTCCAGCACCATCGGCAGCCATTCCTCGATCGGCTTGGAAATATCGATCACGTCCATCTGCGCGCGCGTGACCATGATGTCGCGCGCCGACAGTTCGGAGACCTGGAACACGCCTTCGATCATCGACATGGCGTCGGCGTCGATCAGCTTGCGTTCGTGGGCGTCCTGCAGGATGGCGAGGAGTTCGGTGCGGCTTTCGGGTTCGGGCGCCATCAGCGCCGTGAGACGTTCGAACAGCGAGCGGTGCGGCTTGGCATCGCCCGTTTTTTCTGAGGGTGAATGGTCTTGCATAAGGCGAAATGCCGGTGCGGAAGGTAGTTCAAGGACAGTCAGGATACAACAAAACCCCATCCGGTCTCAAAACACCGGCCTGCACGATCGTTTGCAGCAAGGCAAGCTGCTCCCGATTCGCCTTATGCGCGATGCTCAGGCGTCATCTTCCTGCTCGACGCGTTGCGCGCGGAAATGATCGCGGAATTCCAGCACGATGTGCAGGCCCCAGAAGACCCACAACGGAAGAGCGAACACACAGAGGGCATACAGCAGCGCGTTCATGGCTACCTCGGCATCAAAGTTGGTTTTGATACGGATTGGGAAAACCCAGTGTTGCCAGAATTTCTACTTCGAGGGCTTCCATCTCGTCGGCTTCCTCGTCCGATTCATGATCGTAGCCCTGTGCATGAAGCATGCCATGAATTACCAGGTGTGCGGCATGTGCCGCCAATGTTTTTTTCTGTTCGGCCGCTTCGCGCTCCAGCACCTCGGTGCAGAAGATGATGTCGGCCTGCGTCTCGTCTTCCTCGTTCTCGGTATAGGCGAAGGTCAGCACGTTGGTCGCGTAGTCCTTGCCGCGGTAGGCGCGATTCAGCTCGCGTCCTTCCTGTGCATCGACGAAGCGCAGCGTGATCTGTGCCGGTGCAAACAGCGCCGCCCTGGCCCAGCGCCGCAATGTGGGACGCGGCAACGCGTCCTGCAGGCGCGGGTCGGCGTATTGGACCGACAGCGAAAGTTTATTTTCCGACATGCTTGCTCGCGCTGCGGGTGGCGGTCTTTGTAGCCGATTTGGTAACGGGTTTGGACGCGGGCGTCGCCGTCCCTTTGGCCTGCTCGTAGGCGTCCACGATGCGGCCGACCAGCGGATGGCGCACCACGTCGGCACTCGAGAAGTGCGTAAAGGCCAGGCCGCGCACCTTGGCGAGCACATCGATCGCTTCGACCAGTCCGCTCTTCTGGTTGTGCTGCAGGTCGATCTGCGTGACGTCGCCGGTAACCACGGCCTTGCTGCCGAAGCCGATGCGCGTCAGGAACATCTTCATCTGCTCGGGCGTGGTGTTCTGCGCCTCGTCGAGGATCACGAAGGCATGGTTCAGCGTGCGGCCGCGCATGTAGGCCAGCGGCGCGATCTCGATCGCCTGCTTCTCGAACATCTTCTGCGTGCGGTCGAAGCCGAGCAGGTCGTACAGCGCGTCGTACAGTGGGCGCAGATACGGGTCAACCTTCTGAGACAGGTCGCCCGGCAGAAAGCCCAGGCGTTCGCCCGCTTCCACCGCGGGGCGCGTCAGGATGATGCGCTTGACGGCGTCGCGCTCGAGCGCATCCACCGCGCAGGCCACCGCCAGATAGGTCTTGCCGGTGCCGGCCGGGCCGACGCCAAAGGTGATGTCGTGCTCCATGATGGCGCGCAGGTACTGCAACTGGTGCGGCGTGCGGCCGCGCAGATCGTGGCGGCGCGTCTTGAGTGTGATGGGTGCGGCATCGGCGACCGATTCGACTTCCTTGCCTTTGCTTGCGCTCTTGCCGCCGCTCTTTGCCGTCGGCGTGGAGATCGGTGCCGGTTCGGCCAAGGTGGCGCGCTGTTCGACCAGCGCCAGTTGCACCTCCTCCAGCGGGATGACGCGGTCGGCTTGCTGGTAGAACTGGTCGAGGATGGCGACTGCGCGTTCGGCATTGCTGCCGCTGACGATGAAGCGATCGCCGCGGCGGAACACGGTGACGTCGAGCGCGGCCGAGATCTGGCGCAGGTTCTCGTCCATCGGTCCGCACAGATGGGCGAGCCGCTTGTTGTCGAGCGGCTCGGGGATGAAATACGAAGGCTGGACGGCGGTCTTTGTTTTCAAGTTGGTGTCGTGGGAAAGAGCTTACTGTTTGACGACGATCTCGCCGCGTAGCGTGTAGCCGTGCGACTGCGTGATGTTGAGGTCGACCAGTTGGCCGATCAGGCGGCTGCCCTGCGGTCCGCCGGCGAAGTTGACGACGCGGTTGTTCTCGGTGCGGCCCTGCAGGTCGCCGTCGTCCTTCCTGGAGACGCTTTCGACCAGCACGCGCTGGATCGTGCCGACCATCTCGTCGCTGTAGCGGCGCGTGTTGGCGTCGATCGCGGCCTGCAGCCGTTGCAGGCGCTTGAGCTTGATCTCGTGCGGCGTGTCGTCCTCGAGATTGGCGGCCGGCGTGCCGGGGCGCGGGCTGAAGATGAAGCTGAAGCTGTTGTCGTAGCCGATGTCGGCGATGAGTTTCATCATCGCTTCGAAGTCGGCATCGGTCTCGCCGGGGAAGCCGACGATGAAGTCGGACGAAATCGCGATGTTGGGCCGTACCGCGCGCAGGCGGCGGATCACCGACTTGTATTCGAGCGAGGTGTAGCCGCGCTTCATCGCTGCCAGCACGCGGTCGGAGCCGTGCTGCGCCGGCAGGTACAGGTGATCGACCAGCTTGGGCACCTTGGCGTAGGTGTCGATCAGGCGCTGCGTGAATTCCTTGGGATGGCTGGTGACGAAGCGGATGCGTTCGATGCCCGGCAGTTCGGCAATGTACTCGATCAGCAGCGCGAAGTCGGCGATCTCGCCGTCTTCCATTTTGCCGCGATAGTCATTGACGTTCTGTCCGAGCAGCGTGATTTCCTTGACACCCTGCGCTTCGAGACCGGCGACCTCGGCCAGCACGTCCTCGAAGCGGCGCGAGACTTCCTCGCCGCGCGTGTAGGGCACGACGCAATAGCTGCAGTATTTGCTGCAGCCTTCCATGATGGAGACGAAGGCGGTCGGTCCTTCGACCTTCGCTGGCGGCAGGTGGTCGAATTTCTCGATCTCGGGAAAGCTGATGTCAACCTGCGAGCGGCCGGTCGAGCGGCGTTGCTTGAGCATGTCCGGCAGGCGGTGCAGGGTTTGCGGACCGAACACCAGATCGACATAGGGCGCGCGCTTGACGATGGCATCGCCTTCCTGCGAGGCCACGCAGCCGCCGACGCCGATCAGCAGGTCGGGATTGCCGCGTTTGAGTTCGCGCAGGCGGCCGAGGTCGGAGAACACTTTTTCTTGCGCCTTCTCGCGCACCGAGCAGGTGTTGAGCAGGATGACGTCGGCTTCCTCCGGACGATCGGTCTTGACCAGCCCGTCGGAAGCGCCCAGCACGTCCGCCATCTTGTCCGAGTCGTACTCGTTCATCTGGCAGCCGAAGGTCTTGATGTATATCTTTTTCTGCATGAAATCTTCTGTGTTGAAACGGCCCGCGCCGGTTATGGCTGGTCCTGCTCGAGCGGCGCCGGCAGCGGCATGGCTTCGATCTCGTCCTTCGGCGGCGGACGCTTGATCTCGTCTTCCGTCAGCAGCCAGATGCGATCGATGTCGCCGTTCATGTCTTCCGTGTAGCGCACCGCCAGCTCGCTGCCGCGCAGCGCTGCCGGCATTTCGATCATGTTGTCCTGGTTCCAGATGCGCGCGCCGGCCGACAGCGTGCGTTCCTTGTCGTTGATCGTCACGTTCGGATACAGCCCGGGCGTCATCGTGCCGCGCTTGGCGATCTGGGGAAACGGCCGTTCGAAGGCATGCGCGGGCAGGGACAGCGATGCAAGGAGCAGCATGCAAACCATCACGGGGCGGAGTATCGACATGGCATTTCCGTTCTGGGGACGGGGACGTTGCGGGATCGGAATCGATGGCGGAACGCGTATCGCGGCGGCATGCAAGTCACTGAAAATACAATGAAAATGCGCGTCTTTGGCGACCCGTAATGATATCACGCGGCACGGATTGTTTGCCGGGCAATGTCATTTGTTCCGGTGTTGTGCCTGTGTCAAGAAATGGCGCTATCATCATGGTTCCACTTTGAAGGGGACCACCATGGCAACCAGGAAAACCAACCCAACCAAAATCGATATCGGTATTTCGGAAAAAGACCGCGCCAAGATCGCCGAAGGCCTGTCCGGCTTTCTGGCCGACAGCTACACCCTGTATCTGATGACCCACAATTTCCACTGGAACGTGACCGGTCCGATGTTCACGAGCCTGCACACCATGTTCATGACGCAATACACCGAACTGTGGGGCGCGCTCGACGAAATCGCCGAACGCATCCGCGCACTCGGCTACCCGGCGCCCGGCACCTATTCGCAGTTCGCCAAGCTCGCCTCGATCAAGGAAGTCACGGGCGTGCCCGCCGCGCTCGACATGGTCGCGCACCTGGTGACCGCGCACGAAGCCACCGCACGCACCGGCCGCAACATCTTCCCGCTGGTCGACAAGGCCAACGACCAGCCGACCGCCGACCTGCTGACACGCCGTCTGGAAGTGCATGAAAAGACTGCGTGGATGCTGCGCAGCCTGCTGGAAGCGTAAAACCCGGTTCGCCTCTTCGCAGAGGCAGATCAACGAAGCCGTGGCAGTTCGTCTGCTGCGGCTTTTGTTTTTCAGGAAGCGCGATGCCCCGGATGCAGGAAGAGATATGTTTTCAGGAATGACGCCGTGCGCAAGCGCGGCGTTTTTGTTTCGGCCCGGAATCGCTCGATCACAAAACGTTTGAGCAATTTCAAATTTGCAGATTTGGATATGAGGAATCGTTGATAAAGAAATGAAATTTTGTTGGTATTGAATCGGAAAACACGGTGCTATTCTGATTTTCCAAATTGCCCCGGATGGCTCGCAAAGCCTTTGCCAGAAAGACTTTTGCAGGGCATGGGCGAATGTATGACGACATGCATTCGCCGTCGGATGTCGGAGAAGAAAGTGGATTTTACGTTAGAACAACAGCCGCAGTTTTCCAGGAAATCGCTGACCAGTATCGGTGTTGCGGTGCTGGTCCATCTGCTGATCGGTTATGCCCTGGTCACGGGTCTGGCGCGCGACATGATCAGCGTCATTTCCAAGCCGATCGAGACGCGGATCATCGAGGAGGTCAAGACGGCACCGCCGCCTCCGCCGCCCAAGGCACCACCTCCGCCCAAGGTAAAACCGCCGCCGGCCTACGTGCCGCCGCCGGAAGTGCCGGTCAATGTGCAGCCGCCGCAGAACACGATTGCGGCCGTCGCCGAGACGCCGCCCGAACCTTACGTGCCATCGGCACCGCCAGCGCCGCCGGCTCCGGCCGTGGCAAAGGTCGGCGTTGCCTGTCCGAATTCGACCCGCATCCGCCAGTCGCTCGAGTACCCGCGCCAGGCGCTGCAGAACAACATCACGGGCAACGTACTGGTGCAGTTCGTGGTGGGAACGGATGGCACGTCACGCGACTTCACCCTGTTGCGCTCTGCTCATCCGCTGCTGAACCGCGCCGCCCTGGATGCGGCACGTCGTTTCGGCTGTAACGGCCAGGGACAGGATGTCGTGGTCCAGGTGCCTTTCCAGTTCCAGGTGGAGTGACGCGGCAGCAGGAAACAACGTCGTCGCCGATTCGTATCAGCATCAAATTCTTATTGTGGAGAAAGTCATGTTAAGTCGTTATCGTTTGTCTGTTCTGGCCCTTACCCTTTTCCTTTCGCTGGCTGGCGCCGTCCAGGCATCGCCGGCATCTCCTGCCGGCTCGGCCGCTCCCGCGCAGACGGAGGTCGCGCCTGCGGCTAGCGCCGAGGCAGCACCAGCCGAGGCAACGTCGATCGAAGTGCCGGCCGTGGAAAATCCCTATGGCCTGAGCGCGCTGTGGAACGGCAGCGATGCCGTGGCGAAGGGAACCCTGCTGATCCTGTTGCTGTTCTCGATCGGCAGCTGGTACATCATCGTCGCCAAATTGCTGGCGCAGCGTAAATTGCACAGGCAGGCGCGCGATACGCAACGCACCTTCTGGGATGCGGGTTCCGTACGCCAGGGTCTGGATACGCTGGAAAACGGGACGCCATTCCATTTCATCGGTTCGGTTGCACTGAAGGCGACCGAGCATCACAGCGGCCTGCTCGAGCATGTCGATCTCAATACCTGGGTGGTGCAGGCCCTGCACAGCTCGGTCGATACCGTGAAAAGCCGCCTGCAGGATGGCCTGGCCTTTCTGGCGACGGTGGGTTCGACGGCACCCTTCATCGGACTGTTCGGTACGGTCTGGGGGATTTACCACGCGCTGACCGCGATTGGTCTTTCAGGCCAGGCATCTATCGACAAGGTGGCTGGTCCGGTTGGCGAGGCGCTGATCATGACGGCCATCGGCCTGGCGGTGGCCGTGCCTGCCGTGCTCGGCTACAACCTGCTGGTTCGTCGCAACAAGGCTGCGCTCGAGCGTGTACAGGATTTCAGCACCACGCTGCATGCCGTCCTGCTGAGCACGACCACCACGTCCTCGCCTGCCGCTGCGCTCAAGGCTGCATGACATGGCGGCTGCACTGACGTTCGACAAGGGAGACGACGACAACGTCGTCTCCGAGATCAACACGACGCCGCTGGTGGACGTCATGCTGGTGTTGTTGATCATCTTCCTGATCACGATTCCTGTGGTGACCAACACCATCGACGTCAAGCTGCCCAACGAGACCAACCACGTCCGCGAAACCAAGCCGGAGAACATCACGCTGTCGGTTGACAGCGGCGGTGCGATCTTCTGGGGGCTGGAGCCGGTGGCGGATGGAAATGCGCTGACGGCGCGGCTGAAGGAAATTTCGCAGAAGGACCCGCAGCCGGAAGTCGAGATACGCGGCGACACCAATGCGCGCTACGAATCGATCGGTCGCGTCATCTTCGCCTGCCAGCGCGCGGGCATCGTGAAGATCGGCTTCGTGACCGAACCGGCAGCGCGCGGCGCCTGAGCGCCTTCGGATACGCATACTGAATTGAAGGAGCCGAAACAATGGGCATGAATGTAGGAACCGAGGGTGGTTCCGGCGAGCCTGACGTCATGGTCGATATGAACACCACGCCGCTGATCGATGTGATGCTGGTGCTGCTGATCATGCTGATCATCACCATTCCAATCCAGCTGCACAACGTGAATCTCAACATGCCAGTCGGCAATCCGCCGCCGCCAACAGTGCTGCCCGACGTGGTGGAGGTGAACGTCGATGCCGGCGGCATCGTCAGCTGGAACGGCGAAGAGATTCTCGACAAGCACGTGCTGGACGAAAAACTCGCGGCCGCCGCTGCGCAGTCCAACCAGCCCGAGCTGCATCTGCGGGCCGACAAGGATGCACCGTATCGCGCCGTGGCATCGGTGCTGGCTTCGGCGCAGCGCCATGGCGCCAACAAGCTGGGGCTGGTGGGCAACGAGCAGTTTGCGCAATGAGGTTCGATCGCCGGAGCCATCGCCATGGCTGAATCCCTGCGCATCGTGCCGTCCGCGACCAGGGCATCGGCCTACGCGCAATTGCTGCCGCAGTTGCGCGCCCTGACGGAGAACGAGCACGATTTGACGGCCAATCAGGCCAATGTATCGGCGGCGCTGTCCGCGCAATTCGCCTTTCACTGGATAGGTTTCTACCGTGTGCAGGGCGAGGAGCTGGTGCTCGGACCTTTTCAGGGGCCGATCGCCTGCACCCGCATCGGCAAGGGGCGTGGCGTGTGCGGCACGGCGTGGGCGCGTGGTGCAACCGTCATCGTGCCGGACGTTGAACTGTTTCCCGGTCATATCGCATGCAGCGCGCGCTCGCGTTCGGAGATCGTGGTGCCTTGCTTCGACGGCAATGGCGTGGTAGCGGGCGTGCTCGATATAGACAGCGAGCGGCTCGACGATTTTTCCGAGGTGGACCGCATCTGGCTGGAAGAGATTGTCGCGCTACTTGTCTGAGCTCTGCCGGTCTTCCCGAAGTTTTCCCCTGTTTTACCTTTCCCGGCTTCGCGCCGTTTTCCCTTCCGGTGCCGGTCTCGGGCTGGCACGCGTTTTATTTTTTGAAAACCATGACAATCAACGATTACCGCAATTTCGGACGCACCGGCGTCAAGGTCTCGCCGCTCACGCTGGGCTGCATGATGTTCGGCAACAAGACGGAACTGGACGAATCCATCCGCATCATCGACCGCGCCATCGATGCCGGCATCAACTTCATCGATACCGCCAACGTCTATGCGCGTGGGCGCAGCGAGGAATTTACCGGCGAGGCGCTCAAGCGCAACGGCAAGCGGCACGACATCTTCCTCGCGTCCAAGGTGCATCTGCCGATGCACGACAGCGATCCCAACCTGCGCGGCAGTTCGCGGCGCCACATCATCCAGCAGGTCGAAAACAGCCTGCGCCGCCTGCAGACCGATTACCTCGATCTGTATCAGATCCATCGTCCGGAACCGGGCACGGCGATCGACGAAACCCTGCGCGCGCTCGACGACCTGGTGCGTTTTGGCAAGGTGCGCTACATCGGCTCGACCACCTTCGCCGGCTGGCAGGTGGTGGAAGCGCTGTGGGCCAGCAAGGAACTGGGGCTGAACCGCTTCGTCTCCGAACAGCCGCCCTACAACCTGCTGGACCGCCGTATCGAACGCGAACTGCTGCCGGTGGCGCAGACCTACGGACTGGCGGTGATTCCGTGGAGTCCGATCGGCGGCGGCATCCTGTCCGGCAAGTACCGCAAGGGCCAGCCGCTGCCGCCGGATTCGCGTTACACCAATCCGAATCCGATGCAGGCCAGGCGTTTCGTCGCCACCGTGTTCGACGTGATCGAGCCGCTGGCGGAACTGGCAGCCGAGAAGAGCGTGCCGTTGTCGCAACTGGCGCTGGCATGGACCGCTTCGCGTCCCGGCATCACGAGCGCGATCACGGGGCCGCGCACGCTGGCGCAGCTGGAAGATGCGCTGGCCGCGATTGAGCTGGTGCTGACGGACGAGGACATCAAACGTATCGACCAGATCATTGCACCCGGCACGCACGTGGCGCCGTTCTACGAAGCCAACTTCGCTGCCAGCCAGTACCGCTGGTGATTGCCTAAGCATCCGGCGAGCTAAGCATTCCACGATGGTGCATATGAGGATCGGCCCATCGTGGAATATGAAAATGAAATTTGCTTGGTTCTTTCTTTGAATCGCCATTGCTATCTTGTCCGATTCGGACATGTCGCGACGGACGGATTGTCGCGATCTCCTCGCAGTTGCAGCCATCCAGCATCCAGAAGCCGGTTTCCGTCCCGACCCATTGCGCCGTATCGGCAATGCCTCGGGCGAATCCGCTATTGCCGCGCCGCTTGTATCTGCGTCCCATCGTTTGTCGCCAAAAGAGAAAAAAGGGAATGACCAAGAAGATTCGATTGAACGCATTCAACATGAACTGCGTGGGCCATATTCACCACGGCCTGTGGAAACATCCCCGCGATAACTCGATTGACTACAACGATGCCGATTACTGGATCGACCTGGCGAAGCTGCTGGAGAAGGGCCTCTTCGATGCCGTTTTCCTGGCCGACATCGTTGGCGTCTATGACGTGCTGGGCGACGGCATACGCGCCACCGCGCGCGAGGCGGTGCAACTGCCGGTCAACGATCCGCTGTACGTGGTGCCGCTGATGGCGCATGCGACCAAGAACATCGGCTTCGGTGTGACCTGCAACCTGACCTACGAGCAGCCTTACCTGTTCGCGCGGCGCATGGCCACGCTCGATCACCTGAGCAAGGGACGCGTCGGCTGGAACATCGTGACCGGCTACCTCGACAGCGCGGCGCGTGCGATGGGACTCAAGCAGCAGATAGATCACGACGATCGCTACGACCGCGGCGACGATTTCATGGATGTGTTCTACAAGCTGCTCGAAGGAAGCTGGGAGGACGGCGCGGTGCTGCGCGACAGGCAGCGCGGCATCTATGCCGACCACGAGAAGATTCATCGCATCACGCACGAGGGCTCGTATTACAAGGTCGATGGCGTCTATAACCTGACCGAGCCGTCGCGGCAGCGTACGCCGGTACTCTATCAGGCCGGTGCCTCGCAGCGCGGCAACCAGTTCGCGGCACGTCATGCTGAAT
>PJTY01001024.1_pt1 | contig 11115 bp, 8 predicted proteins | sample 1512121 | NCBI WGS metagenome assembly PJTY01 (sample SAMN08177680, study PRJNA422409) | Soil metagenome, whole genome shotgun sequencing project. | isolation source: Soil enriched (2) on filter paper: alkali lignin treatment | place: USA: Madison | collected 2015-01-15 | reverse complement strand
TCGGCGGTCCGCTGGGCGCCTACATGCCGGAATCGCTGTTCGACACGCCATTTGATTACGAAGCCTTTGCTGCCGTCGATTCGACGGTCGGCCACGGCGGACTGGTTGCCTTTGACGATACCGTCGATATGGCAAAGCAGGCACGTTACGCCATGCATTTCTGCAAGGCCGAATCGTGCGGCAAATGCACCCCGTGCCGGATCGGCTCGACACGTGGTGTGGAGGTGATGGACAAGATCATTGCTAACCAGAATCGTCCACAGCAGATCCGTCTGCTGCGTGATTTGTGCGATGTGATGGTCACGGGATCGCTGTGTGCAATGGGCAACATGACACCATTCCCGGTGTTGTCGGCCCTGAACCACTTCCCTGAAGACTTCGGCGATCAACCACTGGCAACCGCAGCATAAAGCTGAGAGAGACTGGAGCGAAAAATGAACTTACTCAATGGCATTGACTACGGTACGCCCAAGAGCGAATCCGAAAACCTGGTCACCCTGGAAATCGACGGCATCACCGTGACCGTGCCGCAAGGCACTTCCGTCATGCGTGCAGCCGCCGAGTACGGCATCAATGTGCCCAAACTCTGCGCCACCGACAGCCTCGAAGCCTTCGGTTCCTGCCGCCTGTGCCTAGTCGAGATCGAAGGCCGTCGCGGCTATCCGGCATCGTGCACGACGCCGGTCGACCCTGGCATGAAGGTGCGTACCCAGACCCCGAAACTGGCCGATATCCGCCGCGGCGTCATGGAGCTGTACATTTCCGACCATCCGCTGGACTGCCTGACCTGCCCGGCCAACGGCAACTGCGAACTGCAGGACATGGCTGGCGTCGTCGGTCTGCGCGAAGTGCGTTATGGCTACGATGGCGAAAACCATCTGCGCATGGAGAAGGATGAATCCAATCCGTATTTCACCTACGACGCGTCGAAGTGCATCGTCTGTAACCGTTGCGTGCGCGCCTGTGAAGAAACCCAGGGCACCTTCGCACTGACGATCGACAGCCGCGGCTTTGCCTCGCGCGTGTCGGCCGGCCAAAAGGAAGACTTCATCGATTCCGAGTGCGTTTCCTGCGGCGCCTGCGTTGATGCATGCCCGACGGCAACCCTGACCGAGAAGACGGTCATCATGATGGGCCAGGCCGAGCACAGCAAGATCACCACCTGCGCATACTGCGGCGTGGGCTGCTCGTTCAAGGCCGAAATGAAGGGCAATGAAGTCGTTCGCATGATTCCTAACGAGAACGGCGGCGCCAACCATGGCCACGCCTGCGTCAAGGGTCGTTTTGCCTGGGGTTATGCAACCCACAAGGACCGCATGCTGAAGCCGATGATCCGCAGCAAGATCACGGATCCGTGGAAAGAAGTATCGTGGGAAGAGGCAATCAACCACGCTGCGTCCGAAATCAAGCGCATCCAGGCCAAGTATGGTCGTGGTTCGGTCGGCGGCCTGGTGTCGTCGCGCTGCACCAACGAAGAAGGCTACCTGGTGCAGAAGCTGGTGCGTGCTGCATTCGGCAACAACAACGTCGATACTTGCGCACGCGTGTGCCACTCGCCGACGGGCTATGGCCTGAAGGTCACCATGGGTGAATCGGCCGGTACGCAAACCTTCGATTCCGTCATGAAATCGGATTGCGTGCTGATCATCGGTGCCAACCCTGCGGCAGGTCACCCCGTGTTCGCCTCGATCATGAAGCGCCGCCTGCGTCAGGGCGCCAAGCTGATCGTGGTCGATCCGCGCACCACCGAAATGGTCAAGTCGCCGCACATCCAGGCCGACTACCACCTGAAACTGAAGCCGGGTGCCAACGTTGCGATCGTCAACGCGCTGGCGCACGTCATCATCACCGAAAACCTGCACAAGCCGGACTTCATCAAGGAACGCTGCGAAGTCGATTCCTTCGAGGAATGGGCAGAGTTCGTGTCGCTGCCGGAAAACTCGCCGGAGGCGCTGGAGCCTGCAACCGGTGTGCCTGCAGCCGACATCCGTGGCGCTGCCCGCATGTTTGCAACCGCCAAGAACTCGGCCATCTACTACGGCCTGGGCGTGACCGAACACGCACAAGGTTCAACCACCGTGATCGGTATCGCCAACCTGGCGATGGCAACCGGTAACGTCGGCCGCGAAGGCGTAGGCGTCAACCCGCTGCGCGGTCAGAACAACGTGCAAGGTTCGTGCGACATGGGCTCGTTCCCGCACGAGCTGCCGGGCTATCGTCACGTGTCCGACTCGACCGCACGTGCCGAATTCGAAGCGGTCTGGGGCTGCACGCTGGAATCCGAGCCGGGCCTGCGTATCCCGAACATGTTCGACGCCGCGCTCGAAGGTTCCTTCAAGGGCCTGTACTGCGAAGGCGAGGACGTGGTCCAGTCCGATCCGAATACCCAGCACGTCACCGCTGCGCTGGAAGCCATGGAATGCGTGATCGTCCAGGACATCTTCCTGAACGAAACCGCGAAGTACGCCCACGTGTTCCTGCCGGGTGCATCGTTCCTGGAAAAGGACGGTACCTTCACCAACGCCGAACGCCGTATCTCGCGCGTGCGTAAGGTCATGCCGCCGAAAGCCGGCTACGCCGACTGGGAAGTCACGATGATGCTGTCGAACGCATTGGGTTACCCGATGAACTACAAGCATCCGCGCGAAATCATGGACGAGATCGCCGCACTGACGCCGACCTTCACCGGTGTGAGCTTCAAGCGCATCGACGAACTCGGTGGCAGCATCCAGTGGCCTTGCAACGACGAGGCACCGGAAGGCACGCCGACCATGCACATCAACGAATTCGTGCGTGGCAAGGGCCGCTTCATCAACACCAAGTTCTACGGCAGCGGCGAGCGTCCGAGCAAGGACTACCCGTTCATCCTCACCACGGGTCGTATCCTGTCGCAGTACAACGTGGGCGCGCAAACCCGTCGTACGTTCAACAACATGTGGCACAGCGAAGATCGCCTGGAAATCCATCCGGACGATGCAGCTGAAAAAGGCATCAAGCAGAACGACTGGGTCGGTATCAAGTCGTCTGCCGGTGAAACCGTGCTGCGTGCCGACATCACCGAGCGCATCCAGCCGGGCGTGGTTTACACCACGTTCCACTTCCCGGAATCGGGTGCCAACGTGATCACGACCAACTCGTCCGACTGGGCCACCAACTGCCCAGAGTACAAGGTGACGGCAGTCCAGATCACGCCGGTGAACCAACCGTCGGAATGGCAGCGTACGTACAACCGCTTCAACACGCAGCAGGAACGCTTTGCGACCACCGACATGGTGCCGCGCGAGCCTGCCGCCACGAAGTAAGGTTGGCGTCCGCCCCGTGCGATGAATGCCGTCATTGACGATGAACGCAGTGCACTGGTCCGCGTCCCGGTAGAAAAATGGGACGCGGACGTCCACACCGTCTGCGAGGACGACGTGGCCGAGGAAGTGCCTGTGGCATTGGAGTACAACGGCATTTCGCACGCGGTGATGATGGCATCACCCTACGATCTGGAAGACTTCGCACTGGGCTTTTCGCTCAGCGAGGGCATTCTTGAAAACAAATCCGAACTGTACGACTGCGAAGTGGTACCCGGCTGCGACGGCATTCAGGTCCAGCTGGAAATCGCCACCGAGCGCTTCGTCGCGCTGAAGGACAAGCGCCGCAACCTGACCGGTCGTACCGGCTGCGGCCTGTGCGGTGCGGAAACGCTGGAACAGGCGATTCGGCACCCGCAGGCTGCCAGTGGCAATGCCATGTTCAGCGCCGCGCAGATTCATGCCGGCATGCGCGCCATGCGTGCGCAGCAGCGCCTGCAGAAGTACACAGGCGCCACGCATGCGGCGGCATGGATGGATTTGAGTGGGGAAGTGGTGCTGGTTCGCGAGGACGTCGGACGTCACAATGCACTCGACAAGCTGATCGGCGCCATGGCCAATCGCCAGCTCGATTTTTCTGCGGGCGCGGTGCTGATCACCAGCCGCGCCAGCTACGAGATGGTGCAGAAGTCGGCCACCATGGGAATCGGCCTGATCGCCGCCATTTCGGCGCCGACCAGTCTGGCGATCAAGATGGCCAACGACACCAATGTCACGCTGGTCGGCTTTGTTCGCGATCACAGTCACGTGGTGTATGCGCAGCCGCATCGGTTGAAACACGATAATTGAAGTAGTTATTCTTTCGAAGGAAGACAGGAATGAGCGGCAATAACATTGATACGCTGATCAAGATGGCAAACCAGATCGGCGATTTTTTCGTGGCGATGCGCGACCGCAATCAGTCGATCGACGAATTCATCGGCCATCTCCGGCGTTCGTGGGATCCACGCATGCGCAAGGCCCTGATGGCGCACGTCGAGGAACACGATGGCGAAGGCCTCAGCGAGTTCGCGCTGGAAGCCGTACGTTCGCGCAAGCTGCTCTGATTTGGGTAGACGGGCATCACAGCCCGCATGCCCGAAAACAGGACTGCATGGCCGTATCAGCGGCATGCAGTCTTTTTTTATGACGATTTCCGGCACAGGCAACGACCTTTGCAAGATGGTCTGATCCGACCTGCCTCGAAGAAAATCGGGAGAGCTGAAGCAAATACTTCAGCCATGAAAAAAGCGCGGTCAATGCCGCGCTTTTTCATTCCTCGGCAAAGCGATCCTCGCTGGCCGTTTTCAGTTCCTTCGCTTCCTCCACCATCCTGCGATGCGCAATGCGTTTGCGCATGATTTCCGCATGCTGTTCTGCAGTCATCGGCGGCGCCGTCATCAATTCCTTCAGCAAGGCGTCATTAGCGTAATTGTTTCGGATAATGCGACCCAAATGCTTCTCCTGCAATGGCAACAACTCTCGTGGAAACTACGGGACACGCTTATTTTGCACCCAAACCGCTTTGCGTGCCGCCATTCCTCAAAATCCCGTGACAATGCGCAACAGACAAGGTACGGGCCTGCTTTTTCCACGCATGCCATTTCCAGGAGCTCTTCAGGTCAGGATTCCTGATTCCGGATCCCGCCCGGGAAGCCGGAAAATCACCACCACGGCACCGACCAAAGCCACCGACATCACGACGCCAATCCAGAGGCCGTACAGCGCATGGCCCAGCATAAGGCCGCTCCGACTGGGGAAACGATATCCACCAGCGCCTGCTCGGTTCCCACGACAACGCCCTGATTGGAAAAGTCTGCATCCTCGTCAGGGGCTGCCGGACAAAAAAGAAGCCCCGCGGCAGTCGGCACGCTGGGGCTTGAACCTTCCTTGAGAGGGAGGAGGAGACACGGTTGGATAGTGTTTCTGACTGGCAGAGCCACCACCCTGAATCTATTTCACTATTTCATTCTGTTGCCATGCTTGCAAATCGGGAAACCGGCTCTATCTGAGCCGAATGCCGGATCGGCAAAGCCTTAGGCAAAAATACGTGGCGTGCGGACTTCTGCGTGCGGCTGCAGATTCGAAATAGCGGATGCCGAGTTGCGTGCCTTGACGCCGACGCGGGCCTGCTTCTTGCTGCCGTATGCGGCGAGCATGCGCAACTGGATTGCCAGTTCAGGCTGCGACTGGGCGATCTGGTTGGCGCGACGGTTCAATGCAAAAGGCGATTGCACGGACTGGCTGGAAGAAGCGCTGCGGAAGAAGTTGAACATGACGATTCCTTGAAGTTGAAGCGATATGCTTTATCGTTGAATGCAGTATAGGTACACTAGAGATATAAATCTAATTTCAAGTTAGGATAGCTGTCATAACTCCCGTGAATGATTTAAATCACCACTTTTACATTTTAGAAACCCCTACAAAATGAGCTTTCTGACACTGGATCTGAACCTGTTGCGCGTCTTCGATGCCGTGATGACGGAGCAGAATCTGACCCGCGCCGCCAACCTGCTCGCCATGACCCAACCGGCCGTGTCGAATGCTCTGCGCCGGCTGCGCGATACCCTGGGTGACGAACTCGTCATCCGTACCGCCCATGGCGTCAAGCCGACCTCGCGTGCCGTCGAACTGTGGCCGATCGTGCGCCGCGCGCTGTCCGATCTCGAGGCGGCGGTGACGCCCGATACCTTCGATGTGTCGCGCGCCAATACCACCTTCCGCATGGCGATGGCCGATGCGACTGCTGCCTTGTGGCTGCCGTTCCTGGTGCGCGCCATCGAACGCGATGCACCGGGCCTCAACGTGCGCATGGTGCCGCTGACCACGCGCGAGCCGCGGCCGATGCTGCTGCGCGGCGATATCGACCTGGCGATCGGTTTCTTCCCGGGCGTGGCAGCCCAGCTGGCGAGCGGGCAGAACACCGCGGTGTCGCAGATCCGGCACGAACGCCTCTACACTGGCGAATACGTATGCGTGATGCGCAAGAACCATCCGCTGGCGAAGGAAGAGCTGAACCTGGACAATTACTGCGAGGCACACCACCTGCTGGTCAGTTTTTCGGGCCGCGCCAAGGGCCTGATGGACGATGCACTCAGCGAGCTCGGCCGCGAGCGCCGCATCCTGCTGACGGTCAATCAGTTCTTCACCGCCGGCAAGGTGGTCGCAAGCTCCGATCTGATCACGGTGCTGCCGCGCCACCTGATTGCTGCCACCGGCATGGAGGAAGCGCTGGTTGCCAAGAGCCTTCCCTTCGAACTGCCGGATGTTCACGTCGATATGCTGTGGCACGAGCGCGACGCACGCAATCCGGCGCACAAGTGGCTGCGCGAACAGCTGAGCGCCAGTACCGAAGAAGGCGTAAGTCGCATCAAGAAACGCAAGTAATCCCGCCCCGTCAATCCCGCCTGCCAGGCGGGATTTTTTTGCCTGTACGAGAACCGGATTCCGGTTTTCCGACAACATTCCTTGCCGCTCTTCTCCCTGTCTGACAGCGCATGCGCTCTTATTGAACTCGCAACGACACGCGCAGGTCCCATCGATTCAGGCACTCAAGAAAAAGAGAGAAGAGAGGTGGCTATGTCGCGCGCAAGAAAAATAACCATGTGGAGCGGTCTGACGGTACTGGCGCTGCTGATCATCCTGATCGTGGTACTCGTCACTTTCGACTGGAACAGGGTCAAGCCATGGCTCAATGAAAAGGTCAGCGATGCCACCGGGCGTCCGTTCGCCATCAACGGCGACCTGTCGCTGACCTGGCAACGCGCCACACCGCGTACCGACACCTGGCGCGACTGGATACCGGCGCCACGCCTGAGTGCCCACGATGTGGTCATGGGCCAGCCCGACTGGTCCAGGCAGGACGGCAGTATGGCGGAAGTAGGGCACGTCACCTTTTCGATCAATCCTCTGCCGCTGCTGGCAAAGAACATCGTGATTCCGCGCCTGCAGCTCGACGACCCGAAGATCGCGCTGGAGCGCATCAAGGATGGCCGCAACAACTGGACTTTCAAGCAGGACGACGATGACACTCCCTCGCCGTGGACACTGGACCTGCAGCGCCTGGTGTTTTACAAGGGTGAGATTCGCCTGAAGGACGAAATCAAGAACATCGATGCAAAGGCGGAAATCGATACCCTTGAACCGTCGGCCGACAACGACTTCGTGATGGGCTGGAAACTGTCCGGTTCCTTCAACGGCGCGCGCATCGGTGGCGACGGCAAGGCCGGCGAATTGCTGGCCTTGCGCAATGTCGAGAAGCCGTTTCCATTGCAGGCGCGTCTGACAGTCGGCAAAACCTCCATCTCGGTCGCCGGCACCGTGACTAAGCCGCAGGAACTGGCCGCGATCGACATGCGACTCAAGCTGTCGGGTCCCAGCATGGCCGACCTCTATCAGCTGACCGGCATCACGCTGCCGAAGACGCCTGAATACTCGACGGAAGGACGGCTGCGCGGTACCACCAACGACCTTGGCGGCAAGTGGACCTACGAGAACTTCAAGGGCCGCATGGGCGAAAGTGACATCGGCGGTACGCTGACCTACGAAGGCAAGGAGCCGCGGCCGCTGCTGTCCGGCGAAGTGGTCTCCAACCTGCTCAAGTTCGAGGACCTGGGGCCGATCATCGGCGCTGATTCCAACGAGAGCAAGCGCGAGCGCGGCGTGGCCACCAAGCAGCCGGAAGACAAGGTACTGCCGGTCGAGAAATTCACTACCGAGCGCTGGGGCAGCATCGATGCCGACGTCAAGCTGACCGGCCGCAAGATCCGCAAGGATGAAACGCTGCCGATCGACGATCTCTATACGCATCTGAAGCTGCAGGACAGCGTGGTGACATTGACGCCGCTGAAGTTCGGCATGGCCGGCGGCACACTGACGTCGAACATCAAGATGGATGGCCGCAATCCGACCATCAAGGCCGAAGCCAAGGTCGCGGCGCGCGGCCTCAAGCTCAAGCAGCTGTTCCCGACCTTCCAGCCGATGCAGGCCAGCTTCGGCGAGGTCAATGCCGACACCTCGCTGTCGGCCACGGGCGACTCGATCGCGACCTTCCTCGCCAAGTCCAATGGCGAGATCAAGGCCCTGATCAACGACGGTACCATCAGCAAGCTGCTGCTCGAGCAGATCGGCCTCAACGTCGGCAACATCGTGCTCAACATGCTGTTCGGCGACAAGCAGGTGCAGCTCAACTGCATGGCGACCGATCTGGAAGTCACCGACGGCCTGGTCCGCACGCGCACACTGCTGGTCGATACCGAGGATGCCGTCATGCACGTGGACGGCACCATCAACCTCGCGACCGAGCAGCTCGAACTGACGATTCGCCCCGTGACCAAGGGCTTGCGCATCGTCTCGCTGCGCGCACCGATCTATGTTCGCGGCACCTTCAAGAAGCCGGATGTGGATATCGACAAGGGTGTGCTTGCCTTGAAAGCCGGCAGCGCGCTTGCGCTGGGCGCAGTGGCACCGGTGACGGCGCTGCTGCCGCTGATCAATGTCGGCGGCGAAGAGGAAAGCAAATGCGCGACGCTGCTGAAGGAAGCCCAGGCCAAGCCGGTGGCGCCGCCGCCCGGCAAAACACTGAAGAAGAAATAAGCATTCAGTCGCCTGAATCTCCGGCTTCGGCAGGGCAGTGCTGCAGCCGCCATTCGGTTCGGCCCGGCAGGAACCATTGGGTGCCGTTGCGCGCGGTGTCCTGGTCGTAGTAACAGACCACCGGCTCGGAGCCGTCGAGCTTCATGGAAATGGTCCAGTATGCGGACCGCAGTTATGCGCTTCGCATCCCCACGAATGGATGCGCCCTTGCGCAATCCAGATTGGCGTTTTCGGTCCTGCCGGATCGAGCAGCCAGCGTCGAATGTCTGCATGAGGAACCGCCTGCTCGACAGCCTGAACAACGAGAGAATGTTCCAGGAAAGAGACCGGCAGCGAAGAATCGACCGGATACTTGCCTTCATACGTGGACAGCGACGATGTTTGTCCATCTTGCGCGAACGCGGAAGAAGCCGCCATGGCGGCAATCAGCAGATATCTTCCAAGTGGCAAGGCATTCATTTTCATCCTTTCACCTATTCCATTTGTTTCAGAATCGAGATGCACTGGATGGCAGCCGACATGACGGGCGCCGTTCTTCTTTTATCTCTTCCGGTTTGTATATATAGATAGTAGTAATGGTTAACGCAGGCCTGTTTCTGTGGATAAGCCGGTTAACAGCTTGCAGATCAATACCTTATCGATTTCACAGCTGCTTGGACAAGACATGTATGCGGCAAGGACAAATTCTGTACAAGAATCCTCTTCACTGTTTTGAGATGGATATCCACCAGGACTGGTTCCTGTTGTCCAAAGGCTTATCCACAATCGTTGTTGCGTATTACCGGCTGACAAATCGTGGTGGCCTTGATCGGTAACAACGGATGTTTATTCTTTCATAAGAAAAAGCTGCCAGGACGGCAGGTCATTCCCCATTCTTTTTTTGGAACATTCACGCGATTTTTTTCATGTCGTGTCTGCAGAGAGAGAAGGGGTTTTTAATCTGTTGTTTATATATATGGATAGTAGTAATAGTTAACGGCAAGCCGTTCCTGTGGATAAGCAGATGAAAGCCATTGAAATCAATGACTTGAGGAATTCATAAATCCTGCATAAAGGGTGTATGGCGGCAGGACAGATTTTGCATAAGATTGGTCTTCCACTGTGCGTACAGTTTATCCACACACTATCCACGGCTTGGGCAAAGCCTTATCCACATGACCGACAGCTCCGGGTTGTGCGCAGCCGGTGCTTGTTTTGCATAGGCGGTGGTAATCTTGACGTCTTCATTACCCAAGGCAAGCGCCATCACAAAAGGGGAGACATCATGAGCAACGACAGCACGGAGCTGGGACACTACATCGGCGGTCGCCGCGTCAGTCCCGCAGGAAGAGAATGCCAGCCAGTCTATAACCCCGCGACGGGAGAAGTGGGCACACACGTCATCCTGGCGGACGACGCGGATGTGCAGACCGTGGTGGCGACGGCAAAGACGGCAGCACCTGCCTGGGCGGAGACTTCGCCGCTGAAGCGTGCGCGTGTGCTGTTCCGCTTCAAGGAGTTAATAGAAAAGCATCATGATGATCTTGCCGCTGCAATCACGCGCGAACATGGCAAGGTATTTTCGGATGCCTACGGCGAGGTCACGCGCGGGCTGGAAGTGGTGGAGTTTGCCTGCGGGGTGCCGCAGCTTCTGAAGACCGCATTCACCGACAATATCGGCGGTGGCATCGACAACTGGAACATGCGTCAACCGCTCGGGGTGACGGTCGGTATCACGCCTTTCAACTTTCCTTTCATGGTGCCGATGTGGATGGCGCCGTTGGCTCTCGCAACCGGGAATACCTTCATCCTCAAACCGTCGGAGCGCGATCCTTCGCCATCGTTGATGGTGGCCGATCTGTTGCAGCAGGCAGGCTTGCCGGACGGCGTATTCAACGTGCTGCAGGGCGACAAGCGAGCTGTCAATGGCCTGCTTACACATCCTGACGTCAGGGCGGTTTCCTTTGTCGGATCAACGCCGATTGCAGAGCATGTTTATACGACAGGGACTGCACGCAAGGGGCCTTATCCATTACGGGTGCAGGCGTTGGGTGGTGCAAAGAATCATCTGGTGGTGATGCCCGATGCCAATCTGGAACAGGCGGTCGATGCCCTGATGGGAGCGGCATATGGTTCCGCCGGGGAGCGCTGTATGGCGATCTCGGTGGCGGTTGCGGTCGGTTCGGTTGCGGACGATCTGGTC
>PJTY01001022.1_pt1 | contig 11132 bp, 8 predicted proteins | sample 1512121 | NCBI WGS metagenome assembly PJTY01 (sample SAMN08177680, study PRJNA422409) | Soil metagenome, whole genome shotgun sequencing project. | isolation source: Soil enriched (2) on filter paper: alkali lignin treatment | place: USA: Madison | collected 2015-01-15 | reverse complement strand
CGGCCCGCTTCGACCAGCTGGCCGGCGCGGTACAGGCCTCGCTGGCCCAGAGCGTGGCCGCCAGTGCACGCGAAGCCGGCGCGGCGGTCCGGCCGGTGCTTGAGTCGACCCTGGCAGCCATCGCCGGGCATGCCGAGGCCACCGGCCACAGCGTCAACGCGGCGGTACAGCGCCACCTGGACGGCAGCGGCGAGCGCCTGCGCGCGGTCGGGGAGGAAATGGCCGGCCAGTGGAACCGGGCGCTGGAGGCGCAGCGCGAGGCCGGCACCGTGCTGTTGCAGGACCTGCGCAGCGGCCAGCAGCAGCTCGCCGTTGCCATGGAATCGCACGCGGCGGCCCTGGTCGAGCGGGTCGGCGCACGCCTGGAGCAGGCCGGCCAAACCGTCACCGCGGGTTGGCACCAGGCAGCCCGGGCGCAGCAGGAAGACAGTCGCCACGCCATCGAGGCCCAGCGCCAGGCCCTGGCCGACGCGGGCGCCGCGGCCGGGGAGCAGGCCGCGCGCCTGCTGGAGGCGTTGCAGCAGTCGCATGACGCGCTGCAGGAACGCCTGGCCAGCCAGGAACAGGCGCGGCTGGCACGCTGGAATGCCACCCTTCAGGAAAGCGGCGAGGCCCTGCGCCAGGCCTGGGAACAGGCCGGCGATGGTGCCGCGCAGCGCCAGCAGGCCGTGTGCGATGCGCTGGCCAGCACCGCCGCGGACATCAGCGACCGCACCCGCGCGCAGGCCGAGGCCACCATCGCCGAGATCTCGCAGCTGGCGCGTACCGCCGCCGAGGCCCCCAGAGCCGCCGCCGAGGTGATCACCGAGGTCCGCCGCCAGCTGTCCGACAGCCTGGCCCGCGACACCGCACTGCTGGAGGAACGCAGCCGGCACATGGCCATGTTCGGCGAACTGCTGGAGGGCGTGAACCGGGCCTCGGGCGAGCAGCGCGCGGCGCTGGAATCGCTGGTCGAATCCACCACGGCGCTGCTGGAACGCACCGGTACGCAGTTCGGCGAACAGGTGCAGGCCGGGACCGCGCGACTGGAGCATGCGGGCACGGAGGTCGCCGTCGGCGCCACCGAGGTGGCCGGCCTGGCCGAGGCGTTCAGCGAGGCGGTCGCGGCATTCGCCGAGGGCAACGCCCTGCTGGTGGAACGCATGCAGCAGCTCGAGGCGGCCCTCGAGAAGTCCGCGGCGCGCAGCGACGAGCAGCTGGCCTATTACGTGGCCCAGGCCCGCGAGGTGATCGACCTCGGCATGCTCAGCCAGAAGCAGATCGTCGAGGACCTGCATCGCCTGTCCTCGCGGGGTGCGGGCGCATGATCGACCAAGCCGGCGAGGAGGACGGCCTGGCGGCGCCGGTATGGGCGGCATTCGCCGACCTGATGGCGGTGCTGCTGGGTGTGTTCGTACTGATCCTGGTATGCGTGATCGGGGTCCAGCTGCAGCTGTCGGCCCGGCTGGAGGAGGAGGTCCGCCAGCGCCAGGCCGAAGCCCGGCGCCTGGAGGCGCTGGAGCAGGCGCTGGCCGCGCCGCTGGCGGACGGCCGGGTGACCCTGGTGGACGGCCGCATCGGCATCCGCGGCAGCGTGCTGTTCGCCCGCAACTCCGATCGCCTGCAATCGGAGGGAGAACAGTTGCTGCAGACCCTGGCCGCGCCGCTGGCACGCTATCTGGCCAGCCGCGACCAGGTGCTGATGGTGAGCGGCTTCACCGACGACGCGCCGGTGCACGAGGGCAACCGCCGCTTTGCCGACAACTGGGAGCTTTCCGCACAGCGGGCGCTCACCGTCACCCGCGCGCTCATGGCCCAGGGCGTGCCGGCCGATTCGGTGTTCGCCGCCGCATTCGGCGCGCAGCAGCCAGTCAGTCCCAACACCGACGAGGAAGGCCGCGCCCGCAACCGGCGGGTGGAACTGGCGCCGGTGCCGCGCCCGGCCCGCACGGCGGATGCCGGCGATGGGCGCTGAGCTTCCCGACCCCGCGCTGGTGCGCCAGCGCCTGGCGCGATGGCGGCAGTGCAGCGGCCTCGCGGGCTCGTCGCAGCTGGCGATGCTGGAAGCCCTGGCGCGGCGCGCCGACGCCTGCACCGGTCCGCGCCGGCAGCGGCTGGAGCGCCGGCTGGCGCAGCTGTGCGCACGCCTCGATCCGGTACTTGACGCCGCCGCGCCGGCGCCGGCGCGACCGGCCGCGGGTGCCTTGGCGGAAGTCACCGCGCGGCTGGACGCGATCGCACGCGCGCGCCATGGCCAGGCGGGCGACGGAGCGGAACCGGAAATGGCGATGCTTGGCGAACTGCGCCGGCTGTGGATGCAGGTGCGCAGCGACAGCCAGCTGCGGCGCTCGCTGCAGGACCTGCCCGAAGACGCGGGACCACTCAATTCCGGCAAGCTGGTCCACCGCGCGCTCAACCTCGCCGGGGAACTGTCCCCGCCGTACCTGCGCCATTTCCTGGCCCACCTGGACGCGCTGGCCTGGATCGCGCAGGTCCCGGTGCCCGCGGTCGCGCCAGCCGCCGCCCCCGGTGCCGGCACGCCCCGGCGCGCGCGGACGCGTACGCGCCGCAAACCCGCCGGCACCGGCGGAGCCTGACCGATGACAGCGCGCACGCTGCCGCACGCGCGGGCTTGGCGGCGGCCCGGTCGCGCGCTAGAATGCGCGACCTGACGTACCGTGGGGCCATAGCTCAGCTGGGAGAGCGCGTCGTTCGCAATGACGAGGTCGGGAGTTCGATCCTCCCTGGCTCCACCATATTCCAGCGCAAGGCCCGGGCAACCCCCGGGCCTTGTTCTTTTCCAGGGCCGCGACGCGCGCCCATACAGGGGAGTGCCATGGCAGTCCGCACCGGATTCGCGATTGTCCTGCTGGTGGCCCTGCCCGCCCTGGCCCCTGCGGAGGTGCGGGTGGCCCCGGACCCCGGCGCGGCGGCGGCTGCCACCCCTGCCCCTTTGGCGATCGGTGGCCGCACCGCCGACGTCGATGGGGGACTCGCCTACCAGTGGCCGGGGGTCTATTTCGAAACCGCGGTCGACGGGGGCGAGGTCCTGTTCGACCTGCGGTCCGGGCCGTCGACGCTGCACGTCCTGGTCGACGGCGAGCCGGTGACCACCCTGCGCGCACCGGCAGCGGGACGCTACCGCGTCAGTGGCATGGCGCCGGGCCGCCACCAGGTCCGGCTGGAAACGGCGAGCGAACACCAGGCCGCGCCCAACGTGTTCGGCGGGTTCCTGCTCGCCGACGGCAGCACGCCCGCCCCGCTGCCACGCCGCCATCGCCGGATCGAGTTCATCGGTGACTCGCATACGGTCGGCTACGCCAACACCTCGAACACGCGCGAGTGCAGCGCCGAGCAGGTCGATGCCAGCACCGACACCGCGGCCGCCTTCGGCCCGCGGGTGGCGCGGCACTACGGCGCGGACTACCGCATCCACGCCATCTCCGGACGCGGCGTGGTGCGCAACTACAACGGCGGCCCGGGCGACACCCTGCCCCGTGCCTGGCCGCGGCGGCTGCCCTCGCATGACGCCGCCGAGGTCGACACCGGCTGGCAGCCGCAGGTGGTGGTGGTGGCGCTGGGCACGAACGACTTCTCCACCCCGCTGCGCCCGGGCGAGCCCTGGGCCGACCGCGACGCGCTGCGCGCCGACTACGTGCGCCACTACGCCGGTTTCGTGCGCACGCTGCGCTCGCGCTGGCCGCAGGCGCCGGTGGTGCTGTGGGCCACCGACATGGCCGGGGGCGAGATCCAGCTGCATGCGCGCCAGGTGGTGCAGCTGCTGGGTGACGGCGGCGACCGCGCGGTGAGCTTCCTGCCGGTCTCCGGCCTGGACCTGCAGGCCTGCCACTGGCATCCCTCGGCGGCCGACCATGCCGCCATCGCCGCCGCCCTGGTCGCGCACATCGATGCGTTGCCGGCACCGTGGCCGCAGGTGGACGCGGCCGACTGACGCGCCACGTCCGCCTCAGCCGCCGGTTCCGGCCCGCCAGGGCCGGCGGATCCGGAACAGCACCAGGTAGCTGCCCGCCACCCACGCCAGGCCCGCGGCCCAGCCGGCCAGCACGTCCGAGGGATAGTGCACCCCCAGGTACAGCCGCGAGATGCCGACCAGCCCGACGAACGCGACCGCCCCGGCCAGGACCGGCCAGCGCCAGCGGGTGCGCCAGGCCAGCAGCACCAGGACCGCAGCCAGCGTCATCGACCCCATGGCGTGGCCGCTGGGGAAACTGAAGGTGCTCTCGGGCGCCAGCGACTCCCACAGCGCCGGGCGAGGTCGCTGGAAGGTGTGCTTGGCCGCCATGTTCAGCAGGGCCGACCCACCGCAGGCAACGGCCGCGAAAACCGCCTCGCGCCGGTGCCGGCGCACCAGCAGCACCAGCGGCAGCAGCACCGCCAGTGGCACCACTCCGTATTCGTAACCTATCCGGGTTACGACCAGGAAGAAGCTGTCCAGGCGCGGCCCGGCCAGCGCGTTGAACCAGTGCAGCAGGGCATCGTCGAAGACGATCGCCTCCAGTTCGTGGACCTCGTCGGCCAGCTCGGCGAACAGCCACAGCGGCGCCAGCACGCCGGCGAACAGCAACAGCAACAGGCCCAGGCGCCGACCGGGTTTCAGCGGGCGGGCCGGGTTGGCGGAGGCCGGCGCGTCAGCCGGCCCGGCGGCCATAGCGGCTTTCGACGTACTCGTCGATCAGCGCCACGAACTCGTTGGCGATGTTCTCGCCCTTGAGCGTGACCTTCTTCTCGCCGTCGATGAACACCGGGGCCGATGGCGCCTCGCCGGTACCGGGCAACGAAATGCCGATGTCCGCATGGCGGGACTCGCCCGGCCCGTTGACCACGCAGCCCATCACCGCCAGGGACAGGTTCTCGGCGCCGGGATGCGAGATGCGCCACTCGGGCATCCTGGCCCGCACGTGCTCCTGCACGGTCTTGGCCAGTTCCTGGAAGAAGGTGCTGGTGGTGCGGCCGCAGCCCGGGCAGGCGGTGACCATCGGGGTGAAGGCGCGCTGGCCGGTGGTCTGCAGCAGTTCCTGGGCGACCACCACCTCGGCGGTGCGCGACTGCCCCGGCTCGGGCGTCAGCGAGATGCGGATGGTGTCGCCGATGCCTTCCTGCAGCAGCACCGACAGCGCCGCGGCCGAGGCCACGATGCCCTTGCTGCCGATGCCGGCCTCGGTCAGGCCCAGGTGCAGGGCGTAGTCGCAGCGCTGGGCCAGGTCGCGGTACACCGCGATCAGTTCCTGGACGCCGCTGACCTTGCAGCTGAGCACGATGCGCTCGGCCGGCAGGCCCAGTTCCACCGCACGGTCAGCCGAATCCACCGCCGAGCGGATCAGCGCCTCGCGCAGCACCCGCCCGGCATCCCACGGCTCGGCCCGCTGGCTGTTCTCGTCCATCAGGCGCGCGGCCAGGGCCTGGTCCAGCGAACCCCAGTTGGCGCCGATGCGCACCGGCTTGCCGTACTCGATCGCCTTTTCGATGATCGAGGCGAACTGGGTGTCCTTCTTCTTGCCGAAGCCGACGTTGCCGGGGTTGATCCGGTACTTGGCCAGGGCCTGCGCGCAGGCCGGTTCGCCGGCCAGCAGCTGGTGGCCGTTGTAGTGGAAGTCGCCGATCAGGGGCACCTCGATGCCCATCATCGCCAGCTTGTCGCGGATGCGCGGGATCGCCGCGGCGGCCTCGGGCGTGTTGACCGTCAGCCGCACCAGTTCCGAGCCGGCGCGCCACAGCTCGGCCACCTGCTTCACCGAGGACGCCACGTCGGCGGTGTCGGTGTTGGTCATCGACTGCACCACCACCGGCGCCCCGCCACCGACGGCCACTCCGCCGACCAGGACCTGGCGGGTGGGGCGGCGTGGCCAGGCGCCGATGGAGGCGGGCGGCGTGGGCTGGGTGACGGCATCGTGCTGCATGTGCGCATTCTAGACGGGCCAGGCCCGCGATGGCCGAACCGGAGCCTGCCGCGCCACCACGCCCGCCCGCCCTGGCGTTGGGCATACTCGCCCGACCGGCCCGCCTCCCAGGACTGCCCCCATGCTCAAGCCGACCTATCCGCTGTACATCGCCAATGCCGCCGAGACGCCCAACGCCGACCTGGAGGTGCGCGACAAGTTCAGCGGCCAGGTCGCCACCCGGGTGGCGATGGCCGATGCCGATGCGGTGGAACGCGCGATCGCCGCGGCTGTGAAGGCCGCCCCGGCGATGGCGGCCCTGCCCCCCTGGCGCCGCCAGGCGGTGCTGGAACACTGCGTGGCCCGCTTCCGCGAGCGTGCCGGGGAGCTGGCCATGGCCCTGTGCATCGAGGCCGGCAAGCCGATCAGGGATGCGCGGGGCGAGGTGACCCGGCTGATCGACACCTTCCGCGTCGCCGCCGAGGAGGCGGTGCGGATCGAGGGCCAGACCGTGAACCTGGAGATCGCCGAGCGCGGAAACGGCTATCGCGGAATATGGAAGCGGGTGCCGATCGGCCCGTGCAGCTTCATCACCCCGTTCAACTTCCCGCTGAACCTGGTCGCGCACAAGGTCGCCCCGGCAATCGCCGCCGGCTGCCCGTTCGTGCTCAAGCCTGCCGGCAAGACTCCCGTCGGCGCGCTGATCATCGCCGAGATCCTGGCCGAGACCGACCTGCCCAAGGGCGCGTTCTCGGTGTTCGCCTGCGACAACGAGACCGCCGCGCCGCTGGTCGAGGACGACCGGATCAAGCTGCTGTCCTTCACCGGCGGCCTGGTGGGATGGGAGTTCAAGGCCCGCGCCGGGCGCAAGAAGGTCACCCTGGAGCTGGGTGGCAACGCCGCCTGCATCGTCGACGCCGACCAGGGCGGGCGTCTGGACCACGTGGTCGACCGCCTGGCCTTCGGCGCCTACTACCAGTCCGGGCAGAGCTGCATCAGCGTGCAGCGGATCCTCGTCCACGCCTCGCTGCATGAGGCGATGAGGGAGAAGCTGGCGGCGAAGGTCTCCGGCTTCGCCAGCGGTGACCCGAAGGACGAGGCGACCTTCATCGGCCCGATGATCGACGAAGACGCCGCGATCCGGCTCGAGCGCTGGATCGGGCGTGCGCGCGAGGCCGGCGCCACCCTGGTGGCCGGCGGCGGCCGCAGCGGCAACCTGCTCCAGGCCACGCTGCTGGAGGACGTGCCGGGCGAGTGCGAGCTGCAGCGCGAGGAGGCGTTCGGCCCGGTCGCGGTGCTGGAGCGCTTCGAGGATTTCGAGGCCGCGCTGGCGACGGTCAACGATTCAGACTTCGGGCTTCAGGCCGGCGTGTTCACCGACAGCCTGGCCCACGCGATGCTGGCCTGGGACCGGCTGGACGTCGGTGGCGTGGTGGTCGGCGACGTGCCCAGCTTCCGCATGGACAACATGCCCTACGGCGGGGTCAAGGATTCGGGCCTGGGCCGCGAGGGCGTCAAGTTCGCGATCGAGGACATGAGCGAGGTGCGGCTGCTGGTGATCCGCAGCTGAGGACGCGTCAGCCGATCCGCCGCTCGCCCGGGCGCCCGAGCAGGAACCCCTGGCCGCCGGCGCAGCCCAGTTCCAGCAGGATGTCGCGCTGGGCGGGGGTCTCGATGCCCTCGCCCACCGTCTCCAGTCCCAGGCTGCGCGACAGCGCCAGGATCGCGCCCACCAGCGCCAGGCTCTCCTCGCGCCCGCCTTCCGCATCCAGCCCGGCGACGAAGCTGCGGTCGATCTTGAGTCCGGAGATCGGGAACCGGTGCAGATAGGACAGGGCCGAGAAGCCGGTGCCGAAATCATCCAGCACCGCCCGTACCCCGCGCGCGCGCAGGGTGTCCAGCAGGCGGCGGGTGCGTGGGGAGTCATCCAGCAGCGCCACCTCGGTGATCTCCACCCGCAGGCGCGCCGGATTGGCGCCGGCGGCCTCCAGCAGGCCCATCAGGCGGTCGGCGAAATCGGCCGAGCGGAAATGCCGCGGGGAGACGTTGACCGAGATGTAGCCTTCCCCGCCGCGCGCCAGCTCGGAGATCACCTGTCCATAGAGCAGCCAGTCCACCTGCTCGATCAGGCCGCTTTCCTCCCCGAGGGCGATGAATTCCGCTGGCGCCAGCAGGCCCCGGCGTTCGTGGCGCCAGCGCAGCAGGGCCTCATGGCCGACCACCTGGCCGTCGTCCAGGCGCACGATCGGCTGGTAGTACGGCAGGAACTCCTGGCGCTGGATCGCGCGGCGCAGGTCGGCCTCCAGGTCGAGGCTGCGCACGGCCTGCTCGCGCATGGCCTCGTCGAAGATCGCGTAGCGGTCCCGGCCCTCGTGCTTGGCCCGGTACATCGCCGCGTCGGCGTCGCGCAGCAGCTCTTCGCCGGTGCGATATCGCCGGTGCCACAGGGCGATGCCCATGCTGGCGGAGGGGAACAGCTCGCGGCCGGCCACCCACATGGGACGACCGACCACGCCCAGCAGGCGCTGGGCCAGGTCCCGCACGCCCTCGTCGCCGTCGGCGCAGCCGGCCAGCACCGCGAACTCGTCGCCGCCCAGGCGCGCGACCACGTCGTCCGGCCGCACCGCCGAGACCAGGCGCCGCGCCAGCTCGACCAGCAGTTCGTCGCCGGCGGCGTGGCCGATGCTGTCGTTGACCACCTTGAAGCGGTCCACGTCCAGGAACAGCACGGCGAACGCCTGGCCGTCGCCGACCGCGGCCCGCTCGATCGAGGCCGCCAGGCAGTCCAGCAGGCACGAACGGTTGGGCAGGCCGGTCAGGGCGTCGTGCAGGGCCTGGTGGGTCAGGCGCTGCTCGGCCCGCAGGCGCTCGCCGATCTGGGCCAGCAGCTGCTCGTTGGCCCGTTCCAGCGCGCCGGTGCGCTCGCCCACCCGCTGCTCCAGCTCGGCATGGGCGATGCGCAGCCGTTCCTGCGCGGCCTGCCGGGCCAGGCCGGTGCCGATGTTGTGGGCGATGAACGACAGCAGCCGTTCGTCATCGGCGGTGAAGCGGATTTCCGGGTTGTAGCTCTGCACCGCGATCACGCCCACCACCTCGCCTTCGCGGCGCAGCGGCACTCCCAGCCAGCTGCAGGCGCGAAGGTGCCCGATCTCCTCGACCCTGCCGGCGGCCACCAGCGCGTCCAGGTCCTCGCGGTGGGCCAGCAGGGTCTGGCGGGTCCGGATCACGTACTCGGTCAGGCCGTTGCCGAAACGCCGTGGCGGGCGGTGGTCGCCGCCTTCGTCGACCGAATACACGAACTCGATGCTCGCCTGGTCCTCGGAGAGCATCGCGATGTAGAAGTTGCGGGCGTAGAGCAGGTCGTCCACCGCCGCGTGGACCTTGGCGTAGTACTGCTCCAGGCTGCCCGAGCTGACCGCCATCTCGGCGATGCGGTAGAGCGCGTGCTGCAGCCGCTCGGCGCGCTGCCGCTCCAGGACCTCCTCCTGAAGCTCGTGGTTGGCACGCTCCAGGTCCAGGGTCCGCTCCAGCACCCGGCGCTCCAGCTCGGCCTGGGCCTGGCGGCGGTCCAGTGTCGTGAGCACGTGCTGGGCCACGAAGGCCAGCAGGGCGCGGTCCTCCTCTGTGTAGCAGCCGGCGCGGTCGTAGCTCTGGACCACGATCGCGCCGCACACGCGCTCGCCGCGGCGCATCGGCACGCCCAGCCAGTCGCGGCTGTCCGGCCCCTGCAGCTGGACATGGTCGCCGATGCCCAGCTTGAACCGGATCAGCGGCGAAGGGCCGCGCAGGGCCTGGCCGTGCCGCAGCAGGGCGAACGTCAGGCTGTTGGGCATCTCCTGCTCGCTCCATTCCCGGCTGGGATCGGCCACGTAGGGGTCGCGATCGTCGGCGAAGTACAGGAAGCGCAGCGTCCCGCGCTGGTCGTCGTACTCGACGATGTAGCAGTTGGGGGCGTACATCAGGGTGCCGATGATCGCGTGCAGGCGGTGCAGCATGTCCTGCATCTCGACCTCGGCGCCTGCCAGGTCGGCGATCTCGTACAGCGCCTGCTGCAGCTGCCGGGACTGCTCGAGCTGCTGCAAGCGCGCGCCCAGCCGCTCGCCCTGCAGCGCTCCTTCCAGCAGCGCGCGCGAAGCGGCCCGCCACGCCGCCTCGACCGCGGCCGGCGGTGGCGCGGGGCACCGGGCGAGGACGGCCAGGCGCGCACCGTCGTGCTCCCAGGCCTCGACCAGCAGGCCGGGTCCCGCTTCCAGTGCGCCCTCCAGCGCGTGCTCCAGCAGGGCCAGCGCTTCGGGATCGCCGTCCCCGGCTTCGGCGGCCGGCCGCACGCCATCCGCGCGCCAGCCCACCGCCAGCCAGTCGGCGCCAGGCAGCAACCCGGCCAGTACCGCATGGACGCGTGGCAGGTGGCCGGGCATGTGCATGCCGGCCGGCGCCGCCGCTCCCTCCATGCTCCCTGCTTGGGTCATCGCCGAGCTCAGCCCCCTGACGCCGGTCCCCAGCATAGCGCCTGCCGCGCCCCCTGCTCGACCCCTCCGGCCCGACCCGCGCGTTGTAACCGGCATGTCCTGCCTTCCCGCCCCCGCCCTGGCCCATCCGGCTGCCCCACCGCTTGCGCCCGTCGCCCGGCCCTGTAGGGTGCGGGGCATGGACCAGGCAGTGGACGCGGCCGCCGACGAAACCCTGATGCAGGCGTGGATCGCCGGCGACGACGATGCCTTCGGCCAGCTCTACGCGCGCCACCGGATGCCGCTGTTCCGCTTCCTGCTCGGGCAGGTGCATGACCGTTCCCTGGCCGAGGAGCTGTTCCAGGATGTGTGGCAGAAGGTCATCGCCGCCCGCGCCGGCTGGCGGCCGGATGCGCCCTTCGGGGCCTGGCTCTACCGCATCGCCCACAACCGCCTGCACGACCACTGGCGCGCGCGCCGGCACCGGCCCCCGGCACCGGCCGATGCGCTGGAGCGGACCGCGGCGCTGGCGGCGACCGACGACCCGGAGCGCGACGCCAGCAACCGCCAGGACGCCGCCCGGCTGCACCGGGCCCTGGAGGAGCTGCCGGCCGAACAACGCGAGGCGGTGCTGATGCGCCTGCATGGCGAGCTGCCGCTGGAGGAGATCGCGCGGATCACCGGCGTGGGGCGCGAGACGGTCAAGTCGCGCCTGCGCTATGCGATGGAGAAGCTGCGTGGGAGGCTGGAGGCATGAGCCACGACAGCACGCTGACCCCGGAGGAGCGCGAACTGCAGCGCCAGCTCG
>PJTY01001020.1_pt1 | contig 11158 bp, 9 predicted proteins | sample 1512121 | NCBI WGS metagenome assembly PJTY01 (sample SAMN08177680, study PRJNA422409) | Soil metagenome, whole genome shotgun sequencing project. | isolation source: Soil enriched (2) on filter paper: alkali lignin treatment | place: USA: Madison | collected 2015-01-15 | reverse complement strand
CGACCTGGCGCTGAATGTGAGCAACCTGTTTGACGAGCAGCATGTGGTGGGGTCGGGGACGGCGAATTACTACAACCCGGGGCGGGAGGTGACGGCGAAGGTGAGTTATAGCTGGTAAGGCGGGTAGGGGATGGCACGGGTTGCGCCCCTGTTCGCGGGTGAACCCGTGCCCACAGGTGCGCAAGATCCTGACGCTTGCAATGAACCCCCGTATCTTCAAAGAGACTGACTTTTGAGCCGGTGTTTTTAGACCTTCAAATCGGCGCAGCTAAAACCGTTGCGCTGATAAAAGCGCTCCAGCTCACGGGCTTCCGGTTCCCTGCCGGTGAATATCTTCAGGTACTCGGGAATGTAGCGCATGCGCTGGGCCAGGGGCTCCCGGGTTTTCATGCTGATGTAGCCGATTTGCGTCAGGTAGATGGAGCGGGCGCGGGTAATCGCAGCATCGTGTTCAAAGCCGAAACGGTCGAACATCTGCCGCAATGCCTCGACGCGTTGCGCGTCTGCCTGGCCGATTTCCTGCGCCACCTCCGGCGACTGCAGCGCCCAACTGCGCATGGCGAACTCGAATTGCGAGTCGAACAATTCGCTGTTCAGCCAGCAGTCGAAGACGTTGAGAATTGCCTCGGTGATGGACTCGGCATAGGCCTGGGATTTGGTCACCAGGTTGAAGGTGTTCTTGTTTTTCCATTGCTCGATCAAGGCCACGAGCAAGGCATCGCGGTCTTCGAAAAACCAGTAGAAGCTGGTGCGCGACAAATTCAGTTTTTTGGCCAGCGGCATCACTCGCACGGCATCAACACCTGACTCGGTCAGGCTTTCATAGGCCGCATTAAGCCAGCCTTCCAGTGAGCCTCGGCCTGCTGCTTCCGCCTTTGAGGTGGTTCCTTTCATGGGCATTTCTTCCCTTTTCAATGTGCGCTTTGTGGCAACTGTACACCATCGTCAAGAGTATTGACACCTGTGTACATACGGGCATATTGTCGGCGTGCCTGATGACCTGTTTGCGAGACCGATATGAAAAACGATCCGCTACTTCAGCCTTATCGCCTCAAGCATTTGACCCTGCGCAACCGCATCATCACCACGTCCCACGAACCGGCCTACCCGGAAGACGGGATGCCGAAAAAACTCTACCGTGCCTACCACGTTGAACGTGCCAAAGCCGGCGTAGCCATGACCATGACCGCAGGCTCCGCCGCGATCTCCCGTGACAGCCCACCCGTGTTCAACAACATTCTGGCCTACAAGGACGAAGTGGTCGGCTGGATGAAAGACCTGACCGACGAGTGCCACGAACATGGTGCAGCGGTGATGATCCAGCTCACTCACCTGGGCCGGCGTACCCGCTGGGACAAAGGCGACTGGCTACCGGTGGTGTCGCCCTCCCACAATCAGGAACCTGCCCACCGCGCTTTCCCCAAGCAGCTTGAACAGTGGGACATCGACCGCATCATTCGCGATTATGCCGATGCCGCCGAACGCATGAAGGCCGCCGGCCTGGATGGCATCGAGCTGCAAGCCTACGGCCACTTGATGGACCAGTTCTGGTCGCCACTGACCAACGAACTGGAAGGGCCGTACGGCGGCTCGCTGCAAAACCGCCTGCGCTTCACCTTCGATGTGCTCACGGCCATTCGCAAGCGCGTGGGCCCGGAGTTTATTGTCGGCATTCGCTACACCGGGGACGAAGTGCTCGCCGGTGGCCTGCAAAAAGAGGAGGGCTTGCAGATCTCTCAACTGTTGAAAGACAGTGGCATGATCGACTTCCTCAATGTGATTCGCGGCAACATCGCCACCGACGCCGGGCTGACCGACATCATCCCGATCCAGGGCATGCGCAATGCCCCGCACCTGGACTTTGCCGGCGAAATAAAGACGCTGACCGGCTTCCCGACCTTCCATGCAGCAAAAATTCCCGACGTGGCCACGGCGCGTCATGCCATTGCCTCGGGGTTGGTGGACATGGTCGGCATGACCCGCGCGCACATGACCGACCCGCACATCGTGCGCAAGATCATTGAAGGCCGTGAAGACGATATCCGCCCTTGCGTAGGCGCCAACTATTGCCTGGACCGCATTTACAACGCAGGCGCGGCCTACTGCATCCACAACGCCGCGACCGGGCGTGAAACCACCATGCCTCATGAAATACCCAAGGCTGTGCAGAAGCGCAAAGTGGTGATTATCGGCGCCGGCCCTGGTGGCTTGGAGGCGGCACGTGTGGCAGGCGAGCGCGGCCACGAGGTGGTGGTGTACGAGCTGGCGGACAAACCCGGCGGGCAGATTCGCCTGACCGCACAGTCCGAGCGGCGCAAGGAAATGATCAGCATCATCGACTGGCGCATGGCGCAATGCGAGCGCCTTGGCGTGAGGTTCCACTTCAACACCTGGGCAGACACCGCGATTGTGCTCGATGAAAACGCCGACGTGGTGATCGTGGCAACCGGGGGCATGCCGCACACCGAAGTGCTGGAGCACGGCAATCAGTTCCTGGTTTCAAGCTGGGACATCATTTCCGGCGACGTGAAGCCTGGGCGCAATGTGCTGGTGTACGACGATGCGGGCGACCATGCCGGCCTGCAAGCCGCCGAATTCATAGCCCGCAGTGGCGCCAAGACTGAAATCATGACCCCCGACCGCTCGTTCGCGCCAGAAGTCATGGGCATGAACCTGGTTCCCTACATGCGCGCGTTACAGCACCTGGACACCACCTTTACCGTCACCTACCGGCTCAAGGCCGTAGAGAAACAAGGCGACCAATTGCTGGCCACGATCGGCACCGATTACAGCGACCTGACCAAAACGCGCCTGGTGGATCAGGTGGTGGTCAACCACGGCACCCGGCCGTTGGACGAGCTGTATTTCGACCTCAAACCCCTGGCCAGCAACGAAGGTGCCTTGGAGTACATGGACCTGATTGTCGGCAAGCCGCAAACCGTTGTCAGCAACCCCGAAGGGCGCTTCCAGCTGTTCCGCATTGGTGATGCAGTGGCGTCGCGCAATACCCATGCGGCCATCTACGATGCCCTGCGGCTGGTCAAGGACCTCTAGCCGCCCTGCGTCGCCCACAACAATAAAGACAGCCGTCACCAGATTTAGAAACCTTTTAGTTACTGCCCCGAAAGTTGGTCTGACTCAGCGGAGGTTGTTGCATGCAAACGGGTTCTGATTCCATTGAGCTGCTCACGGCGTTAACCGAACGCGACCTGCGCTTTCGCAGCGATGCCAAGGTCACTGAACATGCCATCGCGCCGGTCGACACGGCGTTACTCGATGCGTATGCCGCCATCGATCGCAAAGCCTTGCGCCATTACCGCCTGGAGCGCATTCGCGAGCAACTGCGCGCCCAGGATTACGCCGGTATTCTGTTGGCCGATCCGATCAATATTCGCTATGCCACCGACACCAATAACCTTGGTTTGTGGGTGATGCACTCGCCCAGCCGCTATGTGTTCGTGGCCACCAACGGCCCGGTGGTGCTGTTCGAGTTCACCAGCAGCCGGCACAACAGCGAGCACGTTGAAACCATCGATGAAATTCGCCCGGCGATTCCCTGGCTGTATTTCCTCGCCGGCCCCCGCGTGCAGGAAAAAGCCGAGCGCTGGGCACAGGAGGTGGCGGACCTGATGGCCCGCCACGGTGGCGGCAATCGCCGCTTGGCGGTCGACCGCTGCGACCCTTGGGGCGCGCAGCGCCTGACACACCAAGGCATTGAGCTGTTCGATGCGCAGCCATTGATGGAGCAGGCACGCTTGATCAAATCGGCTGAAGAAGTGGCCAGCCACCGGGTGTCCATGGGCGTTTGCGACCTGGCCATTGCCCGGATGCGCACAAGCCTGGTGCCGGGGGTTACTGAAAACCAGCTGTGGAGCATCATGCACGGCACCAACGTCGCGCACGGCGGAGAGTGGGCCGAAAGCCGCCTGCTCAGCTCCGGGCCGCGCACCAATCCGTGGTTTCAGGACGCCACCGACAAGGTCATCAAGGCCGGTGAGATGGTCTGTTTCGACACCGACATGGTCGGGCCCGGCGGTTACCTTTCAGACATCTCGCGCAGCTTCATCTGCCCCGGCAAGGCACCGACCATGGCCCAACGCGACTTGCTGGACATCGCCTCGCAGCAGATCAACCACAACGTCGAATTGCTGCGCCCGGGCCTGTCCTTTCGCGAGTTCGCCGAGCGCTGCTGGCCGGTGCCCCAGCGCTTCGAGCACAACCGCTACATGATGATGCTGCACGGCGTCGGGCTGGTGGACGAGTACCCCAGCGTCGCCTACGCGGTGGATTTTGCCGAGTGGGGGTACGACGGCCTGTTCGAGGAAAACATGGTGGTGTCGGTGGAAAGTTACATCGGTGAGCAAGGTGGTGGGGAAGGGGTGAAGCTCGAAGAGCAGGTGCTGATCAGCGCCAACGGGCCGATCAAACTCTCGCGCACACCCTTGGTCGACGGCGATCGATAGCTGGAGCAAAACCATGAGCAGCATGACTGTGATCGAAACCGCACCCACCTTGGCGCCGCGCCCGGTGGCCAGCGCCGAACCGTTCTTGCGCCTGGAAGGCATTCATAAACAGTTTGGCCCTTACCCCGTCTTGCACGACGTGTGTTTTGAAATGAACAAGGGCGAGGTTGTGGCCATTATCGGCCCCAGTGGGTCGGGCAAAAGTACCTTGCTGCGCTGCATCAACCAACTGGAGCCGCCGACCAAGGGGCGGGTCAACATGGATGGCGTGCACATCGAAGCTGGCAAGGCGTTGCCCCGTACAGAGCTGCTGAAGTTGCGCCGGCGCATTGGCATGGTGTTCCAGTCGTTCAACCTGTTCCCGCACCTGACGGTGCTGCGCAATGTCAGCCTGGCGCAAATCCGCACCTTGGGCCGCAGCGCCAAAGAAGCCGACGCCCGCTCCATGCAACTGCTCGAACGCGTTGGGCTGGCTGACAAGGCCCAGCATTATCCGGCGCGCTGCTCCGGTGGCCAGCAGCAACGGATCGCCATCGCCCGCGCCCTGGCACTGGACCCTGAGCTGATGCTGTTCGATGAGCCGACCTCGGCGCTGGACCCCGAGCTGGGCCTGGAGGTGCTGGCGGTGATGAAAGAGCTGGCCGGCGAAGGCATGTCGATGATTGTCGTGACTCACGAGATGCACTTCGCCGAAACCGTGTCTGACCGGGTGGTGGTCATGGCTGACGGGCGCATCATCGAACACGGGCCGAGCCAGCGAGTGATGCGCGAGCCCGAGCATGAACGGGTGATCCAGTTCCTTCAGGCAGTGAGGAATCGCTGATGAAAGACATCCTGATGATGCTGTTGAACGGCATACCCTGGACCATTGCCGTTACCGTGCTCGCATTCTGCGTCGGCGTAGTGCTGGGGTTTCCCATCTGTGCCCTGCGCATGTCCAGGTTCAAGGTGCTGAGCATTCTGGCTGCCATGCTGGTACTGACCCTGCGCTCAATCCCCCCGATTGTCTGGCTGTTTTTCATCTTCTTCGGCATCGGTGGCGGCTATATCAGCCTGTCGCCGTTTACCGCAGCGGTGGTTGGCCTGGGGCTGATCACGGCGGCGCACATGTCCGAGGTGTACCGCGGTGCGTTCGCGGCGATTCCCGCCGGCCAGTTCGAAGCCGCCTATGTGCTTAACCTGTCGGCGCCGCAACGGTTTTTCGACGTGGTGTTGCCGCAGTTGGTGCGTATCGCCATTCCCACCTCAGCCACCTACGCCATTGGCCTGCTCAAGGATTCGGCCGTGGCCTCGACGATTGGCGTTGGTGAAATCAGCTTTCAGGCTTACCAGGTTTCACAGCAAACCTTTCAGGGCCTGAGCGTCTACAGCGCGGCGGCGGTGGTGTACCTGGTGCTCAGCGTGCCAGTGGCCTTGTTCTCTCGTTGGCTGTCGGCCACGTTGAAACAGAGGATTGCCCGATGAGCGAACTGCTGACGATGTGGGCGCAATGGTTGCCGGAGCTGTGGAAGGGCTTTGTGCTGTCGATGCAGGTCACGGCGGTTAGCCTGGGCCTGGGCGTTGTGCTGGGGCTGTTGCTGGCACTGGGCGTTTCGTCGCCGAGCCGCTGGTTGCGTTACCCCTCCCTGGTGGTGGTGGAACTGGGGCGTGGCGCACCGGCGTTGATCCTGCTGCAGTATTTCTACTTTGGCCTGCCCAGCGTCAACCTCACCCTGACCTCGTTCTGGGCTGCTGCGCTGGCCATGGCGTACTGCACGGCCGCCTACACCAGTGAAATCATTCGCGGTGGCATCGAGTCGGTGGCCGCAGGGCAAACCGAGGCCGCCGAAGTGATCGGCCTCAACCGGTTCGACGCGCTGCGCTTTGTGATCCTGCCTCAGGCCTTGCGGGTGGCGCTGCCATCGCTGCTGGGGTTCTCGATCATGATGTTCCAAGCCTCGTCCCTGTGTTTCACCATCGCCCTGCCAGAAATTGTCAGCCGGGCGTCCTCCATTGGCTCTTCCACGTTCGAGTACATGCCGGTGCTGATACTGGCCGGTTTGATGTATGCCGCTGTCTGCGCCCCGGCGACCCTGGGTGTGGCAGCGCTGGAAAAAAGACTGGCCCCCAGCCAGCCATAACAACAAATCCACTCGCGCCGATTTCGGCTGCTGCTCTCTTATTGCAAAGGTGACGTCATGACTCGCTCATTCAAGCGTTTTACCCGTTGGATGTTCTTGTGCTCGACCTTGGCCGGTGCCCCGTACGCCTTGGCCGAATGCACCCCCGCGAACCAGTTTGAAACCATCACCCCGGGTGTGCTGACCGTGGCGGCATATGTCTTCCCGCCTTACTCGATACCGGGGCCGAACAACCAGTTGAGCGGCGTGGACGGCGAGATCATCAAGCGCATCGCCGAGCGCGAATGCCTGAAAGTCAAAACCATGGTGGTGGACACGGCAGCCGTCGTCCAGGCAGTGGTGGCAAAGCGCGCCGATGTCGGCATCGGCGATTGGTATCGCACGGCAGAGCGCAGCAAGGCGTTGGGCTTGTCGGCACCCTTGTACCTGGACGTGATGGGCATCATTTCGGATGAGGGTTACACGAAGATTTCTGAACTGGATGGCAAGCGTATCGGCACCGTGCAAGGCTACCTGTGGGTGGACGATTTGAAGAAAGCCTTTGGCGATAACCTGGTGCTCTACCCGAACCCCGTGGCCATGGCCCAGGACCTGGCGTCCAGGCGCATCCAGGTTGGCGCGGACAGCTTCGCGGTGGCCGTGTCTTCGCAGCAGAAGGGCGGCTACCCCGGCAAGAGCATCAAGGTGTCCGAGCCCGATCAACGGGTCAAGGCCACGCTTGAGCCCGGGCAGAGCGCCTTCCCGTACACCAAGGCCAACGCCGCCCTGGGCGAGGCGCTGGGCAAGAACATCCAGGCCTTGCACGCCTCGGGCGAAATCGCAGAAATCCTCGCCTCGTTTGGCCTGGACCGCGAGGCTGCAAAAGTGGGTGAGCCCAGGATGATTCAGTAAAGACAATCAAATCCCGTAGGCGCGGCTTTAGCCGCGAATGAACGCACCGCGAGCTTTCAGGAATGAGGCGTTATCGTTCATTCGCGGCTACCGCCTCCCTTGCAGGTTCGCTGGCTGCGGCACACCTTCAACCCGAGAGCACCGAAGCCCCCATGGACGACGACAAACCCGAAAAGCGCCTGTCGCTGGCCGATGCCACCACCTTCGCGCGCCAGCTCTGCCTGGCCCACGGCACCAGCTACGCCGTGGCCACGGCGCTTGCAACCGCCACCGTATCAGCCCAGGCCCATGGCCAACACGAAGTTGGTTTCGGCCATTTGCCTGACTACCTCAGCGGCTTTGCCACTGGCCGAATCGCCACGGCTGCCGAGCCCATCGTGACCCAGGTCGCGCCGGCCATGATCCGCTGCGACGCCGCCCGAGGCATCGCGCAACTGGGGTTCGATCGCGCCTTCCCAGCGCTGTGCAGCAATGCGCATCAACTGGGTATCGCCCTGTTTGCGCAGTTCAACGCGTTCACCTGCGGCGAGTTGGGCTACTACACCCGTCGCCTGGCGCGCGAGGGGTTGGTTGCGTTGGCGTTCACCAATGGCTCACCGCTGCTCACCGTGGCCGGCCAGAGCCGGCCGCTGTACTCCACCAACCCCATCGCATTTGCCGCCGCCAGTGAGACGGGGCGGTTACTGGCGATTGACCAAGCCAGCAGCGCCACGGCCTACGTAAACCTGGTGCGGGCCGCTGAAGCGGGAGAGGCGATACCGGCAGGCTGGGCGGTTGATGCACAAGGCAATGAAACGCGCAGCGCGCGGGAGGCACTGCATGGGACGTTGCTGGCGTTTGGGGGCGGTCGTGGGGCTAATATTGCGTTGATGGTTGAGGTGCTTGCGGCGGGGGTGACGGGGGCCAATTGGTCGCTGGATGCAGCGGATTTCCGTGCTGGTAGTGAATCGCCTGGGGCTGGGATGCTGGTGGTTGGTATTGCTCCCAGGTTGCTGGATGAGTGCTTTGCTTTAAGGTTGGATGAGCAGATGGCTCGGCTTGAAGCCTTGGGGGTTTACTTGCCGGGGAAGGGGAAAGAGCAAGCTTATGATTGTGCGGTTCGTGAGGGGATCAGCTTGCCGGTAGCGGCGTACGATGCGTTTAGGGGGCGGGTGGGGTAGTTACCACTTTGCTAATGGCGGCCGTGCTAGAAAACGCTAAGCGCAGTGGTTACGTTGGAAGAGTCTTTGATGCCTAGCAGGTTGGCGTGTTCGGACGTAGGTGCGCTGCAGTTTGGGCCGGGGTAAGTTGAAACAAGTCGGTAACTATCTGTTTTTTCTCGTTAATAATTTATTGGTCAACTTGCTTGGAATACCAGTTGGAACGCTGCGTGGTCTGGATTCCGATGGACGGTGCTTTTTGAGCTCAGCCCCATAAACGAATCGGGATCGAATCTATCAAGCAAATGGTCGAGCTGTTGATTGATGCCCCTGCGCGTACGATGTCCCCACTCGCCGAACGTACAGGAGCTCCTAGCAAACGATACCGTCAATGATTGCTGTGTTGGTTAAGCCGACTCTCGAAGTATTGCGCCGTCTCTTTGTCGGTGCAGTACAGATAGCAACCCTTCATCCCGCGAGTCATCAGGGTTCGGTACGTATTTTTGATGATCAGGTCCGTTTCACTTTTCGCGAGGGTAGGTTGCTCTTTCATCATTTTTTTCCAGCCACGAATCGACTTATCGTGCTTGTCGCGCTCCTCCGGGGATGTCACTACCTGCCCGTCACGTACGACTAGATCTGGCCCGATAATCACCCCGATGTAGTCGACTTCCAAACCTTGGCAGGTATGAATGCAGCCAACCTGCTCGATGGAGTTCTCAGCGATGATCCACAGGCTGCCATCCTGATCCAGGTTCCATTGGCGTTTGTAGTCGCCAATGACGATATCAGCAGCGGCGGGGGCTTTTTTGCTCAACCAAGGCCAGCAATAGCCGGCGACCACACGAGCTTTGTTTCCGTGGTTTTTTTCATTGATCGCTTCATGCATCGCCTGAGGTGAGTCGAACACTTTAAATTCGTACTCCTGAGTCTCAAGCGTTGGATTTGCCGTCGAACGAATGCCCAGCGTGTCATCCAGCCATGCCAGGTAACCGTCAGAACCACTGCAGCGAAACTGCGAAGACAGCACGTGTTCTTCAACCACAGCACCCTTGGCTTTTGCAAAGGCGCGTATCGCCTGCTTGCTGCCGATATCGCTCAATGTTACACGCTGGTCTTCATCAATGAAGAAAATGGAGCATTTCGCTGAATCAATCAGCTCCTTGATCTGGTTTTCCCCAAGGTTTCCATAAAGCCCGCTTTTCTCATTCAGCCGGTGAGCTTCGTCCACGATAAGCGCATCGAATGTGTTGGGCTCAGTGTCGATGAATGCCCCAGAGCCTGAAAAGAAATTCGAGAAATGGCTGCGCTTGATGGTGCCAACCAATTTGCTTTCGTAGACCTTGCGAGGGGCAGCATTCTTGGAGACGTATTGGGCTGCATCAGTATTGCCTGCTGGGCTACGGCTTCCGCACAGAGCGCGTAGTCCGAGGCCATCATGATCGTGTCTTCCAGGGAGTGGAGGTGGAGGGGTGGGTCGGGGACTATCTTCAACATGATTGCTTCCATTTCAGGGCCGTCACCGTCTGCTGTCAAACAGAGGGTGGCAGCTGTACGCGGGTTGACAGACCGGCGGAAACAACAAGTTCCGGCGCACGCAAGCGTGCCCGCACGTACAGCCGCCATAACGACGAGCCGTTTTGTTGTTTACCGTCGCGACCTGTCAAAGTCATGCCGTTGATGAGCAACGACCCACCGAGACTAAAACCCTGAAAAAATGACCGCAACGGAAAACAGGCGCAGGCAGTATCTTTGGGAAACGCCCTACAAGAAAGGGGTTAAATCCGATTTTTTCGACCCGCAGCGCCCAAATGCCAGGCACAAAAAAAGACGCCCGAGGGCGTCTTCTTCTTTGGATTTGGTGGAGCCGGGGGGATTTGAACCCCCGTCCGCCAGTACTCCGCTGTCGGTACTACATGCTTAGCCGTGTCTACTGATTTAATCCGCAGCCGCCCGACGGGCAGGGTGCTTTGGATGAGTTGTGTAAGTTTTAGTCACTTCGCCCACAACGTGCTACGCGACGATCCTGTTCTGTATGACAATCAGTTCGGGTTTACAGGCATCCCCTAGTGATTGCTGGAGCCGAAGCTACCAGAAGCAACGGGTCAAGAGGACTGCTTACGCAGCCAGCTTGTACTCCGCGCCGTAGTTTTCGTCATTGGCAACTATAAAAGTTGCAACAGTGGATTTACGAGTTCTGTTACCAACTCGGCATGCACCTAGAGTTTCGCTACCGGCGTCGAATCCTAATCGGCCCCGCACTAGCTCTTGGCTAACGCACCTTACGGCGCGTAGGACGGAGTATACGCCATTGCGCGGGCGACGTCGACAGCCGGTCCAGTCGCCCGCTTTTGGGCTCACGCGCCGCCGCTGCTACTGCCGCTGCCTTTCTCGGTTTTTTCCAGGCGCTCCAGCACTTTGCTAGTAATGGCAATGCATTCCTTGGTGTCGCCCGAGGCCTGGGCGGCCTTGGCTTTGTCGACGTGCTCGGTGATGGCTTTGTCCAGGCCTTCGGAAGTGGCGCCGGCGGTGGCCATGCTGTCGT
>PJTY01001012.1_pt1 | contig 11218 bp, 12 predicted proteins | sample 1512121 | NCBI WGS metagenome assembly PJTY01 (sample SAMN08177680, study PRJNA422409) | Soil metagenome, whole genome shotgun sequencing project. | isolation source: Soil enriched (2) on filter paper: alkali lignin treatment | place: USA: Madison | collected 2015-01-15 | reverse complement strand
TTCGCCCATTCCGCCCGATCCTCGCCCAGATAGGCGGTGAAGGCCTTCTCGCCCCACGGACAGCGCGTCGGCGACGAGATCGGCGCGAAGGCCGACACCGACCGGAACAGTTCGGGATGACGCAGCGCCAACGTCATCGCCCCATGCCCGCCCATCGAATGGCCGAAGACGGAGCGAGTCTTCGTCGTCGGAAACTGTGCATCGATCAGATCGATCAGCTCGCCCGTGACATAGGTCTCCATGCGGAAATGCGGCGCCCACGGCGCCTGCGTCGCATCGACATAGAAGCCCGCGCCCTGGCCCAGATCATAGGCCGGATCGTCCGCCACGCCTTCCCCGCGCGGCGAGGTGTCGGGCGCGACGATGATGACGCCGTGTTCGGCGGCGGCCTTGTAGGCCCCGGCCTTGGTGGTGAAGTTGTCCTCGGTGCAGGTCAGGCCCGACAGCCAGATCAGGACCGGGAACGGCCCCTCTCCCGCAGGAACAAAGACCGACAGCGTCATGGGCGTGCCCGTCGTCGCGCTGTCGTGCTTCAGATAGCGCAGCGTCCCGCCGTGAACGACGTGGCTCTTGACCGTTTCCATAGGACTCAAACTCCAGATCAGTCCGGCCAGACCGTGGCCATGAAGGCGTCGTCCAGTCGGCCGCCGTCCTTCGAGAAATGCGCATACCAGTCGCGCGGGATCGGCGGCTGGGCCCCGGCCGGCGCCGCGCCCCCGCCCCAGGCGTCGAAGCCGATGCCGACCAGCACCGGCCCCCGGCGCACGGCAGGGGCCGGCACGGCCTCGACCGCAGCGACTGCCGCCGCCAGCGTCTCCGGACTGGGCGCCGGTTCGCCCGTGACGACCCAGGCCTTCGACCGACCGCCCGGCTTGACCATCACCAGCACCATGCCCGAGGCGCCGGGCTGGACCGGGGCGGCGCGCACCGCCGTTTCCGCCGCCGCGCCCGCCGCCTGCAGATAGGGCGACAGGGTCGCCTCGTCCGCACGCTTCTTCATCACGCGGTCGGGCAGGTAGAGGACCACGTCCTTGCGGACCCAGGCCTCGGCGGGCGCTCCGGCCTCGGGCGGCGCAACGGGCCGATCTCCGCCTCGATCGCAGGCCGACAGGCTGAACGCCGCCAGCCCGACCAGTATCGCCGCCTTCGCCTTCATCGCCTTATCCTCAGCCCGGCCGGTGAACGGCGCAGATCTTATTGCCTGACGGATCGCGCAGATAGGCCAGATGCAGAACGCCGAAGGGGGTGGTGCGCGGCCCGGCCGGGTCCTCGATCGCCACGCCGCCCGCCGCGACCCCGGCCTCGGCGAAGGCGACGACCGCCTCGGGGCTGGACGCCGCAAAGCCGATGGTCCCGCCATTGGCGTGACAGGCCGCCTGGCCGTCGCGCGGCTTGACCACGCCCAGCATCCCGCGCGGCGTCATGTACCAGACGCCCGGCAGCGGCACGTCGCTGAACGCGCCCGGCTGATGGCCCAGGGCGCCGAGAACGGCGTCATAGAATTTGTGCGAGGCCTCGACGTCGTTGGCGCCGACGGTGACGTGCGTGAACATGGTGATCCTCCCAGATCCGCCCGATCCTTTCGCCGGGCGCGACCAGCTAAGCCGAGCAGGTTTCATTTGGCAACGAACTTTGCTGCACCTGCTCAGTTCGCCCTCATTTCGGGCGCGCGCCCTCTCGGGCATAGGCGCCCATCAGTTCGCCATAGTCCTCCGGCGGCGGGAATTCGGGATAGCCGAGCTTGGCCCCCGACTGAGCGCCGGGCAGACGCTCCGTCGTCCAGGTGTCGGCATAGGGAACGAACCACGCCCCGTCGTCCAGCAGGCTGGGCCTCAGGTTGACGAACTGCCCCCCGGCGATGCCGCGCGTGAACAGCCAGGTCTTGCACGACGGACAGAAGTGATGCTCCGGCACGGGGTTGTGCAGGCCGCCGATCTCCGTCTCGCCCTCGACCGTCAGCCCCTCGCTGGGCAGCATCAGGCTCAGGGAATAGGCGCCGCCCGTCAGCTTCTGACAGGCGCGGCAGTGACAGGCGGCGGCAAAGACCGGGGCTTCGACAACCCTGACCCGCACCTGTCCGCACAGGCAGGCCCCCGTCCACGGCAGCTTCCAGTCGCCCATGGCTGAACCCTTTTCCTAGAAAACGATCACCGAACGAATGCTCTTGCCTTCATGCATCAGATCGAAGGCCTCGTTAATCCGCTCCAGCGGCAGGGTGTGGGTGATCATCGGATCGATCTCGATCTTGCCGTCCATGTACCAGTCGACGATCTTCGGCGTATCGGTGCGGCCGCGCGCGCCGCCGAAGGCCGAGCCCTTCCAGACGCGGCCCGTGACCAGCTGGAACGGACGGGTGGCGATCTCCTTGCCCGCCTCGGCCACGCCGATGATGACGCTCTCGCCCCAGCCGCGGTGGCAGGCTTCCAGCGCCTGACGCATGACCACGGTGTTGCCGGTGCAGTCGAAGGTGTAGTCGGCGCCGCCCCCGGTCAGATCGACCAGATGGGCCACCACGTCCGAGACGTCCTTGGGGTTGACGAAGTGGGTCATGCCGAAGCGACGGCCCCACTCCTCCTTGTCGCCGTTGATGTCGACGCCGATGATCATGTCGGCCCCGACCATCTTCAGTCCCTGGATGACGTTCAGGCCGATGCCGCCCAGACCGAAGACCACAGCGTTGGCGCCCGGCTCGACCTTGGCCGTGTTGACCACCGCGCCCACGCCCGTCGTCACGCCGCAGCCGACGTAGCAGGCCTTGTCGAAAGGCGCGTCCTTGCGGATCTTGGCCACCGCGATCTCGGGCAGGACCGTATAGTTCGAGAAGGTCGAACAGCCCATGTAGTGGGCGATGGCCTGCCCCTTGTAGGAAAACCGCGAAGTGCCGTCGGGCATCAGCCCCTTGCCCTGGGTGCCCCGGATCGAGGTGCACAGGTTGGTCTTGCGGCTCAGGCACGACTTACACTGGCGGCATTCCGGCGTGTACAGCGGGATGACGTGGTCGCCGACGGCCAGCGAGGTCACGCCCGGCCCCACCTCGACCACCACGCCCGCGCCCTCATGGCCCAGGATGGAGGGGAAGAGACCCTCGCTGTCCAGCCCGTCCAGCGTATAGGCGTCGGTGTGGCAGACCCCCGTCGCCTTGATCTCGATCAGCACCTCGCCCGCGCGCGGCCCTTCCAGATCGACCTCGACAATCTCGAGCGGGCGTTTGGCTTCGAACGCGACGGCGGCGCGGGTTTTCATGATGCTGGTCCTTCGGACGTCCCTAACGCTCGCCGCACGGCGGCTCGCTGCTTCAGGGACATGAGGTGGCGAGTGATTTGGCGACCTTACTACGCCCGTTGCGGCCGGGTCGAAACGGCGACAACCGCAAAACATTATTGCTGCTGGGCAACAATCCTGATCCAACGTCCCCATGAGCCGCTGGGACGGGATCGACGAATTCACCGCTGTCGCCGAACAGGCCAGCTTCTCGGCCGCCGCCCGTCGTCTGGGCCTATCCACCTCCGCCGTCAGCCGCGAGATCGCCCGGCTGGAGGATCGCCTGCAAACGCGTCTTCTCCACCGCACCACCCGCCGGGTCGAGCTGACCGACGCCGGCCGCGATTTCCTTTCCCGCTGCCGCCGCCTGATCGACGAACGCGACGAGGCCCTGGCCGCCGTCCAGCCAGACGACCAGGCCCCGCGCGGCCTGCTGCGCATGACCTGTTCGGTCTCCTATGGCGAGCGGTTCATCGCCCCCGCCGTCAACGCCTTCGCGGCTCAGAACCCCGAACTGAGGATCGAGCTCGACCTCGACAACCGCCTGCGCGATCTGGTCGGCGACGGCTATGATCTGGCGGTGCGGTTCGGCCATCTGACCGACTCGCGGCTGATGGCGCGGCGGCTGGCCTCTCGGCGGCTGATCCTGTGCGCCAGCCCCGATTATCTGGCCCGCCGCGGCGCCCCGCGCGACCTGTCCGAGATCGCCAGCCACGACGGCCTGATCGGCTCGGCCGAACACTGGCGCTTCACCGAGGCGGGCCGCGAAATCAGCCTGCGTCCCACCGGTCGCTGGCGCTGCAACTCCGGCGCGGCCGTGCTGGACGCCGCCCTTCAGGGGCTGGGCCTGTGCCAACTGCCCGACTTCTACGTGACCGAGGCTCTGGCCGGCGGCGCCCTCGTCTCCCTGCTGGATGAGGCCCGCCCACCCGACGAAGGCGTCTGGGCCGTCCACCCTCACCCTCGCCACGTTCCGCCCAAGGTCCGCGCCATGATCGACTGGCTGCACGACCGACTGTCCGCACAGAGGAGCCTCGCATGAACCTCGTCATCCTGACCGGCGCCGGCGTCTCGGCCGAAAGCGGCGTGCCGACCTTCCGCGCCTCGGACGGCCTGTGGGAAGGGCATCGCGTCGAGGCCGTCGCCACGCCCGAGGGCTTCGCCGCCGACCCGGCGCTGGTGCAGGACTTCTACAACCAGCGACGCCGCCAGCTGGCGAGCGTCCACCCCAACGCCGCGCACCGGGCGCTGGCCGATCTGGCGGCGCGGTGGGCGGGCGACGTCCTGCTGGTGACGCAGAACGTCGATGATCTGCACGACCGGGCGCACATGGACACGCCGCCCGCGCCGGGCTTCGAGCTGATCCACATGCACGGCGAGCTGAAGAAGGCGCGCTGCACCGCCTCGGGCGTCGTCTGCGACTGGCATGACGATCTGGAGCCCGCCCACGCCTCGCCCCATCACCCGCGCGGACATCTGCGCCCGCACATCGTCTGGTTCGGCGAAATCCCGCTGGAGATGGAGCGGATCGAGCGGGCGCTGTCCGCCTGCGACCTGTTCGTCTCCATCGGCACCTCGGGCGCGGTCTATCCAGCCGCGGGCTTCGTCCAGCTGGCGCGCATGGCCGGGGCCCGGACGGTGGAGATCAATCTGGAGCCGACGCAGGGCGCCGGCCTATTCGACGAAGGCGTCTACGGCCCCGCCAGCGAGACCGTGCCGGCCTTCTTCGGCGCGCTCTAGGCCCTCGGCCCGAACAGGATGATCGCCGCGCCGACCAGGCAGACCACCCCGCCGATGATGTCCCAGCGATCCGGCGTCGTCTTCTCGACCAGCGCCATCCACGCCAGCGACGCCACGATATAGACTCCGCCATAGGCCGCGAACGCCCGCCCCGCCGTCTCGGCCGGAACCATGGTCAGCAGCCACGCGAAGGCGATCAGACTGAGCACGCCCGGCGCCAGCCACCACGGCGAGCGATCCAGCTTCAACCAGGCCCAGAAGGCGAAACAGCCGCCGATCTCGGCGAGGGCGGCCAGGGGGTAGACGAGGGCGAGTTTCATGCGGTTCCTTCAGAAAAGGGCTGCGCGCTCTATCCCCGCTCATCCCGGCGGACGCCGGGACCCAGTGAGAGCGCCAGTCTCAAGCATTACCCTTAGCCGCTGCGCTTTGAAGCCAAAGCACTGGATCCCGGCGTCCGCCGGGATGAGCGGATTGAGAAGTAAGCCTACTCCCCCTTCTTCGCCGCCTCGGCCCGCTCGGCCGCCAGCTTGGCCAGCACCCGGCCTCGCCCCTTGGCCAGGGCGTGAATGGCGCCGCGCATGGTGGCGACCTCTTGTTCGGTGAAGGCGGCGCGGCCCAGCATGACGCGCAGGTTCTGGCTCATCGAGCGCTTCTTCTCGGGCGGATAGAAGAAGCCGCCGTTGTCCAGTTCCGCCTCCAGATGCTCGTACATGCCCAGCAGCAGGTCGTTCGACGCGTGCGGCTCGCCCTCGCGGAAGCGCGGCGGGGGGGCGTCCAGGATCAGGGTGCGCCACTCATAGGCGTTGATCGCCACCGCCTGCGCCAGGTTCAGCGAATGGTGCCTGGGGTCGATCGGGATAGTGGTGATCCCGGCGCACAGGGCGATGTCTGTCGTCTCCAGCCCCGCCCGCTCGCCGCCGAACAGCAGGCCGGTCTTCAGGCCCGAGGCCGTGTCGTCATACAGGATGCGCGCGCTCTCACGCGGGGTGCGCACCGGCTGGCGCGTCTCGCGCGGGCGGGCGGTGGTGGCGAAGACGGTGTGCAGGTCGGCGATGGCCTCGGCCACGCTGTCGAACACCTTGACCCCGTCCAGCACCCAGTCGGCGCCGGACGCCGTGGCCCAGGCGCGGTCCTGGGGCCAGCCGTCGCGCGGGCTGACCAGCCGCAGTTCCGACAGGCCGAAATTGGCCATGACGCGGGCGACCGCGCCGATGTTGTCGGCCATCTGCGACTTGTCGAGGACGACGACGGGAGGGGTGAGTTCAGTCATGGGCGCTCTTTAATCCTTCTCCCCTTGCGGGAGAAGGTGGCAGTCCTCGGGCTTGTCCCGAGGGCTGACGGATGAGGGGTCTCGCGACCTTTCTAATCACGCGGCTTTGGCCCCGGTCAGAGAAACCCCTCATCCGAGCCCTTCGGGCCCACCTTCTCCCACAAGGGGAGAAGGAAGAATCAGTCCTCGCCGACCATGGAGGTCCACGGGTCGACGCGGCCTGCCTCGACCTCGGCGACCTTCACCGCCGGCCAGCCGATGCTGCTGTTCGCCGACACGCGCCACGCGGCCGACACGAAGTCGCGCAGCTCTGACGCCCCGGCCGCCAGACGCTCATTGACGAAGACGGCGCCGCGCGGGTCCGCGTCCTTGAACGCTCCCGCCTTCTCCATCCGATAGAAGGGGATCACCGTCGTCAGGGTGGCGTTCAGGTGCGAGGCGGTGCGGGCGCGCAGGTCGAAGCCCTCGACGTTCGGCGGCGCCATGGCCGCCTCGACCGCGTCCAGACGCAGGGTCCGGCTGGTGAAGGCGCCTTCGAAATCGCCGTGGGTGCGGCGCGACTTGGTGAAGCCCTCGGGGTTGGTCTCGCCCGCCCAGCCGTTGAAGTGGATGGTCGTGTGGTGCGGCTGGGACGCGTCGCCGACGAAGTGGCTCAGCACGCCGATGTCGCGCAGGATCAACTGCTCGCGGCGTTCGCGGTCGGCGCGGTACCAGGCCTGTTTGCCCAGGTCCGGCTCGCGCGCCTCGGCGGCGGTCAGCACGCGCCAATAGGCGAAGTCGCGCTCCAGATTCTGCCAGGCGTCCATGATGGCGTAGGGCAGGTATCCCGCCTTATCCACGTCCAGACCCGCGCGGATCAGGGCGGCGTCGTATTCCGACTTCAGGCGCGGCAGGTCGGCCATGGTCATGCCCCGCGCATCCATCACCCGGCCCTCATCGTCCATGTCGACGAAGTGGGCGGTGTCGCGCTCGCGATCATGCGGCTGGCCCGCGCCCTTCCAGCGATCGGGCTCGCGCGAATATTCGCCGACGTCGGCGGCGGCCCCGGCGGTGCGCAGGAAGGCGGGCAGGTCGCCTGGCAGGTGGCGCATCGCCGCCACGCCGATCACCCGGTGGCCCGAACTGCCCCAGGCCTCGACCTGGACGGCGGGCGCCGCGACCAGCATCAGGGCGGCGGCGGAAATCATCAGTCGTTTGACTTGTCGGTTCATGAGACGGCGCCGTCGGAAATTTCAGAAGGAGAAACGACCGCTTATCGCATTCCCGCGCGCGCCTCCACCCGCCGCCCTCGCCCGGAGGAACGCCGATCACGCACCCGTTACCTTGGCTAGTTCACCAGCTTTTCTTGCCAATAAAGTGTTAGCGTCGACGATCAAGTCATTAACGATCAAGGCCAGCGCAGAAGTATAGAAATGAAATATGTCGAATATTTCATATATATAGTCTACCCGCCCCGGCAAAGACCGGCGATAGACTGGCCCCATTCGCGCCTCATCCATTACCGATACAGCGACTGATCTCATTTGCCGCAATTACGCCGCAATTGGCCGTCAGAAACTCGCCGCCGGCGCGTGTTGGGACCGGTGCTTCCACGAGTTTGATCGATGTTGAGCACGGCCGCCGCGCTTGCCATGCTGTGGACCATGGCCTTCTCCGGGTCCGGAGAGCCTGTCCCTTACGAAACGGCCGTCGCCCGCGACGCCGCTGTCGTAGAAGCCGCCGCGACGGCCCTCGGTTCCATCGATTCCGCCGAAACGGCGGACTTGTCGGCCGAACAGCTTGAGCTGATGGCCGGCGATCCCGACTGGCGCGCCTCGGCCCGCCTCTATCACGCCGGCGGCGGCGGAGCGACCGGTAACGATTCCCTGGGCTGCCGCCCGATTCCGATGCGCACGGTCGCGGTCGACCCGCGCGTCATCCCGCGCCGCACCAAGCTGTTCATCCGCGAGACGGTCGGCCTGCGCATGGCCGACGGCACGGTCCACGACGGCTACTGGTACGCCTCGGACACCGGCGGCGCGATCAAGGGCGCCAAGATCGACCTCTACACCGGCCATGGCCGCGCCTCGATGCGCCCCGCCATGAGCCTGAACATGAAGACGCTGACCATTGCCGACGCGGGCGATTTCGACGGCTGCCCCCCGGCGTGGGAGACGGCCTCGAACTGAGGCTTTCAGCCTGACGACAAAAAGGGCGGCCGGATCGAACCGGCCGCCCTTTTTCTTTGGGCCTCAGCCCGCCTTCAGAACTTCCGCTTGCCGCTGACCGTCTCGAAGAACAGGCGGAAGTCGCCCATCAGACTCCACAGCGGATATTTGAACGTCGCGGGCCGGTTCTTCTCGAAGAAGAAATGCCCCACCCAGGCGAAGCCGTAGCCGACCACAGGCATGGCCAGCAGCCACCAGGGGTTCAGGGTGAAGCAAAACGCCAGAAAGGCCGCGATCACCAGTCCCGTCCCGACCACATGAATGCGGCGGCACGTCCGGTTGGCGTGCTCATGGATGTAATAGGGGTAGAAGGCCTCGAACGAGGCGTACCGCCCTTGGGGTTGCTCGATGCTCATGACCCCAGCCTGCCCCCGGATCGCACCGGGAGCAAGTCGCTCGCCCCGGCCGCACCGCTCATCCCCGCGGAGGCGGGGACCCAGTGCTTTGGCCGAAAGCGCGCGGATAGCCGTTCTGAACGATGAGCGTGTGGCTCTTGCTGGGTCCCCGCCTCCGCGGGGATGAGCGGGTGTTTAAGCCCGCTTGCTCTTCGGCCCCTTGGCGAACGGCTTGCCGCCCGCCTTGAAGTCGGGCTTGCCCTTGAAGCCCGCCTTGGGCGTGAAGGGCTTCTTGTCGCCCTTGTCCTTGAAGCCCGGCTTCTTGTTGAAGCCGCCCTCGCCCGGCGCCGCATCGGTGCGGGGCGCATAGGGCTTCTTCTTGAAGGGACGCTCGCCATCCGCGCTGCGGCCTGCGTCGCCCTCAGGGCTCCACGGTTTCTTCTTGAACGGCGGGCGGCCCTGACCGTCCTCGTCGCGACGGAAAGGCTTCTTGGCGTAGGGACGAGCCTCGCCGTCCTTCTCGAACTTGCGGTTGCGGGCGCCCTTCATCGAACCGGGCGTCGGCGCCTCGGACGGGGTGATCCTCGCCTCTTCCTTGCTCTGGGCCGCCGCCGCGCGGAAGGCTTCGGCGTGGGTCAGGGCGACCTCGAAGCGCGTCTCTTCGGGGAAGGTGCGGATCGAGCCGATCTGCTGTTTCGTGATGCCGCCGATGCGGCAGATCAGCGGGATCAGCCATTTGGGATCGGCGTTGCGGTTGCGGCCGATGTCCAGACGGAACCAACTGACTTCGTCTGGCTGCAGGCGGTCGCCCGGCCACGGCGCGGGGGCGTAGTCGTCGCCGCCCGCCGCGTCGCGATCCTTGCGCTGACGGCGCTGCGGGCCTTCGCCCGGATCGGTCAGATCTTCCGGCGCCGGCAGGTCCTTGCGCAGCAGCACCAGCAGGGCGCGGGCCAGATCGTCCGGCGTGCGTTCCTTGACCAGCGTCGCGATCAGACCCGCATCCTCGTCCGCGCCTTCCTCGGCGAAGACGGGGGCGGCCAGCAGGCGCTGCTCGTCCTGAGCGCGGATCTCCTCGGCGGTCGGAGCGCCGGACCAGACGGCCTCGACCCCGGCCGAGCCCAGCAGCATCTCGGCCTTGCGGCGACGGCTGTGCGGGACCAGCAGGACCGAAATCCCCTTCTTGCCCGCCCGCCCGGTACGGCCCGAGCGGTGCAGCATGGTCGCCTTGTTGATCGGCAGTTCGGCGTGGATCACCAGCCCCAGATCGGGCAGGTCCAGACCGCGCGCGGCCACGTCGGTGGCGACGCAGACGCGGGCGCGGCGATCGCGCAGGGCCTGAAGCGCCTCATTGCGCTCGCGCTGGCCCATCTCGCCCGACAGGGCCACCGAGGCGAAGCCCCGCTCGACCAGCGAGGCCTGAAGATGGCGCACCGAATCCCGCGTCGAGCAGAACACCAGCACCCCCGGCGCCTCGAAATAGCGCAGGACGTTGACCACGGCGCGCTCGATCTCGTTCGGCGCGATGCGCAGGGCGCGGTATTCGATGTCGTTGTGCGGCTGGCTGCGGTCGACAGTGTCGATGCGCACCGCGTCCTTCTGATAGCGCTTGGCCATGATCGCGATGTCGCGGGCGATGGTGGCCGAGAACAGCAGGGTGCGGCGCTCTTCCGGCGCCTGGTCGAGGATGTATTCCAGATCCTCGCGGAAGCCCATGTCCAGCATTTCGTCGGCTTCATCCAGCACGACGACGCGGGCGGCCGACAGGTCCAGCGCCCCGCGATCGATGTGGTCCTTCAGACGGCCCGGCGTGCCGACCACGACATGGGCGCCGAAGTTCAGCGCGCGCGCCTCCTTGCGGGCGTCCATGCCGCCGACGCAGGTGACGATCTTGGCGCCCGCCTCGGCGTAGAGCCACTGCAGCTCGGCCGCGACCTGCAGCGCCAGCTCGCGCGTCGGGGCGATGGCCAGCATCAGCGGCGTGTCCGGCTGGCCGAACTGCTCGGCCTCGCCCAGCAGGGTCGGCGCCGCCGCCAGGCCGAAGGCCACCGTCTTGCCCGATCCGGTCTGGGCCGAGACCAGCAGATCCGCCTCGCCATGGCCTTCCAGCACGGCCGCCTGGACCGGCGTGGGCTCAAGATAGCCCTTGTTCAGCAAGGCGCGGTCAAGCGCGGGATGGATCGCGGGAAAGGACATGAAGGGCCTGGAAATTCAGATGAGGCGACCGTTAAACGGCCGCGCCCGGCGAGGCGTCGCAGCCTGCCGGGCGTCGGGGAAGGCGCTCCCTATACACGAATAAGGGCCGCGGTGGGGCGAAATCGCCCGGCGTTCGCCGACACCCCCTTCGCGCGCGCCGCTTCACCCCGTCCCGCCCTCCCTTCCGTCATCCTCGGGCTTGACCCGAGGAT
>PJTY01001011.1_pt1 | contig 11236 bp, 3 predicted proteins | sample 1512121 | NCBI WGS metagenome assembly PJTY01 (sample SAMN08177680, study PRJNA422409) | Soil metagenome, whole genome shotgun sequencing project. | isolation source: Soil enriched (2) on filter paper: alkali lignin treatment | place: USA: Madison | collected 2015-01-15 | reverse complement strand
AGAGGGGATGTTGATGCAGTGGTACCGGTAATCGGCCCGTTGCTGCCGTTTGCAAAGTGACTTCCGTGGGCTTGCTAAGCAGCTATAGCTGCCGGTGACAGTCGACAAGCGAATTCACGCTTACTGCCAAGAAGCAGATCTCGGGCGCTGCCACCGGCGTTTGCCTAAGCGACTGTTGTGCCAGTTACTGCGGTCATCGGCCCAAAACGCTTCCATTTGGTCCAGACGACCGACGCTTTCATGTCACTTGAATTCGCAATTTGGCCGAGTAAGCTTGTGCGTCAATATGTAACTAACATAACAAAAATGGTATAAGTTGGCAGCTAGACAGTAAATAAAGCTCAGGGGGACGAATTCAATGGTAATACCGGCGGAGGCACGAGTCCGGTTCGGCAGACGCATAGCCGCACTGAAGCGGTTGGTCGAATCTCGGCAAGCATCGGCCGAAGAGGTCGCGTTGGCGCTACTTTTTGTCTGGACCCAACGCATCCATCCTGACTGCGCACCAAGTCGAGCCCCAAGAAATACAGCTTCACTCGTAGTCGACGGGCGTATCATCGTTTTCGTGGATTGGCTCTGTACCCTTGAACGGTTTGAAGAGGCCGCGTACTGGGTCGCAACCTCCTACGCCACGCTGGTCGGCGAGGAAACGCGAACGCAAAAAGCGCTTTACTTCACCCATCCCGTACTTGCTGAGCGAGTAATTGATGACCTGCTCTCCCAAGGCGCCAGTCTCTTGGATGACCACTGGCACGACCCAGCCTGCGGAGGTGCTGCATTCTTGGTGCCGGTCGCGCTTCGAATGCGCAACGCACTTCAGGAGAACGGTTGCAGCCCCCAGGAAGTTGTAGCTCGCATAAACGAAAACCTCAGCGGCAACGACACAAGCAGCACGCTGATTGGCTTCTCAGAGTCCTTTCTGAAGCTAGCATTGGCTTCCGTGCTTCAGGAGTCCGGTTGTGAGCTGAATGTCCGGATTTCTCGAGGAGATGGTCTTAGGAGTTGGAGGGGAAGCAACCGGCCAACGGTGGTGATCTGCAATCCTCCATATCGAAAACTCAAGTCGGCTGAAACTGCGCAATACAAAGAGCCATTTCGCGCGGCGCTACAGGGCCAGCCGAACATCTACGCGTTGTTCATTGAACAAGCCCTCAAGATTGTGAGCCCTGGTGGCCTCATAGGCCTGCTAACGCCGACCAGCTATCTGACTGGGTCGCTTTTTTCCAATCTCCGGCGGCATCTGTGCGACGCTTCACGGATTCACTCCATTAACCTTCTTGGTAACCGTTCCTCGACCTTCTTGAACGTTGAACAAGAGACAGCCATCGCCACACTTCGCGCCATACAAAAAACGGAACATCAAGATGTCGCTGTTTCTGTTTGGAGGGAGACGGGGTTCGAGAGTGTTGGAGTGATTCGCCTACGGAAGGACGGCGGGCCTTGGGTGCTTCCTCGGTCCGCCCAAGACGAGCCCCTAATTAGGCTTACGGAAAAGTCTCCTTACCGTCTCAAAGACTACGGATACGTACCGAGGGTCGGCGCGATGGTCGCGTATCGAAGTGAGCGTGTTACTCACTCCTCAGAGGAAGGCTGTCAAGGAAAGCTCGTTGCGCCCCTAATTTGGGCAACGGACATCACGCCTCAGGGCGGATTCGTACACGGCCGTCAACATCGCCAACGGGCTCCCGAGTTGTTCATCGAAATTGAGTCGCGTTCTGCGACGGGGGTCTTTTCGCAGCCCGCGGTGCTGCTCCAGCGGCTCACTTCTACCGACCAAAGTCGACGGTTGATTGCGGCTGCGATTCCTGAAAATTTTCTGCACAAACACTCCGCATACGTGTGTGAGAACCATGTCGTGGCGCTCTTGAAGGACCAGGAAAGCGAATGGGAACCCCACGAGCTCGCGGCGCTGCTCCAAACGAGCTTGGTCGACCGCCTGTATCGAGCCATCTCGGGCTCTTCGAACGTTGGCACCTATGAGCTTGGGCAACTGCCGCTTCCCTGCCCGAGCAAGCTAAGAGCAGAGCTGTCCACAGGGTGGGAAATGGAGAATGCTATACGACGGGCATTTGTATAGCTAAAAACGGGATAAAGAGACGGACGTAGACATGAAGTTTAGAGAGGCTCTGCAATGAATAAATCCCCCCGTTATATGAGCAGGCTGGACCGAGCTGAGGCCCAAGAAAAGAAGAAAGTGCTTGCGACTCGACTTTTAAAGATCAGCGGAAAGTACGCGCATGCATCTGGTTCATCCACCAATGATGTTTCGCATACTCGAGCTCATTCCGACGGAAGCGAAAGCACCGTAACTGGTGTGTTAGATGACCTCAAGTCGCTTGGATTTCGACTCCAAAGAATCGAGACGAAAGAACAGGTGGCTGTCCATGAGGGTATTGAGCGACTTGCTGCCATCCTTGTACAAGCAGCGAAGAATAAGACGGCCCAACAAGTCCTCCTTTGGCCAGGATCACTAAAGAGCCTTGCGATCGCGCACGCGGTGGCTACTCTATCCGAATGGCATATGGGCAACAAGCGCGGAATCAGGACGCTTATCTATCCTGCAAAGGCGAATTTTCTCCAAGCCTTGAATCACATAACCGCTGACAGGAAGGAAATAGCCAGCCTTGCCGCTCGCCAATATGAGCCGCCAAACGGAGAGCTGAATAATCTTGTCACGATGTCTATGCGCGAAAAGGACCCATTCCTTACGTGCCTAAATAGCAAGCATCTGGACGAGGATGGAGGCATTGACCCAACACTTTCAGAGTTGCTTCCGCACTACTTCACCGGAGATGAGTCGGGCGTATGGTCGGCTAGCGATGGCGCCTTACTCCGGCGTATAAAGGGACAGCTGGGTGACCGGAGCTGGACCAGTGCCCTGAATGACCTTATCCAAGCCGTGAGCGACTTTTCGTCAGCTCCAGACGCTCTACTTGCGCTTGGCTGGCGTTCATCGGGGGGGGCGGTTGAGTCCGTTCTACAAAAGCTCAAGCACTCTGGCCGGCCAGATGTCATCGTCCTTGACCTCATGAGAGGTACCAGGAAGACAGCGGCCAAATGGCGTCTAATGACTATCAGGTTTTTGGATACGCTCACTTCGGTTTTTGGCGACGAGCTTCCAGGCGTTCTAATCGTTTCCGATGATCCACACGTCCGCACTCAACTGCTCAGGGAGCTGGATAAAAGAGCAAAGAGTGCAAACGGATTGGCAAGCCGCCTGAACCCAATTCTTCGGACTAGTCCTCTGGGAATACCCTTCACCACAGCCGGCGACGGGGTTACTCCTCCGGAGGCATCGCGGTTCCATTCTCCAGCTGTGCTTGACTACGTGGTCACTGAAACTGACAGGACTGCTGCGTCGGTGGTGGTTGGCCTCGAGACGCTCAAAAATCGAGCTCAAATGGAACAAGTTCGGATAGTGCTCTCAGAGGCCATCTCTTTCCTGAATCGTCTTGCTTCGATGCCTTCAAGTGTCAAGGTCTTGATCAACTGGCTCAATGAAGCAGATGTTCCATTGAGTGTCCGTGAGGCATTTTCATGGCCAAGCCGGCGGGTACCCCTAACCGAGCTCATCAACTCATCGAGCTACCCTGACGCAGCAAAGCTAAAAACTCTTGTGAGCAAGGCGGACGACATGTGGCGCGCCTACGAAAATGGAACCCCGTTCGTTCAGCTGCTTGTACAGCTTATTGAAGAGCACACACGTGGAGAGGAAAAGTGCATCCTAGTCTTCACCCGCCCGACAGCTCGAAAGCTCGCAGAGCGATTTTTTGAGAATTATATCTACGAGGGACTTGCGCCAGGCGAAGGCTACTCTATTCTGAAAGAAAGACTGAGCCTCGTCTCAAGCGCTTCATTGAATGAGGAGCTGAAGCACAACAGCGAATCGACCCTGGTTTTTGCTGGACTGGACGAGGAAGGGCTACGACTACTAATTTCTGATGAGCGGATTCGTAGTTGTGCTTACGTACTACTCACAGCTAGAAACGCTGCGTACCTGAAATCGTCATTAAGAGCTGTTGGGGCTGTCGCCGGCATGCAAGGCCTCAAGCCTCGCATATCCAAGCTACTTTCTCAGCTCAGTGCTTATCCCGACATCGAAGACTCAAAGCTCTCCCGAGAGGACTTTGTGCTGCCAACCTTTTCGTTTGAAGCAGGTCTCTCAGGGCACATCAACGAAAGTGAGTCAGATGATCCCGATGCTTGGAAACTGGTTCTAGATAGTGGACAAGTCCTAGCTCGTAGTCCTGGGACAATAATCTACTTGTATGACCCCATCAAAGGTCAAGCTCTAAATCGCGGCTTTAGAGCAGTGCAGGTAAAGAACCTTAAACCCGGAGAGCAAATTTTTGTAATGTCGGGAGAACTCCGAGAGTTCACAGAAGCTGCATTGAAGTCCGCGGGCGTCTCAATCTCGCACGACAAGCGTTTCGAATCCTTGCTTCATCAGTACCACACGCGCATTGCAGGACTAGTAGAAGAGCAAATCCCTGGAAATTCACAAACTGATAAGGCGGAGCGTTTGAGGAAGACGATTCAAAACATGCCTGGTTGCCCACGTGACTTCCCAACGGTAAACACCATTCGATCTTGGATAGACGCGCGAAAATGGCTCACCACCACATTTGAAGAAAATCAACCTCACGCACCTAGAAAAGAAGCGCACTTCAAGTACTTTGCTGAGGCCGTGGGTCTTACGCCGATTGAAATGCTCCTCTTCTGGAAGACCGTCATTCAACCGATGCGGGGGGCAAGAAGAGCGGACGGTCGCCGTGTTTCAGATGCATACACGAACCTTCTAATGGAGCAAGAGTCATTTGCCGTGCATCAGAGGCTAGATCCTGCTGTTGTTCATCGGCTTTTTCTGAAAGCACAAGACAACGTCTACACCGTGGAAGCGATTCACGAACCCAGCGAGGTGAATTTTGGCTAAATCAGTATTAAGAGTTAACCCCTCTAGTATTCCAGTTGGACTGAAAGAAGCGGTGGTAGATAGTCTAATAAACCAAACCTTCTCAGCTATTTCGGGACATGGGAAAAATGGTGACGAGCTTTTCGGGGCACGTCCAAGAAGCATCCTGAACTCCGCTTTTTTGTTGCCGAGGCCGGCGGAGCTAGGGGATGGAGACGAAGTCACGCAGCCTATCCATATTTACTCCCATGGTCTGGAGTTTCAGGTCAAGAGCGGCGAGGGAGTCAAGTTCACCGTCAAACCATCTTTCCAGGTCTACGCGCGCGTGCTACCTAATATCGAGGACCTCAAGCGCCCCAACATGGAGCTCTCGTTTCGATTAAACGACGAGACTCGTAGAGCGTTGCAAGAGCAAACGAAAGCAGCGCTCGATGCAACATGGAGTGAGCTCAAGCCTGAAGGGAGCGAGCAAAAAAGAAACAAGCACCCAAAGTGGAAAGATACGGAAAAGCGAGTTCGCGAAGATGTTCAGAGGAGGATGGGGCTCCCTGTTGACTTACGCAATGTGAAGAATCCGGAGGCGCTTCTTCAGGGGACATCTCCTGCTGCGGCTACTTCTTCATTTAGCGAGGCTAGTGTTAGGATTACTGAAAATGAACTAGCTGTAGAGGTTGAAGGTGCAACTGTAAGTCCAGAGGCAGTTGCTGTAGAGCTCAAAGATAACCACGCGCAACCACTCGACATTCCACAGAAGTGGGTTCGAATTCCTATGGATGTTGGCAAGCTGCCAGTGCTTGTCGTTGATGCTTCATGGTCACCTGAGCGGTTGAAGCGGGAGCTTGATGTCTGTTCCTCTGAACTGAACGGAGCTGTTCAGCTTGCGGTTGCGGCGTGGGCCACGTCAATACAGGGAAAGGACTGGGGCGTCCGAAAGGGAAGAAAAGTCTTCCCTTCTGAATACAAGGGGTGGAATGATTTTCTGGTCGATATTCGGAAGGAGCCCAAGATAGAGCTTCCAGAATTCAAGCTTGAGTGGGACGTCTCCCTGATTCCCAACTGGCTCAACCCGGAAGAGACAAGTGTTCAGGTGCTCCTAGAGAACCGTTCTCAAGACCCATCGGGAGATTTCACCGAAACAAGCATTTTTCAAGTATCACTTGAGACGATGATTCCCACGACCCAGCTCGAAGAATTTAAGCTGGGTCGGGTGAAGCCCTCATACCGGTACAACCAATATCTGGCCTACCCCGCGACAGGCTTTAATGGAGGGGTGAAGGTCGTTCAGAGAAATGCGCAAGAGATTGTTCTCCTTACTACCTGGGCGCCGAGGTACACGCAACCTCGAATCGTCCCAAAAGAATATGAGGGAATTGTTCGGAACATTCGTGCGCTGAGCCTCCCTACCGGTCTGGACGGTGTGTTGCCGCTTGGAGCTGCGCTTGACGGCTGGTTTTCTGGTCTAAGTCGGACTGTTCAACTTGATGTGGGTCTTGAGGCGACAGACCTCAAGGGAATCGACCGCGAGAAGAACGGATTTAAGACGGATTGTGTTGCCTGGGAGAAAGAAATCGCGGCCATTAAGGCTGGATTGAGCATTCTTCAAGAGTCTCGTGATGCTTGGAAGAAGACCTCAAAGCGTGGACCGCAAGCCGACGAAGCTGCAACCGTATTTGAGGCGTGGCTGTGCATGAACGAGGCGATGGCCGACCTCCTGAGGGAAAAACTAAAGAATGAAAAAGGGGAGTGGCGGTTGTTCCAGTTGGCATTTATTGTTGCGCACATCCCCGCGATGGCCACTAGGCTGAAGTCATTTCATCAGCACTACGATAAGCTCCGAGACGACACTGTCACGTTGCTGTACTTCGCAACCGGAGGGGGCAAGTCAGAGGCGTTCTTTGGGCTTCTTGCGTTCACGCTCTTCCTCGACCGACTGCGAGGCAAGGCCTTCGGGGTCACCGCGATGATGCGATACCCCCTTCGTCTGCTGACGATCCAGCAGGCACAGCGATGCGCTCGAGTCCTCGCCAAAGCAGAACTGGTTCGCCGGCAAAGAGGCATCGTCGGGGCGCCGTTCTCTATTGGGTTCTGGGTCGGTAGCGGTGGCTCTCCGAACCACCACAACACACCTGGGTTTGATGACATCCCGTTGCTTAAGGATAGTCATCCCACCGAGCAGAACGAGCGCAAGCTACTCCATGCGGAATCAAGCCGTTACCGCCTTCAATTCGATGCGTGGAACAAGATTCCTACCTGCCCCTTCTGTGGCCACCCAACCGCGCTTCGTGTATTTGAGGAACTAAATAAGCTCCTAGGTCACGTCTGCACAAGCCACGCATGCGCATCTAATGTGGGAGGGTGGAGCCCGCTCCCGTTCTACATCTGTGACACGGACATCTATGCAACGGCTCCAAGCGTTGTTTTGGGGACGGTGGACAAGCTGGCGCTCATTGGACAGTCGGCCAAGACGCTCAGAAACATCTACGGCATGTTCGGTGCAGCCCCATGGCGGCATCGCAAAACTGGGCATTTGAAGATGCCGACATCACCAAAGGAGTTCGATGTTGACCCAGAGTCTTTGGGTTACGAACTCCTCTCCCCTGCATACCCGGGTGGTGTACGAGGATTCTTTGACCCATTTCCGAGTCTATTAATTCAGGACGAAGCGCACCTGCTGGACGAGTCATTGGGGACGTTTGCGGGCATCTTCGAATCTTCGCTGGATGCCATCTTCGAAGAGGTTGGCAAGTCACTCACAGGAATCGTCTGCAAAGAACCTGATGGGATAAAGCGCCGGCGCGCCAAAGTCATTGCGGCTTCTGCTACGGTTTCTGACCCCGAGCGACAGATGGAACACCTCTATCAAAGAGAGGTCCCTGCGATGCAGTTTCCCTATCCAGGTGAAAGCCTTTACGAGTCGTTCTACGCTAAGCCAGCAGCTCCTAAGGACGGCCCTGTTCGGGATGCCCTGCAAGCGGTGAACACCGAAGCATGGGCCTCTTGGAGTCGGGTCTATGCTGCCTTTTTAACCAATGGCCGGCCACACACGGCAACTACTGTTGCCGTACTTGCGAGTTTTCATGCCCTGGTATCTCGCCTGATGCTTGGACTCACATCCTCTGATGAGGCTGAGGTACTTAAGGCAAGGGTGCTTCTCACGAATGGCATATCCGACGGCCCACTTCGCTCGATCTACTTACTGCACATCCAAGCAGCAACACCCGGAACGCTTGCAACATTGGTCGACCTACATCGCATTTCCCTGACCTATGTGACTAACAAGAAGGGCGGAGATCAAATAATGGCCGCGGAGTTTGAGGAGACCCGCAAAAAGCATGAAGACCTCGGACTTGACATCTCCGACCTGCAAACACGTCTGATAACTGGTTCAGTGGCCCAAGGGGAGATTCAAGCCACTGTTCAGGCCGCTCAGAGCAGGCCAGATCCTGGTAAACCCTTTGGCGAGCTCACGAGCGAATTACGTTCAGTAATAGCCACGTCTGCAATCTCTCATGGTGTAGATGTTGAAGAATTCAACTCGATGTTCTTCGCAGGTATGCCTTCAGACGTGGCTGAGTACATACAGGCATCCTCGCGCGTAGGGCGAACACACGTTGGATTTGTGGTGCTGCTGCCAACTCCACAGCGCCGACGAGACCGGTATATCGTTCAGGTGTTCGACAGCTATCACCGATTCCTGGAGCGTATGGTCGCGCCTGCTGCAATTGACCGCTGGGCAGACAAAGCAATTGAGCGTGTACTTCCAAGCCTCCTGCAGACCTATCTTGCAGGCATTCACTTTGTGAAGGAGGTCACCCTCGAACCTCCTGAGCGCAAAAAGTTCGTCAGAGACCTTTCATGGATACCAAACACAAACTACCTCTTCGAAAGGCAGAGTGCAGTTTTGGTCGACGGCGCGTGCGCGTTCATTTACAAGGCGCTTGGGCTGGACAACGAGACTTTTGCTCCGCATCACAAGAATCACTACCTTGAGGACATACGGCAACGCGTCGTTCACCAGCTATCTGACTGGGCTTCGGATAAGTCGATGGCAGAGCAGTCCATCGGCGACTTCTACCGGGAACGACCCAGTTCTCTTCAGCGGCCAATGACTTCACTCCGTGACGTCGACGAAGCGGGATTCATAAAGTTCGCATATCGCGATTTCAACGGAAAGGGACTGGACTCTGACGACGCTCGCGCAGTTATGCGGCTCACGCGGTTCGGTTCCGCAAATGACGACATCTTGGGAGAGCAATGATGGCGCGCTCGGGAAGCTATTTTGGAGAGGGCTCGTCCAAGCCCGCACCCCAAACAATGAGTCGATCGCGAGGTCAACTCGCCTCGTCCTATGCACCTGGTGCAATATTCACCTTTGAGGGTGGACTGGGGGCATGTGTGTCGGTGCCCTTGGAGGACTCCAATGTAAGAGAGGTGCAGTTGCCGACAGAGGCTAGGCGGCAACTCTTCGAGCGACTTAAAGAGACTTGGCAGAGTTGGTACACACGAGCGCAAGAGGCAGGCGACGACAAGCATCAGCCCCTGCCCAGGCAGTGCATTGACAAAGCGCTTCTCCCGGAGGGACGCTACAAGGCACTTTCATCCAACCAGTTCCAGCTAGTCAATCCAACGCTTGTTGGATACATCCCTGGCCCAGCATCTTTTGTCTGCAACAAATGCGGCCGGTTTCATCAGTTTGAGACAGTGAAAGAGGCGGCTGCTTACCTTCCAAGGCTTGCAAGTGAAACATGCAATGCAGATGGCAAACGATGCACGTGGAGGCAGCTTGACGTCATCTTTGTTCATTGGTCTGGCGGCTGGAGCGCTCCGCACCCAGGTCGTTGGGAATGGAGCCAGTCTGAACAACGTCCGTATAGGCCTGTAGGCTGTCGGCAGTGCGGTAGCACCAGGTTCTTCCTGAATGACAAATCGCCAAGAATCGGCCAATGGTTCTTCACTTGTGAAGCCGGCCACAAAGCAGGAGATACCTGGCTGCAAAATGATCAGGAAACTACGGAGATTCTTGGAGATGAATGCTTCAACCGACCTCCTAGGTGGCGACGCATGGAGCCCGTTAGCTATCGCGCCACGGCCTCCTTCTATCCGCACAGTGACCAGTTCATTGTTTTTGGAGAAGAGCAGCAGAAGCTCTTGGAGCTGTTGAGAGAGGAGCGAAGTTCTGAATTGGCCAGTAGTTTGGCTGGATGGTACGGCGCAGGCGTGGTACCTCTGAGTATCGAAGAAATCCTGCAAGTTTTAGAACAGAAGGGTGCAAGTACAAAACTGGCTACGTACCGAAGCTTAGAGGCCGTGTTGGCTGGTGGCCTATTGCCGGAGCCTGCCCGGGGACCAGTTGAAGCCGCCATTGCCGATTTGGTGACAAGCTGGCGGGAAGAGCCTGGACTCTTGCCTGTGCGAAACGAGGCGCCTCCCGCATTTTTGGCACAAGTGTTGAGGCGCCAGAGTTACGGGAGCAGATATGACCCAGTACTTCTGGCGGTGGAGCATGAGGCACTCAGGAACGCGACGCTCGAAGCTTCAATCCCTCCTGGTGAGCGTGCACCCTTTATTAATTTCACGGCGCCAGACAGAGTTATAGGGCCTCGTGATGAGGGCCAGCTTTCGGCCCAGATCATCAAGACGAAAGGACTTGCTGCGAGACTGGGCATAGAGAAGATTGGGCTGATTCGCGAGTTCGAGTTGTGCCGATTCACTCATGGTTACACAAGAATGTCGAGTGAACCCATCATCGAAAAGAAGGACTCTGGGACCCTGCGCTTGCCGGTTAGATTGAATCTTTTTGACCCCTTCAAGGATTCTCGCAAACGTCCAATCTATACCGTCACGCAAAAGAACGAAGCTATCTACGTCCAGCTCGCCCCAGAGCAGGTATTTGCCTGGCTGAAGGAGCTCAAAGTTGCGGACTTTCCGAACTGGAACCCAGAAGAGGCGACCAAGCTCAATGCACATCTCTTGGAGCGCGCCCAGCCCTTTGGACGCTTCTTCTCAGACCTGACGCCATCAAATGCTTCCACTTACCGCTACTGCTACACCCTGCTTCATACCTACGCTCATGTGGTCATGAAAGCAGTGTCCGAGTTCTCCGGCCTCGACATTGGTTCTCTGAGTGAATACATCTTCCCTTGCGACCTCGCCTTTGTCGTGTATCGCAATGCCACAACGATGGACTTAGGCTACATGTCGGCTCTTTGGCGTAACTCGAATACTGACTTCCTAGAGCACCTAGGTTCGCACGAGTCTTTACAGTGTGGCTCGGGCAGTTTGTGCGAAACCAAGGGTGGCGCCTGTCCTGACTGCATCGTTGTT
>PJTY01001004.1_pt1 | contig 11351 bp, 10 predicted proteins | sample 1512121 | NCBI WGS metagenome assembly PJTY01 (sample SAMN08177680, study PRJNA422409) | Soil metagenome, whole genome shotgun sequencing project. | isolation source: Soil enriched (2) on filter paper: alkali lignin treatment | place: USA: Madison | collected 2015-01-15 | reverse complement strand
TGTTGGCCAGGTGTTTATCTACCGTGGTGTGCAGGTCAATACCGGTGAAATCACCATTCAAACTACGGGCAAAATCACGGGTAACTTTGGTTTGGTTGGTAGCTCATTCACCCGTCAGCAAGTGAGTCCGGTAACCAATCCGGTACCGGCTTCAAGTCGTCCAGTGGTCAGCATGCCAAATGTTGAGAAGTTGCTTATTAATGGCCAGTCGATTCAGGGCAAAGCTTGTCTGCAGTCACTCACTATTAACTTTAATAACAATCTGGAGGCGATCCGCTGTATTGGATCTGGCAAATTCACGCCAGAGTTTTACTTAGAGAAAATGATGGATATCGGTGTAAACGGTAATTTCATGTTCTCGGCGACATCAGCTGCCTGGATCGATGCGATCAAAACCCGTGATGTATTCACGCTGAGCTTTGATATCACAGACAACAAAGGCAGCAAGTACTCTTTGAATTTCCCACAATTGGAAGTCATGGAAGCCAATCATCCTGACGGCGGCGGTGATGACATCATCACGGTAGATATCAACTTTGCCCAGGTGCGTACCAGCCCAACCATTGTACGTGCACTGGTGTAGTAATCGTATATCGCAAATATTCATTAATTCATAACCAAAGCCTATGTCATGCCATGGGCTTTTTTATTACTAAAATTTTAGAGGTCGTTATGGCGTTAAAAGTCGGTATTGTACAAAGTTCAGAAGCATCTAAGTGGTGCCAGTTCAAGAACGATAAAGGTGAGGTTCAGGCCGAATTCAAGATCCGTGGCATTGCCTATAAACCGTTTCAGGTGGCAATCGAACGGGCCGGTAATCAGATCACAGCAAAGGGCTATGACGTAATGGCCACAGATCCAGCTGACAAGCTTTATCATGAGTTGTTGATGGATGCCTGTGCAGCACATCTGATTGAGGACTGGAAGGGCGTAGTGTTTGCAGAAGTGGTTGATGGTAAAACAGTAGAGACGGATATGCCTTATACAGCCGAGAATGCTTCCAAGCTATTCAACCTTGGTGACATCGGTGTTGCCATCTGGTTGTTTGTTAAAACTGAAGCCCAGAAGATCCAGGAGAATGCTGACAAAGATAAGGCCATTATCCTGGGAAAGTCATTGAGCTTTACAAGTACCAAAAAACCTATGCGTCGAAATCGCCGCATGAAATCAAACAAATCAAGTTCTTAGGTGGTCATATTCCTGAGCCACCAGAATCATCCTATGCTGCTGAATCAATTCTCTTAGCCTTCAGCACAATTTGTAGGTCCAGACGCTATGAGCAGGGTATGCCGTTATCAATAGACCAGCAGGCCATTAACGTTTATGCCGAGCATAATGATCTGCCTGTTGGTCCGCATATTTTTAACGACTGCATCTTTGCTTTAGATGATTTGTTTCTGGAAGAAGCCTATAAAAAGTCCAAGTCAGAAGCTGATAAAAGGAAGAAGTAATGAGTTGGGCGGGGAGGTAAATTTCTACCTCCTGACAAAAAAAGTAGCATTCTTGGAATTATTTGATAAAATCTTCGAATGGAAAAGGTAACGATGCATGACAAATCCAAAACCTAAAACTAAATATGAAGAAATGGCTGATTTTATTAATGGGTTAATGCCTAATGAGGTATTATCAGAATTTAAATATGCTAGAGCTAGAAAAATACTTAAATCTCTTGAAAATATAATACCTGAAGATGAATATTTGATTTTTGATGCAATTATTGAAGTATTTAACAACAATCTTTTGGGTGCATATGAGAAAGCACAACAAGCTTCAGTTGTTAGTGAGAAAATTTTAGTTTTGGATAACGTTCTTTATGTTTATGAAAAAGTTTTTAGTTTATATGATTCAGTTCAAGTCCTAAATAAAAAAGCTGTCATTGGGAAAAAACTAGGTAAAAGCCTAAAAGAGTCTGTTGTTGATGATGTTGAGCTTGTATTGACTATTTCTGGTAAAATTAAAGAAATAGAATTTGAAATTGAGGAGTTGTCAGAGCATCAAAAAATTAACATAAAACGTTTGCAGACATCTCTAAATGCTTTAGATATGCATAACGAAGACTTATACGCATTAATGAAAATAATTCATAATCTCCTCATATTAAAAAATACACGTTGTCTATATACAGAATACTGTGGACTACAAGAGGATCTTTTAATTTTAATTTATGTTGATGCTCCAATTGAACATATTGCTCTTTTGAATGATCTATTATTTGAAGAGTGTTATTGTAAAGACTTACTTGAACCACTCAATAAAATTTCCTACTCTTTTGTGCCTTTTGAGGGTAAGTAAGTTGAGTAATTTAGACCATTTAAACTATTGTAAAGAAATATTTGAATTTAGCTCAAATTATCAAGAAATTAACTTTAGAAATGTTATCTCTAAAAGTTATTATTTTGCTTTTTATGAGTCTATAGCTAGATTAGAGTCATTAGACTGGGAGGTTACAAATTCTAGAGGCGGTGTGCATGTTGTTGAAATTAGCCGTTTCTTGGGATACCCAGTCGAAGAACTTAGTGAAAATCAGATAAAGCTAGCAAAAAAGTTACATTTCAAGATGACTGCATTGAAAAAATTAAGAACAAAGGTCGACTATAAATTAGATCAGCCGATATCCAAGAATCTAGCAATTTATAGCATTACTGAGGCGGAGAAAATTAGTAATGATTTAAAATTACTTGGAATGTAAAAATTAAATATATTTTATACTTGTCTTTGAATTGAATATATAGCTTTTCCTCTCAAAACAAAATATCCTCAATGGAAACATTGGGAATTTTTTTATGAAAAAGATTATTTTGTTGAGTTTGGTTTTGGGTTTGGTTGGATGTGCTTCTACAGTAAACTTTTTTGATGTGCAAACCACCCCTGTTCAGAATAGTGGTTATTGGACTGGTCAATATGATCGCTTAGTGGCAACCTTAAAGTTAAATTCTAATGGAACTGGTGTTATTTGTCAGGATGCAATGGGTACAGCTAGAATAATGTCTGTAAAAAAGTCAAATGATAAGCTTTATTCGCAGGATGGTACCTTCTGGAAAGTGCAAAATGAAACATCTAACTCTATGAAGCTAAATTATGCAATTGGTGGTGGTTATGAAATGAAAAAAGATGACAATTTATCTTTAGTAACACTAGCGTGTTTAGAAAAGTTGAAATAAATCCCAAAATTTTAATTGAAGTAGCCCGCGAAAGCGGGCTTTTTATTATCTGGAGGAAATGATGACCGATAAATCAAAATGGTTTGTGTTTAAAAAAGATGATGTTGTTTTTGGCTGTTTTAGAATCAGACCAATTAATGATCCAAAGTTTGATAAAGCAATAAAAATGCTTGAGACAAAGAAAAGCATTTTCAAGATGAGCGATCTGCAGATTGGCAAAGATTTTGCCAAAATAATAGCGGCCTATCTGATTTGGGATTGGGAGAATGTAGAAATCTCGAAAAAAGGGGCTTCCAGCATTGATGAGACGCGATATTCGCCAGAAGCAGCTTATCAAATGCTCATCTATGGAGATATAGGTTCCGAGCTCACTAAATGGATCTTGGATAAATCTCAAAGTATTGTCTAACTAATTAACTTTTATAACCGCCTTCGAAGGCGGTTTTTTATTGCCTGGAGAAAAGTGTAATGGCTCAAACAGCACGTTTAGTAATTGAAATTGATAGTCGAGAAGCTGAAAGAAGAAGTCAGGCTTTAAGAACAGAGTTGAGTAGTATCCAGCGCACTGGTGACTATGCATCTCGCTCTATGGACCAAATGTCCGTGGCAACACGTCAATTGGCGGGTTATATGGCAGGATTGATTACCGTTGGCGCTGCTGTATCCAAAATGGATATTTATACTGGCCTTAACAATAGAATCAAATTAGTTACCTCATCTCAACAGGATTTAAATCAAGCGCTGAAAGACACTTTTAATATTGCACAGGCGACAGGACAAGCTTGGGACAGTACAGCTCAGGTGTATCAACGGTTTGCTGATAATGCCAAAAGACTCGGTATTACTTTACAACAAACAGCTTCTCTTACGGACACTGTTGCGAAAGCTATTTCAATTTCAGGTGGTAGCGCTGCAAGTGCTGAAGCAGCATTGGTTCAGTTTGGGCAGGCTTTGGCCAGTGGGGTCTTGCGTGGTGAGGAGTTCAATTCAATTGCGGAGCAGGCTCCAGCTTTATTAAAAGCAATAGCAACTGGTCTAAATACAAATATCGGTGCTCTGCGGGGAATGGCTGCAGAAGGAAAGCTCACTGGTGAGGTCGTAATTCAAGCACTAACCAAAGCAAAAACTTCTGTTGATGATTTATTTGGTAAAACAGATTTCACAATCGGTCAATCTATTACACAACTTAGTAATGCTGTAACCCAATTTGTAGGTGAAGCTGGCAAAGGGAGTGGGGCTGCTCAGGCATTATCTGGGTCTATTCAGTTATTAGCCAACAATCTGGAAACAGTAACAAATATTGCAATGATTGGCGGCGCATACTGGATGGGTACTCTTATCCCAGTTATGTATAAGTCAGTCGTTGCAAGCGCTGAAAAAGTAAAAGCATTACTGGCTGAGAATCAGGTAATGAATGCCGCTATTGTACAAACGCAACGTAAAGCACAGGCTGAGTACAATGCTGCCCAAGCAAATGTTTCTGTAGCACGTGCGGCAGTAGCTGCAGCAGAAATGGAGGTAAACTCTAATAGAGCAGTTATTCAATCTGAGATTCAGCGAATTCAAGCAACAATCGCAGCAACTAATGCCGAGAAAGCACAAGAAGCACAAAGCTTAAGTTCTCAAATTACTGATAAAGGTCGAGCAATGTCAATAAGCCGTATGGCGACATTGCAAAAATCACAAGCTTTGATGACTGCAGAATTAACTGCTCTTGAGCAAAAGTTAGCATCAACAACAGTCGCATCATCAGCCACTTATACAGCAGCAAGAAATACTCAAACAGTAGCAACTGAGCGTTTAACTGTAGCGACATCTGAATTAAATGTAGCAAACAGTTTGACTACAAGATCAAGTGTTGGATTATTGGCTGCGTTAGGTGGATCTGTGGGGTTAGGAATAGCTGTCGCGGGTGTTGCAACAACTTATTTACTGCTAAAAGATAATACAGATTCAGCTACTGAGGCATTAGATGTTCAAAAAATTAGTGTGCGTGAACTAACAGAAGAATATCAAAAAATGTCATTGGCTAAATTGCTGACAGAGATTGACTCTTTAAAAAGCAAGCTGGCTGACGCCAAGAAAACGCAAAGTAAAGCGCTTATTGAATTGCAAGCTGTCGCGCCGTCGCTTGGTAACCAGTCGACAGACAAACAAAGGAAACAAGCGGAAGTTTTAAACAAAATTATTAAGGATCTGAGAAATGAAGCCATAACGACTGACAAGGCTTTACAGCAAATGAGTAAAGCGGGTTTTAGTGATGATCAATTAACGAGAGCAAGTAAGGCCTTTGTGAAGTTTGACGAGTTTGCAGATACTATTAGTATTGTAAATGCGCAACTCGGACTTGCAGAATCATCTTCATCAAAGGCCACGGAGGGCTATGAAAGCACATCAAAACAAATTGCAGAATTAAATAAAGAATACGGCAGGTTGAATAGTCGGCTAAACACATCTAGTGATGCATTTGAGACAACTGCTAATTTGAATTTAACAGCTGGTACCCAAGCGGGTGCTTCTGCTACTCAATTTAAACAAGCAAGTGATGCGCTTGAAAAGTTTACTAAAGGGCAATTATCTGCAAGTGAAGTTGCACAAGTGTTTAATGCTAATTTACCAATTCCAAAGGAGACCATTGATTCATTTATCAAGCAAGCCGCAAAGATTGACGATAACAAATCTGCTTTGAACAAAGTTAATAGTGAGTTGAAGAAACAAAACAGTTTGCGAGATACGTATCTAAAACAGTCTCAGGGCATATTGGCTGCACGACGAAACGAAACCGAGGAGGTAAATAAACAGGCCAGTGCACAAGAGAGGTTGAATGCTTTAAAAGCAAATTATAGTCAAAAGAACTTGGAAGCGGATTTTATTACATTAAATACAAAGCTGTTTGGTGGTAATAAGGCTGGTTTGGATCAAGCCATTGCTGTATCGGAATTTTATAAAGAAAATAAAATCCCGATGACTAGATCATTAAGTGGTGACGAGTGGCGGGTGTTTGAAAAGCAGTACAACAAACAAGCTGAACTTAAAAAACTCCAAGAGTCTATCACTGATTCGGAGCGGGAGCAGACACGGGAAGAAGAGAAACAGTTAAAAATTGCTGAACGACAAGCTGTTTTGCTGGCAGGTAATGATGAAAAATCGCGGAATATGCTTCGCGTATACCAGGCTTTTCGTAATGCCGGATTAGGTGACAAGCAGGCCCGTGTCATGACTGCGCAGGTTGGCCGTGAAAATGACTTCAGAAAAGATGCCATGTTTGGTAGCCATAAGGATGCAAACAATGGATATACAAATACTGGTTTCATTTCTTGGCAAAAAAGTCGCTCGGCTGAGTTAATGAAGTTTTTACAGGGACAAGGTGTCCTCGATAAGAATGGAAAGATTCAGCAAACGCAGGACTCACTTGATGCAATGGCGAAATTCCTGATGCAGGAAATTACGACTGTTAAAAGCTATAGTCGATCTAAAAATGCATTACTGGATGACAATTTATCGTACCGTGAACTTGAGAAAGTTATTGGTAAGAATTTTATTGGTTGGGATTATGACGGTAAGAAACTTGGTAAAGGCAAAGCGTCACAGCACTTGTCTAAGCAAGACAATTACTATGATCAAATCAGCAAAATACTTGGCAATAATCCAGACAATGTAATGGGTGCTATTAAAAATCTCTCAAAGTTTGAAGACGAGGCGTTTAAAGCAAGAGCCAAAACCCTAGAGGAAATTAAGCAATTACAGGGGAGTTATGATTCTGAAACAGTTTTACGCAATAAACAGCGTGAGGAGGAAATTAATCAGGCTACGATTCTAGGCCAAACACAATTAATCCCAAAAATCAAAGAACGTTATGATGCCCAAGAACAGTTGGCACAAAAACAATTTGATTTCGAGACTAATGGGTATGAGTGGACAGAAGCGAAAAAGCTTAAATATACCTATGAAACAAATGGGTTGAAGCTGGTTGCTGAAGGCAAATTAACTGAGGAACAGCGCAAAATTGCGATTGATTCATTCACGTTACAGCAACAACAAGAACTAGGGCTTTTAAAGCTAGCTCAAGAGCAACGCCTGTTTCAAGCTGAACTATTCATGATGTCTGAAATGGAGCGCACTAAAAAAAGATATGCTCTTGAGTATAGTGAGATAGCAAAAATCATGGATCTAGAAGAGCGCAGACGAAAAATGAGCGCATTTCAAGCTGAGTTTATTCGTGGAGGTGTTGGGAGAGTTACGGATGATAAGTATGACACATCCGGTCAATTTCTTAAGTCTAGAAATTATGACAAACCGCAACAAACTGCTATGCAGTCTTTGGATGAGGACTATGCTCAAACTTATCAGAAGTTGCAGGATAATCTTACTGCTGTCCTAGAGTCTGAAAGGGCGAGTTATCAAGAGCGATTGGAGGCAGAGCGTATCTTTAAAGAGGCAAGACAGCAAATGGAGGATGAGTATTATCTTAAGGCCGCTGATGCTCGCAAATCTGATTATGAAAATCAGCTTCAACTTTATAATCAAGTATTGTCCGCTACGTCGACCACATGGGGGAGTTTAACGCAAATTGTTAAGGATGCACGCGGAGAAAACTCTAGCTCTTTTAAGGCTATGTTTGTTGCTCAACAATCATTTGCCGCAGCTTCTGCAATTATTTCAGCGCACTTAGCTGCAGTTCAAGTAGCTGCTGATGCAACTATTCCGTTTTTTGGAGCAAAAATAGCTGCATCAAAAGTTATGTTAGCGATGGGATATGCCAATGCTGGCATAATCGCTGGACAAACAATTGCTGGCTTCGCTGACGGCGGTTATACCGGTAAAGGTGGTAAATACGAGGTTGCCGGATCTGTTCACAAAGGTGAAATCGTATGGTCACAGGATGATATTAAACGCTGGGGTGGAGTCAATTTAGTTGAGAGTATGCGTAAGAGTTCGAACCCTGAAGCATTCCTCAATAACAACAATGTTTCAGCTGACAATATTATGCGCCGTGCACTGATGAGCTCAAATGCCTTTATGGAAAGCCAGAAGAAAGCAAACATCTTCAATCAATCTCGAGATAATCAGATTATCTATAAGGCTAACCAGGCTACAGAGTCTTCTAAGATCTCTACCGGTTCGGATCTGTACCATGACGGAAAAGTGTATTTCTCACCGAATGGTTTAGTTCAGGATCGGTCTAATCTTGAGGATGTGTATGACTTCACTCTGGGCAGATCTGCACGGCCACAGGCTGAGGCTATGGCTTCAGTTCAACCAACAGCACCTACGATCAACTTTAAAATTGAAGTTGTGAATCAGGTGAGAGGGGTAGTGGTCGAAGCAGAGCAACTGGATGAAAGTACTGTCCGGCTTATTGTTAAAGATGAGTTGAAAAAGGAGCTTCCACGCGAGGTGCCAAAGATAGTCAGTGATCAAATTAAGGAACCTAACTCGTCAATCAGTCGGGCCATTTCAACCAATACTACTGCACGGCGCAATCGTTAATCAGCAGAAGCCACCTTCCGAGGTGGCTTCTGTTCATATAAAACGTTGTTTCCGACTTCTATTAAACCGACCATACAATGCGACGTTAAGCATTCGTTAAACTTTTTTCACATAACTTCACAACGTTTAACGACATTTAATGCGACGTTAGTTGGCGCGGAATGTACCGTACACTACGCGGTATAACAATTCGATAGAATTGTTAACTTGACGATGCGGGCGTAATACGTTATTGACTTCGCCGATGATTCCGACGTATTATTCTTTATAGTAAACCTTCTTATCAAATGGTAAGAGGGTGTTTTTGTCTCTGGAGAATAGCTATGAAAAAAATTATTGAAATCAAAGAGAAAAATGGCGTAATCTCTCTCAAAAATAATATGAGCATTTGCAATGGGTTTGAAGGTTGGGATTGGTAAACGCCATTTCACTATCGATTGGACGTTTAGTATAGCGTTCCTTGCATTAATTACAGCATTAAGTTTAGCCATTCCGGAAGCGACAGAATTCTTTAAATTAAAGAAATGGTCAATTTCAGATTGGCTAATTTTTTTGCAACTTATAGTGTTTTTTGCTTCAGCGGTTATTGCTTCTTCAACGATAAAATCATCTAGGGTAACAGCTCGGGAAAGGGCAACTTTGGATACAATATTAGATGATAATAAAGACGAAGATCTCTATGATGCAAAAATCCTAATACACGAATTTAATAAAGATCCATCTGCTTACTACGCCAGATTACAAGATACTGTTAGTAAAAGAGACTCTCTAGCTCAACTATTTCAAGTAGATCCTAATCTTTTAACTGAAAACGAACATAATGTTAGAAAAAGTGTAATTAAGGCATTAAACCGATATGAGTTCTATGCTATTGGTATTAATCAAGGGTTACTTGATGAAATACTCTTCAAAAGAATGCATTGTTCTAATGTTTTAAGATTGTGGGAATCTACTAGTACTGCTGTTAATCAACTTAGAACATATGCCAAGAAAGATACTTTATTTAAAGATTTGGAGCATTTAGCAAATAAGTGGAAAGCAAATGAATTAAAGTCTGAAGATATTAAATAACCATCCTGTAGGATGATTTTAAAATAGTCAATTCTAAATCTTAATCAAAGCCACCTTTCGGGGTGGTTTTTTATTGCCTGAAGGAAAGTTATGTACAAGTTAAAACTTAATCCTCAAACGAGCGGCTACGGCGTAACACCAGGTGATGATGTGAAACGCCAGCAGTTTGATGGTGGACGTGGCCGCTACTACATCGATGTAAAACGTAATAGTCACATTGTCGATGTGAACTGGAGCTTAAGCAAAGCCGACTTCAATAAAATGATGGCCTTCTGGCGTGTTTATCAAAACCAGCCTGCATCATTTTATGTGGATCTGGTGATTGACCAAGGCACACGTCAGCAATACCTGTGCAACTTCATGCCAGGTACTTTCAAAACCAGTGAGGTCAACGGCAATCTGTACCGGGTCAATGCCCAGCTGGAGGTTGTACAGAATCAGAAGGACTTGGCTGCTGATCAGGCCTTAATTAAAGATTGGGTGGTGTGATGGATCAGGAATATGCAAAGTTCTTTCTCAACCGTACGGTCGACATTTATCAGCTGGAGTGTATCGAGCTGACACATCCTTCATTCATCAATACCTATCGGGTGGTACGTAATGATGATCAGGGTGTTTATGTCCGGCATAAGGAGAATGACAGCCAGCTGTTCTATGAATATCTACCTGCCGAGATCCAGCGCTCAGGCATGTTGGGTGATCTGGACCAGTCCTTGACGATTTCAATATCAGGGCTTGGAGATGTGCTGCCGGATGAGTTTGAGCGGGTGATGGAGGGGCAATACCCCGATATCAAGCCAACCGTTAATTACCGGCTTTATAGCTCGGACAATCTCAATACACCGATGTATTACCTGCTTGGACTGCAACTGTCAGGCGTGGCCATGGACCACAAGGCAGTCACATTTAAAGCGGAATCACCGCGACTGAATACCGCCAAGACTGGCGACATCTTCTCACTGGACCGCTTCACTGGTCTCAAGGGGGCTTTATGAAAGGTCATGATCATTTACTTGATCGGCAATACGATCAGGAACTTTATAACTGTGTCCACTTTGCCCACGAAGCTGCTATGGATCTGTATGGGATTGACCGTGGGGAAGCACTGGAATTATTCATGCAGCCTAAGGGCAGTATTGAGTTCAAGCCATCCAGAATAAAGCTACTAAATCCGCTGCCCATGCCCAAGGAGGGCTGCATTGTCGCCTTCCACCCAAGACTCAGAAATAAGCCCCCGCATGTGGGGCTTTTTCGTGGGGGTAAGGTTCTGCACCTGATGGAAAGCGGTGTCACTTATTTATCTGAACAAGTCGTTATGGCAATGGGGTTTAACCGGGTCAGTTACTATGATTAAGATTATTTATAAACAGGATCCTTTATCTGAAAAGAAGGTGGTAGAACGCGCTGCAACCTTAGGGCAATGGCTCACATCAAAGTATGAGCATATGCCTGAGCATCTGCGCATCTTCTACAATCCGAGTGATATGGAGCATGCTGAAATTTCGGTGGCCAACGAAGTTACACCAAAAAATGCCCATGACTTGAAGCAACTCGACTTTCTGCCTGGCACTTTCATTGTGATTGAGAATCCAAAAGGGATTCCCGCCTTGGTTGCTGCAGTTGTATCGT
>PJTY01001003.1_pt1 | contig 11353 bp, 12 predicted proteins | sample 1512121 | NCBI WGS metagenome assembly PJTY01 (sample SAMN08177680, study PRJNA422409) | Soil metagenome, whole genome shotgun sequencing project. | isolation source: Soil enriched (2) on filter paper: alkali lignin treatment | place: USA: Madison | collected 2015-01-15 | reverse complement strand
CTTCGTCTTCTTGGCAATCTGGGCCATGCGCCCTCGGCTCTGGTGGGTCCACATCCAGAGCCTGAATCAGACGCAGAGCCTCGCGACAACCCCCGCCAACGATTTTCCAAACAGCCTCTTAGCGTGATTGCAAAACGGATTTAGAACATGTCGATGTAATCGAACAGGTCCTGCCGGGCGAAGATCCAGACCTTTTCGCCGCGAGTTTTGTAGGTACGGCGCTGGATGCATTCACCCTTGAGCGAAGAAATGAAGTCCTCCGCTACCGCGCTATCATGACAGTTGCCTCGCCGGTTCATCGAATGCTCAAGATTGTGAGCTCTGATGAAGGCCACCCAGTCCATGCTGGTGAACTGCGAGCCTTGATTCTAATGCATCGGCACCTGCTGCGTTCGAGAGCAGACCATCCGCTCTTGATGATGCTATCCCAGCCGCTAGCGGTCGGAATGGGTCGTTCATCTTAAGTCGTTCACCACCGACCATTCTAAGTCGAACCGTGCCAGATATTTTCGCAGGCGATCCGCATCATTCGAACTGCTGCGGCGCGCGCGCGAGGCGTTGAAAAGAGTTCGCCCCGCTTCCGAAAGCGAGCGGCTGGCGCGGCATATCCTGATCGTCTCGGCGAGTTGGACACGATCGAACAGGTCGAGTTCCGCAATCTGCTCGTCGCTCAATATCTCGGGCAGAATATCTGCAGCGTTATCGGCCTGACCTGACCATAGCCGTCGCAGTCGTTCGATTTCCTTGTCAACGCAGTCCACATCGATCCGCCCCTTCGGGCTGAGCGTCGCCATTCGCGTCACACTGGCGGCAAGGTCGCGGAAATTTCCAGGCCAGCTTGCCTCTCCGGACGTCGCAAAGGCCAGATAGCGCTGGCGTGCTTCCTTGTTGAAACTGGCCTGATCGCCTTCGCGCTCGGCGAACCGATCGAGCTCATAGTCGAGATTGGGCTCGATATCTTCGCGTCGATTTGCCAGCCCCGGTAGGCGAAACGTCCAAAGGTTGAGGCGCGCGTAAAGATCGTCGCGGAATTCGCCCGCTGCCACTGCTTCGCCCAGATCACGGTTAGTGCCGGCGATCAGCTGGAAATCCGACGCGACCTCCTTGTCCGCACCCACAGGGAGAAAGCGCTTGTCCTCGATGGCGCGCAGGATCATCGCCTGCTCGTCGAGGCCGAGTTCGCCGATCTCGTCGAGGAACAGCATGCCCTTGTCGGCGGAACGGAGCAGACCCGGCCTATCCGCGACCGCGCCGGTAAAGGCGCCCTTACGATGGCCGAACAATGCTGACATGGCGCTATCGCCCTTCAGCGTCGCGCAGTTCACCTCCACGAACGATCCCGCGATCTGGTGCTTGGCCTTTTTGAGCTCGTAGATGCGCCGTGCGAGTTGGCTTTTGCCGGCGCCAGTCGGTCCCATCAGGAGCACTGGCGCGCGGGACCGCAGCGCGACCTGCTCGATCTCGTCGATCATGCGGTTGAAGGCGGCGTTGCGCGTATCGATGCCGGATTTGAGGAAGGACGTACTCTCCGCGCTCGCGACAGCGAAGCGGGTTGCGATGCTGTCGTAGCGCGACAGGTCGAGGTCGATGATGCTCCAACGGCCGGGCGCTCCGCCATCCTCGGCACGCTTGGCCGGCTGGGTTTGGAGCAGGCGTCCAGGCAAATAGCGCGCCTCGGTCAGCAGGAAGAGACAGATCTGCGCGACGTGGGTGCCGGTGGTGATGTGGAGGAGATAGTCCTGCTCATCCGGATCGAACGGCTCGGCCCGTGCGAAATCGAGTAGCTTTCCATAGACCTCCTCGAAGTCCCACGGATCGCGGAAGTCGAGCACGCGCATGTCGACCTGGGTCTCGGGCGAGACTGAGGCGATATCCTCTGCGACATATTCAGCAAGACGCCGGTGAGCGGTGCCGTGGAGCAGCACCAGTCGATCGACCCGCAAATCTTCATGCATCGTGAGCGCGACCGTTGGCCGCCACTTGTTCCAGCGTGAAGGCCCGAATTTGCTCGCATCGAGCGTAGAGCCCAGGAATCCAATCACGGTCAGCGGTTTCATTCTTATATCATAGGATAAAGGCGTATCCATTGCGATAGAGAAATCGATCTCCGCCAAACGACGTGTATTGCGACGTTAGAAAATAAATCGGTATATATCAATGATTTGTTATTTTCATCCTTCCCAATCTGCGGATTGGCACACCTCCTGCAAATCGGATTTTCGTTGGCCGAGGCGGATTACTCGGCCGGCAGGCGGAACTGGGGCGGCCGGAATGGGCTGGCCGCCCCAAGGACCGGAAATTCACAGGGCGTAGCTCAGTCTGCGCAGAGCGCCTGCCTTGGGAGCAGGAGGCCGCAGGTTCAAATCCTGCCGCCCTGACCAGATGAGGAGTTGGACGATGGCCAACAAGGGACTGTTTGCGAGCGCCGTGGCAAAGCTGTTGCCGCGCACCGATACGCTGAACCGGGAGGGTGCGCCGGCCTACGCCTATGGGCCGAAGGCGAAGCTCGCCCAACTTGCGGCAACCGGCACACTGGCCGATAATTTCTACGGCGCGGCGGAGACGCAGCTTGCCGATGTGCTGGACGCGGCCCGCGCGGTCGATCCATATTTCGTCGCGCAGGCTGCGGTCTATGCCCGCACTTCCGGCGCGATGAAGGACATGCCGGCTTTGCTGGCGGCCTATCTGACGGTTGCGGAGCCCGACCTCGCGGTTTGGGTGTTCGGCAAGGTCGTGAAAAACGGCCGCATGCTGCGCAGCTTCGTTCAGATCATGCGATCGGGCCAGGTCGGGCGTAGCTCGCTCGGCACGCGGCCGAAGCGGCTAGTCCAGCGGTGGCTGGAGCAGGCGTCGATCCGCGATCTGATGCAGGCCGCAACCGGCACTGCGCCGAGCTTGGCGGACATCGTCAAGATGGTCCACCCGCGTCCGGCGGATGCGCAGCGCAAGGCTTTCTATGGCTGGCTGATCGGCCGTCCCTATGACGTCGCCGCTCTGCCTGCCGAGATCGCCGCGTTTGAGGCCTGGAAGCAGGATCAGGCGCTGCCGCTGCCGCAGGTGCCGTTCGAGTGGCTGACCGCTTATCCACTGAGCGCGGAGCAGTGGGCAGAGCTTGCCGGTCGCATGGGCTGGCAGGCGCTGCGGATGAACCTCAACACGCTGGCGCGCAATGGCGCGTTCGGGGTGGAGGGCCTTGCCGATCAGGTCGCGGCCCGGCTTGCCGACCGCGATGCGCTCCGTGCCGTGCGGCCTATGCCCTATCAGTTGATGGTGGCATTGGGTCAGGTCGGCGACGGTGTGCCGCTCAAGGTGCAGGCGGCGCTCGAGGATGCGCTGGAGTTCTCTCTGGCGTGCGTACCGAAGGTGCCGGGCCGTGTGGTCGTTTGCCCCGACGTGTCGGGTTCGATGGAGATGCCGGTGACGGGCTACCGCAAGGGCGCTTCGTCCAAGGTTCACTGCATCGATGTCGCGGCTCTGGTCGCAGCGGCGATGTTGCGGTCCAGCCGTGAGGCGCGGGTCATCCCGTTCGAGCAGGCGGTCGTGCCGGTGACGCTGAAGGCTACCGACCGGATCGCGGCGAATGCAGCGAAGCTGGCGGCAGTTGGCGGTGGCGGGACGAATGTCTCGGCACCCCTCGCCCTTCTCAATAAGGAGAAGGCAGCTGTCGATCTGGTGGTTATCGTCTCGGATAATGAGTCTTGGGTCGATGCCCAGCGTAATGGCTCGACGGCGACGATGCAGGAGTGGACGAAACTGGCCAAGCGCAACCCGCAAGCCAAGCTCGTCTGCATCGACATCGCGCCCTACGGCACCACGCAGGCGGCTAGCCGGCAGGATATATTGAATGTCGGAGGCTTCTCCGACGCGGTGTTCGATACCATTGCGCGCTTCGTCTCCGGCGAGACGCGCGACTGGGTGAGCATCGTCGAACAAGTGGAGGTCTGAACGAACAGGGGGCGTGGCGAATGCTGGCAGGACTACATGTCACCAGAGAAGGCCCGACGAGTAAAGCGCCCGGAAGGCAGTTGTGCCGAAAGGGAGATGCGGGTTCGAACCCCGCCGCCGACACGTAGCTTAAGGGCCGCGTCTTGCCGAACCTCGTCGCCACGACCCAACCAGAATATCACGGCGAATGCCGAGAAGGACTACATTGGTAATGTGGTTGTCGCGGGTTCAAGTCCCGCCGGGCCTTCGATGCGTTCGGGCTCGTAGCTCAGTTGGTTAGAGCGCCAGTCCCTCGGGACGGTCTTTCTCACTTCTCGTCGTCGTGACCGAAATGCAAAACCATGGCGAATGCCTGACGGACTACATGGCCTATCACGCCCCAAATGCGGGTTCGAATCCCGCCGGACCGCCCAATCGGTCCGTAGTGTAACGGTAGCACAGGGACCCCCCGCAAGGGTGGAGAGAAGTCTGTCAAAACCTCGTCGCCATGGCACCGAAATTTGAGCTGGCGAATGCCGGCGGGACTACATCGGTAGAGGCCGAAAGGCCGAGCGGTTCGAATCCGCCCCGGAGAAATTCGGGATGTCTCGCCAAACCTTGTCGCCGGCACCATGAGTATACAGGGAGGTCATAATGACCGAGAGCAGGACTTACGATATTCAGCATGTCGAGGGCGGCAAGCCGATCAAGCTGTGGACGCGAGGCGTGCCGGTCGATGAGAAGGCGCATGAGCAGCTCCGCAAGGCGGCGCAGATGCCCTTCGTGTTCAAGCATGTCGCGGCCATGCCGGACGTGCATGTTGGCATCGGCGCGACCGTCGGTTCGGTAATCCCGACCAAGGGTGCGGTGATCCCGGCGGCCGTGGGCGTGGACATTGGCTGCGGCATGATGGCGGCGCGGACGTCGCTGATGGCGAGCGATCTTCCGGACAATCTGGAAGGCATCCGCTCGGCCATCGAGCAGGCGGTGCCGCATGGCCGTTCGGTCGGTCGCGGCCAGCGCGATCATGGTTCGTGGGGTGCCCCGCCGGCCGAGATCGTGGAGGCATGGGCAACGCTGGTCGAACGGTTCGACCGGATCACGGCGAAATATCCGCGGTTCAAGAACACGAACCAGCTTACCCACCTGGGAACGCTGGGGACGGGCAACCACTTTATCGAACTGTGTCTCGATACCGAGCAGCGCGTGTGGATCATGCTCCATTCGGGTTCGCGCGGCGTGGGGAATGCGATCGGCACGTTCTTCATCGAACTGGCCAAGCAGGATATGCGCAAGTGGTTCATCAACCTGCCGGACGAGGACTTGGCCTACTTCCCGGAAGGGACCGACCATTTCGATGACTATGTCGAGGCGGTCGAGTGGGCGCAGGACTTCGCGGCGCTGAACCGCCGGATGATGATGACCAATGTGATCCGGGCGCTGCGCGGCCAGATCGCCAAGCCTTTCGACGCAGAGCTGGAAGCGGTGAACTGCCACCACAACTATGTGACGCGGGAAAACCATTTCGGTCAGAATGTGCTCGTGACCCGCAAGGGCGCGGTGCGCGCGGCGAAGGGCACGATGGGCATCATCCCGGGTTCGATGGGCGCGAAATCGTTCATCGTGCGCGGTCTCGGCAATGCGGAATCATTCGAGAGCTGCAGTCATGGTGCGGGGCGCGTGATGTCGCGCACCCAGGCCAAGATGCTGGTCTCGCTCGACGAGCATATCGCCGACACGGCGGGCGTCGAATGCCGCAAGGACGAGAGCGTCATCGACGAGACGCCCAAGGCCTACAAGCCGATCGAAGCCGTGATGGCCGCCCAGGCCGATCTGGTGGAGATCGTCCATACGTTAAAACAGGTGGTGTGCGTCAAAGGCTGAGCCAACGGCGCACACTGCTTCGCAATTGAGAACCATCATGCAGACCGTCACCAATCAGAGCATTGCCTTCGCCGTTCGGCGCGAAATCGAGACGCGGCTGACCGCCATTGAAGAGGCGCATGACGTGCGGATCTTGCTGGCGGTCGAGTCCGGCTCACGCGCATGGGGTTTCCCCTCACCAGACAGCGATTACGATGTACGCTTCATCTATGTGCGGCCGCGCGCATGGTATCTTTCACTGAAACCAGGACGTGATGTGATCGAGACGCCGATCGAGGACGACATCGATCTGAACGGATGGGACATACGCAAGGCGCTGGGTCTCCTTCTCAAGTCGAACGCGGTGGTCAGCGAATGGATTGAAAGCCCGATTCGCTATCGACCCGATCATTCGGTCGTGGCCCCGCTGGCCGCGTTGGCGGACCAACTGTTGGATGCGCGGGGTCTGGCCCATCATTATGCCAACCTTGGCCGCAATGCGGCTGAACGCTGGTTGGAGGATCACGGAGACGTGCCGGTGAAGCGGTACTTCTATGCCCTTCGTCCAGCGCTCGCGATCCGCTGCCTGAGGCGTAATGCGGGTGTTCGTCCGCCGATGAATCTTCAAGCGCTTGTCCATCTGAGTGGTCTAACTGACTCCGTGCGGGATGAGGTTGCAAAGCTGGTTGAGGCAAAACGGCGCAGCAATGAGCTGAGTAATGCAACCCGCGTACCCGCTCTGGACGACTTGATCCGCGATGAATTGTCCCGTGCTGGCGAGTCGCCGGAAAGGGAACTAGGCATCGACGGTCAAGCAGAGGCCGATCAACTCTTTCTCGAATTGGTAGACACATGATCATCATTGACGGATCGGAAGGCGAAGGTGGTGGGCAGGTCGTGCGCAATGCGTGCGCGCTTTCGCTCGTCACCGGCAAGGCCGTCCGGATCGAGAATGTCCGCGCCAAGCGGTCTAAGCCGGGGCTCATGCGTCAGCATGTGACTGCGGTGGAAGCCGCGTGCATCATCGGCAATGCCGAATGCCGGGGACTTCATGTCGGATCATCCACGCTCAGCTTCACGCCGGGCCACGTCGTGCCGGGCGAGTATCGCTTCGCCGTCGGCACGGCCGGATCGACAGGGCTTGTCCTGCAGACGGTGCTGATGCCGTTGCTGCTCGCCGATGCGCCATCGCGATTGGTTCTGGAGGGCGGTACGCACAACATGCTGGCGCCGCCATTCGACTTCATCGCGAAATGCTTCCTGCCGGTCGTCAATCGCATGGGGCCGAAGGTGGAGGCTCGGCTTGTGCGTCACGGCTTCTACCCGCGCGGGGGAGGGCGGATCGAGGTCGACATCAGCCCGGCGCCGTTGCGGCCGATCGATTGCCTGGAGCGGGGATCGCTCATGGGCGTCAGCGGTCAGGCGCTGTTTGCCGGCCTGCCGTTCGAGATTGCGGAGCGCGAGATCAATGTCGTGCGCCGCGATCTGGGTTGGTCAGAGCGGGAAGCCTGCGTGCGCGAACTACCGGAGAATCAGGGGCCGGGCAACATCCTGTTGCTTGAGGCGCAGTTCGAGCATGGAACCGAGATCGTCAGTGGCTTCGGCCAACTGGGCGTAACAGCCGAGCGTGTGTCCAAGAAGGCGGTTGGGCGAATGTCGGGGTTCCTGGAGTCGAATGCCTTTGCCGGTCCCTATCTGGCCGACCAGTTACTGTTGCCCTTCGCGCTTGCCAGCGGCGGGAGCTTCACGACCGTCAAGCCGAGCCAGCACAGCTTGACGGCAATCGATGTGATCGGGCGCTTCCTGGACAGGCGGCTTGGCTTTACCCAGCAGCCGGGAGGGACGCATCTACTGACCGTCCGATAAGGATGCAGCCATGCTCCGCACCGCGCGGAGCATGGCTGCATCCTTATATTGTCGCGTTGCCAAGTCACGGTGAATCGATTAAAGGGCTCGCAGCCAATCCCGGCCGGTCCTGAATGTGGAAAGGAGAAAGACATGCGAGCAGCATTTGCACGCCAGCCAGATATTCTTCTTATCCAGAACATTCAGGATGACATTGCATGGGCAATTTCCCTGCAGGTGACTTCGCTCACCTGATCCATATCGCTGGCCTGCACTGGGCAGGCGAGTCCAACTTCAATAATTTCAACGTCAGCGATCCGGCTGCCTTCTCCAACAGGAAGGAGGCCGATCATGCGCGCTGACATGTTCAAGGTCATCGTGGAACGGCCGCGCTGGGGCGCAGGTCATGCACGTTCCGCAAAGCTGAAAGGAAAAGCCAGCCAGGGGATCAAGCAAATCGGCCTCAAGCGCCATGCCAAGATTGCGGCGCCCTATACCAAGATGCTCAACGAGAACCTCGCCCCGCTCGTTCGTTTCCTGCGCAGCAGGCGCGGCGAGCATTGGGACACGGTATTCAGCGAGATCTGTGCGGGCCTCGATACCGGTAGCACGGTGAAGATGCATGTTCGCCAGCATCTCGAGGATTATGTCCTTACCCGCATCTCCATTGGCCGCCATGGCGAGTGGATGTTTGAAGGCGAGGTGCTCCAGCAGGAAGGGCGCTGGTTCCGACGTCGCGAGTTCTTCGTGGACCCTGAAGATGGGCTTCTGAAGGACTATGCCCAGCTCCGGTACAGGCTGCCGTCTGCCAATCGATCGAGGAACGGAGGTGCATGATGCAACAGTCCTGCATTACCCTCATCACGAACGATCCTGATCGCGTCGATCCTCTCGCGATTGATCAACTTCACGCCACGGCGCGGTTGGACGGCATCAGTCGCGTGGTCGGTCTGCCCGATCTCCATGCCGGCAATGGCATTGCGGTCGGCGCAGCCTTCTGGTCGGAAAACCTTATCTACCCGCATCTGGTCGGTAGCGACATTGGGTGCGGCATGGCCCTATGGGAAACCGACCTGGCCCTGCGCAAGTTCAAGCTGGGAGTGGCTGAGCGGAAGCTGCATGATCTCGACACGCCCTGGCAGGGGGACAGCGAAGGCGCACTCATTGCGGCCGATTTGCCTGCGACTATGGCCGATCCATCGCTGGGCACCATCGGTGGCGGCAACCATTTCGTCGAGTTGCAACGGATCGAGGATGTCACCGACACCGCGCGTTTTGACGAGCTGGGGCTTGGTCGCGACCGGTTGTGGATGATGGTTCATAGCGGATCTCGTGGGCTGGGCCATGCGATCCTGACCACGCATGCGGCCGGGCATGGCAGTGCCGGATTGAAAGCCAATCAGCCGGACGGTCTCGCCTATCTCGTCCGGCATGATCAGGCCTTGAATTGGGCCATGCTCAACCGGCGGATCATCGCCGGGCGTTTCGCGGAAAAGCTCGGGTTCGAGGGGCGTTGCATCCTCGATATCTGCCACAACAGCGTCACGCCCCATCAGGGTGGCTGGCTGCATCGCAAGGGTGCCGCACCGGCCGATCGGGGCCTCGTCGCGATCCCCGGTTCGCGGGGGGATTTCAGCTATTTGGTCGAGCCGTTGGCTGATCGTGCCGATGTTGCGCTCCATTCCCTTGCCCATGGTGCGGGGCGCAAATGGAGCCGCAAGGATGCCCATGCCCGCCTGTCCCGTCGCTATCGGCCGGCTGAACTGGAGCGGACGGAGCTTGGCAGTCGGGTGATCTGCGAAGATCGGCGACTGATATTCGAGGAAGCGCCTCAGGCTTACAAGGATATCGGCGGCGTGATTGGCGATCTGCACGATGCTGGCCTGATCCGGGTGATCGCGCTTCTGCGTCCCTTGCTCAGTTATAAGACGAGGCGCGTATGAGCGAAATCATCCTGCATCTGACTTCCGGCAGTGGGCCGGAGGAGTGCCGCTGGGTCGTTGCCCAGCTGGCCATGGCTTTCGCGCGGGAAGCGAAGGAGGCTGATGTTGCCTGCGAACTGGTCGAAAGCCATGATGGCCTGCCGTCTTCGCTCCTGCTTCGAATATCTGGTGAGGGCGCGGCGACCTTTGTATCCGGGCGTGTGGGCACGATCTTGTGGAAGGGCGAAAGCCGATTCCGGCCTCATCACAAGCGTCGCAACTGGTTCGTCGGCGTAAGCATCGCACCAGAAGCCGATGCGATTACCGATTTGCGAGAAGAGGATATCGACTATCAAGCAATGCGGGCCAGTGGCCCGGGCGGTCAGCATGTGAACAAGACCGACAGCGCTGTGCGTGCAACGCATCGCCCTTCGGGCCTCGTCGCCACCGCCCAGGAACAAAGATCCCAGCACGCCAACCGGAAACTGGCGAAGCTGAAGCTGGCGATGTTGATCGAGGATCAGCGGGCCCATGTGCAAGCCAAAGGGCGACAGGCAGAATGGGCTGTTCACAAACAATTGGAGCGCGGTAATCCCGTGCGGATCTATTCTGGTCCGCACTTCATCTTCAAACGCACATCATAGGCGATCGGAGAGGCTGGTGTCGCAGGAGCGACATCAGTCTTCTTCCGATTCTAAAATCAGATTTCGAGGGAAAGCGTTGACCCCATACGGGGTACGAAGGGTTGGCCGATTTTGAAGCGTTATCCCTGCGGCCATCATGGCCCTAGGAGACGTGTCATGGGATTATCAGAATTTGATCCCGCCGCCCGGGAGCGGGTATCTTGGAACGCCGGACGCAAGGTTGGCGCAAAGCGGGCGCTGAAACCCCGCCAGATTTGGGCAATCCGCTTCTTTCTCGACCAGCATGGACGCATTCGCGATCGAGCCCTCTTCGATCTAGCCATCGACAGCAAATTGCGCGGCTGCGATCTGATGAAAATCAGGATCAGCGATATCGTTTGCGATCGGAAAATTCGAACGCGTGCGACAGTCGTTCAGCAAAAGACCGGAAGGCCAGTCCAGTTTGAGCTGATGGACGATGCTCGCGCAAGCCTGCTGAAATGGCTCGAGTTGCGCTGTGGGGCCTTGGAGGACTTTGCATTCCCCAGCCGCACCGATCACGCAACCCACATCAGCACAAGGCAATATGCGCGTCTGGTCGATGAATGGGTCACTGGAATTGGCTTGCCCAGCGAGGATTATGGGACCCACTCTCTGCGTCGGACCAAGGCATCGATCATCTATAAGGCGACCGGGAATCTCCGTGCGGTCCAGATTTTACTTGGGCACACGAAAATCGAAAGCACGGTCCGATACCTCGGAGTTGATGTGGAGGACGCTTTAACTCTCGCAGAGGGCACAGAAATCTAAGCTCGCCTGGCTCCTTGCCACTGCGAGGAGCCAGGACCGGGGCTGTGGCGGTCACGCACCAATCATGAAAATCGCAAAAGCGGAAGGTCTGCTGCCGGGGATGAAAATTCGGCCACTGTATGGCCGATTTGGGTGTGCGCCGTGCAAAGGCGGCACTTTCTAGTGGGTGAAAGGCCCACCCGGCGATGCTCCAGCCGGAAGCAACCGGGGCAGGCATGGAGGTGACGATATGTCTGAAGCCCTCGGATGACGGTCACGTAGGTGACCGTGCGAGCGTACAGGCCGTAACGTGAGTGAACGCTGAGCAATCCTCGAAAAGGACGATGTGCAGGCCGACCCGTTAACCCTTACGGGGAAGGTTGATAT
>PJTY01001000.1_pt1 | contig 11382 bp, 7 predicted proteins | sample 1512121 | NCBI WGS metagenome assembly PJTY01 (sample SAMN08177680, study PRJNA422409) | Soil metagenome, whole genome shotgun sequencing project. | isolation source: Soil enriched (2) on filter paper: alkali lignin treatment | place: USA: Madison | collected 2015-01-15 | reverse complement strand
GGCCATAGGTCCGGCGATCGGCCAGTTGCCGTCATGGGTCCAGCCGAGCAACTCGTCCAGATAGGGCGCGACCGCAGGATAACCGGCTTCGGCCAGCAGCGGCACCATCACTTCGTCACACTTGTCGCGCGGAAGGATATCCCGCACATCATCGGTCACCATTGGCACGCGATCGAAGCCGACCGCCGTGTGGAGGAATTGGGCGTGCGGATCGCCGTCGCTCCATCCGTAGACATTCCGCTCGACCGGGCGCCACAGCGCCATCCCGCCGGCCGTGACGATCAGCCATAGCTTGCCATCGGCCCGCGCCATCGCCGCGTCCGTCGCCGAAGGCCGGGCATCGCCGCTCGGGTGCGAATGAAAATATCCAACAATTTTCGGCCCGCCCGCCCGCTCCGCTTTCAGCGCGGCAAACAGCGCGCTCGGATCGACCTCGAAGGTGCGTTCAGGGGTTTCAGACACATTTTCAACAGCTTGGAAGTCGTCAATGATGCTGTCCCCACCGAACAGCAGACCACAGGCTTCCTTCGGCCCCGCAGCCGCAGAAATCTGCCGAATACCGATCAGTACAGATCTTGAAATCTCGAACCGCATACCCATCTACGTTAAAACATGAATCCGGGGGTTTCCATCATCGAAGCACGTATCGCGGACACAGCCGATGGCTGGCGTCTGGATCGTGCGCTCGCCGACGCCGTGCCGACGATGTCGCGCGAACGGCTGAAGGTGCTTATCTCGTCCGGTGCGGTCACGGGTCCCCAGGGCCTGGTCCGCGATCCGGCCAAGAAGGCGCTGGGCGGCGGGCTGTACAGCGTCGCGGTGCCCGATCCCAAGCCGGCGCACAACGAGGCGCAGGAGATCCCGCTCAACATCGTCTATGAAGACGAGCATCTGATCGTGATCGACAAACAGGCCGGGCTGGTCGTCCACCCCGCCGCCGGCAACCTCGACGGGACGTTGGTCAACGCGCTGCTGCATCACTGCCAAGGCTCGCTTTCGGGCATCGGCGGCGAGGCACGGCCGGGGATCGTCCACCGGATCGACAAGGATACCTCGGGCCTGATGGTCGCAGCGAAGCACGATCGCGCCCATGTCGGCCTGGCCGCGCAGTTCAAGGCGCACTCGATCGATCGCCGGTACAAGGCGATCGTCGGCGGCAAGCCGCGGACGCAACAGGGCACCGTCGACGCCCCGCTCGCCCGTTCGCCGAACAATCGCAAGAAGGTCGCGATCGTTGGCAATGGCAAGCGCGCAGTCACGCACTGGCGTGTACTTCGTGAACTTTGGGACGCTGCGCTGGTCGAGTGCAGGCTGGAGACCGGACGTACCCACCAAGTGCGGGTTCATATGGCCTCTTTGGGTCATGCGCTGCTCGGCGACCCGGTGTATGGCAGTACCCGCAAGGCGCACCGTGAACTTTTGGAAACCCTGAATTTCCGGCGCCAGGCCTTGCACGCGGCTCATCTGGGGTTCATCCACCCCATCAATAGTACCGCTTTGGCGTTCGAAAGCGAAATCCCTGCCGACATGCAGGAACTGTTCGATAACCTCATCGTATGATTTCCGGCGGCACTGGCCTCGGCTATGTGCGCCTTAGTTAAAGGGAGAAATGATCATGGCAAGCGGAAGCAACGTCCCGGCGACGATCCCCGCGCTTGGTGGTGAGCAGAGCCTCAACCGCTACCTGGCCGAGATCAAGAAGTTTCCGATCCTGAGCCCCGAGCAGGAATATATGCTCGCCAAGCGCTTCCAGGAGCATGGCGACACCGATGCGGCGGCACAGCTGGTCACCTCGCACCTGCGTCTCGTGGCGAAGATCGCCATGGGCTATCGCGGCTATGGCCTGCCCGTCTCCGAGCTGATCTCGGAAGGCAATATCGGCCTGATGCAGGGCGTGAAGAAGTTCGAGCCCGAAAGGGGCTTCCGCCTGGCAACCTATGCCATGTGGTGGATCCGCGCCTCGATCCAGGAATTCATCCTGCGTAGCTGGTCGCTCGTGAAGATGGGCACCACCGCCGCGCAGAAGAAGCTGTTCTTCAACCTGCGCCGGATGAAGAAGAACCTCGACGCCTACGAGGATTCCGACCTGCATCCGGACGACGTCGCCAAGATCGCGACCACGCTCGGCGTTTCTGAGCAGGAAGTGGTCAACATGAACCGGCGCATGATGATGGGCGGCGATGCCTCGCTGAACGTCTCCCTGCGCGAGGAAGGCGAAGGCCAGTGGCAGGACGTTCTCGCGGACGATCGCCCGCTTCAGGACGAGACGGTCGCGGACGCCGAGGAAGCAACCGTGCGCCACGCCATGCTGGTGGAAGCCATGGATGGCCTCAACGAGCGTGAGCGCGACATCCTGATGGAACGCCGCCTGACCGAAGACCCGAAGACGCTCGAAGAGCTGAGCCAGGTCTATCACGTCAGCCGCGAGCGCGTCCGCCAGATCGAGGTGCGCGCGTTCGAGAAGCTGCAGAAGGCGATGAACCGCATCGCCAGCGACCGCAAGCTCCTGCCCGCGGGCTGAGCTTCGGCTTCAGGAAAACAGAAACGGGCCGCCCGAAAGGGCGGCCCGTTTTCTTATGGGCGATTTTTAGACCCGGCGCTCAATCGCCGGCGACCTTCCCCTAAACCCGCCGTCATTGTCCGTGTCGCGACGCTATCCAGGCAACGCGCTCCGCTTCGGTGAGCGACAGTTCCACGCCGCGCCCTTCGGCAGCGGAGCGCTCGGCCGCCTCGATCACCGCCATCACGGCCAGCGACTGGATCGGCGGGACCGGATTGGCCGCCCTGCCCCGCACAGCGTCACCGACAAGGCGATAGAATTCCCGCTGGTCGCCAGGTTCGGCAGGCAAACGGCTGGCATGACCCTCGGAATCGTGGAGCACGAGTGGGTCGATATCCTCACCCCAGCCCGGCGCGCCTGGCGTCATACCCGCGAGAAGCTGCCGTTCCTGCACGTCCATCCCATACTTGACCGCGCTGCCGCCCGTGCCGTGAACGACAAAGCGAGGTACGCCGCCCGCCACCAGCATCGAGGCATGGAGAATCGCCCGCCGATCGCCGAATTCCAGTATGACATGCGCCCAGTCGGTGCTGCGCGCGCCTTCACGCTGAAGCGCGAGCGAGGCCGTGACCCGGTCCGGCAGACCCATCAGCAGCAGCGCGTGGTCCACCAGATGCGGACCGAGGTCAAACCAGATGCCCGCCCCCGGTCCGTCATTCTCGCGCCAACGATCGCGGACTTCCGGGCGAAAGCGGTCGAAGTGGATTTCGAGATGGGCAGGATCGCCGACCAGACCGGCATCGATCGCCTTGCGCACGGAGCGGAAATCGCTGTCCCACCGGCGGTTGTGGAAGACCGTGAGCTGGCACCCCACGTCCTCGGCCAGCGCGATCAGCGTGCGGGCTTCCTCAAGATCGAGCGTGAAAGGCTTGTCGACAACGACGTTCTTGCCCGCCCTCAGCGCCGCTTGCGCCAGCGGAAAGTGCGTGTCGTTGGGCGTCGCGATAACGACGAGGTCGACCTCGGCATTGCCGAGCAGAGCCTGGTGATCGTCGACAATCACCGCTTCCGGAAAGCGCGCGAGGATTTTCTCCGCGCTGCGGCTCGCGAAGTGGCCCAGCGCAAACCCGTCGACGGCTGCGATCAGCGGTGCATGGAACGTCGCCCCGGCATAGCCGTAGCCAAGTAGGCCAACCTTGAGAGTCTCGCTTGCCGGGGCCATGTCGCGCTCCATGTGTTCAGGTGTATCGGGCCTGCCACATGCTTGCGGCGATGCTTGCGCGCGTCAATGCTTCGGGCCCGGCGGTGGCAAGCCCCTCGACTTGAGCCTGCGCGGCAACGGCAACGGCGATCTCCAGCGCCACGTCCCGCAGTTCGGTCACGGCGGGGAGCAGCCCGCCCTTGCTTTCACCTTCACCACAGCCCAGTTCGCCGAGACGGCGCGCGGCGGCCATGAACATGCCGTCGCTGATCGCCGTCGCTCCGCTGGCCAGCGCGCCGAGGCCGACGCCGGGGAAGATGTAGACGTTGTTGACCTGGGTGACTCCCGGCGTGCCGAACGGGCTGCCGGTGCCGACGATGGCCTTGTCCTCAGTCCATTCGAGAATATCCGCGGGATGCGCTTCGGCCCGCGAGATCGGGTTGGAGAGCGGGAAGACCACCGGCCGCGCGACCTTTTCTGCCATCGTGCGGATGGTACGCTCGTCGAAGGCCGCCTTCTGGCCCGAGGTGCCGATCAGCACGGTCGGGTGGACATTGGCGACCACTTCCTGAAGCGAGATCATGTTCTGGCCGCTGACGTTCCAGCCTTCGATCTCGGCCGGGTCGCGCGCGAGTTTCAGCTGCTGCTGCGGCAAGCGCGGAATGTCGGAAAGAATCAGGCCGTCGCGGTCCACCGCCCAGATCTTCGCACGGGCTGCCTGCTCGTCCAGGCCATCCGCGACCATCGCCTGCACCAGCATTTCCGCCACGCCGCTGCCCGCCGCGCCCGCGCCGAACAGCACGACGCGCTGCTCGGTGAGCGGCACGCCGGTCCGGCCGATCGCTGCCAGCAGCGTGCCGACCGCGGTGGCGGCCGTGCCCTGGATATCGTCGTTGAAGCTCAGCAGGCGATCACGGTAGCGAACCAGCAGGTCGTAGGCGTTCTTGCCCGCGAAATCCTCCCACTGGAGCAGGACGCCGGGGAAGCGGTCGTCCACCGCGCTGACGAAGGCCTCGACGAAATCGTCGTAATCCTGTCCTCGCACGCGCGGCGCGCGCCAGCCCACATAGAGCGGGTCCTCACGGCGGGCGTGGTTATCGGTGCCGAGATCGAGCAGGATCGGCAGGACTTCGGAAGGATGGATACCGGCGCAGGCGGTGTAGAGCGCCAGCTTGCCGATCGGAATGCCCATGCCGCCCGCGCCCTGGTCGCCGAGGCCGAGGATACGCTCGCCGTCGCTGACGACGATCACTTTCACCCGGTCGTAGGCCGGATCGGCGAGGATGTCGGAAATGCGGTCGCGGTTGGGATAGCTCAGGAACAACCCGCGCGGACGGCGCCAGATCTCGCTGAATCGCTCGCAGCCCTCGCCCACGGTCGGCGTGTAGACCAACGGCAGCATGCGCGGCAGGTCGCTCTGGACCAGAGCATGGAACAGCACCTCGTTGGAGTCCTGAAGCTCACGCAGGAAGGCATAGCGCTGGAAGTCGCTTTCCTTTTCCTCCAATGCCTTGCGGCGGCGTTCGATCTGGCTGTCGAGTGTGCCGACATGCGGGGGCAGCAGGCCATGGAGGCCGAACGCGTCACGCTCCTCGGCGGTGAAGGCGGTCCCCTTGTTGGTCAGGGGATCGGACAGCAGAGCACGGGCGGCGGCGTGACGGGTCGGGGACATCAATGACCTTTCATCAGAAACGTAGACTCAGCCAGCCCGCGAGAAAATCGGAGCTGCGGTAACCCGCATCGGTCAGCGCGGGGCCGGCTTCGAGATGCTCGTAGCGCCCGGTGAACGAAACGCGCGGCGAGATCTGCCAGACCGCCTGCAAGCGGGCGAGTTCGGCAATCTTGCGCGCCCGGCCGTTCTGGGTGCCGGCAAAGGGTTGGCCGTTGGCCCGATAGACCGCATCGGTGACACTGTCACGCCAGGCAAAGCGGTATTCGGCGTTCACCTTCACGTTCTTCAGCGGCGAGAAGCTGAAAGTGGGTGCGAAGGAACGGATGTTCGAAGGCGTCAGGTAGAGTTGGTAGCTGAAATAGACGTTGTTGCCGAAAGGCGAATAGGCGTCGCGCAGCTTGCCCTCTCCATAACCACCCCCGCCGCTGGCGTAGTCGGCGCTCAGGCCGATGCGCGGCGCGGCCTTGTCCTTGCCGAGACGCCAGGACTGCGCGAGGAATACCTGCCAGGCGTCGATCTTCTGATCCATGAACTCGCCCCACTGGTGGTTCACCGTCCAGTCGAGCTGGAGCGGCCCGGCGTCGCCGTAGACGTGGACCCCGCCATACCAGCGCGTCGCCGGGCCGATCCGCCCTCCCCAGGTGCCCACGCCGTTGCGCCGCCGCCAGAGGAAGGGATCGACGAAGATCTTCGAATCGCCCAGGAACGTCTTCGGCACCGCGTAGCCCAGCGTCACGCCGGAGAAGCGGCGCTCGGGATCGCTCCTGTCGTCGCCGATGCCGTCCTCGCCATAGGCCGTCGGGCGCAAGTCGAAGACGTCGGCGCGCACGGCCTTGCCTCGCACCCAGGCGCGCACGCCGTTCAGCGTATAGTGGATGGTGTTGTTGTCGCGCTGCGAGGTGAGCAGATTGGGGCCGTCGACGAACTCCTGGCGGCCGTAGCGGATACCCACGTCCAGTCCCCCGACCTGCCCGTTCGACTCCGCAAAGTACTGCTGGAAAACGAGGCCGTTGCGCATGCTGGTGACGGGCGTGCCGATGTTCCGGCCGCCGATCCCGGCATGGGCCAGTTCGCCGAAGAAGCGCAAGTGCGGCCCCACATGCAGGTCTGCACCTGCTACCACGCGGCTGATGTCCTGCCGCTGTGCCTCGGCCTCGCGCAAGTTGGGATTGGTGGTCTGGTTGACGCGGAGGCGCAGCTCGCCCGAGAGCGTCAGGTAGATGTCGCCGTCGCCATCGAGCGGCAGGAACTTGAGGCGGTCGAGCGGATCGTCACGCTTCTTCTCGTCCGCCATGACCCGCCAGTCCTCGGCCCAGCGGGAGATGCTGTAGCCATTGTTGACGGCACCGTCGCCGTTGGCGGAAACCGGGTAGAGCGGGGTCTTGGCCTCTTCGGCATGGGCCGTGATGGAGGCGCAGCAAAGGGTTGCGGCCAGCAGCCGCTGGGAAACTGTCTTCATGTCCGTGATTCCTGTGCGGGGCTTTCGCCCCGTGTCGGGTCAGGTCAGACGAGCACCGGGCTCGGCTCGGCGGCAGGCTCGCGATTGGCGAGCACGGCCTTGAACCGCTCGGTGTCGAGCTTGCCTTCCCAGCGCGAGACCACCACGGTTGCCACGGCATTGCCGATGAAGTTGGTGAGGCTGCGGCATTCCGACATGAAGCGGTCGACGCCCAGGATCAGCGCCATGCCCGCGACCGGCACCGAAGGCACGATCGACAGCGTGGCCGCCAGCGTGATGAAGCCCGCGCCGGTCACACCCGCCGCGCCCTTCGAAGAGAGCATGGCCACGCCCAGCAGCAGCACCTGCTGGCCCAGCGTCAGTTCCACATTGCAGGCCTGGGCGATGAACAATGCCGCCAGCGTCATGTAGATGTTGGTGCCGTCGAGGTTGAAGCTGTAGCCGGTCGGCACGACGAGGCCGACGATGCTCTTGGGGCAGCCCGCGCGCTCCATCTTCTCCATCAGCGAGGGTAGCGCGCTCTCCGAGGAGGACGTGCCCAGCACCAGCAGCAGTTCGGCCTTGAGGTAGGAAATCAGCGAGAAGATCGAGAAGCCGGCAAGCCGCGCGACCAGACCCAGCACCACCACCACGAACAGCGCGGACGTCAGGTAGAACGTCGCCACCAGCCCGACGAGGTTGGCAAGGCTGCCGACACCGTATTTGCCGATAGTGAAGGCCATGGCGCCGAAGGCCCCCACGGGCGCGGCCTTCATGACGATCGACACGAGCTTGAAGAACACCAGCGAGACGTCTTCGAGCAGCGAAAGCGGGCGCGCACCGCGCTCGCCCAGCATGGCCAGCGCAATGCCGAAGAGAATGGCGATCACCAGGACCTGAAGAATATTGCCCTGGGTCATGGAGGACAGGAAAGTGTCCGGGATCATTTCCATCAGGAACCCGGTGATCGACGTTTCGTGTGCCTTCTCGGAGTAAGTTGCGACCTTCGAGGCATCGAGCGTGGCGGGGTCGATGTTCAGGCCGTGACCGGGGCGAACCACGTTCGCCACGATCAGCCCGACGATCAGCGCCAGGGTCGAGAAGAAGAAGAAGTAGCCGAACGCCTTGCCCGCGACGCGGCCGACCGAGCGCAGGTCGCGCATCGAGGCAATGCCGGTGACGATGGTCAGGAAGATGACCGGAGCGATCACCATCTTGACCAGCTTGATGAAGGCATCGCCCAGCGGCTTCAGCGCTTCACCCGTGCCGGGCGCGAAGTGGCCCACCGTTACACCCGCCGCGATGGCGATCAGGACCTGCACATAGAGGTGACCGTACCAGCGCTTGGGCGCGGCGGTCTCGTGCGTGTCGGACAACTGGGCGTGCATGGTAGGGCCTTCCTTCCTCTCTCTGCCCGCTCAAGACTTATGCTTATCGCGGGCTGAGCAAAGACTGTTCGATTCCACGCTGCGGCCAAAGACATTTTTGCACATGATGTAAATGTCTGATTTTCAGTGGTTTGTGGAGATATCGAGAACCATGGGAGAGCAGAAATCGGCACATTGCAGTGCAGCGATGTGCCAAAATTTGCACATCGCCTGCGCCGAGCCTAGAAAGACAAGGTGACTCGTCGCCACACCTTTCTCTGGCTCCTTGCCGCCCTCCTCGCCGCACTGGTCGCAGCGGGGCTGGTCGGAGAGATCGTGCGCCAGCGCGCGTCATCCGCCTTCGCGGCATCCGTCGCCGCCGATGCCCGTCTGCGCCAAGCCCTGCTCGACAGCGAGATCGCGCGCTTTCGGCTGCTGCCGCAGACCCTGGCCGACGACCGCGACGTGATCGCCGCAGCCGACGGCGAACCCGGAGCCGATCGCCGCCTCGATGCCAAGCTCGAAGCTTTCGCGCAGCAGATCGGCGCTTCCGCGATCTACCTCGTAGGCGAGGACGGCTTCGCGATTTCCGCCAGCAACTGGCGCCGCCCCGACAGCTTCGTGGGGCGCGACTATCGCTTCCGCCGCTACTACCGCGACGCCCGCAGGCACGGCGACGGCGCGCAGTTTGCGCTCGGCACCGTCAGCCACCGCCCCGGACTCTACCTCGCGCGCAAGGCCGCCGGGGACTGCGTGATCGTCATCAAGCTCGATTTCGACCGGATCGAGGCGCAGTGGCGCAGGGCCGGCGGCGAGACTTTCGTGACCAATCGCGACGGCGTGATCCTCGTCGCCAGCCGCCCGGACTGGCGCTTTGCCATGACCCGCCCGATCGCCCCCGCCCGGCAGAAGGCGATCGCGGGGGACATCGGCACGCCCGGCCTGACCCCGACGCCCTACGCGATCGACGGCGACGGCTTCCTGCACCGCTCCGGCGCCTCCGCGCGCCTCCTGCTCGCCACCAGCCCGCCCAATCGCGACCAGTGGCGGGTCAATCTCGCCCTGCCGATCCGCGTCGCCGTCACCACGCCGATGCGCAGCGCACAGGCGGTAGCGGCGATCCTCGCGCTCGTCGCGGTCGGTGCGCTCTGGTGGCTGGCCCAGCGGAGCCGCCGCCGCCGTGAACGCACCGCGCTGCTCGAAACCGCCGTCACAGAACGCACCGCCGAACTGCGCCGGGAAATGGAGGAGCGCACCGCCCTCGAACAACGCGCGGCGCTGCTGCGCGAGGAACTGCGCCTCGCCAACCGCCTCGCCACGCTGGGGCAGGTCACTGCCAGTGTCGCACACGAAACCGCCCAGCCCGTCGCCGCGATCCGCAACTACGCCCGTTCCGCAGGCCAGTTGCTCGACCTGGGCGATCCTGCCGAAGTGCGGGAGAACCTTTCCGCCATCGACCGACTGGCCGAACGCATCGGCGTGATCACCGCGCAGCTTCGCGGCTTCGCGCGCAAGGCGAGCACCGGCGAAAGCGCAGTGTCGCTGGCCGAAGTCGTCGACGGCGCGCGGCTGCTGCTCAAGGAACGCCTCGCCGCGCTGACGTTCGAGACGCCGGCGATTCCAGCCGATCTCAAAGTGCGCGGCGACAAGGTCCGGCTCGAACAGATTCTCGTGAACCTGCTCCAGAACGCGACCGAGGCGCTGGCCGCCAGGCCCGATGCACGCATCAACCTCGCCGTCACCGTCGAAAGCGAAACCCTGCGCCTCACCGTCTCCGACAACGGCCTCGGCATCGCCCCGGAAATCGCCGACCGCCTGTTCACCCCCTTCGCCACCAGCCGCGCCGAGGGCCTCGGGCTCGGCCTCGTGATCGCGCAGGACATCGCCCAGGAATTCGGCGGCTCCCTGCGCCTCGTACCAAGCGAAACCGGCGCCGCTTTCGAACTGCAACTGAGACTCGCCTGATGGAAACCTCCCGCCGTATCGCTCTCGTCGAGGATGACGAGGACCTCGCCCGCTCGACCGCGCAACTGCTCCGTCTCGCCGGTTTCGAGGTGGAGACTTTTCCCGCCGCCACCCCGGCCCTCGCCGCCATAACTGCTGCCGTCACTACCGACTGGCCCGGCGTCGTCGTCACCGACGTGCGCATGCCGCATGTCTCCGGCATCGACCTGTTCCGCCAGCTTCACGAGCGCGACCCGGAACTGCCGGTAATCCTCGTCACCGGCCACGGCGACATCGAGATGGCGGTGCAGATGCTCAAGGCCGGGGCCTGGGACTTCCTGACAAAACCGTTCGCCCCCGACGCCCTGATCGCCGCCGTCAACCGCGCTGCGACCGCCCGTGCACTGACCCTGGAAAACCGCCGCCTGCGCACCCTCGCGCAGGCCGACGACGCGCCCGTCTTCCTCGGCGAAAGCCCCGCGATCCGCCGCCTGCGCGAGATGATCCCGGTGCTCGCCAATGCCGATATCGACCTGTTCATCGAAGGCGAGACCGGCACCGGCAAAGACCTCCTCGCCCGCCTGATCCACCGCTCGGGCAAGCGCGCGCGCCACCGCTTCCTGCCGATCGCCTGCGCCGGAATGCCCGATACTCTCGCGGAGCCGCTGTTCACCGCGAGCGGCCACGCCGAACCCGGCCTCGCCGCCGCCCATCGCGGCACGCTCTACCTCGACGACATCGACCGCGCGCCCGCCCCCTTGCAGGAGCGACTGCTCCCCTTCGTCGAACAACGCGCACTGCGCCGCCGGGACGAAACGATGCCGGTCGACGTGCGGGTGATCTCCACCAGCCAGAACGCCGCCGAAGGTCCGCCGCCCGCGCTCCTCCCGCCGCTGTTCTACCGCCTTGCGGCCATGCGCCTCTCCGTGCCGCCCCTACGCGAGCGCCGCGAAGACATCGCCCCGCTCTTCGCCCGCTTCGCCGGAGATGCCGCCAGCCGCAGCGGCCGCGACCTGCCGCCGGTGACGGCAGCCGTGCGCACGATGCTCGAACGCCACGACTGGCCGGGCAACGTGCGCGAACTTGCCAATTTCGCGGAACAGTTCGCACTGGGCCTCGGCGAATCTTCGCCCACCCCCTCACCCTCGGCGGCAAAAGGCCTGACCGAGCGCGTGGACGCCTTCGAACGGGAGGAAATCGTCGCCGCCGTACTCGCGGCGAACGGCGAGATCGGCGCGGCCATCCGCTCGCTCGATCTGC
>PJTY01000996.1_pt1 | contig 11423 bp, 8 predicted proteins | sample 1512121 | NCBI WGS metagenome assembly PJTY01 (sample SAMN08177680, study PRJNA422409) | Soil metagenome, whole genome shotgun sequencing project. | isolation source: Soil enriched (2) on filter paper: alkali lignin treatment | place: USA: Madison | collected 2015-01-15 | reverse complement strand
GCTCGGCATCGCGCGCGGCGGTGTAGTTGGCCTCCACGAAGCCCGCCTGTTGCAAGTACTGCTCGCGGGCCGAGAGCGAGACCTGGGTATCGCGCAGTGCGTCGTAGAAAGTCTGGCGGAATGACTGTACCGCGATCTCGTAGTCGGCGCGGGCGATGCCGGTGCCGAGGCGGATCTTCTCCGGATTCAGCTCCGCCAGCGAAAGCACGGCGCCGAGGCTGGCGGTGGGATCGCTGAAGAACTTGAGCAGCGAGGAACTCGCCGTGCCCAATGTGCCGGTCAAGCTGAAGCTGGGATAAGAGCTGGCTACTGTCGCGTCGCTGGTCGCCAGAGTCTTGCGCAGGCGCAGTTCGGCTGCGGCGAGGTCAGGGCGACGGGAAAGCAGCGAGGCAGGTGCTTCGGCGGCGATGGCGGGCAGGGCCTGCCGGGGCAGCGTCTGGAGTTCGGCGCCTTCGTAGGACTGGCGGCCGAGCAGCGCGGCGATCGTCTTCAGCGCCGAGACGCGGGCCTGCACCAGCTGCGTCTGCGCGGCTTCCTGCGCGGCCCGCGACTGTTCCGCGTCGCGCAGTTCGACGCGTGAGACTGCGCCCGCGTCGTACTGGCGCTGCACCAGTGCCAGCGCGCGGCGGACGTAGGCCAGGCTTTCCTCGCCGATGGCGATCTGCTCGTTGGCATAGCCGAGCTGCCACCAGGCCTGGGCCGTCGTGCCGATCAGCGAAAGACGGGTCTCGGCCAAGTCCTGCGCGCTGGCTTGGGCTTCCCATTTGGCGGCGTCGGCTGTGGCGCCGAGGCGGCCGAACAGGTCGAGTTCCCACGATACGCCGAGCGAGGCGGCACTGGACTTGCCCCAGTTGGAGCCGCCGTTCAGCGCTTTCGAGCCATTGGAGGAGAGGTTGGCATTGCCGCTCGGGAACAGGCCCTGCCGCGCCTGCTCGGCGGAGAGATGCGCCTGCTTCAACCGCAGCCCTGCCGCCGCGAGATCGGCATTGGCGGCCAGCACCTGATCGACGAGCGCGGTGAGGGCGGGATCGTCGAACTCGTTCCACCACGGCGCGCCCGCCGTTCTTGCCGGGCCTTGCGAGGCCTGGTCCCAGCCTGCCGCAACCGGCAGTTCCGGTGCGGCATAATGCGAACGCGTCACGCCCGCGCAGCCGGCGGTCCAGAGTGCGAGAAGCGAGATCGCGACCAGCAGGGCAGGGCGGAAGGGTTTGGTCTGCTCGGGCACGGGATCAGTCTCTCGAAAGGGCATCGACCGGGTCGAGCCGGGCCGCGCGGCGGGCGGGCAGGAAGCCGAAGACCACGCCGATCAGGGTGGAACAGGCGAAGGCGGTCACGATCGAGGTCACCGAATAGGCCATGCGGAAGTCGATCGGCGTGAGCGAGACGGCCACGCCCACCGCCAGCGAGAGGCCGACGCCGATCACGCCGCCGATCAGGCAGACCAGCACCGCCTCGATCAGGAACTGCTGGAGAATGTCCGACTGCCGTGCGCCCACCGCCATGCGCACGCCGATCTCGGCGGTACGCTCGGTCACCGAAACGAGCATGATGTTCATCACCCCGATACCGCCGACGATCAGCGCGATCACGGCGATGGCGGCGATCAGCAAGGTCATCGTGTTGGTGGCGTTGGTGATGGTCTCGCGGATGTCGTCGGAGTTGCTGATGAAGAAGTCGGTCGTGCCGTGGCGCTTGGCGAGAAGCTGGGTCACGGCAGCTTCCGCCGCTGCAGTCGAGGTATCGTCGCTGACGCGCACGGTCACGCTCGACAGGTAGGTCTGCCCGAGCATGCGGCTCATGACCGTGGTGTAGGGCACATAGGCAGTCAGGCTGTCGCTGCCGCCGAAGCCCTGCTGCTGGGTGCCGACCACGCCGACCACGCGGGCGGGGACCTTGCCGAGCAGCACGACTTTGCCGAGTGGGTCCTCGCCGTTCGGGAACAGGGTGTCGCGCGAATTCTCGTCGATCACCACGTTCTGCGCCAGTTCGCGCACGCTCTGGGCATCGAACAGGCTGCCCGAGATCAGTTCCAGGCCGCGCACGCGGAAGTAGTCGGCGCCGACGCCGCTGACCTGCGCGGTCGCGGCGACATTGCGATAGCGCGCGGTCACGCTGGTCGAGACGCTGGGCGTCACGCTGTCGACATAGGGCAACTGGGCCAGTGCATCGGCGTCGGCATCCTTCAGCGTCTCGATCCGGGCCGAGCGCATGTCGCCGAAGCTCTTGCCCGGATAGATCGTCAGCGTATTGGTGCCGAGGCTGCTGATGTCGGAGAGGATCTTCTCCTGCGCGCCGCCGCCCAGCGCCACAACCGAGACCACCGAGGCGATGCCGATGATGATGCCCAGCATCGTCAGGAAAGTACGCAGTTTGTGGGCGGACATGGCGAGCACCGCCATGCGGAAGGCTTCGCGGAAGCGGTCGAGGACCTGCTGGAAGCCGCTGGCGACCGGCGGCGCCTTCTGCACGGCCGGGCGCACGCGGCCGTCGCGGGTACGGCGGTCGTCGATGATCTCGCCGTCGCGGATCTCGATGATGCGGTCGGCGTGCTCGGCCACTTTCATGTCGTGGGTGACGATGATGACCGTGTGGCCCTCGGCATGAAGTTCGCCGAGGATCGCCATGACTTCCACGCCGCTGGCGGAATCGAGCGCGCCGGTCGGTTCGTCGGCGAAGATGACCTCGCCGCCGTTCATCAGCGCGCGCGCGATCGAGACGCGCTGCTGCTGGCCGCCCGAAAGCTGGCCGGGCCGGTGGCCGGTGCGCTCGCCGAGGCCGAGGCGGGCGAGGATCTCGCGGGCACGCCCGGCCCGTTCGCCGCGGGCGCGGCCCGCATAGACGGCGGGCACTTCGACGTTTCCAAGCGCCGAAAGGTCGGTCAGCAGGTGGTAGCGCTGGAAGATGAAGCCGAAATGCTCGCGGCGCAGCGCGGCGAGTTCGTCCGGCTCCAGATCGCCGGTGTCGCGGCCGTTGATGCGGTAGGAACCGGATGTCGGCCGGTCGAGACAGCCGAGGATGTTCATCAGCGTGGACTTGCCGGAGCCGGACTGGCCGACGATGGCGACCATCTCGCCCGCGTCGATCGACAGGACGATGTCCTTGAGCGCGGCGAAGACGCCGTCGCCCGAGGGATACTCGCGGCGGACGTGCGAGAGGGAAATGAGCGGGGTGCGGGTCATGGAGCGGCTCAGACCGGCGGCTCAGACCGGGGGCGGGCCCATCGGCCCCTGATCGCTGGTCTTCGAGGCCTTGGCTTCACCGACCACCACGGTTTCGCCTTCCTTCAGGCCCGAGAGCACTTCGGCGCTGATATTGTTGTCGATGCCGATGCGCACCTTGCGGGTGGCGATCTTGCCGTCCTCGCCTTTCACGCGAACGGTATAGGTGCCGTCCTTGCCCTTGGCGCCCAGCGCGGTCGAGGGGATCATCAGCGCATTTGCGCGCCGGGCGAGCACGATGCTGACCTTGGCGGTCATCAGCGCGCGCAGGCGTCCGTCCTCGTTGGGCACTTCGAACAGGGCATTGTAATAGATCGCCGAATCCGAGGTGCTGCTGGACGAGCTGGTCGAGGTGGAATCGACTTCGTTGACGATCGATTCCGGCGCCGGTTCGATCAGCCGCAGCTTCGCCTCGTAGCGCTTGTCGGGATCGCCGAGGATGGTGAAGTAGACGGGCAGGTCCGGCTTCACATCGATGACATCGGCCTCGGAGACTTCGGCCTTCACGGTCATCACGTCGAGCTTGGCGAGGATGACGATGGTCGGGGCGGACTGCACCGAGTTGACCGTCTGGCCCTGCTTGGTGACGATCGCCACCACCACGCCGTCCATCGGCGCGGTGATCTTGGTGAAGCCCAGCTGCACTTCGGCGGTGTTGACGCTCACCTCCGCGGCGCGGATCTGTGCCAGCAGCGCGTCGTAGCTTGCCTGCGCGGACTGAAGCTCCTGCCGGGCCGTCTCGAAGTCCTGCTGCGAGGTTGCCTCGCCCGCGCCGAGCGCCTGTTGCCGCTGGTAGGCCAGCTTCTGGCGGGCCAGCGTGGCTTTCGCACCTGCTGCCTGCGCCTTCATGTTGGCAAGGTCGGCGCGCGCGGTGTCGAGGCTGTTCGTGGCTGTACGCGGGTCGATCTTGCCGATGAGGTCGCCCTGATGGACGACATCGCCCACCGCCACGTTCAGTTCGTCGAGCCGCCCGGATACCTGCGCGCCCACGCTCACGAGTTCCTTCGGTTCCAGCGTGCCGGTGGCCTCCACGGTCTGCTCCATCGTTCCGCGCGTGACTTTTGCAGTCGCGACGACGGGCTCGGCGGGGCCGGAGAACAGTTTCCAGACGAGAAACAGGGCTAGGGCGGCGGCAACGAGGATGCCCCCGATCACGAGACGGCGCTTGGTCGACATGCCCCGTTCTATGGCGGGGCGTGAGCGGGTTGCGGGTAAAGACTTCGCAAGCGCTCTGTAAAGTTTCCGTAAGGACGGGCGGCACCGGCTGACATTCGCGGTGCTTTGCGGCATCAGGGGAAGGTGCAAGAGGAAGCCAAACGCGTCCTGCTGATCGACGACGACCTCGAACTGGGCGCCATGCTCGGCGAGTATCTCGAAAGCGAGGGGTTTCGGGTGGAGATCGTCACCGACGGTCTCGACGGGATCGATCGTGCCCTTTCCGGCGAACACGACGCGGTGGTGCTCGACATCATGCTGCCCCGGCTGAACGGCATCGAAGTGCTGCGGCGGCTGCGCGAAAGCATCGACGTACCGGTCATCATGCTGTCGGCGCGCGGCGACGAGGTGGACAAGGTGATCGGCCTCGAACTCGGTGCCGACGACTACGTGGCCAAGCCCTGCTTCCCGCGCGAACTCGTCGCCCGGCTGCGCGCGAACATGCGTCGTCACCAGCCTGCCGATCGTGGGCCGCCCTTGCCTCCGGTCTGCCGATGGGGAGACCTCGAAATCCAGGTCGCGGCGCGCAGGGCCTCGTGGCGGGGCGAGGCGGTTGAACTGACGGCTTCGGAATTCAACATCCTGCTCGTCCTCGCGCGGGCGGGCGAGGCGGTATCGACCAAGGATGCGCTTTCGCTGCGCGGTCTCGGCCGGGCGCGGCAGAGCTACGACCGCAGCGTCGACGTTCACGTCAGCAACTTGCGGATCAAGCTGGAAGCGGTGTCGGGCGGCGACGCGAATGTCGAGACCATTCGCGGGGTCGGCTATCGGTTGCTGGTGTCATGACCCGGCTCCGGCTGTTCTGGAAGATCCTGCTGGGCTTCCTGGTGACGTTCCTGCTGATGACCCAGGCGGTATGGTTGCTGTTCGCCCTGCGCGACGACCGCGAACTGCCCGCCTTCCTGATGACCGAGCAGATCGGCCCGGCCGTTCTGGAAGCGGCGACGCAGGCGCTCTCCGCCGGAGGCCGCCCGCGCTACGAGCAGATGGCCAGAAACCTGCCGTGGGATCAGCGCCAGCGGCTGGACCTGCTGGAGGCTCGCCGCGCTTCGCCGTTTTCGGGTGATCCCGAGGATGCCGTGCTGGAACGCCGCGTGCGCGATCCGTCCGGAACCGAGTGGGTGCTGCGCTTCCGCTATCATCGCGACCGCGAGCCCTGGCGGTTCAACGTGCCGCCCGAACTGCTTGGGATCGGGTTCGTGGCCGGTCTGCTGTTCAGCGCTTTCCTGGCCTGGTATCTGGTGCGGCCGATCAATCACCTGCGTAACGGTTTCCAGCGTCTGGCGCGGGGCGAATTGACCGTGCGGGTCTCGCCGGAGATCGGCCGCCGCCGGGACGAAGTGGCGGACCTTGCCCATGAGTTCGACGGCATGGCGCGCCGCCTCGAACATCTCGTCGCCAGCCGGGATCGCCTGCTGCACGACGTTTCGCACGAATTGCGCTCGCCCCTGGCGCGCCTGCAACTGGCCATCGCGCTGGCCCGGCAAACGCCAGATCGCTTCGAGCATTCGATGGACAGGATGGAGCGCGAGGTCGAGCGGCTTGACGGCATGGTCGGCGAACTGCTCATGCTGGCCCGCGCCGAGAACGACCGGGATTCGGAAGAGAGCTATTTCGATCTGGTGGAAGTGACGGCGAGCGTGGTGGCCGATGCGCAATACGAGGCGCAGCCCAAGGGCGTGAAGATCGACTTTACAGTTCCGGATCGGGGGCCGGATCGGGTAAGCGAAGACCTTCCGCCGGTCCGGGGCAATGCCGAACTGCTGCGCAGTGCAATCGACAATGTCGTGCGCAATGCCCTGCGCCATTCGCCGCGTGGGGGCCGGATCGAAGTCCGCGCGGAACTGCTTTCGCGCCCCGAGACCTTTCGCATTTCGGTCAGCGACGAGGGGCCGGGCGTGGCCGACGGCATGGAAACTACGATGTTCGAGCCTTTCGTGCGCGGCGCGGCGGTTGCCGGAGGCGGTTTCGGACTGGGCCTGACCATAGCCTCGCGGGCCGTCGCGACCTGCCGGGGGTCGATTGCCGCCGCGAACCGCGCCGAAGGCGGGCTGCGGGTGACGATCGAGGTTCCCGTCTGATCCTGCCGCTCGCGCGCTGTTGCGCCGCGCGTCCATCCCCGCGATAGATGCGGGCATGACTGCGATAAAGGGCATCCCCCCGTCGACGAATGCCAGCCTGAGAGGGACCTTTCCATGCGCCTGCTGATCGTCGAGGACAATCCGGAACTCGCGGACCTGATCGGCACGCACTTGCGCGAGGCGGGCTTCGGCAACGACATCGTCGCGACCGCCGAGGAAGCGCGCATTCTGGTGGAGGCGGGCAACCATTCCGCACTCCTGCTCGATCTCGGCCTGCCGGACGAGGACGGCATCGAACTGCTCCGCTCGCTGCGCGCCGCCGGGCATTTCCTGCCGGTGCTAGTGCTGACCGCGCGCTCGGCGATCGCCGACCGGGTGGCCGGGCTCAATGCCGGGGCGGACGACTACCTGCCCAAGCCCTTCGCCGCCGAGGAACTGATCGCGCGGGTCGCGGCACTCTTGCGCCGGTCGCTGGGCGAGAACGGCGGCGAGATCGCCTGCGGGCGCCTGCGCTATGAACTGGCCTCGCAGACGGTCCGGGTCGGAGAGGCCAGCATCGTCCTGGCCCCGCGCGAAGTGCAGCTTCTCGATCTGCTGATGCGCCACCGCGACAAGGTGGTGCGCAAGACCCAGATCGAATCCGTGTTCTTCGGCCTCGGCGAGGAGTTTTCCTCCAATGCCGCCGAAGTCAGCGTGCACCGGCTGCGCCGCCGCCTCCAGTCGCTGGAGGCGGGGATCGAGATCGTCACCGTGCGCGGGCTAGGCTACCTGCTGCGCGCCGCGCCCGAGACCTGATGCGCAGCCACTCGATCCTGCGGCGCATCCTGCTGCTTCACGCGGCGGCGACGCTGGTGACGGCGGTGCTGGTGGCGTGGGGCGCGATGCTGCTGATCGACAGCACCGGCGACCGGCTGCAACGCCAAGTGCTCGACGAATATGCGCAGAAGATGCAGGGCGGTCTCCATCGCCGGAACGGCGGCTGGTCGATCTCGGAAGACTCGGCCTCGGCGTTGCGCGGCGGGGGTTCCAGCTTCAGCTTCTGGATCGAGGATCGGGGCCACTCGGTCGGGATCGAGAACTTGCGGTCCGATCCCTCGCTGTCGGTGCCGACGCGGGCGGGCACGGCCTATTTCAAGCGGGTGAAGGGGCCGAGGATCTATTCCGGCGTTTCCATGCCGCTGATCGGCGAGCCGGGCAGCTGGCTGGTCATCGTCCAGAACCTCGATCATCCCGACGTCATCTTCGACGACTTGCGCGCGGACATCGCGCTCGTCGGCGGGATATTGCTGGCGGTGTTCCTGGTGGGGCTGCTGGCGGTGGACGTGACCATCGTGCGCCAGTCGCTGGCGCCGCTGAAGCGGGCCTCGCGCGAGGTCGGGCAGGTTTCGCCCTACCAGTTGCAGCAGCGTGTCGATACCGAAGGGATGCCGGAGGAAGTCCTGCCGCTGCTCAGCGCGATCAACGCCGCGCTCGACCGGGTGGAGGAAGCCTATCGCATCGAGCGCGACTTCGCGGCGGATGCGGCACACGAACTGCGCACGCCGCTCTCGATCCTGCGCCTGCTGGTGGAGCAGGAGGGATCGCCCGAGGCTCAGCCGCGCCTGCAACGCCAGATCGACGCTCTGGAAGCCATGGTGGAGCGCCTGCTCCTGCTCGCCGAAGTGGATGCGATGGCCTGCGATCCCGGGGAAGTGACGGACTTGCGCGCGGTGGCCGAAGAACGGGTAGCGGCGATCGCTCCGCTGTTCATCGCGCGCGGGCAGGAAATCGAGATCGTCGGGGCCGAGCGGATGCTCGTGTTCGCTTCTCACCATCTGGCGGCGCGGGCACTCGACTCGTTGCTGGAGAATGCGATGAAGCACACGCCGCCGGGAACGCATGTGGTGGTGCGGGTCGACTCCGCCGCCGAAATCCGTGTCAGCGACGATGGACCGGGCTTGCCGTCAGGCGGCTTCGAGAACGGCGGGGACTTGTTCGCCCGGTTCGCCTCTGCCCGGCGCGATTTCAAGCGCAGTTCGGGACTGGGGCTGGCGATCGCCAGCGAACTCATGGCCCGGAGCGGCGGCAATCTGGAAGCGGCGCGAAACGATCCCAGGGGCGCGGTGTTCCGCATGCGGTTTCATCCCGCGCCGGAGGGGTAGACGCTTTAAGCCGTCTGACGGCTTGAAAGCCGACATCATTTTGGAACAGCGCCTTTTCTAAGGCTCCTGTCGGTTGCCGTCCGCCTTTGCCAACAGCAGCGAGAAGTCTCCCTGCGGGTCGGTCCAGTGCTCCAGTTCGCTCCAGCCCCCGGCGGCCAGCAGCACCCGCATCTCGCCGGGACGGTACTTGTGGCAATTCTCGGTGTGGATGGTCTCGCCGCCCTCCATGCGGAAGGGCTGGCCGTCCACCTCGAAGCGGAGCGCGCGGCGCGCTTCAAGGTGCATCTCGATACGGCTGGCGATGGGATTCCAGCGTGCGACATGGCGGAATTCCCCCACCGGAATCGTGCCGCCGAGTTCGCGGTTGATGCGCTGGAGCAGGTTGAGGTTGAACAGCGCCGTCACCCCCTGCGCATCGTCATAGGCGGCAACGAGGCGCTCGGGGGCCTTCACCCGGTCGATGCCGATCAGCAGGTGGGCGCCGTGGCCCAGCGTTTCGCGCATCGAACGCAGCAGGTCCACTGCGGCATCCGGTGCGAGGTTGCCGATCGTCGAGCCGGGGAAGAAGCCCAGCATCGGCCGCTCGGCAGTTTCCCGGGTGAGCGGCAGATGCACCGGTTCCATGAAGTTCGCCTCGACCGGAACGATCGGCAGGGCCGGGAACAGATCCCGTAGCGCGGTGCAGGCCTCGTCCAGAAATTCGCCGCAGATATCGATCGGCACATAAGTCGCGCGTGGCAGAGCGCGGAGCAGGATACGCGTCTTGATCGAACTTCCGGAGCCGAACTCGACCACCGTGGCCTCGGTTCCGATCCGGTCCGCCACCGCGGGGCAGTGGGCCTGGAGCAGGGCGGTTTCGGTACGGGTGGGGTAATATTCGGGGACCTGGGTGATCGCCTCGAACAGCTGCGAGCCGCGCATGTCGTAGAACCAGCGGGCGGGAATGGCCTTCTGCGGCTGGCCCAGCCCGCGCAGCACTTCGGCGCGGAAGGCGGGATCGGGCTGGACGGCGGGGCGGGAGGCCGGGGTTTCGTCGATCCGGGGGGCTGTCAGGTACATGTCAGAGGCTCCTTGCGAGGCGAAGGCCGGTGAACTGCCAGCGCTGATGCGGATGGAAGAAGTTGCGATAACTGGCGCGCAGATGGCCGCGCGGTGTGGCGCAGCTGCCGCCGCGCAGGACGAACTGGCCGGACATGAACTTGCCGTTGTACTCGCCCACCGCGCCTGCCGCCGGGCGATAGCCGGGCCAGGGACGATAGGCCGAGCCGGTCCATTCCCAGACGTTGCCGTAAAGGGAGGCAAAGCCCTCTACTTCCGCTTCGGCGCGGGGATCCACGGCCTCGGCCCGGTCCAGTTGGGTGCCGCCGGAAGGATCACGCGTATAGGCGGCGGCTTCCCATTCCTGCTCGGTCGGCAGGCGGGCACCCGCCCATGTCGCGAAAGCATCGGCTTCGTAGAAGGATATGTGCGTCACCGGGGCTTCGGGATCGACGGCGCGCCAGCCCGAAAGCGAGAATTGCTCCCACTGCCGCCCGCCGCCGCGCCAGTAGAGCGGGGCCGCGATCTCTTCGCGCCGCACCCAGTCCCATCCGTCGGAAAGCCAGAGCGAGGCGGCGCCATATCCCTGATCGGTGATGAATTCGATCCACTCGCCATTGGTGACCGGGCGGTTGGCGAGCGCATGGGGTGCCAGCCAGACGGGGTGGCGGGGCAGTTCGTTGTCGAATGCGAAGCGCGTTTCCCCGTCCGCGCCGATATCGAAGCGGCCTTCTGTGCCTTCGATCCAGCGCAGCGGGACGCTTCTGGTCGCGGCGGCTTGCGGCGGCGGTGCATAAGCCGGGCCGAGCGGATTGCGGGAAAACAGGTGCTTGATATCGGTCAGCAGGAGTTCCTGGTGCTGCTGCTCGTGCTGGATGCCCAGTTCGATCAGATCGCCCTGGCGCTCCAGCAGGAAGGGCATGGCCTCCAGCATCGCGGCTTCCACGTGATCGCGATAGGCAAGCACCTCGGCCATCGTGGGCCGGGTCAGCAGGCCGCGCTCCGGACGGGCCAGACGGGCGCCCTCCGCTTCGTAATAGCTGTTGAACAGGAAGGGCCAGCGCTCGTCGTGCAGGCGATAGCCGGGGACGTGATCGCGCAGGAGGAAGGTCTCGAAGAACCAGGTCGTATGCGCGAGGTGCCACTTGGCGGGCGAGGCGTCCGGCATCGACTGGGCGGTGACGTCGGCCTCGTTCAGATTCTCGACGAGTTCGCGGCTGAGATTTCGCGTGCGAAGGAACCTGTCGGTTATCTGCGTGGGAGCGGGAGTGCCGCCCGGTGCCACATGACTCGACAGGTCCTTCATGGTCTCTTCTCCCGCTACCCGCGTGGGTACGCTTCATGTCCGTCAGCGCTCGGCCGGTAGATCACATATCGACGGAAGACTGAACGAAACGAAAGTATGGCTAGGTAGTGCTTGGAAGGCGCCGAGGTTCCGGCGCAGGTGAAAATCCTGCGCCGGTCCGCCCGAAGGGTACGGTCGGAATGTTCAGGGCCTGTGCGGAAGTGCGGCGCCGGGATTGCGTGTGAAGAGGAGGGTGGCGCCAAGGACCATGGCGCCGGCGAGGAGGAGGGGGACGGCGAGGCCGACGTGGAGCAGCAGGGTGGCGCCGACGGCGGCGCCGAGGAAGATGGAGAGGACGGCGGCGAAGCGGCGCAGGAAGTTGGGGGACTTTCCGGCGGTCTGGTCGGCGGCGATGCCGGTGATGGTGAGGGTGAGCACGGTGGTC
>PJTY01000995.1_pt1 | contig 11448 bp, 14 predicted proteins | sample 1512121 | NCBI WGS metagenome assembly PJTY01 (sample SAMN08177680, study PRJNA422409) | Soil metagenome, whole genome shotgun sequencing project. | isolation source: Soil enriched (2) on filter paper: alkali lignin treatment | place: USA: Madison | collected 2015-01-15 | reverse complement strand
CGAACTCCCATACTGGCCCGCAGCTTATGGCGCTGCTCATCGAGGCCGGACAGATGACAGCATCCGACTACGTGCCAACATACCCCGATTTACTGCTTGCATCCGAAGGGGCGTCCACAGATGGCATCCCACCGGAAATTCCCAGTCAACTGAGGCGTCATAAGAGGCGACCATGATCGGCCATGCTTCGTTCAGGCGCCCTACCCGGCTAGCGACCGCGACGAACGCTGCGCAGGCGCCATTGCGAACATTTCCGTCCGGATCGTTCCGGCACACCTTGGCCAGTTCCGGAAGGCGGAGTATGTCTCGCCGCCGGAACGCCTTGCGGCCTGAGACGTCAGCCGCTTTGCCTTCGATCACATTCACGAACCGCGACGGTGTGTAACTCATCGCATAGGGCGCAAACGCGTACAGAAACGCGTTATCCGAAAATTCGAAATCCACGACACCGTCGCCGTCAAGATCCTTGGGGACAGCAATGTAATCGCCGTCCATACTGCCCAAATCGACGGCAACCAGCTTCCCGCGAACGATTTGCGCGATCTGAAGGTGGTTGCAGCAGTGCGCACCGCCGGAGAAACTCTGAAAAACCACAGAAAGATCTTGGCTGGAAGTCATCCGGACAAGCGAAAATTGATGCGGCATGGTTTCACTCGTCGCCGAGCCGTCCAGCACCAATGTCTGGCCGAATGCCCGAACGGTCATTCTGGGCAGATAAGATCCATCATCACGAATTTTCTCAATGGTCAGGGCATAATCTCCGAGTGAGAAGTGCTCGACATCCGCCGCCGATGCCGCCTCCCACTCGATGGTCTCGCCTACCGAAATGCGCCGTGCTCCCGGCAAATCCCCTTGCGTCACTTCGCCAGTTGACGCGGTCAAAGGTTCGTCGCTTTCCCGCACAGAGAGTTCAGCCTTGCTGCTCTGGTTCAGGAGAGGAATGGCCACGTAGCCAACAGCAGCAGCGAGCAAGCAAAGCGAAACTCCCAGCGCTGCGACCTTTACAGCGGCATTGCGAGCAGCCGGTGCCGGTTCTATGTCGCCGCCGCAGAACCGGCAGACAACCGCTTCTCGGCGCACCAACTCACTGCAGCGAGGACATCGGCGCCGGCCCATTACTGTTTCACCTGGTCAAGCTGGCAGGCAGCGCTCGAGACCCCCTCTACCATCGTATCGGGAATGATCGGCTCATACCCGTATTCACTTTCATCACGGGAGTTAGAGTATATCACCTTGCCGTAGGCGTCGTATTCGATCCGCGCAGTGATGAAGTATTTCTCAGATCGGCAATTAATGGATATCTGCATCATCGATGAGCGCGCTTTCACGGACGCATCGCGGGAGTGATCCTCTTTCACCCATAGCTTTACCTTTCCCGGTGACATAACCATCCTGTCCCGGTCGATATACCAGACAGAGCCGCTTGTACTCGTGGACCATTCGACCCACTCGGCCTGTGCTGGAATGGATATCGCGGCCAGAGCCAGGCCAACCCACGCAAATCTCATAAAATACCCCCACGCGTGACTCCCACTGTCACCGGTGCCTAATGACCCCGAACAATAGGTGTTTCAAGCAGGTATGGTGTCTGGCCTGGACTGCCGCGAGCGACATCTATCAGGGATCGATGGATCGCACTTTTCTGCATTTCGTATCGAGCGTTGCAGGGCAGACCGGCGAACCGATGCGGTCGCGCCCGATCCATGGGAGTACCTTCCGTCGTTGCGACATCGCGTCGCTCGCGGCAGCGGCGCTGCATGTCCACTTTTTCGGACCCTCAGCGACCCTGGAACCGGTTCGCAGCATGGGAGATCCGGTCCATTTCATCGCCGGAGCAGGAAGCGTTTCACACCCCACACGCAGTTCTGCGATGATTGAACTGATCGCGCTTACTCTTCGGCTGTCCGTAGAATCCGGATGCCGGTTTCGAATGCTCGGCGCGCCAATCCAGACGTAGCTGAGGCAATAGAGATCGTGAACGAACGGCTAGACTTGAGCGGTTCAAGGAGACCTTCATGATTGCTCCAAAGAATATCGTAATCTATTCAGACGGGACGATCAGACGGGGGAATGCGCCCGGAGCAGCGATGAGCAACATCTTCTGACGATATAGTCGACGCAGGCCAGGAAGCTTGGTAGTCGTGTATGAGCAAGGTTGAACCGGAGGAAATATATGTCGGAACGACTCAGTCGCTACAAGTACATCCTCGATATGGGTCAAAACGACTGGTTTCGCCTGATCGCCGATCCGTACGTCATCGCCTACGACACCGCGTTCGAGAGCTTTAAGAAGCACACGCAACTCCAGAAGGAGGCCGATAATGCGCGGGCCGAGATGTTCGTCATGGCGGCCTCCATCGTGACAGGGACCATTTTCATGGCGACGGTGGCGTCGGCCTCGGTGCGTTTGCTCGCGCGTCGGTCCGCGCTCGCTGCATTGGGCAGGCGAAATCTGCAGTTCGTGTTCAACGCCGCCAAAGCCGCCAAGAACAGCGAACCGTTCATGTTCGCCGTCGGCAAGCTTCTCGACGAAGGCAAGTCGCAGGTCACCAATCTCGCGCAGGACCAGGTCAAGCAGCTTATATCCGCAAACATGAACGTCGTGTCCGACACGCCAATGGTGCAAAGCAAGCATCTCGACATCATGCTTCGTAACCATCTTGATTGCGGCTATAAATGCGGCCTCGCCATCGAAGATAGTCGCACCCTGTCGGCCGCGGATAAGGACCGCGCCTTTGCGGCTCTGAGGCAGGCGGCGATCTGCAATCCGCCCAAGGTGCGGGTCGACGTGGCCAAGCTGTCGGCGAAGATCGAGCTGTGCATGTACATGCGGCTGATCCTCGATTCGGATCGACTGGTCACCAGACCGGCGCAGCCGGCAGATCGGGAAGGCCGCATGGCCGCGGCAATGATGGGTTCGAGCATGCCGATCGACAAATCGCCTTTCGCGGGCGACTATCCGCAGAGCACAACCCCGAGGCGCATCGGCATGATGAACTCATCCTATCAGCTCGTCGAATTTAACCGGCCCGGGTCTATCGTGCGCGACAGGATCGATGCGCTGAACAAGGTGGCTTTCAAGAGGGGCTTCTATTCGAAGAAGGGTGATTTGGGCATAATGGAATTGCGGGCTGCCGAGAATACGTTGCAGCTATTGGCGAGAGAGACGCGCCCGATGACCCTCTCGGACCTTAAGAACTGATGGCCGCGTTTGTCGACCAGGGCCCGCTCCGGCATCACCGCCGCCTTGCCGCGACGGCCGCATTGGCCTCCTTGTTGGTGACGGCATGTGGTCCGATGGCGGAGACGAAATCGGAGGCGCCGGCGCGGTCGGAGGCGCCGGTAGCGCCGTCTCACGTCGCAGCGGCAGTGCTGATCAATGCCGAACGAGTGGACGCGTCGTTCGCCGCAATTCCGGCAAGCATAGCGGATATCGAGACGACAAACAAAAGCGAGAGGGCAGCGCAGAGCGCCGCGTTGGGCCAGGCGGCCGAGCGAGCCTATCGCGAGGAAGTCGCCGGGCTGCGCGACAAAATGCTGGCAGATGTGACGGTTCCGGCCGATGCCGCGGCGGTGATCCGCAGCCTGACCTTGTTGGCCAAGGCGCGAGAGGCGGCGGCCGTCCGGCCGGGGACCCCGGAGCGATCGAAGGCGCTGGATCGTGCGCTTGCCGGCCGTCCCAACCGGGAAGGCATCGTCGCCCTAGCCGCAGCGATGGCGGCGCCGCGCTTCGCCGATGAACGTGCGCTCACGGTCCGCCTGATGGCATGGGGGCTGAACTATGCGGGGCACACCCGCCGGCAGGCTTCCCCGTCTGACGTTTCGGAGCAGGTCGCGGAGATCATGGGCAAGACCCGTGCGGCTGAGGATGCGAGGACACGTGCCGGCGCGGTTGCGACAAGACGCGATCCTGCGTTGCTCGAGGCGCTGCTGGCGTTGCCCGCTGCCGATATAGCTACGCTGGCAGAATGGTATGGCAGCGCTGCGGGCAAGACCGCAAAGGATCAGATGGTCGGTTATTTCCAAGGGGCGAATGAGCGCGCCGGGCAACGGATGCTGATCGACTTCCTGACCCGCACCGAGCCTGAAGGCTAAGCGTTACCAAATCAGGGGGTGGGAGCTAATTGCTTCGTTATACAGTCATCACGACCCGAGGACCGACGCCTTTAGGTGTTTGATCTCACGGTTTGATGGTGCGTTTCTTTCGCTGGGCTGGACGGAGGCTGTGAGGAGCAGACATTCGTGGCTGCTGAATAGCCCTGGCATGGATGCTGGCAGAGGGTCGTTCTGTGCCACATCCGCTGGTAGTTGACCAAAGCCGCCCGGATCTCTTCCCGTCTTGCGCAAGCTCACGCGAAAACTCTCCTGGAAAGTGGCCCTGCGTACACCGCCCGCTAGCGCCCCCCTACATCCGTCGGTCGTGGATAGGTTCAGCTTGACGCGTGTACAGGGCCAAGGCCGCGAAGGTCCCTACCGGCCCGAAGCCCTGCGGGGGCATGAACGATTTCAAAAGGATTTCCCTGCGTGAGGGCGAAAAAAGAGATGAAGTTGGCGAGCAGAGTGCGAGGGGCACTGTGGGTTGGTGTCGCAAGTGCAGGCATTTGCCTCGGCCTCCCGGCGGCAGTTGAAGCCAGAGAGTCGGAACTGCACACGTTTCATTGTCTCTACGGCTGCCCGATCGGTGCGCCCGGCACCAACGACATTGTCGTACGCGAGATCTACACGCTTTCTTCAAACGACCTCACGAAATTGGCAGACTGGGTAGCCTACCGGATTACCCCGGCAAGCCTCGGCGCGTCCGGCGACCGACAATGGCAGCGTGACCCCTGGCTTTCAGATAACGAGACCCTTGCGCCGGACGCCTACGAGGGAGCAAGTAACGCTCTGCATATCGACCGGGGACATCAGGCGCCCCTGGCCTCGTTTGCCGGCACGCCCTTTGCCGCTGAAACAAACATCCTTTCGAACATCACGCCTCAGAGCTCGGCGTTGAACCAAGGGCCGTGGGTGAAGCTCGAAAATCATGAGCGCGAACTGGCAAAGCGCAGCGGGATGCCTGTCTATGTCTACACCGGACCGCTGTTCGAGCGCATGATGCGCCCGCTACCTGCGGGCGGGTCTTATCAGCGGGTGCCCTCCGGCTACTGGAAGGTGATTGCCCTCGCCGACGGCAGGGCAACTGCCTTCGTGTTCGATCAAGCTGCCCCGCGCCGAATGAGCTATTGCGATGCACGGGTCTCCCTCCTTCACGTCGAACTGCGCAGCCGGCTGTTCCTCTTTCCCGAGGCGCCGGCCCCGCTCGCAGGCCTGGACAGAGATCTCGGCTGCCCTTCACCGCCGCCTGCCGATCCCGCACCTGGCGAGATACCGGCCGAACCAAGGGCTTCGAGAAATCGTTGAGCTGGCAACTTGCCTGACTGGGATGGCGGAGGAGCGAAAGCGGGGTGCGGCGAGCACCCGGTACCCGATCTCGCTCCTGTAGCGGCAGAACCGACTACATGGTAGCCAGATCGAATCGACGGCGGTGCTAACACAATCAAGTTTGTATATTTTCTGCCAGACCTTCCTCGGCAAGGATGGCCTTGCGCGTTCCCGGAATCTCCTCGGTTCGTCCGCTGAGAGCGGCAGCTCGTCGGATTCTGGCTTGCTGCCGGCAAGCCTCTGCGCGACCGCCTGCCAGTTATCTCTGTCCTGATACGAGCTACCGCGCATTTGCGGGGCGGATTGCGGAAAGACGTGGAAGTTAGCGGCCGGCCCGGGTTTGGTTTCTAGTGGGCCGGTTGCGCTTCCTGCGCAGGTGAATGAGCTTTAAGTGTCGTTTAGAGGCAAGCTGATCTTTTTCTCTGCCGTGGTTCTGACTGCTACCAGTATGGCCAGCGCAGCTGCGATTTCGAACGGGATCGAAGAAGGTAAGCGCTCGGAAGACGCTGCTCTTCCAACGGTTCAGACTGCCCCATCCGACGACGCGCCAGCTTCGGATACGGCCCTAGCAAGCCAGGCCGATCTCGATGACCCTGAACTGATCTGCATGGCAAAGGTCGTTCGTCATGAAGCCGCCAACCAGCCTCGTTCCGGTCAGCTTGCGGTTGCGCAGCTTATCATGAACCGGGTGCGTTCGCCCAAGTTTCCCAAGTCGGTTTGCGGCGTTGTAAACCAGCCTGGTCAGTTTTTCAGTACCGGATCCTATAATCCGGCCCGCGGAACCGAAATGTGGAAGACCGCGGTCGATGTCTCGGTCGAAGCCATGCGCGGGGAAGGCCGCTCTCCGATCGGTGAGGCTATTTACTACAATGGCTCGGGCAGTCCGTCGGCTTTTCACAAGAGCCGAAAGTTCGCAGCTGTCGTCGGCGATCACACCTTCTATTACTGACTTATTCGGAAAATCGGGCGGCTTTGATCCGGTCGTACTCGGTGCGCACGGTTTCGGCAGGTCGCGCCAAATGAAGTTCCTTGGTTAGATCGAGCCAGTTCCGGCTGGCTACGATCACGGGGCCCTTGACGGGCGAATCCGGCAGGTTCTGAGCCCAGTTGTCGATCGCCGCAGCGTCGCCCAATGCCAAAACAAGCGCCGCTGTCACAATCACGGTGCTCGTCCATCGCAGCGCGCTTGGCAGACCGTCGCCTGGGACATCGACAGGCGAACTGAATTCGTCCTTCGCGGATTGACGCGTAGTTGCCGGGCTGAGCCTCGCAACCTGCGTCTGGGGTGAAGTCTCAAGCGGCAAACCGGCAAACGCTGAGAAGTCCTTCTTCATGAGGCGATCCTAGAACTGGAAGTAGATGAAGGGCTCGATCCCGTAGGGGCGCATGGCATCGATCCCGAGGATCAAGAGCCCCGTTGCCAAGCCCACGACAACGGCGTTTTGCCTTTTAACAACCATTGCCGCACGGCGCGTAATGTCTGCAGGAAAGGCATGAAACGCGAAACCCAAGGCAATCAGGCAAAAACCGAGAGGGGCCAGAGTCACATTGCCCGGCTGCACGGCCGCGATACCGGACAGGTAACTGAGTGCCTCCGAGACGGTCTGAGCACGGAAGAAAATCCAAGCCAGGGTCACGATATGGAAGGTGATGAGAATGGTCAGCAACTTGGGCAGGCGCGGCCAGGTCTGGCGCCGCAGGCGCTGCCAAAAACGCTCTGCGGCCAGGATTCCTCCGTGCAACATGCCCCAGACCAGAAAAGTCAGGTTCGCGCCGTGCCACAAGCCCCCGAGAACCATCGTTAGGGCCAGGGCGCCGTACGTACGTAGCTGACCCTTTCGGCTGCCACCGAGCGAAATGTAGAGATAGTCGCGCAGCCAGGACGAAAGGCTGATGTGCCAGCGCCGCCAGAAATCCTGCAGCGAGCCGGCTCGATATGGCTGGTTGAAGTTTGAGGGAAAGCGATAACCGAGAAGGGCCGCGCAGCCAATTGCCATGTCGCTGTAGCCCGAGAAGTCGCAATAGATTTGTACCGCGTATCCATAAGCGCCGAGCAGCAGGTCGAAGCTGCCGGCGCTCGCCGGAGCAGCAAACAGAGGATCAACGAAATCGGTTGCCAGATAAGAGGCGACGATCGTTTTCTTGAACAACCCCGTCAGGATCAGCACAAAGCCCATGGCCGCCATGCCCCGGTCGATCTTCGGCCCCGCTTCGAGTTGCGGGATAAGATGCGATGCCCTGACGATCGGTCCCGCGACAAGATGCGGAAAGAACGACATGAGCAGCACCATGTCGAGCAACCGCGCCGGCCGCGTCTCGCGGCGATTGACGTCAATGAGATAACTCATGCCCTGGAAGGTGAAGAACGATACGCCCACCGGCAGCACAACTTCGAGCACCGGAAGGTCACGCGACCACCCTGCGGACTCGAGAAGGTGGCCGAGCGGCTCCAGAAAGAAGTTATAGTACTTGAAAAGGACAAGCACCGCGAGGTTTGAAAGCACGCCGGCAGTGAAGATCGAACGCCTCAAAATGGGTGTCTCGCGGTACCGGTCGATACCAAGTGCCAAGGCCCAATTGATGATACCGCTGGCGATGAGAAGCAGGACAAAGCGGAAATCCCATGCGCCGTAGAACAGCCAGCTTGCAGCGAGAAGCAGGATTTTGTGCCACTCGAGTGAACGCTGGGCGGACCATGCCAGCGTGAAAACCGCCAGGAAGAACAGCGCGAAACCGGTCGTCGGGAAAAGCATGGAGACGACTACCGGGCGAGAGCCGCAGCCGCGGCCTCGATGTCATCAAACAGCATGGCGCCGATACGCTCACCACCCAACCGCGTGTAGTGGACGTGATCGCCTCCCACGAGCGGCGGATTGGCGGCGTTCCAGCGGTTCGCCGCGCAAACGCCGCCCATCGCCGCGCTCCAGTCCCAATAGGCAAGTCCCATGTCCCGGGCGACCTTACCCTGTCGCTCGCGTATCGCGGCGAGCAAGGTTGGGCTATACCACTGGCTCGGCCCTGTGCCAGGACACGGGGCGGCGGTGCCATAATTGTTTGCCAGTGCCTGCGAACGGGTATTGGCATCCGGCGCACCGAGCAAAAGCATCGGGACCTTTCGGCCCATCAGATTACGCAACCGCATGACTTGCGCGCGCAAATCTTCCTCGAAGCGGTCAGGTGTAATCGAGGAGAAGCCTTCATTGGTTCCGAAGGCAAGAACGACGAGATCCGGTCGATACTCAGCCAACTCATCCGCAACGATCCGGTCATTCTCGCGAGCGAGATGGGAAAGCTGCGAGCCGACGATACCGAAGTTGGAGAACTGCACCCCTCCGCCCCGCACAAAGGTTGCAAAGGAGGTAATCGTGACCGCGCCGTCGCCCTGTGTCACGAGCGACGCGGAGGAAACGGGCGAGGCTGCGTCGAGCGTTGTGCATACCGCCCCGGGCTCGCCGCCTTTGAGCTCGAGTGCAGCGGTGAGGCCGCCGATCTCGATAATCGCACTACCCCCGTCCGGCCGCCGCGCGCCGCAAACCGTGACGCGGTCAAAGTTCTGATCTGTAGAATCGGCGGTGACACCCAGGCGCTCGCCGGCAATCGAGGCCGTCACGGAGAAACCGGCAATGCCGACCGGTGCACCTTGGGGTGTGCGGGCTTTGCCGAAGGCGCTGTTTATTGCCCAGCCTGCTGTCATCGACTGGGTTACGCCGAACGTCAGTACACCGGGATAGGGACGGCCAGGGGCAAGCGCCCCGCGCCCCCCGAATCCGTAGCGTGCCTGCAACCGGCTACGCCAGGCGTTGGTGATCACGTCGCCGGCAGTATGGCTATCGCCTATCTGGATGATCCGGATGGGCTCGACGTCATTACCCCCCGTTTGGTTCAGGCGATCGAAGAACGGGGTGAGGGCCTCGATATTGCAAAGCCGGCCCGCGCAGTCTCCAGGCGCCGCAACTGCAGGTGCTGCGGTAAGCATCAAAAGGGCTGAAGCCAGAAATTTCACTGGACGACCTCCTTGGCGGCCTCGGATCTCGCGAGCTCCATCTGTCGGTGAATTTTCGCGCTCAGATCATATGTCAGAATGCCGTAGGCATGACCGGTCGCCATATGGATGCCGTCTCCGGCGCGGGCGTGCTCCAGTTTACCTGTTGCCGGGTTCAGAATTTCCGAGGTGTAGTTCCCGTGGGAATCCGAGCTGAGCTTCACCGTGTCGATGAAAGGAACATTCGCTGCGGCCATGCGGGAGGCATAGAAGGCATTCATTTGCATCGCTTGCGCCTCGAACTTCGGCTTGCGCATTCGCGGCAGCCCGACCCAGTAGACGCTGACACCACGTTCACGGAAAAGGTCGGTGACAGCATCGACGCGCTCGCCGATGATCTTTTGCCAGCCGGGGCTCATGTACTTGTCCACTTGCGCACCGGAGTAAATGTCCCACGTATCGTTGGCGCCGAAGCTGATTACCGCGATATCGACGGGGTGTGCATCGAGCTTTGCCCGTATGTCTTCAAGCAGATTAAGCTGGGCATAACGGGTGAACCCGGTCCCCTGTTTGGCGAACTGGTGGACCTTGAATTCGGCGCCCTGGAATTGCAGCGCCAGTCCTTGACCCAGGCCCTGGCCGAAGCTGTCCCCGAATACGCCGATCTCGAGAGGGCGAACTTCCGCAGCCGCCTTGCGCATCGACGGGCTTGGATGCTCGGTGTCTGCTGACACCGGCGAAGGCATGGAAATGGGGGCAGCCTGAGCAACAGCAGCGTTCTGCCCGACCTCGTAGGGTACAAAAGCGTAGCCAATGAGCACGCCCAGAAAAACGCCGATAAACAGCACTGCGCCGCGATCAGCGACAAGCGCGAGCCTTTTCAACTTCACCCCCCGGTGTTGCGACTATGTGTACCTAATTCTCTCTATCGAGGATTTTTCCCGCCGCAATCGGATAACTATAAAATAAACTGTTAGGCCGTAGACTCATAAACGCGAAGCCACAGCCGCATTGAAGCGAGTTGAACCATGGCAAGGAAGTTCTCGGCTAGTTTGTCGTAGCGGGTTGCGACGCGCCGGAAGTGCTTCAGCTTGGAGAAGAAGCGCTCGATGAGATTGCGCTCGCGATAGAGCCATGTGCTGAAGTAAGGTTTCGAGCGCCGATTGGCCCTGGGTGGAATGTTGGCGAACGCGCCTTTGTCGCGGAGCGACGTGCGGATGCGATCAGCGTCATAGGCCTTGTCCGCCAGTAGGATTGTTCCAGCCCCGACATGATCAAGTAGATCGTCGGCGGCTTGGCCGTCATGGCTTTGCCCTGCGGTCAGGCTCAGCCGGATCGGGAGGCCTTGCCCATCGACGACCGCATGGATTTTTGTCGTGAGTCCGCCTCGCGAACGACCGAAACAATGATTTCGATCCCCCTTTTTGCGGTCGCAGCCTGTTGATGGGCGCGAACCGAAGTGCTGTCGATCATCTGGAGTTCGCCATCATGTGCGGCGGTGATGGCGTCCATCATTCGGTCCCAGACGCCCGCTTTTCGCCACCGCGTAAAGCGATTGTAGCAGGTAGTGCGGGGGCCGTAACGCTCGGGCAGGTCGCGCCATGGAGCGCCAGATCGCAGCACCCAGAATATCCCGTTCAGAACGCGTCGATCATCGACGCGCGGCACGCCTCGCGGCTTATTGGGCAACAGCGGTTCGATCACGCGCCATTCAAAGTCGGTCAAATCATATCGGCTCATGCTGGCGCTGAATCAGAGTAGACGCTGAAATGGAACGGAAAATCGCAGAAATCAGTCTTCCCAGATCAAAAACGTCACTGTCGCAGCCTGATCTGCCCAATCCACTTTATGGGATACGTGGAAGCCTTCATAGATCGAAGCCTGTAGCCAGCGAAATCCTTGATCTCGGTCCACAGGCTCCCACCCCGGAATGCGAAAACTTATGGCCTCGGCCGACGAAAGCTCGCCCCCGAGCGTGTCGCGGTACCGTTCCCAGCGCGTTTGAACTGTCGATTGTTCCATACTTGCCTGAGCATGCCCGCAGG
>PJTY01000992.1_pt1 | contig 11496 bp, 15 predicted proteins | sample 1512121 | NCBI WGS metagenome assembly PJTY01 (sample SAMN08177680, study PRJNA422409) | Soil metagenome, whole genome shotgun sequencing project. | isolation source: Soil enriched (2) on filter paper: alkali lignin treatment | place: USA: Madison | collected 2015-01-15 | reverse complement strand
TTGCGCGGGTTCTCTGCGAGCGTGGTCTCGACTTTCGAACGCGCCCGACTGAACAGCATGAGCCGCGCCCTGCCCTTGCGAAAGTCGCGCAGGGCAAAGAGCGCCCCCGGCACGAAGATGGCCAGCGCCAGGACCGCGACGAGACGGTTCTCGTTCACGCCTTCTCCGCCATCGCGATCGCGGCGGCGAGATCCAGGCGGCCGTCGTAAAGCGCGCGGCCGGTGATGACGCCCTCGATACCGTCATTGGCATGGAGCGCCAGAAGACGGATGTCGTCGAGGCCCTTCACGCCGCCGCTGGCGATCACCGGCAAGTCGGTACGGCGGGCGAGATCGACCGTGGCGTCGATGTTCACGCCCTTGAGCAGCCCGTCCCGGCCGATATCGGTGAACAGCAGCGAGGCCACGCCCGCGTCCTCGAAGCGGCGGGCCATGTCGACGATCGAGACGTCGGAGACTTCCGCCCAGCCCTCGGTCGCGACCATGCCGTCGCGCGCGTCCACCGCGACGACGATGCCGCCGGGGTATTCCTTCGCCATGTCCTTGACGAACTGCGGATCCTTCAGCGCGGCAGTGCCCATGACCACGCGCGACACGCCGAGATCGAACCAGCCCGCCACCGCCTCGCGCGTGCGGATACCGCCGCCGAGCTGGACGTGGCCGGGGAAGACCTCAAGAATGGCTTCCACCGCCTCGCGGTTCTCGGCACGGCCCGCGAAGGAGCCGTCGAGATCGACGACATGGAGATACTGCGAACCCGCTTCGGCAAACAGCATGGCCTGCGCGGCGGGATTGTCGCCATAAACGGTGGCGCGGTCCATATCGCCTTCGGCCAGGCGCACGACCTGCCCCTGCTTGAGGTCGATGGCGGGAAATACGATCATCTCAGGGCTTCCATTCGAGGAAACGGGAAAGCAGCGCGAGGCCGTAGGCCTGGCTCTTTTCGGGGTGGAACTGCACGCCCACGACATTGTCCTTTGCCACCGCCGCGACGAGGCCGCCGCCATGGTCGGTCATCGCCGCCACATGCGCGCCTTCATCGGGCTGGAAGTGGTAGGAGTGCAGGAAATAGGCCTCGCCAGGCTCGATCAGTCCCTGCGCCGGGTCCTTGCGGCCGAGCGAGACGTCGTTCCAGCCCATGTGCGGGATTTTGATCGCGGGATCGGTGCGCTCGATGATCTGCACTTGCCCGCCGATCCAGTCGAGCCCCTTGGTCACGCCGTGCTCCAGCCCACGCGTGGCCAGAAGCTGCATGCCCACGCAGATGCCGAGGAACGGCGCGCCGCCCACATGGACACGCTCGGTCATGGCCTCGACCATGCCGCGAATGCCCCAGAGCCCTTCGGCACAGGCCCGGAACGAACCGACGCCCGGCAGGACGATGCGGTCCGCCGCCCGGACCACGTCCGGATTGGCGGTGATGACCACGTTCTCCGCCCCGGCCGCCCGCAGCGCATTGGCCACCGAATAGAGGTTGCCCGCGCCGTAGTCGATCAGCGCCAAAGTCATCCGGCGAGACCCGCGACGCTGTCGTCAAGGAAGCCGTGCGCCCATTCGATCACTTCGATGGTGGCGACGCCGCCCTGCACGAAGGGGTCCTGCAAGGCGAGCGCTTCCACCGCGGCCTTGCTCTCGCCCTTGGCCAGCAGGATTCCGCCCTCACGCGGGACCTTGCGGCCCCAGCCCAGCAGATGGCCCGCCGCATGCTGTTCGCGCAGCCAGGCGACATGCTTTTCCAGCAGTGCGTCGACCGCCTCGATCGGCGCGGTATAGGTAAGCGAGACGATGAAGCTGGCCATTACAACGACTCCTGTCCGAGAATGCCCTTGGTCGAAGGGATCGCCCCGCCCTTGCGCGGGTCCAGTTCCACCGCGGTGCGCATGGCGCGGGCGAAGCCCTTGTAGATGCCTTCGCAGATATGGTGGTTGTTGGTGCCGTAGAGAAGCTCGATATGCAGGGTGATCCCCACGGCCTGCGCGATCGAGTGGAACCAGTGCTCGACCATCTCGGTGTCGAACTCGCCCAGCTTGTCCTGCGTGAAACCGGCCTTCCACACGAGCCAGGGACGGCCCGAAATGTCGAGCGACACGCGGCTGAGCGCTTCGTCCATCGGCGAGTGGACGTCGCCGTAGCGGCCGATGCCCGCGCGGTCGCCCAGGGCCTGGCTGATCGCCTGGCCGATCGCGATGGCGCTGTCCTCGGTCGTGTGATGCTGGTCGACGTGGAGGTCGCCCTTGATGCGGCAGGTAATGTCGATCAGCGAATGGCGGCTGAACTGCTCGATCATGTGGTCGAGGAAGCCGATCCCGGTGGAGACCTGGTAGGCCCCCGTGCCGTCGAGGTTCACCTCCACGGCGATGTCGGTCTCGTGAGTCTTGCGGGTGATCGAGGCTGTACGCATGGCAGCGCCTATAGACCCGTACGCACGGGAATCAATTCCACCCGGCACCAAGTGTGCGCGAAAAGCGTTTCGGATGTAATCTTCGGTCGCTCCGTTCACGAAACGACCTAGGGAAAACCTGTCGAGACGTGCTATTTTACACTCGAACCCGCTTGACCGGAAAAAGAACCATGAGCACGTAAGGCGCGATGAACGATACGACACCAGACAGCCTGATCCCCTACGACGAAATCGTCCAGGAGGCCCTGCGCGCCGTTGTCGGCCGCGTGCTCGGCCAGGTCGAGGACGCGGGCGGCGTCTTGCCCGGCGCCCACCACTTCTACATCACCTTCAAGACCGGCGCGCCCGGCGTAACGGTTCCCCCTGAACTGCGCGCACGCTTCCCGGACGAGATGACCATCGTCCTTCAGAACAAGTTCTGGGACCTGGCGGTGCGGGAAGATGGTTTCACGGTGAGCCTCAGCTTCAACCAGATGCCGTCCAAGCTGGTGATTCCCTTCTCGGCGATCACTGCCTTCGTCGATCCGGCGGTGGACTTTGGCCTGCAGTTCCAGGCCGTCGAGGAAGACGAGGACGAAGACGATCTCGCCGCTCCGGAAAACGATTCGGAACGCGACGTGGCCTCGCGCATTACTCCCAGCGAAGACGGTTCGAACGTCGTTTCGGTCGATTTCGGCAAGAAGAAGTAATACGGGCCGACGAGGCCCGAGAAGGCAAGCTTCATGGGCGTCGTTTCCGTTCCGAAGAAAGTCGGCAAGAGCGTCGGCAAAGGCGTGAGCAAGGCCGGAACGGCGGTCAGGAACACCGCCGGGAAGGCGCTGGACAAGGCCAGCACCCTGAGCGGCCCCAGCCCGAACACCGCCACGAACCTTGCCATTGCCGACATCGCCCTGCGCGGCGGAACCTTCCTGGCCCGGCGCGCGATGGAACATGCCCTGCTCGGCAAGCGCTACACCCCGGAAACGGCAGCGCAGATCCTGCGCGGGCGCTCGTTCAGCCAGGCCATGCTCCATACCGCCATCGCCCGCATGGCGCTGGGTTCCGCTCCCGGCGCCGCGCTGGTTATCGGTGGGCTGGCCGCGAAAACCCTCTTCGAACGCAGCCGCGCCCGCAAGGAGAAGCTGCGCGGCGAGAAGCAGATCCGGGCCATGGCCGAGGACGGTGAAGGCGAATCGGACCTCGTGCCGAAAGTCGGCGGATAAAGGCTCTCACGCTTTCCCCGATTTTGCCCCCTTGATTTACAGGCCCGGCATCGGCATCGGGGCACATGGTCAACTCCCCGGAAAATCCTGCCGATACGCTCGCCCGCCGCGGGCTGATGCTCATCCTGTCCTCGCCCTCGGGCGCCGGCAAGACGACGATCGCGCGCATGTTGCTCGAACACGATCCGCACATCCGCAACTCGGTTTCCTGCACCACCCGCGCGCCGCGTCCCGGCGAAGTGGACGGCAAGGACTACCACTTCGTCAGCCAGGCCGAGTTCGATCGCATGGCCGACGAGGGCGAATTCCTGGAATGGGCAACCGTGTTCGGCCACTCCTACGCTACCCCCAAGGCCCAGGTGAAGGCCGGTCTGAAGGACGGCCAGGACTATCTGTTCGACATCGACTGGCAGGGCACCCAGCAGCTCTACCAGAAGCTGGAGCGCGACGTCGTGCGCGTATTCCTGCTGCCGCCGAGCATCGACGAACTGCGCCGCCGCCTGACCGGACGCGGCACCGACAGCATGGACGTGATCGCCGCCCGCATGGAGCGCGCACGTTCGGAGATCAGCCACTGGGACGGTTACGACTACGTGGTGGTCAACGACGACATCACCCAGTGCTTCGACAAGGTGGAGCAGATCCTCTACGCCGAACGCATGCGCCGCGCCCGCCAGACCGGCCTGATCGGCTTCGTGCGCGAACTGATGGTTCCCTGACGAGATTTTTCCTGTTCCTTGCGGGCACCTGCGCCGGGTTCGCGCGTAGATAGCCAGGAACGCTCGGAACGGGAGAAGATCATGGCTGCGCGCAAGAACCCGCTGGTGCAGGCCCTGCCATGGGCCTGCCTCTTCGCTCTTTCGGCCTGCGGCTCGGCTTCCCGCGAGGAAGCGACCGCCAGCCCGCAGGCCAGCGAGAACGGCACGGAACAGCCCGCCGCCACGGCAGCGCCTTCATCGCAGAGTCTGCCGCCCGCTGAACCGCTGTCCTGCGCGGACGAGATCGGCGCTACGGCCGCACAGAAGCGCGCCGACTTGTGCCGCAACGTCTCCCCCGCGACGCACCCTCCCTGCAACATCGCCAACTCCTGCGCGATGATCGAGGACGAGATCGCGCGAAGCTGCGCGCTGTTCGACTCGAAGGGCGATCCGATGCCGGAATGCGCCGTCGATCCCAGGAGCAAGGAAGCCGCTGCCGCGGTTGTCGAGCGCTACTATTCCGCGCTCAATGCCCGCGACTATGGCACGGCGTGGCAGCAATGGGGCGACAACGGCCCGCCGAACCAGACCCTCGAAAAGTTCCAGGCCGGTTTCACCCATACCCGCTCCACCCAGGTCGCAATCGGCAATCTGGAGCCGGGGGACGCGGGCGCCGGCTCGATCTACCAGCCGGTGCCGGTAACCGTGGATGCCACGCTGGATGACGGCACCCACCAGCGCTTTCGCGGCACCTACACGGTACGACGCGTGAACGACGTGGACGGTGCCAGCGCCAGCCAGCGCCGCTGGCACATCGATTCGGCCCAGCTTACGCCGGTACGCTGAAAGGCCCCGCCGGCCGAAGCGTTCGCGCAACAAAACGGCGCGTCGGTTATGCCGGTTGCATCCTTCTTTCTTGTCCTCGCCTCCCGCAGCCTCTAGGCGCGCCTGCAAACCTGCCTTTTGGCCGACTTTCTGGAGACGCGAACATGTCCGAACTCGAAACCGCGATCGAAGCCGCCTGGGATGCGCGCGACACCGTCACCCCCGCCAGCGCCGACGTGCGCAAGCTCGTCGACGAAGCGCTCGGCCTCATCGAATCAGGCGCCGCCCGCGTCGCCGAGCCGGACGGTCAGGGTGGCTGGAAGGTCAACCAGTGGCTGAAGAAGGCCGTGCTCCTCTCGTTCCGCCTCAATGACAACGCCCCCGTCGCCCACGGTGCCGGCGGCGCGCCCGCCTTCGACAAGGTGCCGGTAAAGTTCGAAGGCTGGGCCGAGGAAGACTTCCGCAACGCCGGGTTCCGCGTGGTTCCGGGCGCCGTCGCCCGTCGCGGTACCTACATCTCGAAGGGCGTCGTGCTGATGCCGAGCTTCGTGAACATCGGCGCCTATGTCGGCGAAGGCACCATGGTCGACACCTGGGCGACCGTCGGCTCCTGCGCGCAGATCGGCAAGAACGTCCACATCTCGGGCGGCGTCGGCATTGGCGGCGTGCTTGAACCGCTCCAGGCCGGTCCGGTCATCATCGAGGACAACTGCTTCATCGGCGCCCGTTCGGAAGTGGCCGAAGGCGTCGTCGTCGGCGAAGGCGCGGTGCTGTCGATGGGTGTCTACCTCGGCGCCTCGACCAAGATCGTCGACCGTGCGACCGGCGAAGTCCACATCGGCAAGGTTCCGCCCTACTCGGTGGTCGTCCCCGGCGCGCTGCCCGGCAAGCCGCTGCCGGACGGCACCCCCGGCCCGTCGCTCTACTGCGCCGTGATCGTGAAGACCGTGGATGCGCAGACCCGCTCGAAGACCGGCATCAACGAGCTGCTGCGCGACTGATCGCGCTTTCGACGCTGGTTCGAGAAGGGGGTCGGATGGCACGCCATCCGGCCCCTTTCGCATTTTGGGAACCGGAATGACCTCCCGGGCGTTTTCTTTGTCGGCCCTGAATGCACGGCGGCCACGAGCCGCTCCCGAAGCTGCGGGCCACGGGAGAGCCGAGATGCAACGCATCGGTGAAGAAGTTCATCTGGACGAGGACGAAGCCCGCTCGGGCAGCACGCCCCATATCGTGCGCTATGTCCTGATCGCGAGCCTGTTGCTCGCTATCCTGGCCATGTCCGCGATCTGGATTTCGCGCGCGTGGTGGGACCAACCGCCGCCGCAAGGACATCCGGTCACGGCCGAGGAACACGCCCTCGGCGGGTAAACGATCGAATTCGCTTGCCAGCGCGGCCGACTCGACTGATCCTGTCCGTGGAAAACAAGGAACCGCGCGCTTCCGGGCGACGCAGAGTTCTCAGGACAGGAGAAGCGGATGCAGGATGAGGTAACCACCCCTTCGCACGGTCGTCATGCCGCGCGCATTCCCCAAGGCAACGCCACGCTGAAGATTCTGCCGCATATTCTGGCTGCGATCTTCGGCGTCTTTGCTGTGGCGATCGCGATACTCTGGCTTTCCATCGGCATCTGGAGCCGCCCCGACCCGGATTATCTCGCTCCAGGCGCGGCCCAGCAACAGGCACCAGCCGTATCGCCCCACGGGCCTTAGGAGCACGGCGCCCGGCAAAAAAGCGAGCCGCCGGTGGAGGCGTGTCCCGAGCGCGGCTTAGGCCGTGCTCCCGCCATGAACCTGTCGTTCGCCCCCCGACGTACGACCGGCCCCTGCACCGACGGCTCCCGTGTGAACGACGGTCAGGCGTCGTTCGCTACTGGTCCGATACTGCGTTCGGTGGCGCGTGTATTCGCCATGTCCCGATGCGAGGACAGAGCGTTGCAGAAATTTAACGGCGTCGCCCGGGAACCGCCGCACGGTCCTGCCCCGCATCGCCGGAGCGGGTTTCACAGGGCGGACGTCAAGGCGCAAAGGGGAGAGCTTGATCGCCCGAAACCCGCGTCCTAGCCCTGGGACATGGGAGAGTTCGACTATATCGTCGTGGGCGGCGGTAGCGCCGGTTGCGTGCTGGCGAATCGTCTGAGCGCAGACCCGCGCCGCCGCGTGCTTCTGCTGGAAGCGGGCGGCAAGGACGACTACATCTGGATTCGCGTCCCGGTGGGCTATCTCTACTGCATCGGCAACCCGCGCACCGACTGGTGCCTTTCCACCGAAGCGGAAGCAGGGCTGAACGGACGCAGCCTGCGCTATCCGCGCGGAAAAGTGCTGGGCGGCAGTTCCTCGATCAACGGCATGATCTACATGCGCGGGCAGGCCGCCGACTACGACCATTGGCGACAGGCGGGCAACCCCGGCTGGGGCTGGGACGAAGTCCTGCCCTACTTCACCCGCGCCGAGGACCATTACGAGGGCGCCAGCGCCTTTCACGGTAGCGGCGGCGAGATCCGGGTGGAGAAGCAACGACTGCGCTGGGAAATCCTGGAAGCCTTCCGCGAGGCCTGCACGCAGCAGGGCATCCCCGAGGTTTCCGATTTCAACCGGGGGGACAACGAAGGCTCCGGCTTCTTCCAGGTCACGCAGCGCCGGGGCTGGCGCTGGAGCGCGTCCGACGCCTTCCTGAAGCCCGTGCGGAGCCGCGCCAACCTCAAGGTCGTGACCGGCGCCACGGTCGACCGTGTGCTGTTCGAGCAGGGCCGCGCCGCAGCGGTGGTCTATGCGATCGGCGGCGAACGGAGGACTGCCCGTGCCTCCGGTGAAGTGGTGCTTTCGGCAGGCGCCATCGGATCGCCCGCGATCCTCGAACGCAGCGGCGTGGGCGCAGCGGCCCGGCTTTCCGGCCACGGCATCACGCCGGTGCTCGACCTTCCCCAAGTCGGCGAAAACCTTCAGGACCATCTGCAACTGCGCTGCGCCTGGCGCGTCACCGGCGTTTCCACGCTCAACCAGCGCGCCGCCAATCTCCTCGGCAAGGCGCGGATCGGTCTGGAATATGCCCTCAGCCGCAGTGGTCCGATGGCGATGGCGCCCAGCCAGCTCGGGATGTTCACCCGAAGTCATGCGCGACATGCCACCGCGAACCTGGAGTATCACGTCCAGCCGCTCAGTCTCGAAGCCTTCGGCGGCGCGCTGGATCCATTCCCGGCCTTCACCGCCAGCGTCTGCAACTTGCGGCCGGAAAGCCGGGGCAGCACCCATGTCACCGATGCCGATCCCACCTCCGCACCGAGTATCCGCCCCAACTACCTCTCGACCGAGGAGGATCGGATCGTTGCGGTGCAGTCTGTCCGGCTGACACGGGAGATCGTCGCCCGCCCTGCCCTGGCCCGCTACGCCCCGCAGGAACAGCGCCCCGGCCCCGAATTCGCCAGCGACGAGGCGTTGCGCGAGGCGACGGGCATGATCGGGACGACCATCTTCCATCCGGTCGGCACTGCGGCGATGGGTCGCGTAGTCGATGCGCGGCTGCGGGTCATGGGCGTGGACGGCCTGCGCGTCATCGACGCATCGGTCATGCCGACAATCACTTCGGGCAACACCAACGCACCGACGATGATGATCGCGGAAAAAGGCGCGGAAATGATCCTGGCCGATGCGCGATAAGCGGTAGCCCTGGACGCCTTACGCCAGCAGCGCGCGCGTGCGGGCCACCACTTCCACGAGGTAGTCGCGCGCCGCCTCCACGCCGAGTGCGGCCTGCGGCAGGGTCATGTCCAGCCCGAGCGTCTTGCCGCGCGGCAGGGCATCGACGAATTCGCGCAGCGGCAGGTCACCCTCCCCCGGAATCAGCCGTCCGCTGCCCGGCTCGTCCCCACGCACGGCAGCCTCCTTGAGCAGGGCATCGCAAAGCCGGACATGACCGATCAGGGCGGCATCGAGTTCGGCCAGTTGCCGCGCCGCGCCGCCGGAACGGAAGAAGTGCAGCGCATCCACCGTCACGCTCACCCGGTCTCCGCCGATATGGGCGACAAGGGCGAGCGCTTCCGCAAGATTGCGGACCGTCATGATCGGCGAGAACTCGAAGGCGAAGTCCATGTCGCGCTCACGGGCCATTTCGGCGAGGCGCGCCATGTAGTCGAAGGCCTGCTCGCGTTCGAGGCCGTTGTCGCGCGCGCCGATACGGCGGGTGCCGAGTTCGGCGAAGATGTCCATGTCCGCGGCGTGGTCTTCCGGCGCCAGCGTCGCCGAGCCGTTGATCCCCTCGCCCAGGCCGATGCGCAGGCCGCCATCGGTAAGCGCCGCCCTGACCTCCCGGCGAAGCGCCGCATCGTCCCGCAGCGACCACGGCGCATAGCCCTCGGGCTGACCGGCGGGTTGCTCCAGCCCCAGCGACACCGCCTTACATTCCATCTGAGCAGCAAGGCGGACATGCTCGACCGGGCCCATGCCGGCAACCGTGCGCATGTCGATGCCTAGGGGATGGGGCATGATGATAACCTCGTGAACCGTGGAGGGATGTGAAGGCTTCCTGAATAGCCGTCCTTGCCCGCGCCGCGAAGCCTCGATCTCAGGAAAACCACAGTTGGCGCAAGTGGCGAATCCGCTTGACGGCAACGCCCGCCCCGGCGACGGGCAAGGCCTTCATCGACAAGGACAGTCTCCAGCCATGATCGCATCCGTTTCCCTGCCTTCCGGCGTCACTTTCGCCAACGACCGGCCTTTCGTGCTGATCGGCGGCATGAACGTGATGGAGAGCCGCGAGGCGGTGATGGACGTGGCCGCCGAATTCGTGCGCGTCACCGGGGACCTCGGCATTCCCTATGTATTCAAGGCCAGCTTCGACAAGGCGAACCGCTCGTCGATCTCCTCGTTCCGCGGCCCCGGACTCGACGAGGGCATGAAGATTCTGGCCGAAGTGAAGGACCGCTTCGGCGTGCCCGTGCTCACCGACGTCCACGAACCCTTCCAGGCCGAGGCCGTGGCCGAAGTCGCCGATATCCTCCAGCTTCCCGCCTTCCTCGCCCGCCAGACCGATCTCGTGGTGGCGCTGGCCCGCACCGGCAAGGTCATCAACCTGAAGAAGCCGCAATTCCTCGCCCCGCAGGAAATGCGCCACATCATCCGCAAGTGCGAGGAAGCCGGGAACGGTCAGGTGCTGCTCTGTGAGCGTGGTTCCTCGTTCGGCTACAACAACCTCGTCGTCGACATGCTCGGCATGGACGAAATGAAGGCGATGGCACCGGTGGTGTTCGATGCCACCCATGCGCTCCAGCGCCCCGGTGGCCGCACGGACAGCGCCGACGGTCGCCGCACCCAGGCCGCCGCGCTCACCCGTGCGGGCATGGCGCTGGGCATCGCCGGACTGTTCCTGGAAGCGCACCCCGATCCCGACAAGGCCCTCTGCGACGGCCCCTGTGCGCTACCGCTGGACCGCCTGCGCGCCTATCTCGAACAGGTCCAGGCCATCGACCGCGTGGTCAAGGCCTTCCCGCCGCTCGATATCGACTGAGGTAACGGAACGCGGCGCGCCTCTCAGGCGATGCCGCGTTCCTTGAGGATGCGTTCGATCACCGGCTTGTCGCCGGGATTGTTGAGTTCGATCGCGTCCCACGACAGCGGATCGAGCGTGACCACCGAGACCGGCAGACCGAGATCGAGGAAGCGCAGCTGCTCCAGCCCTTCGAGCAGCTCCAGTTCGCAGGGCGGTGCCGCGACGTAGCGCTCCAGCGCTTCGCGCCGATAGGCGTAGAGGCCGAGGTGCAGATGAACCGGCGGGAATTCGCGCGCCGCCGCCTCGGCCGGAAGATAGGGCAGCACCCGCTTCGAGAAGTAGAGCGCCCGGCCGCGTCCGTCGATCACCGCCGTGGTTCCGCCCACGCGGCCTTCGGCCTGGTCCTGCACCAGATGTTCGTAGACCGTGCGCGAGGCGCGCACTGCCGGCGTCGCCATGATCGCCTCGGGGTCTTCGAGCAGACGCGCCACCAGCGCGGGCACGACACCTGCCGGTGACAACGGTGCATCGCCCTGGAGATTCACGACGACATCCGCCACCGGACCGAGCTTCGCAATGGCTTCGGCACAGCGTTCGGTGCCGTTGGCGCAATCGGGCGAGGTCATCACCACCTGCCCGCCGAAGCTTTCCACTTCCGCGGCGATCCGATCGTCGTCGGTGGCGACCCAGACACCGGCGGAACCGGGCACGCCCATGGCGCAGTCCCAGCTACGCCGGATCAGGCTGCGTTCCTCGCCGGTGGCTCCGGCCAGGCGCACGAGTGGCTTGCCCGGATAACGGCTCGACGCAAAGCGCGCCGGGATGACGATGGCAAAACTGGTCGAAGTCACGGAAAGGTCAGCTCAGCCCCGCGCGGAGGAAGTCG
>PJTY01000990.1_pt1 | contig 11498 bp, 8 predicted proteins | sample 1512121 | NCBI WGS metagenome assembly PJTY01 (sample SAMN08177680, study PRJNA422409) | Soil metagenome, whole genome shotgun sequencing project. | isolation source: Soil enriched (2) on filter paper: alkali lignin treatment | place: USA: Madison | collected 2015-01-15 | reverse complement strand
GAAGCTGCCCAGCGCGGCGCGCAGATAGGGAGCGAGGCCTTCCAGCAGGGCGTCGATATCGGCGGCGAACTCGCCATCCCGCCGGGTGATCGTGATCCAGCCGTTCACCCCGCCCGCCTCGGCAAAGCGGATCATCCGCATGTGATTCATGCCCGACGGCGCGAGAAGCTGGTCAAGGTAAGCATCGTGGCGCGGATCGCCAAAGCGCAGCAATTCGTGCAGCGCATAAGCCCGCCCCTCCTGCATCGCGTGATAGGGCATCGGATCGCGCAGATAGAGGCTCTCTCGATAAAGCCGCGAGATCGGCGGCGGAGAGGGCTGGCCGGAATAGAGGTGAATCACCCTTGCCTCGGGCGTGCCCAGCGGCAGCGGGCGGAACACCAGGCTGGCATAGTCCGCCGCACCTCGCGCGCGCAAGTCGTCCAGGAAACGCCGCCACGGCGGGTCTTCCACCAGTCCCTCGATCAGCGGCACCAGCAGCGCCGCGTCCTCTCCATGCAGCATGTTCGTGATCCCCAAATGGGAATTTGCCTTGGCCGACGGCTAACCCACAACCGGCCTTGGAGACAACGAGCGGCGCCGAACCATCACCCCAGCGGTGCGGACGCTGCCTGAGAGGGATGAGCCAATGAAAGTGCAGCCCGCAGCCTTCCTGCGAACCACCCTGCCACTCGGCATCGACATGGCGCAGGACTACGATTCGGGTCGCTATCACTCGATCTGGCTGCCCGATCACATGGTCAGCTTCTGGCCCGATTCGATCTGGACGCCCGAATTCACCGACCTTGCCAAGGCATCGCCCAGCCCGCATCGCCATCTCGACGGACTGGCTGTGGCGGCCGCGACCGCGGTGCTGACCAAAAACACCCCGCTGGCGACCACCGTGGTCGATACCGTGCGCCGCCACCCTTCGCTGCTGGCGCAAACGGCGCTGACGATCAGCCATTTGTCGAAAGGCCGCTTCATCCTTGGCCTCGGCTCGGGCGAGTTGGAAAACACCGTTCCCTACGGCTTCGATTTCGACAAGCCGGTCGGACGGCTGGAAGAGGCGATCAAGGTCATCAAGCTGCTGTGGCATGCGGACGGCCCCGTCGATTTCGATGGGCAGTTCTTCCACCTCCACCACGCGCGAATGGATACCGAGTTCCATGAGGGCAAGGCGCCGCCGATCTGGCTGGGCGCGGCGGGGCCGAGGATGCTCTCCATCACCGGGCGCGAGGCGGATGGCTGGTGGCCGGCGGGATCATGGACGCCGGAGGACTATGCGGCCAAGCTGAAGGTCATCCTGCACGCGGGCGACGCGGCGGGCCGCGACATGAGCCACTTCACCCCCGCCATCACGCAGATGTGCCTGATTGGCGAGCCCGAAGAGATCGACGAAATGCTGCGCGCGCCGATGGTGAAATCGATCATCCTGATGATGACCGCCAAGGACCTTGCCCAGTTCGGCTATGAGCATCCGATGGGTCCGGATTGGCGCGGCATCATGGACTTCGATCCAGTGCGCCTGAGCCGTGAGAAGATGCTGAAGTTCTGCGACGAGATGAACCCGCAGGCGATCCGCGACGTGCTGCCCACCGGCACGCCGAAGGAAGTGGCACGGAAGATCAAGGGCTTCGCCGATGCCGGGATGCGCGTCTACAAGCTGATGGAATATGGCGCGATGGGCGGCATGAAGTTCTCCGCCACCAGCGCCGCCAAAGTCCGCGAGACCGAGGATGAAATCGCCCGTCTGGTGGAGGCTTGAGCATGGCCGATCTGAACGCGCGGCAGTTGTTGGAGGAAGCGCAGCAGCGCACCGGCCTGTCCGACTGGTGCGACGATGGTTTCCCGGAACGCTTCGCCCTAGCCGTGAGCCACATCAACGGCATCGCCATGGACGAGGCAGGCCGCACGGCGGCTGCGGAAAACGTGCTCTGGCTGCTGACCGACCGCCTGCGCTTCTTCGAGGATCGCAAGCTCTACCCGCTGGCCGACGAAGTGATCGACCGCCCCATGTTCGTCAGCGGCGAACCACGTTCGGGCACGACCTTGATGCACGCCCTGCTAGCGGTCGATCCCGGCGCGCGCGCGCTGCGGTTCTGGGAGGTCATGCATCCCTCGCCTCCACCTTGCACTGTCAAGGGCACCGATCCCCGCATCCCGCGCGCTGACGCCGAATGGCGCGAGATCAATGCCAAGATGCCGCGCTGGCTGCACTGCCACCCTTACAACGACATGCTGGGTGACGGCCTGCCGGAGGACGAGCGCACCTGGGCTTTCGACTTCCGGGTGATGACGCCCACCGCATGGTGGCGCGTGCCGATGCAGAACCTTTCCTTCGGCCTGCCCACCGATCCGCCTGCGCAGTACCGCATCCACAAGGCCATGCTGCAAGCACTGCAATACAAGCGCCACACGCGTCACTGGGTGCTGAAGGGCTTCCACACCACGCGGCTGGACGCCTTCTTCGATGCCTATCCCGATGCCTCGCTGGTGTGGCTGCACCGCGATCCGGTGATGGTGGCCGCCAGTTCGACGATGATGATGGCGGACATCATGGACGGTATCGTCGGCAAGATCGATCTGGTGAAGGAAGCCCGCGCCCATCTGGAGCGTGTGCGCTGGTCGATCGGCAATACGATGGCCCATCCGCTGGCGAGCGATCCGCGCATCCATCACGTCCGTTACCGCGATTTCGTGGCCGATCCCATTGGCGTGATCCGCGACTACTACGCCTTCGCCGGCCGCCCATTCACGCCTGAGGCGGAAGGTGCGATGCGGCACTACCTTACCGAGAACAAAGGCGATCGCCACGGCAAGTTCCACTACTCGACGCAAGTGCTGGTCGACGCCGGCTACGATATCGACGCGCTGAACGCCGAGTTCGCCCCGTTCCGCGAACGCTTCGGCGTCGAGATCGAGCGGCGCTGATGCACCGCCGCGTCAGTCTGCACCAGGTGGCGATGGTGGACCGGGAAACCGGCCCATTTCTGGACTTTTGCTGCGAGATCGGGGTGCAGCATGCCACCCTCGTTTCGCCACGACTGCTCCAGGCGGGCGAGCGCCGTGCTGCACGCGAAGCCGTGCAGCATGGCCGCATAAGGATCGGCTGCATCAACCATCCCTTCGCGCTCCATCCCGACCTCGCGCGCGCCACCGGCACCGCCGCGCGCGACCTGATGCGGGTGATCGACATCGCCGCAGACCTCGGCGCGCCTTCGATCTATCTCATCACCGGCGGACGCGGCATGCTGTCGTGGGAGCAGGCGGCCGAGCGCTTCTCCGAACTGCTCGCCCCCTGCCGCGACCATGCGGCGCGGCAGGGCATTGCGCTGCTGGTCGAGAACGCCTCGCCGCTGACGGTGGACATCCACATCGCCCACACCTTGCCCGATGCCCTCCGCCTTGCCCGGCTTGCGCAGATCGGCCTCTGCGTGGACCTCCACGCCTGCTGGGTCGAGGCAGACCTCCGTGAAAAGCTGGCCGAAGTCTTGCCACTCACCGGCCTCCTGCAAGTGAGCGACCACGTCCCCGGCGACCGCACCACGCCCTGCCGCGCCGTACCGGGGGATGGCGCCGTTCCCTTGGAAGCGATCCTGCGCGACGTGCTGGACCTTGGCTACACCGGCCTGTTCGACCTAGAGCTGGTCGGCCAGCGTATCGAGGCGGAAGGCGCCGCCCAAGCCTGCACCCGCGCGGCGCGCACGCTTTCCAACCTCCTCACCCGACTGGGAGCCTGACACGATGGCCTATGGCGATGGACCCGACGACGCAGCGCTCAAGACAGCGTGGGACACGTTTTGCGAACAATTGAAGCACGCCGGCATGTCCGCCTTCAAGGACGCGAACCCAGCCAATCCGCTTCAGCGCGCCGACGCCTTCCGCTTTCTCACGCAGAACCTCGGCCAGGCCTTCGATCTCGCGCTGGAAACCCGCGATCCGGCGTTCCCACAGATCCACTGGTTCACTACGCCGACGATGAAGCTGGGCGGCGACCTGGCCGACTTCACTTACCGGCAGGCATGGATCTCCGGCGACCACGTCTACCGCCTCAGCGGCAAGCGCGGCACCGCCCGCTGGCTCAACGTGACGGCGCAAGGTCCGCGCCCGGAGACAATCCCCGGCACCGACTGGCCCAGCCTGCACGAACCCTTCGGGGACATCCCGGAAGCCAACCTGTTCGGCCACCAGATCCAAACCGATGCCGATGGCCGCTTCGAAGTGACGATTGGCGGCCCGCCGCAGGACAGGAACTGGCTCCCCACCACACCGGGCACGCGCAAGCTTTTCATTCGCGAAGCCTTCGATGCCTGGGGGGAGACGCCAACCACCCTCTCCATAGAGCGGATCGGCATGACCACGCCGCCGCCCCTCCCCTCGCTCGCCATGATGGCGGAAGCGATGGACTGGGCCGGCCAGTTCGTCACAGGCCTGATGCGCGACTGGCCCGAACATGCCTGGCTCACCTCCCGCGGGGTCTGCGATCCTGCCAGCGTGAATGCCTTTCCCGCGGACAAGGCTGCCAACGACGCCAGCGATGCCAAGCGCGGGCGCATGGCCGCGCACATGGTCTGGCACCTCGAAGCCGATGAGGCGCTGATCGTCGAGATGGACTGGCATGAAGGCTTCTGGCTCTTCGGCATGGGCGGTGCGCTAATGGGATCGATGGACTTCCTCTATCGCCCCGTAAGCTACACCCCTGCGCGAACGACAGTGGATGATGATGGCGTAGTCCGCCTGATTCTGTCGCACCGGGATCCGGGCCTTCACAACTGGCTGGACACGCAAGGCTTTTCGGATGGCAACCTCACCTATCGCAACCTGATGAGCCAGCAGCCGGCGACATTCCGCACGCATCTGGTAAAGGCGGCGGACTTGCCCGATCACCTGTCGAAATCCACCGTAAAGGCCGATCCCAACGCCCGTGCGATCATGCTGCGGGAGCGATATCGCGCGATCAAACAGCGCTACGACCTGTGACGGGAGAGAAATCCGAGAATGTTCATGGTCAGTGGTTGCAAAGCCCCTTGCGCGATCCTGCGGCGCTCGTTAAAGGCGCCCCTGCCCATGACCGGCTTGCCGGTTCATACAAGGCATGCCGCTTTAGCTCAGTTGGTAGAGCACATCATTCGTAATGATGGGGTCACGTGTTCGAGTCACGTAAGCGGCACCAGAATTCCCTTTGTCAAGCGTTTTTTCGCTCCAAAAAACCCCGGAAATCCGGTATAATACGACATCGGCTTTCCGGTGACGTCCCCCTCTGTCCACCTCCATCCAGGTGAATTGGGGGCCCCGAATCGGGGGCCTTTTCGATCCTCTCGATTCGGGGCCCCCAGATGCTGACCACAACCCAGATCAACGCCCTCAAACCCCGCGAAAAAGCTTACAAAGTCGCGGACAGCAAAGGGCTTTACGTCCTCGTCAATCCCAACGGCTCGCTGCTCTGGCGGGTCAAATTCCGGTTCCACGGGATCGAAAAGAAGATGGCGCTTGGACGCTATCCGGATGTCGGCCTCAAGGAGGCCCGGGAAAAGCGAGATGAAGCCCGCGAGCAACTCGAAAGCGGCGTCGACCCTGTCGCGGCCCGGACGCAGGCCAGGGTGGAAGCGGAGATCGCCGCTCGCACCACATTCCGTCTGGTGGCCGACGAACTGATCGAAAAGATGGAGTTGGAGGGTAAGGCCGCCTCGACACTCAAGAAAGCCCGGTGGTTCGTGGATGTCCTGGGCCCGGCCATTGGCAACCGCCCCATCGCCGACATAACTGCACATGAGCTACTCAAGGCTCTCAAGAAGCTCGAACGGAAGGGGCATCACGAATCGGCTATCCGCGCCCGATCGTTCGCGGGACGCATTTTCCGGTATGCAGTCGCGACCCTACGAGCTCAGCACAATCCGGCAGACATCCTGCGCGGGGCTCTGATTAACCCCAAGGTAAAGCATCACGCCGCGATTCTGGAGCCGGCTCAGTTCGGCGAGCTCTTGCGCGCAATTGATGGGTATGGCGGAAAGATCGAGACCAAGCTGGCACTACAGTTGCTGCCACATGTCTACCTTCGGCCGGGGGAACTCAGGAAGGCTGAGTGGCCGGAGATCGATTTTGAAGCGGCGGTGTGGCGCGTGCCTGCCGAGAGGACGAAGATGCGCAAGCTGCACACCGTGCCACTCTCAACTCAGGCTCTCGCCCTCCTGAGACAGCTTAGGGCTTTCGGGAATTCCGGCAGCTTTCTATTCCCTGCCAACAAGACCTTTTTGAAGCCTATCTGCGAAAATACCCTCAATGTTGCACTCCGTCGGTTGGGGTACACCGGCGACCAGATGACCTCGCACGGTTTTCGCGCGACTGCGAGCACATTGCTCAATGAATGCGGTCTCTGGCACCCGGATGCGATCGAGCGGTCCCTTGCACACCGTGAACGCGATCAGGTGCGCGGTGCATATCACCGCGGTGCTCATTGGGAGGAGCGTGTCCGCATGGCGCAATGGTGGTCCGACCATCTCGTGGAGCTCAGGGATGGCGCCGAGGTTCTGCACCTCAAGTTCGGTACGTGATCGCAGGCTTGCTGGTCAGCGAGCGAAGGTCCTTCATTGATGCCTGATGCGCTTCGGTGGGGTAGTACCGCAGCGGCTTTTTCTTTGCGCATCGCTGGCTAGGATGGGCAGCGATCAGCAGCAGGAAACCCTGGATGGCCCGTACCTACTCTCGGCGTGAGTTCTACGATCTCGTCTGGTCCAAGCCCATCACCCACATCGCGAAGGATTTCGCGCTTTCGGATGTTGCGATCCACAAGATCTGTCGCAAGCACGAGATACCGACACCGCCACCCGGCTATTGGGCCAAGAGGAATGCCGGCAAGGCGGCTGCGCAAACCAAATTGACGAAGGCGTCGCGAACTACGTCCGACAACGTCACGATCGCTGCTCCCGAGTTGCGCGGTGAAACGGCCGCGGTAGCAGCGGCCCGCGAAACGGCTCGCGTGCGCGCCAGCGACGAGCCTGTCGGCGCAGTATCGCACCCCATTATCGAGAGAACCCTTGCGGGACTTCGTGCCGCTTCGCCCTCGCACAGGGGCCTCGTGAGCGTTGAAGGCCCTGACGTCATTCATTGCGAGATTTCTCCAGCCTCGATTGATCGCCTGGGTGAGATCCTCAAGCGGATCATGGCGGCGGTGGAGCAGCAGGACTTTCATCTCGAAGTTGGCGAGCGGCGTGCTCGCTTCCATGGAGATGGCGAGACGATCGGGCTGTCGGTCACCGAAACCTTCAAGCGCGAAAAGCATAAGTGGACGGCGGAGGAGGAGGCAGCAGAAGCGGCCTGGAGGCGAAAAACGGAGCGCCGGCGGGGAAACCCTGGGACTGGGAGCGCGTGCCATACCCCACTGTTCCCGAGTGGGATTACATCTGCACCGGGCAACTCGGCATCGAGATGGAAGGCACCTATGTCGCCAGCGGTCAGGAGCCCCGCAAGACCTTTCGAGACGGTAAGGTCCAGAAACTGGAGACCCTTGCAAGCGACATTGCCGTCGCTCTTGCAGTCATTGCCGTAGTAAAGCGTGAAGCACGCGAGCGCCGTGCCGAAGAGGAGTTGGTGCGGCGGGCAGCCCAGCTAGAGCGAGAGCGGCCCTTTCGCGAGGAGTTCATCGCCGAGCGGCGACGCGCGTGTCTCGACGGTCTGCTTGAGGATATGGCGCGGCTGGAGAGACTGCGATCGCTGGAACAGAGCCTGTTACGAATGGAGGCAAAGCCGGAACACGGCCGCGTCTCCACTTTCGTGCCGTGGGTTCGCGCCGAGTTATTGCGGCGAGAAGCCATGCTCTCGCTCGACGGCATGGAGGCACGTTTCCAAGCCGAGCGCATCTTCGGTGAGGATGACGACCACGGTTTTCAGTCCAGCGCATGGCGGAGCCAATGGTCGGTTTCGGACGTCGGCTGAAGGCACGACCGTAAACTTTTCAATGAGGTAAAGCTGCCCGCACAAAGCCTGGTGGGTTCGGGATCTCCACCATTGCGGCGACCGGCACCGCGCGGCGGTCGGTCACGAGCACTTCTCCGGCTGCTGATTGTAATGTCATGAAATGTTTGCAAGCCTGAGACCCACGGCACCGATGACGGTCGGGCGGCGCTCGGGAGAATACATGAACCAAGGCATGGTAGAAAACAGGGCTCCCGAAACAAGTCACCCGGTGCGCGTCTACACGCGGTGGCATCAGCTCGCCGTTCCGCTGGGTTTTTCTTTGGGCATTTGCATGGGAATCTTCGCGGTTTATCAGTACCATCTTGTGTTCGGCGCCATGGGCCTGGCGCTCCTGGGTATCGTTGTCCCGCCGATGGTTGCAGGCCTCGGCTTTCCGACCCGCGACAGTCTGACCATCGGTTCGCTGGGGCTGGAGTTCGCGCGGCGGGGGCCGGTTTCGTTCGCAGCAATATCCGGATGGAGCGCGGAGGACTATCTGAGGCTTGGTCGCAGGAAAGGACCGACGCTGGTCATCGTCGCTCAGGATGCTCCCGCGCGCAGGCGGCTCCACGACGAATTCCGGACTGGGCTGCGACTTTGGCAGACAGGTCCAGCGGCCGGCGCCTCCAGGGCCGGAGAAGAGCGCTTCCATGGCGGTTGGCGCGGACGTGCGGTGGGGGCGGCTATCGTCGCGCTGTCACTGGCGGTCATCGTGCTGTCGCTGGCGATGCGGGAGCCTGCCTATCACCTCGTGGCGGTCGGCGGGCTGGGCGGGGCATTCGGCGGCGTCATGCTGGCAGGCATCAGGCCTTCCTGAACGAGTTTGTAATAGTCGTTCGCAATAAGAGGGCGGCACATAGAACGGGCCCAGATATTCTCATGACTGCCATCCGAGACGCCGGCCAAAATTACTCTGATAGGAATAAGCGGGCGTCGGCGGCCAACTTCAAGACGCGGGCTGATCAACGGGTGCCTGTTAGGGAAAAGCCGACAACGACCCGTTCCGGCCTTTCAGCCGCGAAAGTCGGATGCCCAAGTCCGGCCCTTCCGGTTCCGGAAGTTCGCATTTTCCCTCGAATGTCCGGTCCTGACAAATAGGTGCCGATCGTCAGGCCGTCCGAATAGGCGGAAATCGACGGCGTTGTAGTCCGGGGGCGAAAAGCTCTAGTTTGAACGCATGGTGTATTCGGCAAGCACCAGACCAGCTCACGACGTTCTTTACGCCATCCATAGATCAGCTCCAAATCAGGAGCTTACAAAATTGTAATCACGCCAAGTATTCGTCCCCACTACTTTTTCTTAGCAATTGCCCCCTAGCCTGCACGACAGATCCGGTCACAGCAGAGGGCACCATGTCGGAAACTGACGAAAAACCGAGAATGGGCAAACTGCGTCGTGCTCTGACGCTGGTGCATCTCCTTGCCGATACAACGGAAGGCCTAACCCTCGACGAGATGGCGCAGGCTCTTGGCGTCAACCGCCGAACCGCCGAACGCTTGAGAGACGCCCTGCGGGATGAATTCGATGTCGAGGAGCGCATGGAGGACCGCACCAAGCGGTTCTTCATCCGGGACCGGCTTGGCCGTGCCTACACCCGACCCAGCGCCGACGAAGTGGCAGCACTCGAAATCGAGGTAGCGGCAAGGCGTGCACAAAGGGCCGGTCATGCCGGCCCGCTGGAGAGGCTGCTCGCCCGGGTCAAATCCGGCCTGGACAGTCGGGAGAAACTCCGGCTCGCGCCGGATCTAGATGCCCTCGTGCGGCTGCAACGCAGCCGGGTGCCTGCCGGACTGTTGCCCGAAACCTGCCCCGAAACACTCGCATCGATCCAAGGAGCAATCCTTGCGGGCGACTGCGTGGAATTCGACTACCTGGCCGAGGGCCCAGCCGAGGCCAGATGGCGCCGTGTGATCCCGTATGGCCTTGTCCATGGTCCGGTAACTTATCTCGTCGGCAAGATGCCCGAAACCGAGCGTGATCCGGTTTTTTTCCGGATCGACCGGATGACGAACGCCCGGATATCGAACCAGCCCGGGCATCCGCCCCCCGAATGGAACCTTGATGAATGGCTGGGCGGCAGTTTTGGAATCTGGCGTGAGGAAGACCACGACATCATACTGCGCGTCCACCCGACGGCAGTCGAGCGCGCGAAACGGTGGTATTTCCACCAGAACCAGATTTTCGAGGACGATGGCGACAATCTGGTCGTCCGCTTCCGCGCCGGTGGCCTGCGGGAAATTGCCGAGCATCTTTTCACCTGGGGCGGCGAGATCCGAATTGATGCACCCGATGAACTGCGCACCGTGATGCGTGAACGCCTCGAACTCGCCACGGCCTCGATCTGAGGATGCGTCCGGATCTGTCGTTCTCGGGACATACAGACATGTCGGCAGGGACAACCTTTGCGGATTCGCGGCGGAGTGATGCCTTGGAAAAGCAGGATTTCTTGAGTCAGATGGATACCTCACAGGCCTACCCCCGAACAACCAGGACAGCAGACGCTACTCCCCACGCAGCTTCGCTGATCCAGAGCCTGCGCGACATCGGCTATTCGTGCGAAACGGCACTCGCGGATATCCTCGACAACTCGATTACCGCGGGTGCGCGGCATATCGAGATCCTGTCCGAACTGAACGGGAGCGATCCAGCGCTCGGAATACTTGATGACGGATCGGGCATGACCGCTGATCAGCTTGTCGAAGCGATGCGTCCCGGCTCGCGAAATCCGCTCGATAGCCGGGATGCCGACGATCTCGGCCGGTTCGGGCTTGGCCTGAAAAGCGCCAGTTTTTCGCAGTGCAAGCGCCTCACCGTCCTGACCAGGAAAAATGGCGTGTTCACGGGCGCGACGTGGGATCTCGATGCGGTAGCAAGGTCCAACCGCTGGGAAATCGAAATCCACGACGATCTTTCCAACATTCCATGGTCCGACCGGCTTTCCGTTGACGGCACGCTGGTCGTCTGGCGCAGCCTCGACCGACTGGGTGGCGGCAGCCAGCCCGATGACAGCAAACGCATCAGGCACATGACGCGGACGATTGCGGATGCGGAGCGGCACCTGCGCCTTGTATTCCACAGGTTCATGTCGAGCGGCACATCCGCTGTCGAGCTCCGTCTCAATGGCCGCAAATTGCTCCCGATCGACCCTTTCGGTACGCAGTTTGCAGGGCATCAGGCCGACCGGACAGACTGCCTCGATCTGGCAAACGGGCAAGTCGAATTCCAGTGCTTCACGCTGCCGCATCACAAATCGATTTCGCGCAGCGACTGGGAGGAACTCGGCGGGCCCGAGGGCCATCTGCGTACGCAGGGCTTCTACGTCTACCGTGGACGCCGGCTGATTATCGCAGGCAGCTGGCTCGGGCTCGCCCGGCAGACCGAACTGACGAAACTGTGCAGAATCCGGGTCGACATCCCCAATACCATGGATGCGGACTGGAAGATCGACGTCAAAAAGGCATCCGCCCAGCTTCCGCCGAAGGTGCGCGAGCGGATGCGCATTCTGGTCGAAAGACTGTCGCAGACCTCGAAACGTACATACCAGCGCCGGGGACAACGGCTGG
>PJTY01000986.1_pt1 | contig 11520 bp, 7 predicted proteins | sample 1512121 | NCBI WGS metagenome assembly PJTY01 (sample SAMN08177680, study PRJNA422409) | Soil metagenome, whole genome shotgun sequencing project. | isolation source: Soil enriched (2) on filter paper: alkali lignin treatment | place: USA: Madison | collected 2015-01-15 | reverse complement strand
CCTGATCGGCGATTCGGTGGAGAAGGTCAATGCCGGTTCGGCGCTGGTCAATCAGGCCGGCACCACCATGACGGAAGTGGTCAGCAGCGTGCGCCGCGTGACCGACATCATGGCCGAGATCACCGCCGCCAGCCAGGAACAGACCGAGGGCATCGAACAGATCAATCAGGCCGTGATGCAGATGGACCAGGTCACGCAACAGAACGCGGCGCTGGTCGAGGAGGCGGCCGCAGCGGCCGCGTCGCTGCAGGAGCAGGCGGCGAATCTGTCGCAGGTGGTCAGCGTGTTCCGGCTGGATGGACACGCCGGACACGCGGCGCCGCCGCAGCCGGCAACCGTGCACAAACAGGTCGCGATGAAGGCGGGAGCGTCGGCCAAGCCGGCGGCACCGCAAATTGCCAGGAAGGAGCCGGCCGCCCAGGTCGGCGGCGGCGATTGGGAAGAATTCTGACGCGACAAGCCGAACCATGAAGCGTGGTTCGGCAGATGGAGCCGCGCATTGCGCGGCTTTTGATTTGCCGGCGCACCGCGCAATCCACGGTCAATCACATGCGGACAGACCTTCGCCCAGGAAGCTTCCGCGGTCGATCTCTGCGTTCAAAAAAGCGCCTCTCATGAACACCCATGAGTGAATGTTTTCTGACATATCTGTCTGATTATCCGTTTGTGAATAATTGTTACGCATGCGCGTAAATACACTTATTTGTAGCTTTTTCGCGATCTGTTAACGAATGTTTGCAATATTTTTTTCTGAAAAGAAAGCGCATTATTTGAGAACGAATAATAATTCCCACCTGGAAAATCATGGCCCGTTTACGGTCCCGTTCACCCCATTCTCAAGGCACGACATGAATTTCATGAGCAAGCTCAGCATCGGCAAAAAACTCGGCATCGGCATGGGCGCGGTCACTCTTTTGATGTTCTTATTGACCGTCTTCGCGCTGATCAGGATGTCCGCCATTTCGGATGCGGTGAATCTGCAGAATCAGGTGCTGACCGACAAACTCGACCCCTTGTACGTGGCGCGCGAAGCGCTCGGCCAGACCGGCTTGGCCGCGCGAAACGCGTACGTGTTCGAGGACGAGGCGAGCGCGCAAAAGGAACTGGCCATCATCGACGAGCAGAAAGCCATCTATCTGAAGGCGCTGGAACAACTGAGTCCGCAATTCGGCAGCGACCCCGCCTTTGGCAAGGTGCGGCAGGGCCTGCTTGCGATGGCCGAAGAATTGAAGCGGCCGCGCATGTATCGCGCCAGCAACGACATGCAGGGCTTCGGCACTTTCCTGGTCGAGGAATGCAGCCCGTTGCGGCGTCAGATCGTGATCGATATCGATGCCGTATTGAACGCCATCAAGGCTGAGCAGACGACGGCCATCCAGACCTCGAATCAATTGTTGAGCGAATCGATCAGACTGGTCCTGATCCTGTCGGTCATCATGCTGTTCATCAGCGCCGCGATCGCCTTCCTGATCACGAAGGGTCTGCTGCGCCAGCTTGGTGGCGAACCCGTTTATGCCGTCGAGATCGCGGGTCAGATCGCCGAAGGCAACCTGGCGATCGACATTGCGACGAAGGCGAACGACGACAGCAGCCTGCTTTACGCCATCAAATCCATGCGCGACCGGCTGGTGTCCATCGTCGGCAACGTGCGCGAAGGGACCGACACCATCGCCACCGCATCGACGCAGATCGCCTCCGGCAACGCCGACCTGTCTAGCCGCACCGAAGCGCAGGCCGGTTCGCTGGAAGAAACCGCTAGTTCGATGGAAGAACTGACCTCGACCGTGCGCCAGAATGCCGACAATGCCCGCCAAGCCAACCAGCTCGTGGTGTCCGCTTCCGAAATTGCCACCCGCGGCGGCAACGTGGTCGGGCAGGTCGTTTCCACCATGGGCGACATCCAGGACAGCTCGCGCAAGATCGCCGACATCATCGGCGTCATCGACGGCATCGCGTTCCAGACCAACATCCTGGCGCTGAATGCGGCGGTGGAAGCCGCACGCGCCGGCGAACAGGGCCGCGGCTTTGCCGTGGTGGCAGCCGAAGTACGCACGCTGGCACAGCGCTCGGCCGCTGCCGCCAAGGAAATCAAGGGGTTGATCGACGACTCGGTCGGCAAGGTCGCCTCCGGCAGCAAGCTGGTTGACGAAGCCGGCGCGACGATGGACGAGATCGTCACCTCGGTGCGGCGCGTGGCCGACATCATGAGCGAGATCACCGCCGCCAGCCAGGAACAGAGCGACGGTATCGAACAGGTCAATCAGGCGATCGGCCAGATGGACCAGATGACGCAGCAGAATGCGGCGCTGGTGGAGCAGGCCGCGGCGGCGGCACGCAGCATGCAGGATCAGGCGGCCAATCTGTCGCAGGCGGTCAGTGTATTCCGGCTGGATGCAAGCGCGGTCTGGCAACCGGCGACAGACCACAAACGCGTGACGATGGAAGCGAGTGCGCCGGTTCTGATGCGCTGATCCATTGGCCCGGAATAAAAAAGCCGCGCATTGCGCGGCTTTTTGTTTGCGTCCGATCAGGTCGTCAGCGGCTTGTAGCGGATGCGCTTGGGTTTGGCACCTTCCTCGCCGAGTCGCTTCTTCTTGTCGGCTTCGTATTCCTGATAGTTGCCGTCGAAGAAGGTGACTTGCGAGTTGCCTTCGAAGGCGAGGATGTGGGTCGCGATGCGGTCGAGGAACCAGCGGTCGTGAGAGATCACCATCACGCTGCCGGCGAACTCCAATAACGCGTCTTCCAGCGCGCGCAGGGTTTCCACGTCGAGATCGTTGGACGGTTCGTCAAGCAGCAGCACGTTGCCGCCCTGCAGCAGCGTTTTGGCCAGGTGCAGGCGGCCGCGTTCGCCGCCCGACAGGTTGCCGACGATCTTCTGCTGGTCGCTGCCCTTGAAGTTGAAGCGTCCCAGATAGGCGCGCGACGGCATCTCGAAGCGGCCGACGGTCAGGATGTCGGCGCCGTTGGAGACGTCCTCGAACACGGTCTTGGTGTTGGCGAGGTCGTCGCGCGACTGGTCAACCAGCGAGATTTTTGCGGTCTGGCCGATCACGACTTCGCCGCTGTCCGGTTTGTCGAGACCCGCGATCATCTTGAACAGCGTCGATTTGCCGGCGCCGTTGGGGCCGATGATGCCGACGATGGCGCCCGGCGGAATGGTGAACGACACGTTGTCCATCAGCAGGCGGTCGCCAAAGGCTTTCGAGACATTCTTGAATTCGATGACTTCGTTGCCGAGTCGCTCGGCCACCGGGATGAAGATTTCCTGCGTCTCGTTGCGCTTCTGGTATTCGTATTCGGAGAGTTCGTTGAAGCGGGCCAGACGCGCCTTGGATTTGGCCTGGCGTGCCTTCGGATTCTGGCGCGCCCATTCGAGTTCCTTGGCGAGTGCCTTCTGGCGTGCCGATTCGGTCGCCTCTTCCTGCTTCAGGCGTGCCTGTTTCTGATCGAGCCACGACGAATAGTTGCCCTTCCACGGAATGCCGCTGCCGCGATCGAGTTCGAGAATCCATTCGGCGGCATTGTCGAGGAAGTAGCGATCGTGGGTGATGCCGACCACGGTGCCGGGGAAGCGCAGCAGGAACTGCTCGAGCCATTCGACCGATTCCGCATCCAGATGGTTGGTCGGTTCGTCGAGCAGCAGCATGTCCGGCTTGGACAGCAGCAGCTTGCACAAGGCGACGCGGCGCTTTTCGCCGCCGGACAGCACGCCGATCTTGGCATCCCACGGCGGCAGGCGCAGCGCGTCGGCGGCCATTTCGAGTTGCAGGTTCAGGTTGCCGCCATCGGACGACGAGATGATGGCTTCGAGCCGCGCCTGTTCGGCTGCGAGCGCGTCGAAGTCGGCGTCTTCCTCTGCATACGCGGCATAGACGGCGTCCAGCTTGGCTTGCGCTTCGAATGCTTCGCCGAGGCCGGATTCGACTTCCTGGCGCACGGTCTTTTCCGGATCGAGCTGCGGCTCCTGCGGCAGGTAGCCGATGTTCAGGTTGGGCGCGGGGCGCGCCTCGCCGATGATGTCGGTATCGATGCCGGCCATGATCTTGAGCAGCGTCGATTTGCCCGAGCCGTTCAGGCCCAGCACGCCGATCTTGGCGCCGGGGAAGAAGGACAGCGAGATGTCCTTGAGGATCTGGCGCTTGGGCGGGACGATCTTGCCCACGCGGTTCATGGTGTAGACGTAATTTGCCATTGAATTCCGTTAATTCCGTAAAGAGGGTGGTGCCGAAGGGGCACAGGATACCCGATCGTGCAGGGCAAGGCGAACCGTTGCCGCGGCCCTAATACTGTTTAGTTAAGCAAAAATATCGTCGTTCCCGCGCAGGCGGGAACCCAGGGGATGTCGCAAATTGCGCGTGCCAAGGGCTAAAAACAGAATGCGATGTTGGATGCGACGACTGGATTCCCGCCTGCGCGGGAATGACCCATCAATTAACTGAACGGTATTACCGCCGCGGCACCGGTTTTTCCGGCTTTGTAAAGTGTGGAAAACGGCAGCGCGACCTTGGCGCAACAGGCGTCCTGCGCGGTTCGCGATTTTCTTGCATTATGGTGGGCCTTGGCCTAAGGTGCGACGCATCTTCCCTTCAGGAGTACGTTTCTTGGCTTCGCCAAATTCGAAAAAAAGCAGTCTTGCCGCATTGACCCTGGGTGCCGTCGGCATCGTCTACGGCGACATCGGCACCAGCCCCCTCTATGCCATGAAGGAGGTGTTCGCCGAAGGCCACGGCCTGGCGCTCACCCACGAGAACGTACTCGGCGTGGTCTCGTTGATCCTGTGGGGCCTGATCATCATCGTTTCCCTCAAGTACGTCACGCTCGTGCTGCGCGCCGACAACCGCGGCGAAGGCGGCATCATGGCCCTGATGGCGCTGGCACTGTCCTCGGTCGGGCGAAACTCCAAGCTCTATTTCCCGCTGCTGGTGATCGGCGTGTTCGGCACTACGCTGTTCTATGGCGACGGCGTCATCACGCCGGCCATTTCGGTGCTGTCGGCGGTCGAAGGCCTGAGCGTGGCCGTGCCCGGCTTTTCGCATTACGTGGTGCCGGTCACGGTGGCGGTGCTGACAGCGCTGTACGCGCTGCAGGCGCGCGGCACGGCCGGCATCGGCAAGTGGTTCGGTCCGATCATGGTGCTCTGGTTCGCCACGCTGGCGATCCTCGGCATCATCAACATCGTTGCCTCGCCGCAGATCCTGCAGGCGCTCAATCCGTGGCATGCGTTGCACTTCCTCGAAGGCAACCGCCTGCTGGCCTTCATCTCGTTGGGCGCGGTGGTGCTGGCCTTTACCGGCGTCGAGGCGCTGTATGCCGACATGGGCCACTTCGGTCCCAAGCCGATGCGCGCGGCGTGGTTCTTCGTCGCCTTTCCGGCGCTGGCGCTCAATTATCTCGGCCAGGGTGGCCTGCTGCTGGCGCGGCCGGAAGCGGTTGACAATCCCTTCTTCCAGCAGCTCGGTCCGTGGAGTGTGATCCCGCTGACCATCCTGGCGACGGCCGCTGCCGTGATCGCCTCGCAGGCCACCATCTCCGGCACCTTCTCGATGACCAAGCAGGCCATCGCGCTCGGCCTGCTGCCGCGCATGAAGATCGAATACACCTCGGCCAGCGAGATCGGCCAGATTTACATCCCGGTGGTCAACTGGCTGCAGCTGGCGGTGGTGCTGATGGTGGTGATCGGCTTCGGTTCGTCGTCCATGCTGGCGGCGGCCTACGGCATTGCGGTGACCGCCACCATGATGGTGACTACGCTGCTGACCTTCTTCGTGATCCGCTACCGCTGGAAATACAATCTCGCGCTGTGCATCTTCGCGACCGCCTTCTTCCTCGTGATCGACTTCGGCTTCCTGTCGGCCAACATGCTCAAGCTCACGCACGGCGGCTGGTTCCCGCTGCTGCTCGGCACGCTGCTGTTCACCATGATGCTGACCTGGAAGCGTGGGCGTGAACTGGTGGTTGAGAACCTGCAGAAGCATGCGATACCGCTCGACGATTTCCTGACCTCGCTGTTCGTCGATCCGCCGGTGCGCGTGCCGGGCACCGCGATCTTCATGCGCAGCGAATCGGACGGCGTGCCGCACGCGATGCTGCACAACCTGTTGCACAACAAGATTCTGCACGAGCGCGTGGTGTTCCTGACCGTATCGATGGCGGAAGTGCCCTACGTGCCGACCGAGGAACAGGTGCGCGTGCACAACCTCGGCAACGACTGCTACCAGATGGACGTGCAGTACGGCTTCAAGGACACGCCGGACATTCCGTGGGCGCTGGAACTGGCGCGCTTCCAGGGACTGGGTTTCGAGATGATGGAAACCTCGTTCTTCATCGCGCGCCAGACCGTGGTGCCGAACCCGGACCGCGGCATGGCGCTGTGGCGCGAACACCTGTTCGTCACCATGTCGCGCCATGCGCGCGATGCGGCCGACTACTACCGGATTCCGTCGAACCGCGTGATCGAGCTCGGGACCAAGATCGAGATTTGAGGGAATGCGGAGATGAAAAAAGCCGGCTTGATGCCGGCTTTTTTCATGGTGCGTCGCTTTTCCGCAGACGACTGTAGTTGAGCCATAACCCATCCAGCGTATACAAGGCCAGCGCCACCCAGATCGCCGCGAAGCCGATCAGGCGCGCGCCGCCGAACGGTTCGTTGTAGAGCCAGATGCCGACCAGCAGTTGCAGGGTCGGCGTCAGGTATTGCAGCAGGCCCATGGTGGAGAGCGGCACGCGGCGTGCGCCGGCGGCGAACAGCAGCAGCGGCACGGCGGTGATCGGGCCGGACAGCACCATCAGCGTTTGCGTCAATGGCGAGGCGTCGGCAAAGCCGTGCGCACCCTGCGCCGTCATGAACAGCAGCGTGACGACGGCCAGCGGGAACAGCACGGCGGTTTCGAGCGACAGGCCTTCGAGCGCGCCGAGCGCGGCGGTCTTGCGCAGCAGGCCGTAGCCGCCGAAGGTGATGCCGAGCAGCAGGCTGATCCATGGCGGATGGCCGGCTTGCCAGGTCAGCCACAGCACGCCGACAGCGGCCATCGCGACCGCCGCCCATTGCAACTTGCGCAGTCGTTCGTGCAGCACGATCGCGCCCAGCAGCACGTTGACCAACGGCGTCATGAAGTAGCCGAGGCTGGCGTCGATCACGCGGTCGTGGTCGACCGACCAGATGTAGAGGAACCAGTTGCTGGAGAGAAGCAGTGCGCTGGCGGTGAAGCCGGCCAGCACTTTCGGCTGGCGCAGCACCGGACCTATCCATGCCCATTGCCGGCGCACCGCGAGCAGGCCGCCGAGAAAGAGGAGCGAGAAGATCATGCGGTAGAGCAGGATCTCGAGCGGTGGGATTTCGTGCAGCGACTTGAAGTAGATGGGGAACATGCCCCAGATCGCGTAGGCGCCGAGAGCAAGCAGAATGCCGGGGTTCATGGAATGGCAGCGAAGGAGAATCCGCGATCGCGCGGGATGCGATCAGGATCGAATTATCGCAGCTATTGGCAAAGGCTGCCGGCGCGGCGCGCTGGCGTGACGCGGGGTCAGTCGAAGAAGATTTCGACCGACTCGCTTTGCTTGCCGCGTGCGATCAGGCCCTGTTCGACCAGTTCGTCGTAATGGCAGACGCGATTGCGGCCGCTGTCCTTGGCGTGGTAAAGCGCCTGGTCGGCATGGCCGAGGATGACGACCGGCGTTTCCTGCGTGATGGCGGCAAAGCCGAGGCTGATGGTGATGCGGCCGACCTGCGGGAACGCATGCCGTTCGACATTGGCGCGGAAGCGTTCGAACACCATGCGGGCGTCTTCCAGTGTGGTCGAGCGCAGCAGGATCACGAATTCCTCGCCGCCGAAGCGGAAGATGCAGTCCTGCGCGCGGAAGGAGGCGCGCAGGATGTTGGCCACCAGGATCAGTACTTCGTCGCCGTACAGATGGCCGAAGTCGTCATTGACGCGTTTGAAGTGATCGATATCGACCACCGCCAACCATTGCGTCTTGATGTCGCCCGACTGGCGCCGGTCGTGTTCGTCGACAGGTTCGCTCGGTCTGGTGCTGGCGAGACGGCTGAACTTCTCGTCGAAGGTCTTGCGGTTGAGCAGGCCCGTCAGCGAATCGCGCTCGCTGTATTCGAGCAGGCTCTGGTAATTGCGGTAGACGCTGAGGATGCCTTCCATGACCTGCAGCATATGCGGCATGAAAGGCTGGTTGTGCACGATCTCGAGACAGGTCGAGACCTTGTCGTTCTGCCACATCGGAATCCACAGTACATGGCGGCCGTCGGCGCGCGCTTCCTCGAGACGGCTCCTGCGCTGGGCGATGCACGATACCAGGCCGGGATAGGCGACAATGGGTTCGCCATTGTCGGCTGCCGACGATTCGGGTTGCGCGGCCTGTACCTTGCCTTCGGTGATCCGCACGCGCGGCCGCACCAGCAGTTCGCCGCGCGCCTGGAACAGTTCGAGCACGCGCGCCTGTTCCACGCCCACCATGTTCATCAGCGCGCTCATCACCGAAATGTCGAGCAGTTCATGATCGCGATGACCGGTGATCTCAACCAGATGCTCGAGCAACGATTTCATCTTGAGAGGGTCGGAAGTGTTCACGGTAATCCATGAAAAATTGGCGCGCGGCGTTTTCTTCGTTTTATCGCAGCGGTGCCGTGCGCGGGAACATTGCATGCGTACAAGACTGCGATTCATCTTAGCGGAATCGATTGCATCGTCAGGACGCGGCGGAACGGATGAAACCATATTTTACGTTTCCTGTAAGAAAAACATTGGTTCATGCACAAGCCACAGGATTTGCGTTCCCAAAAAGCAACAATATATTTCCATGTGGAAATTATCTTGGTGAAAGCCTTGCTGCGCGTGCGTTTGCAGCGATTCTCGCAAGCAATACTTGGGCCAATAGCTGGGCCTGCGAATGCGTGTATCGCGGGCTTGACCTTCCCATCATGGCAAGGCGCAGACTGTTTTCGTTGACCAATAAAAGGAGCGAACCATGTATACGATGCACGTGGAAAACATGAGCTGCGGCCACTGCGTGAATGCGGTGACGAAGGCAGTGCAGGCAGTTGACGCGCAGGCGGCGGTGAACGTCGACCTGGCGCAGAAGACGGTGAAGGTGGAGTCGGGCGCGCCGCTCGATGCGGTAGCGGCGGCCATCGTCGATGCCGGTTATCCGGTGACGGCCAAGGCGGCGTCCTGACGACTGCAAGCGGATGTAAAAACGGGCGGTGTGAACCGCCCGTTTTTATTCGTGCTGCCTATTCGTGGTGGTGCGCGGCGGCGTGGCCGCAGCAGGCGGCGGTGTCGGCCGGCGCTTCCAGTCCGCGCAGGATAGGGCAGTCGGCGCGCGCGTCGCCGCTGCACGAGTGTGCCAGTTCGCTCAGGGTGTCGCGCATCTCGGTCAGTTCGGCGATGCGCTTGTTCAGGTCATCCACGTGTTCGAGCGCGATCGCCTTGACGTCGGCGCTGGCGCGGTGCGCATCCTGCCATAGCGACAGCAGCGTCTTGATCTGCTCGAGCGAGAAGCCGAGCGAACGCGCGCGCTTGATGAAGCGCAGCGTGTGCACGTCCTTGTCCTGATAGATGCGGTAGCCGGCGCCGCTGCGCGCGCCGGGTGCGATCAGGTGGATCGCCTCGTAGTGGCGGATCATCTTGGCGGAAATGCCGGATGCGGCGGCGGCCTGTCCGATGTTCATGACGAACTCCCGAATGTGTTTCGTATCAGTTTAGCGTCAGGGTTTGTGTTGCGCTTGCCCTGCCTTCCAGCGCCGCAGCAGCAGCGCGTTGCTGATCACGCTGACCGAACTGAAGGCCATCGCCGCACCAGCGAACATCGGGTTCAGCACGCCGAAGGCCGCGAGCGGAATACCGACCACGTTGTAGATAAAGGCCCAGAACAGATTCTGGCGGATCTTGCCGTAGGTGCGGTGCGAGATGTCGATGGCATCCGCCACCAGTGCCGGGTCGCCGCGCATCAGCGTGATGCCGGCCGCGTGCATGGCGACGTCGGTGCCGGTGGACATGGCGATGCCGACGTCGGCCGCCGCCAGCGCCGGCGCATCGTTGATGCCGTCGCCGACCATGGCGACGATCTGGCCGCCGTTCTTGAGTTCGGCGATCTTCTCGGTCTTCTCGGCCGGCAGCACCTGCGCGATGACGCGGTCGATGCCGAGCGTCTTGCCGACCGCATCGGCATTGCCCTGGTTGTCGCCGCTCAGCAGCACGGTGGCGATCTTTTGCGCGTGCAGGCTGTCGATTGCCTGCGCCGCGCTGGCCTTGATGGTGTCGCTGGCGGTGATGAAGCCGAGCAGCCGGTGCGCGGGCGTGACCTGCGCCAGCCACGACAGGCTGCGGCCGCTTTGTTCGAGCTGCTGCGCCTGCACGTTCGCTTCGTTGTCGAGCGCGATGCCTTCCTCGCGCATCAGGCGCGCGGTGCCGAGCACGTATTGTTCGCCATTGATGGTCGCGCGCAGGCCGAGTCCGGCCAGCGCTTGTACCGCATTCGCTTCGCCGGGCGCGATCTGCAGTTCGGCGGCACGCTGCATGACGGCGAGGCCGAACGGATGTTCACTGCCGCGCTGGATGGTGGCCGCCAGTTGCAGCAGTTCGTGTTCGCTGATGCCGATCGCCTGTACTTCCGCGACGCGCGCGCGGCCTTCGGTCAGCGTGCCGGTCTTGTCGAACACGACGGTGGTGACACGGTGCATGGTTTCCAGCGCTTCGGCATCCTTGATCAGGATGCCGTATTTGGCAGCGACGCCGGTGCCGGCCATGATGGCGGTCGGCGTGGCGAGGCCGAGCGCGCACGGGCATGCGATCACCAGCACGGTCACTGCGTTGATGATGGCCGTCTCCGCGCCGGCGCCGGCCAGCCACCAGCCGAAGAAGGTGAGGGCGGCGATGACCAGCACCACCGGCACGAAGACCGCGCTGACCTTGTCCACCAGGCGCTGGATCGGTGCCTTGGCCGACTGTGCGTTCTCCACCATGCGGATGATGCGCGCCAGCGTGGTCTCGGCACCGATCGCCTCGGTGCGCACCAGCAGCATGCCTTCGGCATTGATGGATGCGCCCGTCACGTGGTCGCCTTCCTGCTTGACGACCGGCATGCTCTCGCCGGTGATCAACGATTCATCGACATGGCTGCGGCCTTCGACGATGCTGCCGTCCACCGCGATGCGCTCGCCCGGACGCACGACCACCAGATCGCCGACGCGCACCGATTCGATCGCCACATCGACGTCCTGTCCGTCGCGCCGCACGCGTGCCGAATCGGGCCGCAGTTTCTGTAGCGCGCGGATGGCGGCGGCAGTCTGTTTCTTGGCCCGCGCTTCCAGCCACTTGCCGAGCAGGATCAGCGTGATGACGACGGCCGAGGCTTCGAAATACAGATGCGGTTCATGGCCGGGATGTGCAGACCCGGCAGTGAGTAGTAAATAGACGCTCAAGCCGTATGCCGCGCTGGTTCCCAGTGCAACCAGCAGGTCCATGTTGCCGGTGCCGGCCTTCACCGCATGCCAGCCGGCGCGAT
>PJTY01000985.1_pt1 | contig 11543 bp, 8 predicted proteins | sample 1512121 | NCBI WGS metagenome assembly PJTY01 (sample SAMN08177680, study PRJNA422409) | Soil metagenome, whole genome shotgun sequencing project. | isolation source: Soil enriched (2) on filter paper: alkali lignin treatment | place: USA: Madison | collected 2015-01-15 | reverse complement strand
TTGAGCGCGGGGCCCTCCGGGGAGACCTTCGTGGTGTATTGCGCGAACAGGTGGCCCCATGCGTTCGCCACCCCTATGGCAAGCAGAAATTGAGGCTCGATTCCCGAGAGTTGGACAGGTTCAATATCAAAATTGCCCGCTATCAATGATTTATAGGCCTGTGAAAGGTCTTGCTGGAATTCCGCAGCCATTAGGCTTTATATCCCGGATGATTGCATTTACGCAAAGCGCCACCCGATCTTCATACGCCATAGCTGTCCTCAAAGAGTTGATAGGGTCCCTGCAATCGAACCTGGGCGCCAAGCCATATTGACCGCCATGCAACACCCTCGCCGATTGCCTCCAGCGCGCGGGCCTTCGTGCAGGCCTTGAGCAAGGCCTGCCCGATCAAGCCCAGCAAGCTGTTGACAGACAATGACAGGGAGTTCATGGCTTGGTCATTTGTCCTCAAGCGAGTTGGTCATGAAGAGGTCGGTGCAACCCGGAGAATTGACCAGCCTGCGGTTTTGAACTGTCCAGTTTCATAGAGAGCGTCATATCTCGGGAACGAACTTGTTCGTCTCCCTCATGACTCAATCCTCTCAGAGCGTTGCGTTCGAACCCCGAGGCGATTCAGAACGATTCAGTCACCGAAAGTGACCCGAGAAGCCAAGCCTTGAAAGACTCGAAGGCGGCATGGTGATGAAGACGCTTGGGGTAGACCAGATGATGCCCGACGTACTTCACCTCCTGGGTCTTGCCCTGAAGCGGGTTGACAAGGGTGCCGCTCCTGAGTTCTCTGTCGCCTAGCAGGTTGGACTCCAGCACCACGCCGAGCCCATCAACGGCCGCAGCTATTGCCATGGAACTGCGGTCGAACCGCAGCCCGTACTGGGTCGGGGGCTGAAGGCCATTGGCTTCGAACCAACCCTTCCACTGCAGCAGTTGGACATCGCACTGAATCAGCTTGTGGTTCAGCAGATCCTCAGGCACCTGGATCGTTGCGGCGATCGCAGGTGTGCACAACGGCATCAGTCGCTCGACGGCGAGCGGAACCTTCTCGTACGGGGATGCGGCAGGCTCACCGTAGACGATGTCCAGATCGAAGTCGTCTTGCTCGAAGTGCGCGTACTCCGTACTCGCCGAGATACGCAGATCGATGAGCGGATTGGCCTCGAGAAAGCTTGCCAGTCTTGGCAGCAACCACTGCGTGGCAAAGCTCGGCGCTGTGTGGACGTTCAGCGGACTTGGCTCGTCCAGCGCGATCAGGGACATGCCCCGGCGCATCTCCTCGAGCCCCCGCTGAACATGCTCCAGAAGAATCGCACCTTCTCGCGTGAGATGGACTTCGCGCGTGCTGCGCTGAAAGAGGCGATGGCCCAGACGGTCTTCCAGTTTCCGGATGGAGTGGCTCACGGCGCTGGGTGACAGCCCGACCTCATTCGCGGCCAATGCAAAAGACGAAGTCCGCCCGGCCGCCTCAAAGACTCGCAGATAGGGCAAGGGCAACGAGGCCGGGACTTTCATACGTGAATTTCAATCATGAGTGGCTGCAATGTTTTCGTTTGTCACTGCATTTTTGTCGCCATACAGTCCATTACGCAAATGATTCATGAAATCAGTGCATCCATGGTAACCCCTATGACGGACGGAGACGATGACGAGTACTGCTCATTCACCACAGACCGAGAGCTTGCTGGCGAAGCTCGCCCACCACGCCTATCGCATCCGACGCTTCGCGCTGCGCATGGGCGAGATGCAGGGCCAGGGGTACATCGGCCAAGCCCTTGGCATGGCCGATGTGCTGGCTACTGCGTACTGCCACGCAATGAACCTGCGCCCTGACCAGCCTGAATGGCCTGGCCGCGATCGCTTTCTGCTCTCGCACGGGCACTACGCCATTGCGTTGTACGCGGCACTGCTGGAGGCTGGCGTGCTGCCGGAGGATGAGCTCGAGAGCTATGGCTGCGACGACAGCCGCCTGCCCATGTCCGGCATGGCCACGTACACACCGGGCATGGAGATGTCGGGTGGGTCACTTGGCCAGGGCCTGCCGATCGCCGTGGGCATCGCCATGGGTCTGCGGCTTCAAGGCAATCCTGCATTTGTCTACAACTCGATGTCCGACGGCGAACTCGACGAGGGCGCGACCTGGGAGGCGGCCATGTCCGCGGCGCACCACCAATTGGGCAACCTGATCACGCTGGTGGACGTCAATCGCCAGCAGGCCGACGGCAACTCGCAGGAGGTGCTCGGCTTCGAGCCCCTGGCGGACAAGTGGGCCTCCTTCGGGTGGCACGTGCAGCGCATCAACGGCAATGACCTGGGCGCCGTAGTCCATGCCTTCGATGAGGCCCGTGCGCTGACCCAGCCAGTGCCCCGAGTCATCCTTCTGGACACCTTGATGGGCAAAGGCGTGCCCTTCCTCGAGACGCGCGAGAAGAACCACTTCATCCGGGTGGAGCCGGGCGAGTGGCAGGAAGCCATCCGGGTGCTCGACGCCGCCTGCAACGCAGGAGCCACGCAATGAATGCCGCCATCACTCCCAAGCCTAGGCTGACGACCTCCGCGATGATCGCTTCCATCGCCAGCGAGGGACAGCGCACCCGGTCCGCGCCCTTCGGCCACGCCTTGGCCGCACTGGCCGAAGAGCGTCCCGACATCGTGGGTATGACCGCCGACCTGTCCAAATACACCGACCTGCACATTTTCGGGCAGGCCCATCCAGAGCGCTTCTTTCAGATGGGCATGGCCGAGCAGTTGCTGATGGGAGCGGCGGGCGGCATGGCGAAGACCGGCCTGACCCCATTCGCGACGACCTATGCGGTGTTTGCCACTCGGCGCGCATACGATTTCATTCACCAGGTGATCGCCGAAGAGAACCTCAACGTGAAGATCTGCGCAGCGTTGCCGGGACTCACCACCGGCTATGGCCCGAGCCATCAGGCGACCGAAGATCTTGCGCTCATGCGCGCCATTCCCGGGATGACTGTGATCGATCCCTGCGATGCGCTGGACACCGAACAGGCGGTGGCCGCGATGGCACAGCACCACGGACCAGTCTACATGCGCCTGCTGCGCGGCAAGGTGCCGCTGGTCCTGGACGGGTACGACTATCGATTCGAGTTGGGCAAAGCCAAGCTTCTGCGCGACGGAAAAGATGTACTGATCATCTCCTCCGGCATCCTGACCATGCGGGCACTGGAGGCCATGGACCTCATGGCCGACGGCACGGCCGAAGCCGCTGTGCTGCACGTGCCCACGATCAAGCCACTGGACGTGGAGACGATCGTTGCGCAATGCCGCCGGCCGGGCCGCCTGGTGGTGGTCGCCGAGAACCACAGCACGGTGGGAGGCCTGGGCGAAGCCGTGGCGACCACGCTGCTTCGTGCCGGCGTACACCCTGCATTCCGCCAGATCGCGCTGCCCGATCAGTTCCTCGACGCTGGCGCGCTACCCACCCTGCACGACCGCTACGGAATTTCCGCACAGTCGATCGTGGCTCAAGTCAAGGCCTGGCTGGGCTGAAGGAAAGCTCGATCATGAAAGTTTCATTCATCGGGATTGGCGCCATCGGCTTGCCGATGGCGCTGCAGATCCAGCAGGCCGGGCACGACGTCACGGGCATCGACGTGTCGCAAGCATCCGTTGACAACGCGCAGAACCAAGGGCTTGCTGCTGTCCTCAGCCATCATGCGGCGCCTCGCGCCGAAGTCGTGGTTGTGATGGTGGCAACGCCCGGTCAACTTGAGAACCTGGTGCGGCAGGTGGGTGATGAAGCCGGCGACCAACTCTGGATCATCATGTCCACCGTCGGCCCAGACAGTGTTCGTGCACAGGGCGAGGCCTTGCGAAGAGTGGGTGCGCGCGTGGTCGATGCGCCGGTGACCGGCGGCGTGGCCCGGGCCCGCACGGGCGGCCTGGTGCTTTTCGTCTCGGGCGAAGTTGACGACATCCAGCGGGCCGACCCTGTCCTTAAAGCCATGGGCACGCCTTTGCATGTCGGCGGACGGCTGGGCGACGGCCAGGCCATCAAGGTAGTCAATCAGCATCTGTGTTCCGTGCACCTTGTCGCAGCAGCCGAAGCATTGAATCTGGCCCGGGGCCTGGGCCTTGATCCTGCAGCCGTCCTGCCGCTCATCGAGAAGGGCGCTGCGGGCTCCTGGATGCTGAGCGACCGCGGCCCACGCATGCTCAAAGGCACCGACGTCGAAGTCACCAGCGCCGTCACCATCTTCGTGAAGGACAGCGGCCTGGTGGCGACGGCGGCTGCGGCTGCCAAGGTCGAAGTCCCCCTGCTTGATCAGGCCCATGACCGTTTTCAGCGCGCCGCCAACGCCGGCCTGGGTGCCCGGGACGACAGCCGCGTGATCGAGACGTGGCATTGAGCCACGCCTTCCAAAAAACCATAACCATCGAGACAAAACCATGAGCACCACCGTCAGTCATGACATACAGCAGCCTCAGTCCGGCAAGGTCGCGTTTGCGTCCATGGTCGGATCGGCCGTCGAGGCGTACGACTTCTTCATCTACGGCACTGCTGCAGCTGCGTACTTCGGCAAGGTCTTCTTCGCGACCAACGTGCCGTTGATCGGCATCCTGGCCTCCTTCGCCACGATGGCCGTAGGCTTCCTGATGCGCCCCCTGGGAGGCTATCTGGCCGGGCACTATGGCGACCGCGTGGGCCGCAAGTCCGTGCTGCTGTGGTCGTTGCTCGCCATGGGCTTGGCGACCGTCCTGATCGGCGCGCTGCCTACTTACGCACAGGCGGGCGTCATCGCTCCCATCCTCCTGATTCTGTTGCGCATGGTCCAGGGAATCGGCTTCGGTGCCGAATGGGGCGGTGCGGTGCTGATGGCGTGCGAACATGCGCCGCCCAGACGCCGAGGATTCTTCGGCGCCGTGCCGCAGGTCGGAATTCCGTTGGGCCTGTTGCTGGCCAATGGTGCATTCCTCCTGTCCGGCCACCTGTTCGAAGGCGACTGGGTCTGGCGTGCACCATTCCTTGTGTCGATCGTGATGGTGGCCATCGGCTTTTTCATCCGCATGAGCATCGCTGAGTCGCCCGACTTCGAGAAGATGAAAGCGGAAAAGAAGATCGTGCGTCAGCCGGCCATCGAAGTGCTGCGCAGCGACTGGCGCAGCGTGGTGAAGATCGTGGGCCTGCGCCTGGCCGAAACCGGTGGCTACTACCTCACGACCAGCTTCATGCTGTCCTACGTGGTGCTCGCGGGTGTCTCGACCACAAGGCAAGTCTTGATCGGCACGCTGATCGGATCGGCCATCGGACTCGTGAGCCACCTGGCCTATGGCGCATGGAGCGACCGGATCGGCCGCAAGCCCGTGTTCCTGCTGGGCTCATGCTTCACGATCCTTTTCGGCATACCGATGTTCCTGATGATCAACACCGGGGCCGCCGTCATGGTGGTGGTGGCCATCTCGCTATCCCTGCTGCTCAGCCATGACCCCATCTTCGCCGTCGAGCCGGCATGGTTCTCCGAGCAATTCCCGGCCAACGTCCGCTCGTCGGGCATCTCGCTGGGCTACAACGGCGCCTCGCTGGTTGCCGGCCTGCTGCCCCTGATCGCGACCGGCCTGTATGGGTTGGTCGGATGGGTGGGACCGGCCGTGCTGTTTTCGATGCTCGGGGTGTTATCGACCTGGTGTTCCTTCGCGATGCGTGAAACCGCGCCAGCGGTGACTGAATCCGTGACTCGCTTGCGGCGCGGCTCTGGGTCCTTGCCTGCATGAGGCACTTTGGCGACCCTGCCTTGCTGCGTGCGGACTGGGCTGACCACCGATGACGGCGCCTTGGTGGCGTCCGGCAGCTCAGCCGAGCTGGTGCGCAAGCCGGGGGATGGTCGCTGGCTTTATGGCATGGACCATACGGTGGGAGCGGGTCTGGGGCGGGTTTGACTGTGAGGGATGTGAGGAGTAAGTAGCGACCGGTGTCTGTTTCCCGTACCTGATCAAGCAAGGTGTTAGGCCTGAGGCCGGTACGTCGCATCAAACACCAAATCGGTGAGCCAATGCTTGAAATGGGGGTTGTCGCTGAACTGTTTAAACAACTCAGTGTGGTCAGATAGCAGTTCCAGCACGACTCGGTTGAGAGCCTTGTCGTGTTCCAGCTTGGCGTTCTGCTTGTCCGAGTTCGCTCGTGCGTTCTGGTAGGCCTTGTCTTGGGCCACACGCGCAGGGATTTCCTCGGCGATGACCTTGCGGATCTTGTCCTCGTCCTTCCAGTCGATGTTGCCAAACAGGTCGTTGAAGGCTTTGATGATGCTCGACAGCGTGTCGATTTCGGGCTCGCCCTTGCCGCCGCCACCGCCTGGAGGAACGGGATCAACCGTGGCGTCGGCATCGTCCATCGCCATCCTCAGCGCCGCGTGCGCCTCCACACGGTAGCTATCCATGTCAATCGACTCCAACACCCCCTTGGAAAGGTCTTCTTCCTTGGGCGCGGGCAACTTCGGAATAAGAAAATTGAGGAAAATGGAAAGCTTCTCCCACGCCGGATGGCCATAGCTCAGGATCGCAGCGAGAAAGCCATAGCTGCGCACAAACGCCTTGGCTTTGCCTTTGAACTCCACCTGACCGTCTTCGTCCAACTTCTCCTGGTACTCATGCACGCATAGATCCAGGATCGGATCCAGCTTGTCACGATCAGCGCCACCGAGGTAAAGCGCCACCAACCCCTCTATCTGCTCCCAGCTATATACCTGTTGGCCATCGAGTTCGTTTTTGAGGTCGTGCAGCTTGTTGGCATCGGTTTCGCCAGTCTGGATCGTGGCACGGTAGTAGTCCTGAAATGCCTTCTTCACCGCCTCGGCGTTGTCGGCGAAGTCGAGCACGAAGGTGTCGTGCTTCTGCGGATGCGCACGATTCAGGCGTGATAGGGTCTGCACAGCCAACACGCCAGCCAGCGGCTTATCCACATACATTGTGTGCAACAAGGGCTCATCGAAGCCGGTGACGAACTTGTTGGCAACGATCAGGAAGCGATACGGATCTTGCTTGAGATGGGCCGGAATGTCCTTGCTCGGAAAGCCGTTGAGATCCGCTTCGGTCTTCTTCTGTCCGCCGATCTCAAAGTCGCCCGAGTACGCCACGATGGCCTTGTACGGGCTCTTGATCTGCATGAGGTAGTCCGACACCTCGCGCCAATAGTCGATGGCCCGCGCAATGCCGTTGCACACGATCATCGCCCGTGCTTTGCCACCGATCTTCTGCTTGCCTGCCACCTGCGCAGTGAAGTGATCCACCATGATCTCCGCCTTGCGCCGGATGGCCTTGTCGTGCGACTCGACATAGTGGCGAATCTTCTTCAGTGCCTTGACCTTGTCGAATTCCGGATCGTCCGCTACCGCCTTGGCCACTTGGTAGAAGCTGTCGTAGGTGGTGTAGTTCTCCACCACGTCAAGAATGAAGTTCTCCTGGATGGCCTGCTTGGTGGTGTAGGTCAATTCTTCGGGCGAGCGGAACTGCACCTTGTCGCCAACGAGAGACTGCTCGCCAAACAGCTCCAGCGTCTTGTTCTTGGGCGTGGCAGTGAACGCAAAGTAGCTGGCATTGACCAGCAACTTGCGCGAGACGATGCGCTTCTCGATTTCCGCATTGACCGCATCCTGCGTACTGTCCTCTTCGAACGCCTCTTCGACAACCTTGCCGCCGAGGGCTTCGTGCATCCGCGCCGTGGTCTTGCCACCTTGGCTGGAATGCGCTTCGTCGATCAACAGCGCGAAGCTCTTGCCGGATAGGTCGCCCAGCTCATCGAGGATGAAAGGGAATTTCTGCACCGTGGTGACGATGATCTTCTTGCCTCGGCGCAGGTACTCGCGCAGCTCCTGAGCGTTGTCGGAGTGGCCGAAGATCGCCGCCACGTGGTCGTAGCCCTTGATGGTGCGGGCGATCTGCGTGTCCAACGCGCGCCGGTCGGTGATGACGATGATGGAATCGAACTGCGCCGCCATCAGGTCATCCTTGCGGCGCAGCTCCACCAATTGGTGTGCCAGCCAGGCAATGGTGTTGCTCTTGCCGCTTCCTGCCGAGTGCTGAATCAGATAGCGCTTGCCCACCCCATCGGCATGGGCGCGGCGCAGCAGGGCACGCACCGTACGCAACTGATGGAAGCGCGGGAAGATCTGCTTGCGCTTCTTGCGTTTCTTGCCGCTGGCGTCTGCTTCCTCCTCCACCACCACCTGCGCATAACTCTCGATGATGTTGGCCAGCGACTCGCGGGTCAGCACCTGCGTCCACAGGTAATCGGTCTTCAGACCATCCGGGTTGGGCGGATTGCCCGCGCCACTGTTCCAGCCCTGGTTGAAAGGCAGGAACCACGAGGCCTTGCCCTTCAGCTCGGTGCAGAACGCTGCCTCCGCATCATCCACCGCGATGTGCGCCACGCAACGGCCCAACTGGAGCAACAGCTCCTGCGGGCTGCGCGTGGTCTGGTACTGGACGATGGCGTCGGCCACGGTCTGCTTGGTCAGCGAGTTCTTCAACTCAAAGGTCAGCACCGGCAGGCCGTTGATGAAGATCGCCAAGTCCAGTTCGTTACCGGAATCGTTGCTGTAGCGCACCTGCCGAGTAACGCTGAAGATGTTCTTGCCGAAGGCATCCGCTGCGGCGGCATTGCCCGGCGTAGGCAGCAGCTTGTAGAGATCGACGTGTATCGGCCCATGGCTCACGCCCTTGCGCAGCACGTCCACGACGCCGCGCTTGCTGATCTCGCCTTGCAGGCGGTGCAGGAACTGGGTGCGCTTGATGCCGTCCGCTGCCACTTCCAGCGTATCCACTGCTTTGGGCTGGGTGGCGTGCAAGAAGGCGAGCAACTGCGCCACATCCAGCGCCACGTCGCGGTTGTAGTCGGTGGGCTTGCCCTGCACGTAGCCGTTGTGGGTGGCGGCGAAGTCCGTGGGAGCCAGCGCATGGCTGTACTCGGGCTGCGGCACGCCGGTCAGGCCGCGCACCACGCGCGCCTCGAACCAGCGCTCACTGGTGTCAGTCTTCGCCATCGCCACCCTCCTCTTCGTTAACATCTTCGTTTTCATCGCCCAGTGCGGCCAGCGCCGCGTCGTCCACCACGTCCTCCGGGTCGGGCTGCCAGCCCCGCACGTCCATTTGGCCGGTGACCACATCGGAAATCAGGCGGTCGCGGTATTCGCGGATCAGCTTGATTTCTTCTTCGGTGCGAGCAATGGCGTCGTCCAGCGGCTGGCATTCGTCGGTGATCCAGCGGCAAATGGCTTGCTGTTCCTCGACCCGTGGCACCGTAAACGGAATCGTCACGAGCTTTTCGCGCGTCAGGTGCGCGATGCTGACTCGGTTCACCATGGCATTGAAGCGGCCACGCTTGCCATATACGAAGAACTGGTGAAACAGGAACTCCGGCAGCATCGTCGGCTTGGCGGCAACCCGATGTACGGAGTTCTGGATGTAGCACTCTGGCAGTTCGTCGCTCCACATGCAGGCACGGCCAACATCGCCGCCTTCGCTGACCAGCAGATCACCCTTGCGAACGCGAAGCTGCGCCATCTCAGCCTTGGCAATCCACATTTCCTTTACGTCGCGCACATCAGGCTTAATCCATTGGACATTCGTGGAGCGCAGGTAGGGCTTGAAAGCGCCCTCGCCACCCCTGGCTTCGGTAGTCAGCATCTTGCCCAAGACCACATTGGCCACGTTCTTCAGCCGTTGGACCTCCCAATGCTCCGGAACCTCGCCCAGCCATTCGATGCCGGACGGCTTCAGCGTCACCGATGAATCAAGGCCGCGCGTGACAGCGTGGTCGATGATATGCAGCTTCTGTTCGATGAGCAGTTTGATCAAGTTCCGCTTGGCCTTGATGAAGCGGGCGATGTGCGCGTCCTGCGCACGGAGATAGGCGACGATCTGGTCTTGCTCGGGGCGCGGGGGCACAAGCGAGGGCATCTGCTTAAAGGATTCCCAATACAGCCGGTTGCGGTCGGCAACGATGCCGCGCGAGAACTTGTTGACCTCCTGCATGTACGCTGCCGTGCGGAACAGGTAGCTGTAGTAGCTACTGTTGGCCTCGTCGTAAGGTTTCACCACGACATAGGCTGGACTTACCAGCCCGTCGACTGGCGCGGGGCCAACCGCGCCTTGCCACATCCGCATCATGTTGTAGGCAATGTCGCCCTTGGCTGCGCGTTTGTATTTCTCCTTCTGGCTCATCACCTGCTTGCGCTTCAGGTTTTCCATGTCACGCACACGCACACCGGTGCGCAGCGACACTTCCAGAATGGGCAGATCGGGAAAGCCCGTTTCGACGCGATGGCCGAAAAGACGACCATTACGAAGCACCTTCCATTTCTCCGGAAGCCGGGGAACCCAGGGCAATCCGGATGGGCGATAGGTCGGGTACTCGCTCACCACCGCCATCATGCCCCCCCCACGATCTTGTGCAGCAAGCCTTCACTCTGCCGTTCCAGCGCGAGGATGTCTGCGCAGATCTCTGCCAGCGGGCGCCGCGGCGCGGGCTTGTAGAAATAGCGAGCAAACGAAATTTCGTAGCCGATTTGTGTCTTGTCCGTGGCGATCCAGGCGTCCTGGGCGTGCGGCAGCACTTCGCGGGCAAAGAAGGCGTCGATGCCGCCCGGCTCCTTCAACGGCACCTGCTCGGTGTCGCGCAGTTCGCTGTCGGGCTCGTACTCGACCATGAAGCGATCTTTGCCCACGGTCTCCAGGTACGCGCCATCGAAGCCGGGCTCGAAGTGTTCGCCCGCCTTGAGCTTGCTGCGCTTGGCGATGACCGGCGGCGCGGTTTCGTCACGCCAGCTTAACGCCTTGTAGATGGCCTTCTTCTCCGGTGCGCCGAGCTTGTCGCCTTGCGCCTTGAGCGCAGCATCAAAGCGAGAACGGAATTCATTGTGGTCATCAAACACGGCGCTGCCCAGTACCTGCTGCGCCCGCTTCGCTACCTCCATCAGCCCCTTGTCGCGCTGCCACGTCGATGCGTCGAGCAGCTTCTTGCGGCGCTTGGCGGGCACGGCCTTACGGGCGGCGGGGGCTTCGCCTTCATCGCCGCTGTCGCTGTCTTCACTGTCGTCGTCTTCGTTCTCGTCCTCGCCTTTCAACCACGCCTCGATGGCTGGCTTGCGCTTGGCGAACTCGGTATAGAGCGCCTCACCGTGGGTGGCGTAGATCTCGGCGCGCAGTGCCTCGTCGCCAGAGACAAAACGCAGGGGCTCGATGCGCTCGTCGGAGAGCTGGCTTTTCAGCCGCAGCGGACGCTCGACAGTGATCTTCCAGTAGCCGAAGTCCTGGGTGTCGAACCATTTCGACTCGGCGGCTTCCTGGGCCTCGCCGAGGTAGAGGTCGAGGATTCGCTGGATGTCCCCGTCCGAGAGTTCGCAGTTCTTCTTGCCGAGGTTTCGGCGCAGCGGCTGGAACCACTGCGATGCATCGATCAACTGCACCTTGCCACGGCGCGATTCGGCCTTTTTATTAGCCAGCACCCAGATGTAGGTGGCGATGCCGGTGTTGTAGAAGATGTTGAGCGGCAGGGCGATGATCGCCTCTAGCCAGTCGTTTTCCAGCACCCA
>PJTY01000983.1_pt1 | contig 11560 bp, 10 predicted proteins | sample 1512121 | NCBI WGS metagenome assembly PJTY01 (sample SAMN08177680, study PRJNA422409) | Soil metagenome, whole genome shotgun sequencing project. | isolation source: Soil enriched (2) on filter paper: alkali lignin treatment | place: USA: Madison | collected 2015-01-15 | reverse complement strand
GTGTCCGAACTGCAGGCGCGCGTGCTGCGCGACCCGGCCGTGTTCATGCAGCTGCTGCAGTTCCTGACGATTCCGGTCAGCGAGATGTTTCGCGACCCGGCCTACTTCCTGAGCCTGCGGCAGAAGGTGGTGCCCTTCCTCAAGACCTATCCATCGCTCAAGATCTGGATCGCCGGCTGCAGCACCGGCGAGGAAATCTATTCCATGGCGATCCTGCTCAAGGAAGAAGGCCTGCTCGAGCGCAGCATCATCTATGCGACCGACATCAATCCGGTCTCGCTCGAAAAGGCCAGGAAAGGCGTGTTCTCGCTCGAAAAGATGCGCACCTATACCGCCAACTATCAGCAGGCCGGCGGCAAGGCGGCGTTCTCCGACTATTACACGGCCGGTTACGAAGCCGCGCTGTTCGACCGCTCGCTGGCCGAGAACATCAGCTTTTCCGATCACAGCCTGGCGACCGATGCCGTGTTTTCGGAAACCCACCTGATCTGCTGCCGCAACGTGCTGATCTATTTCAACCGCGCGCTGCAGGAACGTGCCTTCGGCCTGTTCCACGATTCGCTGTGCCATCGCGGCTTTCTGGGTCTTGGCAGCAAGGAGAGCATCGATTTCTCCGACTATGCCTCGCGCTTCGAGCCGCTCGACAAGGCGCAGCGCATTTATCGCAAGGTCTGATCATGAATGACGACCTCCGTCCTCCGCCCCGCAAACGCATCGATGCCGTCACGGTCGGCGCATCGGCCGGCGGCATCGATGCGCTGCTGACGATATTCGGCGGCCTGCCACCGGACTTTCCTCTTCCGATCATGGTCGTGCTGCATCTGCGCGAGGATCGCGACAGCCGGCTGGCCGAGGTATTCCAGCAGCATCTCCGCATGCCGGTACGCCAGGCCCGCGACAAGGAACCGATCGCCGATGGCGTACTCTACTTTGCAGGTCCCGGCTATCATCTTTCCGTCGAAGAAGATCACCGTTTCTCCCTGAGCGGAGAGGACGCGGTGCATTACTCCCGCCCCGCCATCGATCTGCTCATGACGTCGGCAGCCGACGTCTATGGCGAGCACCTGGCAGGCATATTGCTGACCGGCGCCAACGAGGATGGCGCCGAAGGCATGGCGAGCATCAGGCAGGCGGGCGGCCTGACCATCGTGCAGGACCCTGCCGAGGCGCAGGTCGCCGTCATGCCGCAATCCGCGATCCGGCGCTGTCCGCCCGACCATATTTTCCGTCTGCAGCAAATCCGGCAGTGGCTAATCGAACTGGGACAATCCTGATGCCTGTACAACACAATACGAAGTTACTGATCGTCGACGATCTGCCGGAAAACCTGCTGGCGCTGACCGAGATCATCAAGCAGGACGACCGCATCATCATGCAGGCGAGTTCCGGCGAGGAAGCGCTCGGTCTTCTGCTCGAGCACGAGTTCGCACTGGCGATCCTCGACGTCACCATGCCCGGCATGGACGGCTTCGAACTGGCGGAACTGATGCGCAGCACCGAGAAGACGCGCCACGTGCCGATCGTCTTCGTCAGTGCCGCCGGCAAGGAACTGAACTATGCGTTCAAGGGTTACGAGACCGGCGCCGTCGACTTCCTGCACAAGCCGCTCGACATCGCCGCCGTGCGCAGCAAGGTCAATGTGTTCGTCTCGCTCTATCAGCAGCGCAACCAGGTTCGGCACCAGGTCGAGGCGCTCGAGAAGAGCCGGGCCGAACTGCATGCCACCCAGATCGAACTGCAACGCTCGCTGCGCATGCGCGACGAGTTCATGTCGATGGTCGCGCACGAATTGCGCACGCCGCTCAACACGCTGTTTCTCGAAACCCAGATGCGCAAGATGCAGCTCGAAAAGGGCCGGCTCGATGCCTTCGGCGAAGCGCAGCTGCAACGCATGGTCGAGCGTGACGACCGGCAGATCAAGAGCATGGTGCGGCTGATCGACGACATGGTCGACGTTTCGCGCATCCGCAGCGGCAAGCTGTCGATCCGCCCGTCGGAAACCGAACTCTCGGGCCTGCTCAAGCGCATCGTCAGCGACCTGTCGCATCAGGCTGCCAGCGCCAGTTGCGACGTCACGCTGCAAGCCGATACGGTCGCGCATGGCGTATGGGACGAGTTCCGCGTCGAACAGATCATCGTCAACCTGCTGACCAACGCGTTTCGCTACGGCAGCGGCAAACCGGTCATCGTCACGCTCAAGACCAATCCGCTGCACGCCGAGATTTCGGTACGCGACCACGGTAACGGCATCACCGCCGCCGATCAGCACCGCATCTTCGAACCGTTCGAGCGCGCCACCACCAAGGTCGGTTCCGGGCTGGGCCTGGGACTCTACATCGCGCGCCAGCTCGCCGAGGCGCATGGCGGCGCGCTCGGCGTGGAGAGCGTCTATGGCGAAGGCGCCACGTTCACCCTCAAGCTGCCGTTTCGCAATGGCCTGAACCGGCGCTGAGCACGCACGCAAGACGGCCGCTCCACGCACCCCCAAAAAAAATGCACCCTGAGGTGCATTTTTTGTTTCGTTACAGCAGATGATCGAGCATGTCAGGGCCGAACACCTCGCGATGCAGGCGCTGGACAGGCACGCCTTCGGCCAGCAGATCGGCCCACTGCTTCTGCATGAAAGGCAGCGGTCCGCACATGTAGACATCGGTATTTTCTCGGTCCCATTGCGGCAGCACCTTCAACTGCATGCGTCCGCTGACGACACCCTCGGCCACTGCGCCTTCTTCATAGAACGTGACCGTCTGCAGATTCGGCATGCGCTGCTCGGCCTGTTCGATATCCTCGCGATGCGCGTGATGGCCGGCGCAGCTGGCGGCATGCGCGAAGATGACCTTGCGTTGCGGCGCGACCTCTGCGATGCGCTTGAGCGCGGAAACCATCGGCGTGATGCCGACGCCGGCCGACAGCAGCACGATCGGCTGATCGCCTTCCACCGCCGGCAGGAAGTCGCCAAACGGCGGGCTTACCTGCAGGACGCTGCCGACCTGCACATTGTCGTGCAGCCAGTTGGAAACCATGCCGGCCGGCGTTTCGCCGTTGGCCGGTTCGCGCTTGACGGAAATACGCAGATGGTCGCCGGCCGGCGCATCCGACAGGCTGTACTGCCGCAGCTGGCGCAAGCCGCTCGGCAGGTCCACCGCCACGCTGACGTATTGTCCGGGGCGGAATGCCGGCGCGGCCGAACCGTCAGCCGGTACCAGCGTAAACGACTTGACCTGCTCGCTCTCCTCCTTGATCTCGGTCACGCGCATGTCGAACAATTGTCCGGGCTCGATTCCCGCCTGCTTGTACAGGCGCGCCTCTTCCTCGATGAGCGCATTGGCCAGCAAACCGTAGGCTTCGGCCCAGGCCGCGATCAACTCCGGCGTAGCGGCATCGCCCAGCACTTCCTTGATGGCTTCGAGCAGATGCTTGCCGACGATCGGATAATGCTCGGCCTTGATGCCCAGCGACACATGCTTGTGCACGATGCGCGAGATCACGGGCGCCAGCGCAGCCGCGTTATCGATGTTGGCGGCATAGGCAAAGACTGCCGAAGCAAGCGACTGCTGCTGCGAACCATTGGCCTGGTTGCCGGCATTGAAGATATTGTTCAGTTCAGGGTGCGCGGCGAACATCGCCTTGTAAAACGTCTTGGTGATGGTCAATCCATGTTCACGAAGAACCGGGACGCTGGCATCGATGTAAGGACGGGATGCGGCTGACAACATGATTGCTCCTTTGAATACTTGCATAAAATATGCAACTTTTAAACCATCAAAAAAGCCCTTGCGGGCTTACCCTTCTGCTTGCAGATTGCTAGGCGGCGACAGTGCGCTCGGCCAGAAAACGCTTGTGCATGCGGACGATATGTTCACCGGTGTTGCCGGCGACCACTTCGGCCAGTGTGTAGGAATCCATCGCCCGGTAGAACGCCTCGACGCCTTCGCGCAAGACATGGCGCAAACGACAATCTCCCGACAGCCGGCAACCGATTCCTTCGCAGTCGACGACTTCGTCATCCCCTTCGAGCACGCGCAGCACACTGCCGATCTTGAGCGAAGCCGGATCGATCGCAATGCGAATGCCACCGTTGCGGCCGCGCATGGCATCAATCCATCCCATCTTGGCCAGCGCACCCACTACCTTGACCAGATGATTGTGCGGCACGTCGAACTGCTGCGCCACCTCGGCCACGGTGACGGAAGATGCGCGCGGCTCCTTTGCCAGATACATCAGCACACGCAATCCGATATCCGAAAACCGGGTCAATCTCATGGATTCATCCTCTTGACACAAACGATTGTATTAAACATGCATATTAAGTGCAACTTATATTTCCGGCGATGTTGCAGGCTCGCACCTGCAAATCGATCCCGCAATTCGCGCCATCCTGGCCATTTCGGGCTAGAATCGCTGCATAACCAGAGGCCCCAAGGCCGCAACAAAGGAGACAACATGCTGCTGAGCCTGATCGGACTTTTCGTCGTCTATGCAATCTCGCACTATCTGATCACGATCAATCGGCGCGATCTGTTCGCCACCATTCTCGTCATCGGCCTGCCCTTTGTCGGCCTCTACTATCTCGGCTGGATGTCGCTGCTCTACTGCTTGGCTGGCGCCTATCTGGGTACCAAGGCTGGCCTGAAGAAGCTGCAACGCACCAAGACCCTGCGCACTTCCTTCTATACGGAAGACGAGGAAGCCGGGAAATAACGTTCCCGCGACAATCGGCGATACTGCAAGACCGCATTCCTGCACACTCCCGCTTCATCCGATTCTGCCGCAATGGGTTTCATCATACCCGCTGCGGCAGACATCCGTTGCCACGGCGCGTAAATGCCGTTTCCACATTCCCGCCGCTTGATCCATCCCAAGCGACCACCGCCATCTTCCTGAAGCAAGAAATCTGCCACACCACCCGATTTGCGGCTTTATCCATATTGACGAAATGGACAACTGACCAAAAAGCCAGGATTCCGCATACGATAGCCCAACAAGTAGATACGCAGGCGCCCCGCGCTTGACGACCGCGACACGGCCGCTTCGTGAAGAGCGTCTATAATTTCCAGCTTACGTCTCTCCTTACGAAGCCATTCCATGCCCGTCTCGCTCGACCGTCTGCTCGTCGTCGGTATCTCCTCCCGTGCCCTGTTCGATCTGGAAGCAGAGGAAACGATTTTCCGCACCCAGGGGCTGGAAGCCTATCGCAAGCACCAGATCGAAAACGAGAACGAAATCCTCAAGCTCGGCGGCGGCTTCGCCCTGGTGCGCGCGCTACTCAAGCTCAATGCGCTGGATCCCGAGCAGCGGCTGGTGGAAGTGGTGGTCATGTCGCGCAATTCGAGCGAGACCTCGCTGCGCATCTTCAACTCGATCAAGCATTACGACCTCGACATCACGCGCGCCGTGCTGTCGGGCGGTGCCTCGCTGACGCCCTACCTGCAGGCCTTCAACGTCAGCCTATTCCTGTCGCTGCACGAGGACGACGTGCAGGCCGCGATCGATTCCGGCACCGCTGCCGCGCTGCTGTACCAGAAACCGGCCAGCGCCTTCGAGGAGCTCGACCAGATCCGCATCGCCTTCGACGGCGATGCCGTGATCTTCTCCGACGAATCGGAGCGCATTTATCAAAGTCAGGGCATCGAGGCGTTCGAGAACCACGAGCGCGAGAATGCGCTCAAGCCGCTGCCCGAGGGCCCGTTCGCGCGGCTGCTGAAGGCGATCTCCTTCATCCAGCACAATTTCCGCCAGGCCGGTGTGCAGAAGCCGCCGATCCGCACCGCGCTCGTCACGGCGCGCTCCTCGCCGGCGCACGAACGCGTGATTCGCACGTTGCGTGCGTGGGACATCATCATCGACGAAACCTTCTTCATGGGCGGTGTCGCCAAGTCGGACGTGCTGGCCGCCTTCAAGCCTCACATGTTCTTCGACGACCAGCCGGCGCACTGCGATCGTGCATCCTCGCTGGTGCAGACCGGGCGTGTGCCGCTGCGCGGCGAGGTCACGACACTCAAGGATTTGCCGATGCCGTGAGCGATGGATCACTTCCGGCATCCATCGGCCCGGTAGATCAAGCAGAAGAAAAAAGCCGCTGTCCTTTTTGGGGCAGGGCTTTTTTTCGTTGCGTGATCCGAATCAGTCCTGGCGCACGTCGATCGCGTCAGCCACGCACAGCGCCGTCATGTTGACGATGCGCCGCACCGTGGCCGACGGCGTGAGGATGTGCACCGGGCTCTTGCAGCCGAGCAGGATGGGACCGATCGCCACGCCGTTGCCGACCGTGGTCTTCAACAGGTTGTAGGCGATGTTGGCGGCATCGATGTTGGGCAGGATCAGCAGGTTGGCATCGCCCTTGAGCGCGGTGTCCGGCATGGTCTTTTTCAGCTGCGACGCATTGAGCGCGATGTCGCCGTGCATCTCGCCATCGATCTCGAGGTCGGGCGCCAGCTCCTTCACGATCGCGAGCACCTCGCGCATCTTGCAGGCCGATTCGGTATTGAAGGCGCCGAAGTTGGAATGCGACAGCAGCGCCGCGCGTGGCGTGACGCCGAAGCGCCGCATTTCCTCGACGGCCAGCAGCGTGATCTCGGCCAGCTGCGCGGCGCTCGGATTCTCGTTGACGTGCGTATCGACGAGGAACAGCTGACGGTCCGACAGGATGATGCAGTTCATCGCCGCATAGACGTTGGTGCCCGGCCGCTTGCCGAGCACCTGCTCGATGTAGTTCAGGTGCTGCGGCGTGGTGCCGAAGGTGCCACAAATCATGCCGTCGGCATCGCGCTTGTGGATCGCCATCGCGCCGATCAGCGTGTGGCGGCGGCGCATCTCGAGCCGCGCGTACTGCTCGTTGACGCCCTTGCGGGCAGTCATCGCCAGATAGGTTTCCCAGAAATCGCGATAGCGCGTGTCGTATTCGGGATTGATGACGGTGAAATCGACATCGGGCTTGATGCGCAAACCATAGCGCTCGATGCGCTGCGCCAGCACCGCCGGGCGGCCGATCAGGATCGGCGTTGCCAGCCGTTCGTCGACCACCACCTGCACCGCGCGCAGCACGCGCTCTTCCTCGCCCTCGGCAAAGACGATGCGCTTGCGCTCGGGCGGCGCGTTCTTGGCAAGCTGGAAGATCGGCTTCATGAAGGTGCCGCTGCGATAGACGAATTCCTGCAGTCGATCGGCATAGGCTTCCATGTCCTCGATCGGTCGCGCCGCCACGCCGCACTTCTCAGCCGACTTCGCGACCGCCATTGCGATGCGCGTCATCAGGCGCGGATCGAAGGGCATGGGGATAATGTAGTCGGGACCGAAGCTCAGGTTGGTGATGCCGTAGGTGGTGGCGACGATATCCGACTGCTCAGCCTGCGCCAGTTCGGCGATCGCGTGCACGGCGGCGATTTCCATCTCGCGCGTGATGGTAGTCGCGCCGCAGTCGAGCGCGCCGCGGAAGATGTACGGAAAGCACAGCACGTTGTTGACCTGGTTCGGGAAATCCGAACGGCCGGTGGCGATCACGGCGTCGGAACGCACGGCACGCACTTCGTCCGGCAGGATCTCCGGCGTCGGGTTGGCGAGCGCCAGGATCACCGGGCGGTCGGCCATGGCGGCCACCATCTCGGGCTTGAGCACGCCACCAGCCGACAGGCCGAGGAACACGTCGGCACCGCCGATGACGTCGGCCAGCTTGCGCGCCTCGGTCTTCTGCGCGAACTGCGCCTTGTCCGGGTCCATCAGCTCGATGCGGCCTTCATAGACCACGCCGGCCAGGTCGGTGACGAAAATGTTCTCGCGCGGGAAGCCGAGATCGACCAGCAGCTGCAGGCAGGCCAGCGCCGCCGCACCCGCACCGGAAGTCACCAGTTTTGCGTTCTTGATGTCCTTGCCGACCACCTTCAGGCCGTTGAGGATGGCCGCCGCGACGATGATGGCGGTGCCGTGCTGGTCGTCGTGAAACACCGGGATCTTCATGCGATCGCGCAGCTTGCGTTCGATGGTGAAGCACTCGGGCGCCTTGATGTCCTCGAGGTTGATGCCGCCGAAGGTCGGCTCAAGAGAAGCGATGATGTCGCACAGCTTGTCGGGGTCGGTCTCGTCGATCTCGATGTCGAAGACGTCGATGCCGGCGAACTTCTTGAACAGCACGCCCTTGCCTTCCATCACCGGCTTGGCCGCCGCCGGGCCGATGTTGCCGAGGCCAAGTACGGCGGTGCCGTTGGTGATGACCGCGACCAGGTTGCCGCGCGAAGTGTAGCGATAGGAGTTGGCGGGATCGATGGCGATTTCCTCGCACGCCGCCGCCACGCCGGGCGTATAGGCCAGCGCCAGGTCGCGCTGGTTGGTGACCTGCTTGGTCGGGGTCACGCTGATCTTTCCCGGCTTGGGAAATTCGTGGTACTCCAGCGCCGCCTGTCTCAGTTTCTGGCGCGTCTCTTCCTTTTTGTCGAGGCTCGAATCCATCGGTCCAACCCTTTCTTGTCTTTATGAATAGCGCAATTCATTCTAGCAGAGGCCACCATCGTCGATTTCGGCCCCGGCCCATCATTTCACGGCTTGCTTGCGGCTGCCTGACAAGGCAGTCACATTGATGCATATAATATGCATTTTAAAAGCATGATTTGTGCTGCCGAGTCGATTACAATCCTGCGCACCCTCGGCTTCCCGCTTCCGCGCGGAGCATGGCAACGACAATACTGGAGAAGAATCAGCATGAAACCCATCGTCATCATCGGCACCGGCATGGCCGGCTACACCGTCGCGCGCGAATTCCGTCGCCTCAACAAGGACGCGCCGCTGGTGCTGGTCACGGCCGACAGCGGCGGCTCCTACTCCAAGCCCATGCTGTCCAATGCCTTCGCGCAGAACAAGGATGCGCAGCAACTGGTGATGCAGGATGCGACGCAGATGGCGGGCCAGTTGAACGCCGACATCAAGGTATCGACAGCCGTGACCGCCATCGACACCGATGCAAAAACCATTGAAACCTCGGGCGGAAAGATCGACTACGACAAGCTCGTGCTGGCAGTCGGCGCGCAGCCGATCCGCCTCGAACTGAAGGGCGACGCCGCGCAGCAGGTGCTGTCGGTCAACAACATCGACGACTATGCCGTGTTCCGCCAACGCATCGTCTCCGCAAGCAACGCCGCGCCGGTGCGCGTGGCGATCATTGGCGCCGGCCTGATCGGCTGCGAGTTCGCCGACGACCTCGCAGGCGCCGGCCATGCCGTCACCGTGATCGATCCGAATAACCGCCCGCTGGCGGCGCTGGCGGCACCCGCATTGTCGGAAGGATTGCAGACGGCGCTGCAGGCACGCGGCGTGCAGTTCCGCTTCGGCACCGTGGCCGAGGCCGTGCATCAGGCCGGTCCCGAATTGCAGGTGCAGCTTGCCGACGGCAGCACCGTCGAAGCCGACATCGTGCTGTCGGCGGTCGGCCTGCGTCCCGACCTGCGCCTCGCGCACCTGGCCGGACTCAAGACCAACCGCGGCATCGTGGTCGACAACGCCGGCCAGACCAGCGCGGCCGACGTCTATGCGCTCGGCGACTGCGCCGAATACACGTTTGCCGACGGCAGCGGCCACACCCTGCCCTACATCGCGCCGATCATGACGGCCGGCCGCGCGATCGCGCGCACGCTCAACGGCGAGCGCAGCGAGATCGACCTCAAGCCCTCGCCGGTCCTGATCAAGACGCCCAGCTATCCGCTCGCGCTGATCGCGCCGCTGCCGCACACCGTCGCCAGCGGAACATGGTGCGTGGAAACCGCCGACAACCGCACCGTCTGCCGCTTCTACGATGCCGACGGCGTGCTGACCGGCTTCGGCACTTCGCCGCACGACAACGCGATCCGCCAGACGCTGCTCGGCGAACTGGGCAAGAAGGCCGAGACCGCCTGACGTTGCATTAACGCATTGCCGCCTTTCAACGGCCGGCGATGCGGCAAATCATGCAGACAGCGCCGCGCTATCTGTACAATCACGGCATGCTGTCCGAATTCGATCTCATCGCCCGTTACTTCAAGCGCCCCGCGCACCGCTCCCACGCGGCGCTCGGGATCGGCGACGACTGCGCGCTGCTGACGCAGGAAGCCGGCATGCAGCTGGCCGTCTCGACCGACATCCTGGTCGAAGGACGCCATTTTTTTGCCGATGCCGATCCCTTCATGCTCGGCCACAAGTCGCTGGCGGTGAACCTGTCCGACCTGGCCGCGATGGGTGCCGAACCGGTTGCCTTCACGCTCGCGTTCTCGCTGCCCGGCGTCGATGAAGCATGGCTCGAACGATTCTCCGCCGGACTGTTCGCGCTCGCCGATGCGCACCGCTGCGAACTGGTCGGCGGCGACACCACCAAGGGGCCGCTCAATATCTGCATCACCGTGTTCGGCCGCGTACCGGTCGGCGAAGCATTGCAGCGCAACGCCGCCCTGCCCGGCGACGATGTCTGGGTGTCCGGCACGCTCGGCGATGCGCGGCTCGCGCTCGGCGCGCTCTACGAGGAATACGCGCTGTCGGTGGATGCATTGGCTGCCGCCGCACCGCGCCTGCACATGCCGCAGCCGCGCGTGGCGCTCGGGCTCGCGCTGCGCGGCATTGCGCATGCGGCGCTCGATCTGTCGGACGGACTGGCCGGCGATCTCGGTCACATCCTCAAGGCATCCAACGTCGGCGCCACGCTCGAGGTCGATGCGCTACCGGCAGGTCCGGTGCTCGACGAGCAGCCGATCGAACGGCGCCGCCTGTTCACGCTGGCCGGCGGCGACGATTACGAACTCTGCTTCACCGCGCCGGCGACGAAACGCGATGCCGTGCTCGGCGCGGCGCTGATCGCCAACACGCCGGTCACGCGCGTTGGCCGCATCGACACTTCGCCCGGCCTGCGCCTGCTCGATGCGCAAGGCCAGCCGCTGAACCTGCGTGCTTCCTCCTACGATCATTTCGCCTCCTGACCGCATGACCTCGTCCGCGCCGTCTGCCGCTTCCGCAGAAAAGAAACGCATCCATCCGACTTCCGTCTTCATGCGTTCGCATCCGGCGCACCTGCTCGCGCTCGGCTTCGGCAGCGGCCTGCCGCGCATCATGCCCGGCACCTTCGGCACGCTGTTCGGCTGGCTGTCGTTCAACGTGCTGACGTGGCGCTTTCCGGAAGTGTTCACGCCGTGGACCTGGGCCTTCCTGATTTCCGTCGGCTTCATGCTCGGCATCTGGGCCTGCAACGTCACCGGCCGCAACCTCGGCGTGGCCGATCACGGCAGCATGGTATGGGACGAGATCGTCGCGATCTGGCTGGTGCTGCTGTTCGTCACGCCGGCCAGCCCGAGCATGCAGCTCGCCGCCTTCCTGATCTTCCGCCTGTTCGACATGGCCAAGCCGCCGCCGATCAGGCAGATCGAGCGGCGCTTCAAGGATGGCTTCGGCGTCATGATCGACGACTTGGTCGCCGCCTTCCTGACGCTGCTGGTGATCGCCGTCTGCGTTCGTATCGTCTGACCGAGGAGCCGCCATGTCCACGTCCGCCATCGTCGAACTCGCTGCCGAAGTCGGCACCGCCCTGCGCCGGCGCGGGCTGGTGCTCGCCACC
>PJTY01000977.1_pt1 | contig 11622 bp, 10 predicted proteins | sample 1512121 | NCBI WGS metagenome assembly PJTY01 (sample SAMN08177680, study PRJNA422409) | Soil metagenome, whole genome shotgun sequencing project. | isolation source: Soil enriched (2) on filter paper: alkali lignin treatment | place: USA: Madison | collected 2015-01-15 | reverse complement strand
CGAACATGCCGACCGAGATGATGCGATCAAAGGTCTGGTCCAGGTCGCGATAGTCCTGAAGCCGGAAGTCGGCCCGGTCCGTGACGCCCAGAGCCGCCGCACGCTCATTGGCCGTCCGGTGTTGCTCCGTCGACAAGGTGACGCCCGTCACGCGCGCCCCGCGCTCGACCATGGAAAGCCCCAGCCCGCCCCAACCGGCGCCGATGTCCAGGGCGCGATGGCCCGGCTCCAGCAACAGCTTGTCGATAAGGCGACGCTTCTTGGCGATCTGGGCCTGTTCCAGGCTGGCGTCCGGCGTCTCGAAGAAGGCGCAGGAATATTGCAGGTCGTCGTCCAGAAACAGGCGGTAGAAGTCGACCGTCAGATCATAGTGGTGATGCACATTGCTGCGCGCGTTCAGTCGATCATTGGCCTGCTCGGCGCCACGCTTGATCCGCTGCATCCAGGTCATCTTCGGCGTGCGCGGACGCAAGGCCATCTGCGAGGCGGCCAGTTCCAGAAACTCATAGATGCCGCCGCCCTCGACCTGGAATGTTCCATCCATGAAGGCCTCGCCCAACGCCAGGTCAGGATTGGCGGCGATGGCGACGGCCGCCTTCATGTCGGTCAGCACGGCCGTCAGTTCCGGCTCGCCCGGCCCTGCCGTCAGCTCGCGGCCGTCGGGAAATCGCACCCGGATCGACCGCGTCTGAAAGGTTCGGTCCAACAGGGCTTGCAGCATCCCGTTCCTCCGCTCATCAAGACAGCTTGACCTTAGCTAGGGACAGAATGTCGCGACGCAACGTCCGTGACCAGTCTTTCGTTAGTCCTGTTTCAGTTTCGGCGACCTGATCCGCCGCCAAAGGGAGAACGCCGCCATGAGCTTCACTGTCAACTCGACCGCCTTTTCTGACGGAGGGGTCCTGCCTGACGCCCAGGTCAAGGCGCTGGGCGACACGTCGCCGCAGCTCTCATGGTCGGGCGCCCCGGAGGGGACCAGGAGCTTCGCCGTCACCTGTTATGACCCTGACGCGCCGACCGGGTCGGGCTTCTGGCACTGGACCGTCGCCAACATTCCAGCCGATGTCGCCGAACTGGCGGCCGGCGCGGGCGCGGTCGGCGGGGCGAACCTGCCCAAGGGCGCCGTTCAGGGCCGCACCGACTACGGCGAGGCCGGTTTCGGCGGCGCCGCCCCGCCCCCAGGCCACGGCCCGCACCGCTACATCTTCACCGTCTTCGCCGTGGATGTGGATCGGCTGGACGTGACGGAAGACAACTCGGGCGCGGTCTTCGGCTTCAATCTGCACTTCCACACCCTGGCCAAGGCGTCGATCACAGCGACCTACGAAAACCGGAGCTGACGCCCGGCCTCCCGAGGCATGGACACAAAGCGTGATGAGCGCTTCGACGCCCCTCCGGTTGATGCCGTGGGCGGCGTTCCTATTTTGCAGCGCAACCTCCCCTTTTGCTGCATTGCGATACCTCATGGCCCCTGCCGACGCCGCCCCCTGCCTCGACGAAACCGGCTGCATCACGGCCGGTCGCGACATCGAGCGCGTGGCCGAGCCGGGCAAGACGGCGCTGGTGCTGCTGGCCCTGGCCATGGGCGGCTTCGCCATCGGCGTGACCGAGTTCGCGGCCATGAGCGTCCTGCCCGACTTCGCCGCAGGCCTGGGCGTCAGCGAGCCCAAGGCAGGCCACGTCATCAGCGCCTATGCCGCCGGAGTGGTGGTCGGGGCGCCGATCCTGGCCGTGCTGGGCGCGCGCCTGCCGCGCTGGCTGCTGCTGATCGGCTTCATGGCCCTGTTCGCCGGCGGCAACGCGCTCAGCGCCATCGCCCCGACCTATGAGTGGATGCTGGCCTTCCGCTTTCTCAGCGGCGTGCCTCACGGGGCCTATTTCGGCGTGGCGGCGCTGGTCGCGGCGTCGCTGGTCCCCCTGCGCCTGAGAACCCGCGCGGTCTCGACTATCCTGCTGGGTCTGACGGTCGCCACGGTGATCGGGGTGCCGGTCGCCAACGCCGTCAGTCATGAGTTCGGCTGGCGCTGGACCTTCGCCATCGTCAGCGTGCTGGCGGTGCTGACCATGGCGCTGGTCGCCCTGTTCGCGCCGCGCGATCCGGCCCATCCCGACGCCAGTCCCTGGCGCGAACTGGGGGCCCTGAAGCGCGGCCAGGTCTGGCTGACGCTGGGCGTCGGCGCCGTCGGCTTCGGCGGCATGTTCGCGGTCTACGCCTACCTGGCCTCGACGCTGAAGGCGGTGACGGGCGTGGGGCCTGAGGTCCTGCCCTGGGTCTTCGCCCTGTTCGGTCTGGGGATGATGGCGGGCAATCTGCTGGGCGCCTGGGCCGCCGATCGCTTCGGCATGCTGGCGGCGGGCGGCCTGTTGCTGTGGAGCGCGGCGGCGTTGGCCCTCTACTCCTTCGCCGCGCCGCATCTGTGGGCGGTGATGATCGTGGTGCTGCTGATCGGCGGCGGCGGCGGGCTGGGCTCGGTGCTGCAGACCCGGCTGATGGACGTGGCCGGCGACGCCCAGACCCTGGCCGCCGCCCTGAATCACTCGGCCTTCAACACGGCCAACGCCATCGGCCCCCTGCTGGCGGGCATGGCGGTGGCGGCGGGCTGGGGCTGGACCTCGACCGGCTGGGTCGGCGTCGCCCTGTCGCTGGGCGGTTTCGCGGTCTGGGCGGTCGCCTGGACCACCGGTCGCAAGACGCCGCAAAGCGACGCCTGACATTCTCCACGAAGGGTGCTAGGAGGCCCGGTCATGAGCGCAGCCGTCATCGTCTTCCCCGGTTCCAACTGCGATCGCGACTGCAAGGTCGCCGTCGAACGTTCCACTGGCGAACAGGTCCAGATGGTCTGGCACGCCGAGACCGAACTGCCCAAGGGCCTCGATCTGATCGTGCTGCCGGGCGGGTTCTCCTACGGCGACTATCTGCGCTGCGGCGCGATGGCGGCCCAGGCCCCGATCATGCAGGCGGTCAAGAAGGCCGCCGACGACGGCGTCACCGTGGTCGGTATCTGCAACGGCTTCCAGGTCCTTTGCGAAGCCGGGATGCTGCCGGGCGCCCTGATGCGCAACAGCAGCCTGAAATACATCTGCAAGCCCATCAGCATCACCGTCGCCAACGGCCAGACGCGCTTCACCTCGGGCTATCAGGGCCAGCGCGAAATCGTCATGACCCAGGGCAACGCCGACGGGAACTATTACGCCGACGAAGAAACGCTGAAGCGCATCGAGGGCGAGGGCCAGGTGGTCTTCCGCTACGTCGACAACCCCAACGGCTCGGTCGGCGACATCGCCGGCCTGCAGAACGAGCGCGGCAACGTCCTGGGCATGATGCCCCACCCGGACCGCGCGTTCGAAGCCGAACTGGGCAGCGCCGACGGCGCGACCCTGTTCCAGAGCATCTACGCGGCGGCGTGACCGGCGCCATCGCCGGCCGTCGCCCCGATTGCCGTCATCCTCGGGCTTGACCCGAGGATCCAGCCCCTTCGCCGTGGGTCAAGGCTCGTCGAGTCGCAACGTCAGCCGTGGTGCTGCTGGATGAAGGCCGTTTGAGGCGCGACGTCAGATGTCATGCAGCTGGATCCTCGGGTCAAGCCCGAGGATGACGGCGGAGGGCGGCCTAAACGCCCAGCTTCGGCGCAGCCGCGCCGCTGGCGTCGATGGTGGCGAACAGGGCGCGGATCAGGTCCTGCTCCTCGGCCGTGATCTCGGGCTTCCAGACATCGAAGATCAGGATGGTGCGGTCCTGGTCGCTGTCGTTGGCGGCCTCGTGCTCGATCGTGTCGTCGAAGGCCCAGGCCTCGCCCGCCCTCCACTGGCGCTCCTCGCCGCCGACGCGGAACCAGCAAGCCGGCGGCACGACCAGCGGCAGGTGACAGATCAGCCGCGTGTTGATCAGGCCGTGATGCGGCGGGATGGTCGCGCCCGCCTGAAGTTTGGAGAACAGGATCGACGGCGACCGGCCGGGGATGCGGCACAGGGGCGCCGCCGCCAGCGCCTTCATCGTCTGCGGGCAGCGCGCCGCGATCTCAGGAACCTCGACCCCGTCCTTCCACAGGAAGACCGCGCTCCAGGCGTCATTGCCCAGCAGCCCCGCCTGATCGTTCCGGGGCCGGTTGGAGCGGTCCTCGATATAGGGTGCGAACAGCGCCGGTTCGGCCAGGATGGCGTCGAGTTCGGCGCGGATGGCGGGCGCCGCCGCCTCGACCTCGGCCAGCCAGGCGACGGTCTCGCGCGGCTGGAACTCGATCTGCGGCAGGCCGGGAAACATGTAGAATTTCGGCTGCTGGTAGTAGAGCCGCCGCTTGCCCGTCATCAGATCCAGAGAGGCGGCGAAGCGTGAGCTGGAGGTTGCGGGGTCGAAGCCGCGCCTGGCCAGCCCGTCGCGCAGGCCCTGCTCGAAGCGGCGAGCGCCCTCGGCCTGGGCTGCGGCGGCGTGTTGCAGTTCCGCCCGCAGGTCCGGCGGCGGGGCGGCGATCGCCCGACCCTGAGCCAGGGCGGCGCCGTAGAAGCTCATGGCCGAGCGATGATCCCCCTGGGCGCTGAGGGCGTCGCCCTTGAGCACCAGGGCGCGCGGCTCGCGCGGGTTGATCCGCAACAGCGCCTCGGCCGCCGCCGCCAGGGCCGCAGCGTCCGACCGCTCGCGCGCCCGCCGCGCCTCGCGCAGGAGGGCGTCGACCTGAAGTCGTGGATCAGGGGAGCGAACGTCGGTCATGGGACGATGGAACCGCCCTCCATCGCGACGGTCAAGCGTCTCAGTCGTCCTTGCGATCCAGGACGCTGGCGCTGCGGCCGGCGTCGCCGACCTCGACCTCTTCCTCGATCGGTTCGCCGTCTTCGTCGGTCGCGCGCTCCAGCGTGCCTTCGGCGCCGGATTCGTGAATGGCGGCCAGTTCGCGAGCGCCGACGCCCAGGCCCTGCTCCAGGGCGCGATTGGTCTCGACCTCTTCCTCGAGCGTCTGTTCAATGGGGTCCGGTTTGTTGGGGTCCGGTTTGTCGGGGTCGGTCATGACGGCCTCCTTCTCAATGACCTAGAAGCAAGGCGGGAGGACCGGTCGCGGTTCCATGCCCCGCCGATGAACCTTCTTCGGCGCCGCGCGTAGATACGGCGAAGCTGAGCCGGAGAGACGCATGACCGCCATCGAACGCCCCACCCCCGCCCAGCAGACGCGCCGCCTGGCCGTGCTGGCCGCCGCCGTCTTCGCCGTCATCGTTCCCATCGTTCAGGCCCTGGGCGGTTTCGGCCTGAGCCAGGCGGAGTTCGCCGCCGACGGAAACCAGACGTTGCGGGTGGCCGGTTACGCCTTTTCGATCTGGAGCCTGCTCTATCTGGGCCTGCTGATCTACGCTGGGCGTCAGGCCCTGCCCCAGACGGGCGAAAGCGTGCTGATCAACCGCATGGGCTGGCCGTCGGTCGTCGCCTTCTTCGGCATCGGCTTCTGGATCATCATGGCGGCGCTGAACCTCAAGGCGGCCAGCGTCGTCGTCATCTTCGCCTCGCTCCTGGCCCTGCTGCTGCCGATGCTGGCCAGCGCGCGCACGATCCGCGCGACCGGGGCGATGGAGCGGGACCGCTGGTTCCTGATCTGGCCGCTGGCGGCGCTGGCCGGGTGGCTGACCGTGGCGGCGCCGCTGAACCTGATCACCGTGGCGACGGCGTTCGAGGCCCTGCCCGCCGCCCTGTCGCCGACCGGCTGGGCCGTGCTGGCCGTGGTCGCGACCACCTTGGTCGGGATCGGCGTGACCTGGGCCTTGCGGACCCTGGCCTATCCCCTGCCCATCGCCTGGGGCCTGGTCGGAGCCTTCGTGGCCGAGCAGGAGGTCAAGCCGGTGCTGGCCTTTACGGCCCTGGCGGCGGCCTTCGTCGTGGTGGTGGCCGGCGTCATCGTCACGTTCGGCCTGAGGCGCGGAATCGAACGCCGTCGTTGAGTCTCGCCAAGGCCGCTTCGGATGGGCTGACAGACGCCCCAGAGACGGCTAGAAGGCCCGCCCATGAGCGCGCCCCAAAAGACCATCGCCCAGCTGGCCGAAGAGTACGGCCTCGCCCCCAATGAATATCAGGTCCTGCTGGACCGGCTGGGCCGCGAGCCCAACCAGGTCGAGCTGGGCGTGTTCTCGGTCATGTGGTCCGAGCACTGCTCCTACAAGTCGTCCAAGAAGCAGCTCATGAAGTTCCCCGTCACGGGCGAGCGCGTCATCTGCGGCCCCGGCGAGAACGCGGGCGTGATCGACATCGACGACGGCGACGCCTGCATCTTCAAGATGGAGAGCCACAACCACCCCTCCTACATTGAGCCTTATCAGGGCGCGGCGACGGGCGTGGGCGGCATCATGCGCGACGTCTTCACCATGGGCGCGCGCCCGGTGGCCCTGCTGAACGCCCTGCGCTTCGGCGATCCGTCGCATGAGAAGTCCAAGCGTCTGGTCAAGGGCGTGGTCAGCGGCATCGGCGGCTACGGCAACTGCGTCGGCGTGCCGACGGTCGCGGGCGAGACGAACTTCCACAAGGGCTACAACGGCAACATCCTGGTCAACGCCATGTGCGTCGGCCTGGCCCGCGCCGATGAGATCTATTATTCGGCCGCGCCGGAAGCGGGCCACGACGTGGTTTACTTCGGCTCCAAGACCGGCCGCGACGGCATCCACGGCGCCACCATGTCCTCGGCCGAGTTCGACGACGAGTCGGACGCCAAGCGCCCGACGGTGCAGGTCGGCGACCCCTTCGCCGAGAAGCTGCTGATCGAAGCCACGCTGGAGCTGATGGCCTCGGGCGCCGTGGCCGCCATTCAGGACATGGGCGCGGCGGGTCTGACCTCGTCGTCCGTCGAGATGGCGGGCAAGGGCGGCGTCGGCGTCGAGCTGGACCTGGACAAGGTGCCCCAGCGCGAAACCGGCATGAGCGCCTATGAGATGATGCTGTCGGAAAGCCAGGAGCGCATGCTGGCCGTACTGAAGCCCGGCTTTGAAGACGTCGGCTATCGCATCTTCCAGAAATGGGGCCTGGACTTCGCCGTCATCGGCAAGACGACCAATACCGGCCATCTGGTGCTGAAGCACCACGGCGATGTGGTCTGCGACGTGCCGCTGGCCCCGCTGTTCGACGACGCCCCCCTGTATGACCGTCCGTGGGTCCAGCCCGAGCTGCAACCGCGCCTCGACCCGGCGGAAGTCCCCGCGCCGGAAAGCTGGAACGACGCCGTGCTGAAGGTCGTCGCCTGCCCCGACATGGCGTCCAAGCGCTGGATCTGGGAGCAGTACGACCGCCACGTCATGGCCGACACGCTGCAGGATTCCTCGACCGGTGCCGATGCGGGCGTGATCCGCGTCCACGGCACGGAAAAGGGTCTGGCCGTCACCAGCGACTGCACCCCGCGCTATGTCCAGGCCGACCCCTATGAAGGCGGCAAGCAGGCCGTGGCCGAGGCCTGGCGCAACCTGACCGCCGTGGGCAGCCGCCCCATCGCCATCACCGACAACCTGAACTTCGGCAATCCGCAGCGGCCCGAGATCATGGGCCAGATCGTGCGCGCCACCGACGGCATGGCCGAGGCCTGCCGCGAGCTGGACTTCCCGGTCGTGAGCGGCAACGTCAGCCTGTATAACGAGACCAACGGCGTCGCCATTCCGCCGACGCCGACCGTCGGCGCCGTGGGCCTGCTGACCAACTACGACGTGACCACCGGCTTCGGCGGCGCGGCCGAGGGCGACCAGCTGGTGCTGATCGGCCAGACGCACGGCGAACTGGGCGCCTCCATCTATCTGCGCGAGGTTCTGGGCCGCGAGGACGGCGCTCCGCCGCCGGTCGACCTGAAGCTGGAACGCAAGACCGGCGACTTCGTGCGCGGCCTGATCGAGGCGGGCGAGCTGACGGTCGTTCACGACCTGTCGGACGGCGGCCTGGTCGGGGCGGCGGCGGATATCGCCCTGGCCTCGGACGTCGGCATCGAGCTGAACGCCTCCAGCCAGGCTCACGCCCACGCCTTCCTGTTCGGCGAGGACCAGGCCCGCTATCTGGTCGCCGTGGCGGACGCCGACGCCCTGATCGCCAAGGCGCAGGATGCGGGGCTGCACGCCTCGATCGTCGGTCTGGTCAAGGGAACGGACTTCGCCTCCTCGGGTCCGAAGGGCGAGCTGTTCCGCCTGCCGGTCGCCCACCTGCGCGAATTCCACGAAGGCTGGATGCCGAACTGGATCGAAGGCTGATGCGAGCCGCCGCCCTCATCCTCGTCGTCGCCGGCGCCGCCCTGCTGTCGGCCTGCGAGTTCGAGGGCGGCGATCCCGTCCAGCACGCCCTGCGCGATGCGGCCGCCGCCCGGCAGGCCGCGGCGCTGAAGACCACCGAGGAAGAAGAGGTCCAGGCGATCCGTCGCCCGACCGCCTCCGGCCCGACCCTGCATGAGCCGGACGAACTGTCGCGACTGATCGCCGCACGACGCCAGGCGGTGGAGGAGACCCGCGCCGCCCTGGCCGCCGTCGCCGATCCGGCGCTGAAAGCCCAGTTGGCCGAAGATCTGAAGGCCGAGGAAGCCAGTCTGCGCGCGCTTGAAGCGCGCCGCGCCGCACAACCTTAAGGCGGATTGTCAGCAGCCGTTCATGTTGATGGTGTAGGGCGCTCGGCATAGCCAAGCCCCGACGGAGCCCTCCGCTGAAAGTCGCTGTCGTCCTGCCTTCCGGTTGCCGCTTCTCCGCATCCCAGCCGAATTCCATGGAGACGGTCGTGCGGACCCTGGCTCGCGGCGCGCAGAAGGCGGAACTCCGCATCTTCTGCTGCGAAGGCGCTGACGACCACGGCGACCTGCCGGCCCACCGCCTGCCCAGCGACGGGAAGCGGATGGCGGCGCTTGAAAAGGCGCTGAGCGACTATCAGCCGGATGTGATCGAATTCCATCAGCAGCTCCGACAGGCCCTTCATATCGCCCGCCGGTTTCCGCGCGCCACGCGGGTTCTCTATCGGCACAATGCGCTGAAATCCCCACGCACCCCGCTTGATCGCTGGCGCTACGAGCGGCGCTTTCGCCAGTTGGACGGCCTGGTCTTCGTCAGCGAGGCCGGGCGGCGGGAATTCCTGCACGACTTTCCGCGCCAGGAGCCGAAGGCCTTCGCCGTTCCCAATCCGATCAGCGTCGATCTGTGGCGGGCGCCGGTCGAGAACCGCGAGCCGGTGATCGCCTTCGCCGGTCGCGCCATGCCGGAAAAGGGGGTGCACCTGATCTGCGCCGCCCTGCCCGCCGTGCTGGAGCGCCATCCGGACTGGCGCGCCGTGCTGATGCTCAACGACTGGGACAAGCACGCCGCCTGGGCCGCGCCGCACGTCGCGCCGTTGGAGCAGTTCGGCGATCGCGTATCGGTGCTGAAGTCCGCGCCGCTGGGCGAGGTCCAGGCGGTGATGCAACGGGCGGCCATCGCCCTGACGCCTTCGGTCTGGGCCGAGCCCCTGGGTCTGACCGCGCTGGAGGCCCATGCGGCGGGGGCGGCCCTGATCTCGTCGGGACGCGGCGGCCTGCGCGAAGCCAGCGGCCCGCACGCCGTCTATGTCGACGACCTGACCGCCGAAGGACTGGCTGCGGCGATGGACGGTCTCGTCGGCGATCCCGAACGACGCCTGGCGCTGGCCCGGGCCGCACAGACCTATGTCCTGCAGACCCACGCTCCGCAGCGCCGGGCGACGCAACTCCACGACCTGCGTGAACGGTTGCTCAGCGCCAGGCGTTTGGCGGGATAGCCTCGAAGCCCCTTCATTTTGACATTATAGTCAATAAATATGGAGTCGACCTGAGAAGGAGCGCTCCATGACAGACGCCGCCGCCTCGACCTTCCGTCCCTGGACGCCGCCGCGCCGGACCGCGCGGATGAGCCTGCTGCCCTTCCTGTGGCAGAGCTGGCGCGATCCGCTGCAGATCTGGGGCGAGGCGCACTTCAGGGAGCTCTACATCAGCGGCCAGTCGCCGCTGGGACGGTCGCTGGTGGTCAGCGACCCGGCCGGCGTGCGTCATGTCCTGACCGACAACGCCGCCAACTATGTGAAGGGCGACCTGCAAAGACGGGTGCTGGGGCCCATGCTGGCCGACGGCCTGCTGCTGACCGAGGGCGAGCAGTGGCGACGGCAACGCCGCATCATGGCGCCGCTCTTCACGCCCGCCTACACCGCCCGAACAGCGGAAATCATGGATGGTGTCTGCCGCCGCCGGGTCGAGGGCTGGCGCCTGCCGCACCACGGCGCGCGCGTGCTGAACATCGACAGCGAGATGAGCGGCCTGACCTTCGACATCCTGTCGGCGACCATGTTCTCCGACGACCTGGACGGCGACGCCGCCGGGTTTGAAAGGGCCTTGAACCAGTATCTGTCGGTCGGGGCGCGGATCAGTCCGCTCGATGCGCTGAAGGCGCCCGACTGGATCCCGCGTCTGGGCCGCGTGGCCTCAGGCGGGGCGGCGCGCTTCTTCGAGGAGCGGGTGGCGGCCCTGGTGGCGCGACGGCGCGCCCGCCTGACCCACGGCGACGCGCCCGACGACCTGCTGACCGCCCTGCTGAACGCGCGGGATGAGGAAGGCGACGGTTCGGGCCTGTCGGATCATGAGGTCGCCTCCAACATCCTGACCTTCATCCTGGCGGGACATGAGACGACGGCCAGGACCCTGGGCTGGACCCTGCACCTGATCAGCCGCGACCGCCGCGTGGCCGACATTCTGAAGGCCGAGGCGGACGGCTGGGACCGCAGTCCGGCGGGCGTGCGCGACCTGATCTGGCACCGTGCGGTGATCGAGGAGGCCATGCGTCTGTTTCCGCCCGCCCCCGCCATGATCCGACAGGCGCTGGAGGACGACGAGATCGGCGGCCATGAGGTGAAGGCGGGTCAGAGCGTGCTGATCGCGCCCTGGGTCATCCATAGGCATGAGAAGTTGTGGGTCGAGCCCGACGCCTTCCGCCCCGAACGCTTCCTGCCCGAGAACCGCAAGTCGATCGATCGCTACGCCTGGCTGCCCTTCAGCGGCGGCCCGCGCATCTGCATCGGCGCCGCCTTCGCCATGCAGGAGGCGGTGATCGCCCTGGCCGAAATCCTGAAGGCCGCCGAGGTCGAGGCCATCACCCCGATCGAGCCCCGCCCTATCCATCAGGTCACCCTGCGCAGCCAGCGGACCCTGCGCCTGCGGCTCAGGGCGCGACGGAAGCGGGCCGCTGCGGCCTAGACCTGCGGGATCGCCTGGCTGAGACGCCCGCCGACGCGGATCGGCTCGACGCGCTTGGCCAGGCCGGTGCGATCATCGGTCTCGACGAAGACGCCGCAGATGGTGGCCGGGCCGCTGGCCGGGGTGTAGCGCCCGCCCGACAGGCGGGTGGTGAAGCGGCGCAGCGGCTCTTCCTTGTCGTTGCCGATGACCGAGTCGTAGTCGCAGCAGCCGCCTGCGTCGGTCTGATAGGCCGTGCCGTGGGGCAGGATCTGGGCGTCCGCCGTCGGGACGTGGGTGTGGGTGCCGACCACCAGGCTGGCGCGGCCGTCGCAGAAGTGGCCCATGCCCATCTTCTCGCTGGTCGCCTCGGCGTGCATGTCGACGATGACGGCGTCGGCGACGACGCCCAGAGGCGCCGCCTCCAGCTCGCGCTCCACGGCGCTGAAGGGGTCGTCCATCGGGT
>PJTY01000974.1_pt1 | contig 11634 bp, 9 predicted proteins | sample 1512121 | NCBI WGS metagenome assembly PJTY01 (sample SAMN08177680, study PRJNA422409) | Soil metagenome, whole genome shotgun sequencing project. | isolation source: Soil enriched (2) on filter paper: alkali lignin treatment | place: USA: Madison | collected 2015-01-15 | reverse complement strand
GCATCGCACCGAGACCGGCGATCCGCCGCGCCATGTCGGACCAGTCCGAGCGGTTGAGTTTGCGCTCGCAGCCGGAAATGACTTTCGCGAACAGCCCGACCGGATGGCCGATCACGCGGTAGAGGCGCCCCGGCCAGCCGAGCGCGCCTTCCAGCGCCATGGCGGCAAAGGCGACCGGCGCGATCATCGCGCCATCCCGGACAGGGCCTCGTCGAGACGGGCAAGCCCGGCAGGATCGGCGGGAACCCCGAAACGGACCCAGCCCGGATGCTCGGCAAAGGGCCGCACGAGGATGCGCGCGGACGCCAATCGCTCGAACAGCACCTGTCCCTCGCAGCCGGTGACGAGCCGGAACAGCGGGCAATCGCCCTCCGGCTCAAGTCCGTGCCGGCGCAGTACGGCATCGAGCGCTTCGGCGCGGAGCAGCAGTTCCTCTCGCGTCCGTGCGATCCATGCGTGGTCGGCATAGGCCACCGTCCCCAGCGAGAGCGCCGCCGCGTGGACCGGCCAACTGCCCAGCATCTGCCGTAACAGCATCATGAGCGCCGGAGGCCCCAGCACGAAGCCCAGCCGCAGTCCGGCGAGACCGAAGAACTTTCCGAACGAGCGCAGCACGATCATCCGGAACCCCGGCGCGACGGCGCGGGCAACGCTGGTTTCGGGGTGACAGTCGGCGAAGGCCTCATCGACGATCAGAAAGCCGCCGCTTTCGTCGATCCGCTCCGCCCATGCGATCACCGCCTCGGGATCGCGCAGCACACCGTCCGGGTTGTTGGGATTGGCCAAGACGAACACCTCCTTCGCCCGAGGCTGCTCACCGAACTGCGCCGGACGGGAAGGGAAGAACGCCTCGCGATGGGTGCGATAGGCCGGGACCAGCGCGCGCCCCGGCAGGTCGAGCGCCTTGGCGAGCAGGCGCAGCGCGGTCTCGCTGCCCGGTACCGCGCAGCACAGGTTCGGCGCCACCCCGAAATGCCGCGCGGCCTCGGCTTCGAGGCGGGCAAGGGCATCGGGATCGGGCAAGGCGGTCCAGTCGACAGACTGGGTCACGGGCCAGGGCCGGGGATTGAGGCCGGTCGAAAGGTCCAGCCAGTCCGCAGGCGCGCCGCCGTAGGCCCGCGCCGCCTCGCTCACGCGGCCGCCGTGGAAGACGAAAGCCCCGCTCATCGAATCACCACCAGCGCCAGCAGCAGCAGGCTCTCCACGACTTCGATCCCGGCGCCGTGGCCGTCGCCCGAGATGCCGCCGATCCGGTGCCGCAACCACCAGCCCCAGGCCGGGACGGCAAGGAACAGCGCCAGCAGCGGCGGCGCAACGAGCAGGCCAAGGATCCCGGCAAGCACACTCCATAAACCCAGATGCCACCACGTCACCGCACTGCGGAACCGGCTACCCAGCCCCTCGTGCAGCGGCGGCAGCGCCTTCGTCCAGGCCAGCGGCGCGATCCGCGCGAGCGGGGCGACGAGCAGCAAGGCCCAGACCGCTCCCGGCACAAGAGCATGGAGCAGCACCAGCTTCGCCGCGAGTTGCAGAGCGATCGCCACGACCGCGAAACTGCCGACGTGCGGATCGGCCATCACCGCCGAAAGCCGCGTACGGTCCTTGTGCGCCGCACCGGCGCCGTCGGCCACGTCGCCCAGTCCGTCGAGATGAAGCGCGCCGGTCATCCCGACCCAGGCCACAAGCCCCAGCAGCGCGGCGAGCCAATCGTCGCCTATCCGGGCGCCCAGCCACCAGGCGCCCGCCACGGCGGCGCCCACGGCCAGTCCCGCCACCGGGAACCAGCGCATCGACGCGGCAAAATCCTCCGCATCGGCCTGCACCGCCGGAAGCGGCAGTCGCGTCAGGAACTGAAGCGCGAGGACGAGCCGCCTCATGCCAGCCTCTCCCTCATGATGCCTGGCCGCTGTCGAGCGAGAGGATCTGCGCGGCGGGCAGGCCCTCGCCCGGCCAGAGGCGCAGGCTGACCAGCGCGCCGTAAGGCAGTTCGAAGGCCCAGACCTGCCGGTGATCGAAGCCGAACAACACCGCAAGCGCCGCGCGCATGGCACCGCCGTGGGTGAGGATCAGGCTGGCACGGTCGATCTGCATGAGCGCCTCGCCGATGCGGGCGCGGAGTTGCGACCAGCGCTCGCCGCCGGGAGGGGCATGGATCTCGGGATCGTCCCAGAACCGCGCCTGCACGGCCGGATCGAGCTGCTGGGGGGCAAGCCCGTCCCAGTCCCCGAAGTCGATTTCGCGCCAGCGCGGGTCGAGGTCATGCCGCTGCCGACGCATCGCCGCGATCTGCGCGGCGGGAATGCTCGATCGTTGCAGATCGGAGGAGACCACCCGCTCGAACGTCAGGCCCGTCGCCCGCGTCACGCAGTGTGCCACCCCGGCAGGCGTCGGCGGATCGTCGCGGTGGCCGAGCAGCAGCCCCGGCTCGCGCGGCGCGCCGTGGCGCATGAGGTGGACGAGCACGCCGTTCACGCTTCCACAGGCCCTGCGCCCGCGACCGCGGCCTCCGCGAAAGTGGCCATGCCGTCATGCGCAGCCAGCGCCGAGCGCACGATCTGCGCCGCAACCGCCGCGCCCGAGCCTTCGCCCAGCCTCATGCCAAGGTGCAGCAGCGGGTCCAGTCCGAAGCGTTCGAGCAGCCGGACATGTCCCGCCTCGGCCGAGCAGTGCGCGGCCAGGCAGTGCCCCAGAAAGGCGCCATTGTCCGCAAGCAGCGGCGCCATGGCCGCGCAGGCGATGAACCCGTCGAGCAGGACCGGCACCCGCAAGTGCCGCGCCGCCAGCACCGCGCCCGCCATGGCCGCGATCTCGCGCCCACCGAGACGGCGCAAGGTCTCGAAAGCATCGGTACAATCGGCGCCGTGCAGCGTGAGTGCCGCCGCAACCGCCTCCGCCTTGCGGACGAGCCCGGCATCGTCGAGCCCGGTGCCGCGCCCGACCCACTCGCCTGCCTCACCGCCGAAGACTTGCGCCGCGAGCGCGGCGGCGGGCGTCGTATTGCCGATGCCCATCTCGCCCACGAAGCACAGGTCACTGTCCGCCGCGACCGCAGCCGCTCCGGCATTGAGCGCGGCAAGACATTCCGCCTCGCTCATGGCCGGCTCGCGGGTGATATCGCCGGTCGGACGGCGGAGATCGAGCGGCACCACCGCCAGCTCCGCGCCGCAGGCCCGGGTCAGCGCATTGATCGCCGCGCCGCCCGCCTCAAAATTGGCGACCATCTGCACGGTGACTTCAGGCGGATAGGCACTGACCCCGCGAGCGGCGACGCCGTGGTTGCCCGCGAAGATCACGGCGCGGATGCGCTCCGCCCGCGGACGTTCGCGCCCTTGCCAACCGGCCATGAACACCGCGATGTCCTCCAGCCGGCCGAGCGAGCCGAGCGGCTTGGTGAGCACCGCCTGCCGTGCGCGCGCCGCTTCCAGCGCGGCGCCGTCCGGTTCGGGCAAGTCGGCCAGCGCGGCGGTGAAGGCGGCGCGGTTCTCGAAGCGGATCATGTGCCGATAAACCCTTCCGGCGGCGTGCGGGTGATGAAATGGCCTTTCACGCCCTGCGGCCACTCGCGGTACGGCACTTGTCCGTGCTCGCTGGCGGCATGGCGCACGGCATACTCAAGGATCGCGCGGGCGGCGTCCTCGTCCGGCGTGAAATCGCCGAGGACATAGCCAAGCTTGCCCGGCGCGCGGATCGCCACGGTGCAGTGGCGCTGGCAGGCAAAGAGGCAGGGCATTTCCTGAACCGCAACGCCCTGAAGCGCGGGTTCGGCAGCCTGTACGTCGCGCATGGCCTCGGCCAGCAGGGTGCCGCCGCGCTGACCCGCCTCGTTCTCGCGCGCTTCGGCGGAGTGACGGCAGGTGTTGCACACCACCACGGAAGGACCGGGTTCGACGGGGTGAAGCATCAGAACCGGCTCCCCGGCGCGAAAGCGAGAATGGCGGTAACGAATAGTCGGCAGTTCACGGCATGTCCTTCCAGCGAGCATCGAACCCGGCCGGGTCGGCGCGCACACGAAAGGCGGCAATCGTGCGGGCAGGCGACGACAGACCCTCTCGCGCCGCACCGGCACGGCAGTGGCTGTCGCTCTGCGAGGAATGGCCCCGTTCGCCCGGCTCACCCTGTCCGGTCGAAGAACGACTGCGGCAGGCAGGTCTCCTGGCTCACGGGTCGGTGCCGGTTCGGCCGCCTTCTCAGGAGCTTGCACCCCCAATGGCGAAATGGCCGCACGGCTCGCCGCTTACAGTTGCAGGGGCAGCCCGGGGCTTGAACCCGCGTTCCCTTTTGATCCCCTCGCGGGGAACCTGTCGCAGGGGCGGCCCTATCGGGTGGCGGCCCGGCGTGCAAGAGCCCGCCGCTTGCGCGCCCCTGCGAAGTGCCATAGGTCCCGGCGCCGATGACCGCCTGCCCCGCCCTGCTCGTCGCCGCCCCTTCCTCGGGACAGGGCAAGACCCTCGTCACCGCCGCCCTCGCCCGGCGCCATGTCCGCGCCGGACGCCGGGTGCGGGTGTTCAAGTGCGGGCCGGACTTCCTCGACCCGATGGTCCACGAAGTGGCCAGCGGCGCGCCCGTCCACCAGCTCGACCTGTTCATGTGCGGTGAGGACCAGTGCCGCGCGCTGCTGCACGAAGCGGCGCAGGAGGCGGACCTGATCCTCGTCGAAGGTGTGATGGGCCTGTTCGACGGCACGCCCTCCTCGGCCGATCTTGCCCGGCACTTCGGCCTGCCGGTTATGGCGGTGATGGACGGTTCCGCCATGGCGCAGACCTTCGGCGCGCTCGTCCACGGCCTTGCCACATATCGGGAGGACGTGACCTTGGCCGCCGTGCTCGCCAACCGGGTCGGCAGCGAGCGCCATGCCGAACTGCTGCAATGCGGGATACCGGAAGACGTGCAGTGGCTCGGCGCGATGCGGCGCGACGAGGACATGGGCCTGCCCGAGCGTCACCTCGGCCTCGTGCAGGCGGGCGAGATCGCGGATATCGAAGCCCGTATCGACCGGGCTGCCGACCTGCTTCCGAAAAGCGCGCTGTGGCTGCCCGAACCGGTAGCCTTCCCGGCGCCCCGCGCCGCTCCGCCGGTTCCCGCCGCCTTGGCAGGCAGGCGCATCGCCATCGCTCGCGACGAGGCTTTCGGCTTCATCTACCGGGCCAACCTCGACTTCCTGGAACGCGCAGGCGCGGTGCTCTCGTTCTTCTCGCCCCTGCGCGATGACGCCTTGCCGGACTGCGACGCGCTCTGGCTGCCGGGCGGCTACCCTGAGCTTCACCTGACCGCCCTATCCGCCAACCACCCGATGATCGAGGCTGTCCGGAGCCATTTCCTGGCCGGGCGTCCGATCCTCGCGGAATGCGGCGGCATGCTCTACGCCTGCGAAAGGCTGACGGATGCGGCGGGCACCGGCGCGCCGATGTTGGGCCTGCTCCCGGCGCGCGCGGCCATGCAGAAGCGTCTGGTCGCACTCGGCATGCAGGAGGCGGACATGGCGGAGCATACGGTGCGCGGCCACACCTTCCACTATTCCAGGCTGGAGACCGCCCTCGAACCGATCGCGCTCGCCCGGACGCCGGACGGGCGCACGGGCGAGCGGATATTCCGGCAAGGCTCGCTCACGGCGAGCTACATGCACCTCTACTTCCCGTCCGCGCCGGAACTGATCGCGGCGTTGCTGGGGTGAGATCGCCGCCGGTCAGGCGATCGCAGGCAGCTTCGCGAGGTACTTGTCGAGCGTGATCGGATAGTCGCGAACCCGTACTCCGGTCGCGTTGTAAACAGCGTTCGCCACCGCCGCACCCACGCCGCAGAGGCCGAGTTCGCCCACACCCTTGGCCTTCATCGGCGAGACCTTGTCGTCCGCCTCGTCGAGGAACACCACCTCCTGGTGCGGAATGTCGGCGTGGACCGGCACTTCGTACCCGGCAAGGTCGTGATTGACGAAGAAGCCGAAGCGCTTGTCGACCGCCAGTTCCTCCATCAGCGCGCCGCCGACACCCATCGTCATCGCGCCGATCACCTGGCTGCGCGCGGTCTTGGGGTTGAGGATACGCCCGGCGGCGCAAACCGCCAACATGCGGCGCACCCGCGTCTCGCCGGTGTAGGAATCCACCGCCGCCTCGACGAAATGCGCACCGAAAGTCGATTGCTGGAACGTCTTGCCGAGATCGCCCCACTGCATCGTCTCTTCGGCGACAAGCTCGCCGGACTTCGCCGCTTCGGCCAGCGCCACCGAACGATTGCCCGCGCGGACCTCGCCGTCGACGAACTGCACGCTGGCCGGGTCCATGCCGAGCCGCTGCGCCGCCATGTCGCGCAGCTTCGCGCAGGCCGCATAGACGCCGGAAGTCGAGCTGTTGGCGCCCCACTGGCCGCCCGAACCCGCCGATGCCGGGAACGACGAATCTCCCAGCTTCACGCGCACTTTCTCGACCGGCAGCCCCATCATCTCCGCCGCGGTCTGGGCGATGATCGTGTAGGAGCCGGTGCCGATATCGGTCATGTCGGTCTCGACCGTGACCGTGCCGTCGCCCGCCAGCCGCACCCGTGCCGCCGAAGTCATGTTGATGTTGTTGCGGAACGCCGCCGCGACGCCCATGCCGATCAGCCAGCGCCCTTCACGGACTTGCGCGGGCTTGGCACTGCGCCGGTTCCAGCCGAACCGCGCCGCGCCGTCTTCGAGACAGCGCACGAAATTCCGCTGCGAGAACGGACGCTCGGGCTTCTCGGGATCGACCTGGGTGTCGTTGAGCACGCGGAACTTCACCGGGTCCATGGCCAGCTTCTCGGCCATTTCGTCGATGGCGATCTCCAGCGCCATCAGTCCCGGCGCCTCGCCCGGTGCCCGCATGGCATTGGCTTCGGGCAAGTCGAGTTCGGCCAGCCGCATCGCCGTCAGGCGATTGGCCCCGGCGTAGAGCAGCTTGGTCTGCTGCGTCGCCGCTTCCGGGCCACCGCCGGGCAAGTCGCCCGACCAGCTTTCGTGGCCGATCGCGGTGAGCCTGCCGTCCTTCGTCGCGCCCAGGCGGATGCGCTGGATCGTCGCGGGACGGTGGGTGGCGTTGTTGAGCATCAGCGGGCGCGGCATGGCGATCTTGACCGGCCTGCCGCAGGCCTTGGCTCCCAGCGCCGCCATGACGGCATCGGCACGCAGGAACAGCTTTCCTCCGAATCCGCCGCCGACATAAGGCGAGCGGACATGGACCTTTTCCGGCGGCATCTGGAAAGTCGTGGCCAATTCGCGCTTGTTCCAGGCGATCATCTGGTTCGAGGTCCAGACCGACAGCGCATCCCCCTCCCACCAGGCGATCGTGGCGAAAGGCTCCATCATCGCGTGATTCTGGTCGGGCGTGGTGTAGGTCTGGTCCACCTGCACCGGCGCCGAGGCGAATGCTCCCGCGAAATCGCCCGTATGCGTGTCGGCATCATTGCCGGTGAGCGACTGCGCGCCGGGCTTTTCCTTGGCCAGATCGAAACGTCCCTGCCCACGGTCGTAAGTGATCCGCACCGCATTGGCGGCGCTGCGCGCCTGCTCGAAGCTCTCCGCGATCACCACGGCCAGGGCCTGGTGGTAGTGATCGACGTTCGGCCCACCGAGCAGCTTGGCAGTGTTCATGTTGCCCTTGCCGAGCGGCTGCGCGTTCTCGGCAGAGACAATCGCCAGCACGCCCGGCATCCGGCGCGCTTCCTCGGCATGGAAAGAGGCGATGCGGCCCTTGGCGATCCCGGCGCCGATCACGTAGCCGAAGGCGGGCTTGGCCGGAACCTCGCCGTGCTCATAGGCATAGGGCGCCTGCCCGGTGGTCTTGAGCTTGCCGTCCACGCGGTCGACCGCCTGGCCGATGACCTTCATCGCGTCGATGGGATTGGGGCCCGCAGGCGTGTCGAACTTCATGCCCGGTTCTCCGCGATAAGCGCCGCCAGCGTGCGTTCGGCCAGCGTGACCTTGAAGGCGTTCTCGTGCGTGGGTCGCGCCTCGGAAAAAGCCGTTTTCACCGCCGCACCCGCGCCATTGCGAAGCTGCGCATCCGCCGCCTCGACCCGCCAGGGCCGTGGAGCAACCCCGCCGAAAGCGACCCGGCCGCTGCCGTCCTCGTTGAGCACCGCCGCCACCGAGACAAGCGCGAAGGCATAAGACGCCCGGTCGCGGACCTTGTGATAGAAATGCCGTCCACCCAGAGGCTTGGGCAAGGTCACGGCGGTAATCAGCTCGCCGGGCTGGAGCACGTTCTCCACATGCGGGGTATCGCCCGGCAGACGGTGGAATTCGCCGATCGGCACGCTGCGGGTCTTGCCCCCGGCATCGACGGTCTCGACCGCCGCATCCAGCACGCGCAGGGCTATCGCCATGTCGCTGGGATGGGTGGCGATGCAGGCATCGCTCGTGCCGATCACCCCGAGCGGGCGGCTGAACCCGCCGATCGCCGCGCAACCGGAGCCGGGCTTGCGCTTGTTGCAGGCCTGGTTGGTGTCGTAGAAGTAAGGGCAACGGGTGCGCTGAAGCAGGTTGCCGCCGGTCGTCGCCTTGTTGCGCAGCTGGCCCGAGGCCCCCGCGACGATAGCGCGGGTCAGCACGCCGTAGTCCTTGCGCACCCGCGGATCCGCCGCCAGCGCGGTGTTGCTGACGAGCGTGCCGATACGCAGACCGCCTTGCTTCGTCTCCTCGATCCGGTCGAGGCCGAGGTCCTGCACGTCGACGAGATGCGTCGGTGTCTCGATCTCCAGCTTCATCAGGTCGAGCAGATTGGTGCCGCCGGCGATGAACTTGGCGCCCTTATGCGCGGCGACGGCAGCCGCAGCCGCAGCCGGGGTCTTCGCGCGCTCGTAAGTGAAGGCCCTCATGCCCGAACCTCCGCATCGTGGGTTTCCGCCATCCGGACACCGGCGACTTCCGCCATGGCCTCCGCAATGTTCGAATAGGCACCGCAGCGGCAGATATTGCCGCTCATGCGCTCGCGCATTTCCAGCACCGTCATTTCCGGCGCGCCGCCGATATCGTCCTGGACGTGGCTGGGAATGCCCGCCCTGATCTCTTCCAGCACCGCCACCGCCGAACAGATCTGCCCCGGCGTGCAATAGCCGCACTGAAAACCGTCATGCTTCACGAAAGCCGCCTGCATCGGGTGCAGTTCGTCCGGCGTGCCAAGCCCCTCGATCGTCGTCACCGCATCGCCTTCGTGCATCACCGCAAGGCTGAGACAGGAATTGATGCGCGTGCCGTTCACCAGCACCGTGCAGGCGCCGCACTGGCCGTGGTCGCAGCCCTTCTTGGTGCCCATCAGGCCGATATGGTCGCGCAGCGCATCGAGCAGCGTCGTGCGCGTATCGAGCATGAGCGCCTGCGCCTTGCCGTTGACCTTGAAGGAAACCGCCATCGTCGGGGGCTGCTGTGCCATGGGTGCCGCTCCTTCCGCGACGGACGGGATGGCGGAAATGCCGACGCTGGCCACGCCGCCCGCCAGAACCGCACGTCTGGATACCTCGAAATGCCCCGCTTCCAGCGAGGCCTCGCTCGACGTTTCGTTCATTGCCCGTCCTTTTCGCACCATTGGGACGGTTGGCCGTCCGTCAGGCAAGATAACCTATAGGTGAGCGAAACGTCACTGCGCTAAGTCGCATACCGTCATGAACGCAGCTCATGATGGATTGCTCCCGGCCTTCAGCCGGTCTGGCGCAGCAGATTGCGGCCATCATGCTTGGCCTGGTAGAGCGCGCGATCCGCGCGGACCATCAATTCCTCGCAATCGACGTCACCGAGGCACGAGGCCAGACCGATGCTGACCGTCACTTGCGGCAGGTCGAGTGGCTCCCAGTCGATGGCTTCCACCGCGCGGCGCACGCGCTCGGCAACGGCGAAAGCCATTTCCGCCTCGGTCGCGGGCAGGACGATCAGGAACTCCTCCCCGCCGATGCGACCGACAAGATCCGCCCCCCGGACCGCCAGCGCGCAGACTTGCGCCACCCGGCGGATCACCTGATCGCCCACGGCATGGCCGAACCGGTCGTTGATGAGCTTGAAGCGGTCGATGTCCAGCGCCGCGATCGAGAGCGGTCCGCCCAGCGTCGCCGCCCTGCCGATCTCGGTATCGAGACAGGCCATGACCTTGCGGCGATTGGCAATCTCGGTCAGCGCATCGGTTTCGGCGAGATGGATCGCCTCGTCCGCCCGTGCTTCCGCCCGCGCCCGCGCGCTGGCCAGTTCCATCGCCGCGAGCACGCGGCTGGTCACGTCCTGGAAGATGCCGAAGATCGCCCCCGGCTTGCCGTCCTCGCGCAGTTCCACTTCGCTGCAACTGTAGACGTAACGGATTTCCCCGTCCGCGCGGACGATGCGCGCCTCGAATTCGATCGGGCTCAGGGTTTCCAGGCTCTCCGCCAGCGTGCCTTCCACCAGCAAGCGATCCTCGGGGTGATAGAAGTTCACCGCCATGTCCAGCGAAGGCAGCGGCCCGGGTTCGAGGCCGTGGATGCGGAACACCTCGCCCGACCAGAACAGCCGCTGCTCCGCAAGTTCCAGTCGCCAGTGGCCGACCTTGGCGATGCCCTCGGACATTTCCAGCCAGCGCTTGCCGCGCTCCACTTCGGCGAAGCTCCGATCACGCATGGCGATCAGCGCGGCCAGGGGAAGCGCCGAGACCAGCAGGGTGAAGAGATAGAACTGGAAGAACAGCACTTCCACGCCCGTGCCTGCATCCGTCAGACTGATCGATCCCCGCCCCTGCCAGATCGCCACCGAACCGATCGCGGCGATCGTCAGGATACTGCATGTCGCCCCGGTCGCGCCGAGGAAATAGGTCGCGAAGAGCACGCAGAGCAACGGCAGGAACAGCAGCGGGTAGGTCGATTGGACGAAGACGGCCGCGGTGGTCCCCGCCACCAGCGCCAGGACCAGCGCCGTGAGGCCGAAATGCCCGACACCTCTGACCGGACCACTCGTGCCGGGGTGCACGAAGTTCATGATCAGCGGCACGACGATCAGGATGCCCAGCGCCACGGTGGTCAGCCAGGACAGGAACATATGGCCGAAATTGTCTCCGGCGATGAGGCTGGCGACGGTCGCACTCGCCACCGAAGCGAAGATCGCGGCGAGGCAGAAGCGCAGGATCGCGGAAATGTGGAAGAACGAATCGTTGCGCCGCTGGATGTCGCGCATGACCCCGAAGGCGATCAACGCTTCCAGCACATTGGCGCCGGTCAGCCCAAGCGAAAGACCCGGTCGTCCGTTGAATACGAGATTGGCCAGGAAGCTGGCAAAGGTCAGTGCCGCCACGACCCATCGTCGCTGGCCCGGCTGGGCGAGCAGGAGCGCCGCCACCGCCACGCCGCTGGCGGGCCAGACGGTAGCGATCCCGTCAGCTCCGCGCGTTACCTGAAGCGCGATGATCGCCAGGAAGAAATAGAGACCGCCCGCCAGTGCCGCCGCTAGAATCGTCCGACCAAGATTGCTGCTACCCACCTGTCCGAGATAGCGGCCTGCTCGACCGATTTCGACATAATATCCATCATCATGCAAAATTTCGGTGCACCGATGCGGGACGGCCGGGCAACTTCTGCCCGGGAAAGGCTTGGCGGAGCGGGAGGGATTCGAACCCTCGATACGCTTTTGACGTATACTCACTTTCCAGGCGAGCGCCTTCGACCACTCGG
>PJTY01000973.1_pt1 | contig 11635 bp, 6 predicted proteins | sample 1512121 | NCBI WGS metagenome assembly PJTY01 (sample SAMN08177680, study PRJNA422409) | Soil metagenome, whole genome shotgun sequencing project. | isolation source: Soil enriched (2) on filter paper: alkali lignin treatment | place: USA: Madison | collected 2015-01-15 | reverse complement strand
CTGCACCTGCTGCGCGTCGCCTATGGCGGCATGATGGGCGGGATCACCAATATCGACCAGCAGGGCTTCGGCTCGGCCGCATTCCACTCCTGGCCCGACATGATGAAGTGGGACGCCATCACCGGCGACTACGGCATGGGCTTCTACGGCCATGCCATCACTTCGGCGACCTACATGGTGAGCGACCCGCAGTTCGGCTGGCTCGGCTTCGGCGGCGACCTGACGACCAAGGGCGGCAAGGTCCATATCGAACCAAAGGACGGCGCCCGTCGCCGTCTGTTCATCGCCCCCGCCGGTCTCTGGATCACGCTGGAGGCAGGCCGCATCAAGAGCGCGGATTACGACGCCAAGACCGGCAAGATCGTGCTCACGCTCGACCCGGCCTCGACCACCGCACCCACCGCCCGCCTGCTGTTCGAGACCACCACGGCCGGCGGCAAGACTTATGGCACGGACACCGGCACGGCGGATCGCGGCGGCTATGCCATCGCGCTCGGCACCGGCGAAACCGCCGTCACGCTCAGCCCGCGCTGATAATGAAAACCCTGCTTCAGGCTTCGGTGCTGGCACTAGCCATTCCGTCAGCACCGGCGCTTGCCTCCCCGGCCGCCCAATCCACACCGAGTGCGTCTTGTGCGGCCGGGGCGTGGCAGGTCGCAGCAACCGATCCGTCGGACGCGGCCAATTCCGCGCTGCCGCTCCAGATGGAAAGCGAACACTTCGCGCTCCACTGGAAGCCCGGCACGGTGGAGCCGGACGTCGCCAAGGCTGCCACGAAGCACCTCGAATATGTCTGGAACTATTTCCTCGGCACCCTGAAATTTCCCGAGCCTCATTGCGGTTCGGCGACGAAGTTCAAGGTCAATGCCTATATCGGCGTGGGCTACGGCCTGACCGGCGGCGCCGACGAACTCGGCCACATGGGCATGTGGATCGACCCCGGCGCGCTCAAGGATAGCTTCGGCCTCGCGCATGAACTGACCCACGCCTTGCAGGCCGCTACCGGTCGCCTGATGGACTCGCCCTTCACCGGCTGGCTGTTCGAAAGCCACGCCAACTGGATGACCGTGCAATTGCCGGAATTCCGCGAGAACACCCATTGCTCGGTGCTGCTCAAGCAGTACCCCCACCTCTATTACGGCTCGACCCGGACGCGCTACTGCAACTGGCAGTTCCTCGAATACCTCAAGGACACCAAGGGCTTCGAAGCGGTCAACGCGATCTGGCGCACCGCGCCCGGCAAGGACGACCCGGCGCGCCTCACCGCCGATCCCTTCAGCGTGCTTCAGCGCAACATGGGCTGGACGCAGGACCAGCTCAACGACACGTTCGGCGACTGGGCGCTCCACAACGCCAACTGGGACTACACGAACCCGGACGGCAGCGACCAGGGCCCGGTCTTCCGCCGCAACTACGGCACGTACGACCAGACCACTGACGCGGGCATCCTTTCCGCCACCGTGCTCGATCCCATCGACCTGAAGCGCCGCCGCTTTGCCGTGCCCGAGATGTGGGCGCCGCAGCGCTGGGGCTATAACCTGGTCAAGCTGCACCCCGACGCCGGGCGAGACCATGTGACCGTGACCTTCCGCGGCGTGGTCCAGCAGGCGAGCGCCGTCGCCTCACTGCCGGGACTGGCCGATGAACCGGAGACGATCCCGTCGCACTCCTCGGACTGGCGCTGGGGTGTGGTCGCCGTCGGCGCGGACGGCAAGAGCCGCATGACCGCCCTCCAGCGCGGCGCGAAGGGGACGACTTCGATCGCGGTACACCCCGGCGATACCGGGCTCTACCTCGTCGTCATGGCCACGCCCTCCGAGATGCAGAAGATCCGCTGGGATCAGCCCTGGTATTCGATCTACCGCTATCCTTGGATGGTCGAGTTCGACGGCGCCCTCCCCGACGCGCCCGAGCCGATCCCCGGCGGCCATCGCCATCCCAACGGCGGCGGCTGGGTCGGCCCGCAGGCGAACGTGGCCGCGAGCGCCTATGTCGGCCCCTATGCCCGCGTGATCTCCGGCACCGTCTCCGGCAAGGCACGGATCGAGGATCACGCCGTGGTTCTGGACAAGGCCCAGGTGCTCGGCGACGCGGTGGTTTCCGGGCTGACCGTGCTGCGCGGCGATACCGTCATCAAGGACAAGGCCCATGCGGCTACCGCCATGCTTGCCTTGGGCGAATACGAACGGGGCATCGTTCTTTCGGGAACGGCCCGGAACATCGGCGACGTCGAGCAACGTGGCGGTTCCGCCTCAACCGGCGTATTCTATGGCTTCGTCGATCCGGGAACGGTCAAGGACGCCAAGCACGGCGCGGACCTCACCGCGCCGGTGCCCGAAGTCACCGCCAAACCGCGCTATCGCTGGATACCCTGAGAACCGGGAAGGCGCCCCGGAAACTGCCCCGGAAACTCCAACGTGACGCTCAGGCCCGGCCGGTTGTCGGCAAAGACGATCCGCGCACCATGGACCTGCGCGATCGCCGCGACCATGCTCAGCCCCAGCCCCTCGCCCGGCACGCCCGCCGAGCTTTCTGCGCGGTAGAACGGCTCCGTCACCCGCGCGAGATCGGCCGGGGCGAGGCCGGGGCCGTCGTCGGACACCGCCAGCAGCAGGTCTCCGCCCTGCCGTCCGGCCCGCACGTCCACCCGGCTCCCGTCCGGCGCATGCTTGAGCGCATTGTCGAGCAGGTTGGACATGGCCTGGAACACCAGATCCAGATCGAGATCCGCCACCAGCGGCCGCCGCGCATCGAGCAGGAGGTCGATGCCGCGCCGCTCCGCTTCGGGCTGGTAGAATTCCACCACGTCCTCCAGCAGTTGCACGACATCGGTGCGCTGGATCTGCGCGGCGGCCCTGCCGCCTTCGAGCCGCGAAATGCGGATCAGCGCCGCGAAAATCTGCCGCAGCCGGTTCGCCTCGACGATAGCCTCGGAGACGGCACGACGGGCCCCGAAATTACAGTCCGGATCTTCACCGAGATCGTGTTCCAGCACTTCCAGCTTTCCGGCCAGGCGCGCCAGCGGCGTGCGCAGTTCATGCGCCACATTGTCCGACACCCGGCGGACCGCCTCGAACAGGCTCTCGATCCGCGAGAGCATCAGGTTGAGCGTGACGCCGAGACGGTCGAAGTCGTCGTTGGTGCCGCGCACCTGCACGCGGCCGGACAAGTCGCCCTCCATCACCTGGAGCGCGGTGGACGCCACCATGTCGATGCGCTTGCCGATTGCGCGGCTCATCAGCCACCCCCCGATCAGGCCCAGCGCCAGCGTGCCGCAAAGCAGCCAGATCGCGCCGGTGCGCAAGAGGTCCTCATCGTCGAGGATGTCCTGCACATCCCGCCCCACGATCAGGCGTCCGCCGTCCGGCATGGTCCGGTCGCGAACGATGGCCGAGTGGTCGATCTCGAAGCCGTCCACGAAACGGTCGGCCTCGATCACGGTAAGGTCCCTGCCGGGCTTCGGCGGCCAGCTCGGCAGATTGGCAGAGACGATCTCGCCGTCGGGCGCGACGAGGACGTGGAACGCGGCCCGCGCGGCTGACCGGTGTGCCCGCCGGTCCAGCGCGTCCTGCGCAGCGGCCATCCCGGACTTGCGGTAGATCGCGCCGATCTCGCCCGCCTCGGTTTCCACCCGCGCGCGAACCTCCGCCATCGGCCGCGTTACCCGCCACCAATAGCCTGCGCCGAACAGCACCGCGACCGACAGGCTGAACAACACCGCATAAGTCAGTGCCAGCCGGAACGAGAGGCTGCGCAAAAGGCGCGTCATCGCCGGATCACTCCGCTCGCATGACGTAGCCGAGACCCCGGATCGTGTGGATCAGAGAAGTCTCATCGTCCTCGGTGATTTTCTGCCGCAGCTTCGAGATATGCTGGTCGATGATATTGGTCTGCGGGTCGAAATTGTAGTCCCAGACGTTTTCGAGCAGCATCGAGCGCGTGACCACCCGCCCGGCATTGCGCGCGAGATAGGCCAGGATGCGCAGCTCCCGCAGGGTCAGGTTGATGCGCCGCCCCGCGCGCGAGACGACATGGGCAACAAGATCGATCTCCAGGTCGCCCACCCGCAGGATGTCTCCCGGCTCAGCCACGGCGGCGTTGCGGCGACCGAGGCTGTCGACCCGCGCCAGCAGTTCGGACATGGCGAAAGGCTTGGCCATGTAGTCGTCCCCCCCCGCCCGCAGGCCGCGGACGCGTTCGTCCACGTCCCCCAGCGCGCTGACGATCAGGACCGGCGTGGTGTTCTCGGTGGCGCGCAGGGCCGCCAGCAGCTTGAGCCCGTCGAGCGAGGGCAACATGCGGTCCAGCACGATCACGTCGTAGGTCTCGCAAGTGGCCTGGATCAGCCCCTCGCGCCCGTCGCCGCGGTGATCGACGAGATGCCCGGCCTCGCGCAGACCCGCCGCGACGTGGGCGGCCAGGCTGGCATCGTCTTCGACAAGCAGGATCTGCATAAACTTCGGTCCCGGCACGGCATTACGGAAATAGGCGCGTCAAACAGCCCGCCCGTATCGATCCGCCGCTCGCACGTCGAGCGGCAGGCCGCCCGCAACATGGGCAAATCCAAATGTTTCCGCAATCCTGCCGAGACAAGGCTGCGGCATAGGCCGGAAATGACCGCGACCGTCACTGCTCCCCCGCACGCCCTTCCGGCCACGACCCTCAGAACGGCCGCACCGCGCCTGATCCACGTCCTGGCCGTCGGCGGCGCGCACCAATTGCCGCATATCGTGCCGGTCGCCTGCGAACTGGAACGGCGCCATCCCGGCAGCGTGACGGTCTTCGTGCCCAAGGCGGCCGACGCCGAGGCAGTCCGCGAACTTGCCGCAAAGATCGGCCTGCCCCTGCCCGCTCTCGTCGAGATGCGGCTGCCGTCGGCCCTCAAGGCCGTAATCCCCGGTTTCGCCCGCAAGCTGGCGCGGCTGGTCTACTGGTCCTCGCTGATCCGCGATGCCGAACTGGTCCTCTGCGCCGAACGCACATCGACCATTCTTGCACGGCTGTGGAAGCAGTGCCCCCCGCTCGTCCATATCCCGCACGGCGCGGGCGACCGCGCGGTCGGTTTCGAGAAGCGCTTCGAACTGTTCGAGCACGTGATCGTCGCCGGAAAGAAGGACCGAGACCGCCTGCTCGCCGCCGGTCTGGTGACGCCGGAAAACTGCACTGCCACCGGCCCGATCAAGCTGGCCGCCATGCTGCGTGCCGGTCTGAACCGCACGCCGCTGTTCGACAATGACCGCAAGACAGTGCTTTACAACCCGCATTTCACGGCGAAGCTCAATTCCTTCGACGCCTTCGCGAAGAAGCTGATCGACGCCGTGGTGCGGGACGGTCGCTACAACCTCGTCGTCGCCCCGCACGTCCGCATGGCGGCGGGCTTGTCCGCGCGCCAGCGCCGCGAGTGGGAAGCGCTTTCCGTGCCCGGCCAGGTGATCGTCGATCTCGGCTCGCCGCGCTGCAACGACATGACTTATACCTGCGCCGCCGATCTCTATCTCGGCGACGTGAGCAGCCAGGTCTACGAATTCCTGATCCGCCCGCGCCCGTGCCTCTTCGTCAACGCCCACGGCGCACAGTGGCAGGACAGCGAGGACTACGCGATGTGGCACTTCGGCGATGTCGTCACGCCCGACGCCGATCCGGTGGCCGCCATCGACCAAGCCTTCGCCGATCACCGCGCCTATGTCGCCTGGCAGAAGGAGCGCATGCGCTACGCGATCGGCGGACTCGACTGGAAGCCGGACGGCACGCCGTTTCTTGCCGGTGAGGACCCGATCCGCTTCGCCGCCGACATTGTCGCGCGCGTGGCCGGGTTACAGCCCGCCCGCGCCTGACTGGAGGCGGGGCGGGCCGAGAGGTGTGTGCCTTTCAGCTCATGCCGCCCATGGCGCGGACGTAAGCGACGTTCGCCCGCATCCGCGCGGTCTGGACGCCGATCCACGAGCGCTGCGCATCGAGCGCATCGGTCTGCGCGGTCACCACTTCGAGATAGTCCGAAGCGCCGTCCCGGTAGCGCGACAGCGCGATCTCGCTGGTGCGCTGGGCCGCCTGCGCGGCGTCGCGCTGCGCCGAGGCCTGGGTTTCGAGGTGATGCATCGCCGCGATCGCGTCTTCCACGTCCTGGAAGGCGCCGAGCACGGTGGAGCGATAGTTCGCCGCCACTTCTTCGTACTCCGCACGCGACATCTTCACCTGCGACTTGCGCGCGCCGCCATCGAACAGCGTCAGCAAGGCCGAGACGGGGCCGAGCGACCAGAACGTGTTGGGCGTGCTCAGCAGGTTGCCATGCGTGGTCTGCCAGCCCGCGCCGCCGCCAAGGCCGATCGAGGGGAACCAGGCCGCTTTCGCCACGCCGATGCGAGCATTGGCGGCAAAGACCCGGCGCTCCGCCGCAGCAATGTCGGGACGGCGCTGGAGCAGTTCCGAAGGCACGCCCACGGCGACGTCCGGCACGTCGAGCGGCTCGCTGCGCATCGGCAGCGAGAATTCCGCGGGCGTGGTGCCGATCAGCGCTGCCAGCTCATGCTCGGTCGCCGCGCGTTCGTTGGCGACGGCCGAGACTTGCGCCTTGGCATTGCCGAGCACGGTACGCGCGCGGTTGACGTCGATGCCCGAAGCGATGCCGCCCGAATGGCGCGTATCGGTGAGCTTGAGCGCACGTTCGAACGCCTCGACCGAACGGTTGAGCAGATCGGCCTGCACATCAAGGCCCCGCAGGCGCAAGTAGGCATCCGCCACCGAGGCCTGAAGGCTGAGACGCGCCGAGGCGAGATCACCGCTGGAGGCGACCGCTTCAGCATTGGCCGCCTTCACCGAATTGCGGACCCGGCCCCAGAGGTCGACTTCGTAGGACAGGCTGCCGCCGACCACGAAGTTGTTGTAGGTCCGCGCCGTGCCGGTCGAAAGCGGGCGGCCCGCCGAGACGCGATCCCGCGAAGCATCGCCGCTGACGCCGACCGTCGGATAGAGGTCGGAAGCAGCGACACCGGCAGAGGCGCGCGCCTGATCGTAACGGGCGAGCGCCGCAGCCAGCGTCGGGCTGGCGGCTTCGGCGCGCTTTTCCAGATCGTCGAGCGTCGGATCGCCGAACATCGACCACCAGTCACCGCGTGCCTCGGCATCGCGCGGGGCGGCCTGAGACCAGCCTTCGACTTCGCGGAAGGCCGGCGGCGCGGCGGTTTCGGGGGCGTGATAGTCGGGCGCCATCGAGCACCCGGCCACGGAACATCCGGCGAGCAGCAGCGCCGCGACTGCGCGCAGCCTAGCCGCCATGAGCCGCACCCTTTGCAGCCGCCGGAGCAGCGGGCTTCGGCGCGGTCTTCTGGATCTTCACCTGATCGCCGCTGCGCATCGAGTCCGGCGGACTGTCGACCACGCGGTCGCCCTGCTTGACACCGACCGAGACCACCACCGACTTGCCGAGATCGCGCGCGATCGTCACCGGGCGCACCGTCACGCGGTCGCCCGCGCCGACGACGGCCACGCTCGGCCCCTTGTCGGTATAGAGGATCGTGCTGCCCGGCAGGGTCAGGCCCTGGACGCCGCCCGCCACGTCGAAGTGCGTTTCCACGAAGGCGCCCGGCTTCAGCGAACCGTCGCTGTTGTCGGCCTGGACTTCGACGAGGACCGCGCCCGACTGGGCATCGACCGCGCCCGCACTGCGGGTGACGGTGCCGGGGAAAGTGCGGCCGGGGAATTCCGGCAGGGTCAGGTTGACGCCGACGCCCTGCTTGACCTGCGCCGAATAGATCTGCGGCACGCGCACGTAGATGCGCATGCGGTGCACGTCGGAAACGGTGAACAGCGGCTGCGCGGCGGCATTGCCCGCCACGACCAGCGCGCCGATCTGTGCCGAACGGCTGGTCACGACGCCCGAGAACGGCGCCGAGAGCCGGGTGAAGCCGCGTGTCGCCTCAAGCTCGCGCACACTGGCGAGCGCGGCATTGGCCAGCGCGGTCTTGGCGGCGAGATCGCCCGCCTTCTCGTCCACTTCCTGCTGCGAGACGGCGTCCTGCTTGAGCATGGCGCTCCAGCGCTTCGAGGTGGTGGCGGCAAGGCGCTGGTTGGCGAGCGCGGTCTGGTAGTCCGCCTTGGCCTGGGCGAGCTGCTGGTCGACTTCCGGCGCATCGAGCACGGCGAGCGTCTGTCCGGCTGCCACCCGGTCGCCGATGTCGGCCTGCCAGTTGCGGACATAGCCGTTGGTGCGGGCATAAATCGCCGCGCTGTTGAAGGCCTGCGCAGTGCCGGGCAGAGCCAGGCCGCCGGCATCGCCCGCACCCGTCGGAGACACGACCGCGACGGTCGGCACGGCGGCATCCTCGGCCACGGTTTCGAGATCGCGGGTGGCGCTGAGGCGGGTGGCGATACCCGCGCCGACCACGGCCAGCGCGATCACCGCCGCACCGATGCCGACGCGCTTCAGGGTGCGGGTCTGCGGGCCGGTCGGGTGAACGGCGGTTTCAGAGGTCGAATCATGCATGGGCGGCCTGCACTTCCTGGGGGGCTGCCTTCTCGCGGCGACGGCCGTGGACGAAGGCGAAGACGGTGGGAACGAAAAGAAGGGTTGCGATGGTGGCACAGATCAGGCCGCCGACGACGGCGCGGCCAAGCGGAGCGTTCTGCTCGCCGCCCTCGCCGAGGCCGAGCGCCATGGGGCCCATGCCGATGATCATCGCCAGCGCGGTCATGAGCACCGGGCGGAAGCGGACGAGGCCCGCCTCCATCGCCGCCTTCACCGGGTCTCCCAGCTCGGCCAGCTTTTCACGGGCGAAGCTGACGACGAGGATCGAGTTGGCGGTGGCGACGCCCATACACATGATCGCACCTGTCAGAGCCGGAACCGACAGTGTAGTCCCGGTCGCGAAGAGCATCCAGACAATACCCGCAAGTGCGGCCGGAAGCGCGGTGATGATCACGAAGGGATCGAGCCAGGACTGGAAGTTGACCACGATCAGCAGGTAGATCAGCACGACCGCCGCCAGCAGGCCCCAGCCGAGGCCGGAGAAGGCGGTGTTCATCGTCTGGTACTGGCCGCGGATGGTGATCGTCGAACCCTTGGGCGCTTCGGCCTTGAGCGAGTCGATCGCCTTCTGCACGTCACCCGCCACGGCACCGAGATCGCGACCCACCGGCGTACCGTAGATGTCGATGACCGGCGCGATGTTGTAGTGCGAGACGACCGGCGCGGTGGTCGAACGGTTCAGCGTCGCCAGCGCGCCCAGCGGCTGCGGACGGGTTCCGGCAGCGGCACCCGAAACCGGCAGGTTCGACAGCTTGCTGATCGAATCCACCGCATATTCCGGCGCCTGGGCAACGACCGAATATTGCACGCCGTTATCGGGGTTCACGAAGAACACCGGCGCGGTCTGCGACGTGCCTGCCAGCGAGTTGCCCAGGCTGGTCGTCACGTCACGCTCGGTGAGGCCGTACTGGCCCGCGCGGGCACGATCGACATCGACGTCGAGCTGCGGCGAGTTGGCGGGCTGCTGGAGCCGCATGTCGGCAAGGCCGGGAATGCGAGCCAGCTTGGCCATCAGCTTCTGGGCATAGACGCGCGAGGCGGCCAGGTCCTTGCCGGCGATCTGGACGTCGATCGGCGAAGGCGAGCCGAAGTTCAGGATCTGGCTGGTGATGTCGGCGGGCAGGAACGAGAACTGGGTGCCGGGGAACAGGCGCGGCAGTTCGCGGCGCAGCTTCTCGACATAACCGTCGGTCGCGGCATGACCCTTGTTCAGGGTGATCAGCATGTCGCCGTCCTGCGGACCGATGGTGCCGCTGTTGTTGTAGACGGTGTTGATCGAACTGACCGGAAGGCCGATGTTGTCGGTGATCGAACCCAGTTCGGACTTCGGGATGACCTTGCGCACTTCCTGCGAGATCCGCTGGAAGCGCAGCGAGGTCTCGTCGATGCGGGTGCCCACCGGCACGCGGACGTGCATGGCGATCTGGCCGGAGTCCACGGTCGGGAAGAAGTTGCTGCCGAGGAACGGCATCAGCCCGAACGAGACGACGACGACCGCCAGGAAGCCCATCATGAAGGCCTTCTGGCCGTTCAGCGCGCGGTGCAGGAGGCCGAGGTAGCCATCACGCAGCTTCTCGAAGCGGGCCTCGAAGCCGCGCTGGAACCGCACGAGGGGGTTTTGCGAATCCGGCGCCCCGGCGTTGTGCGGGTTCTCGCCGTGCGGCGCGTGCGGCTTCAGCAGGTACATCGCCAGGGTCGGCACCAGGGTACGCGACAGGACGAAGGAAGCGATCATCGCGAAGACCACCGACAGCGCCATCGGCACGAAGAGGTAGCCCGCGACGCCGGGCAGGAAGAACATCGGCACGAAGACGATGCAGATGCAGAGCAGCGAGACGAAGGCCGGGGTCACGATCTGGGCGGCGCCGTCGAGGATCGCCTCCATCACGCCCTTGCCCTGTTCGAGGTGCCAGTTGATGTTCTCGATCGTCACGGTCGCGTCGTCGACCAGGATGCCGACCGCGAGCGCGAGCCCGCCCAGCGTCATCACGTTCAGGGTCTGGCCGAAAATCGCGAGCATGGCGATCGCGGCAAGGACCGCGAGCGGGATCGACAGCGCGATGATGACCGTCGAGCGCCAGGAGCCGAGGAACAGCAGGATCATCAGCGAGGTCAGCGCCGCAGCGATGGCGCCTTCGTGGATGACGCCGCTGACCGCCGCCTTCACGAACAGCGACTGGTCGCCGACCGGCAGGATCTTGAGGCTGGCCGGCAGGGTTTCCGCGATCTTGGGAAGGGCCGCCTTGACGCCTTCGACGATCGAGAGCGTCGAGGTCGCACCGTTCTTGAGCACGGTCAGCAGGGCCGAGCGGCTGCCTTCGACGTGCACCACGTTCTGCTGCTGGGCGCTGCCGTCGCGAACATAGGCAACGTCGCGCATGTAGATGGTGGCGCCGTTGACGACCTTCACGGGAAGGTTGTTCAGGGCCTCGATCGAATCCGGCGTGTTGTTCAGGCGCACCGAGTACTGGGTCTCGCCGATCTTGACGAAACCGGCGGGGTTGATCTGGTTCTGCGAGGCGATGGCATTGCCGACGTCGACCGCCGAAAGCCCCTTGGACTGGAGCGCCTGCGGATCAAGGTCGATCTGCACCTGGCGCTGGCGACCGCCCGAAGGGAACGGCATCGCCAGGCCCGGAATGGTGACGAGACCGGTACGGATCTGGTTCTGGCCGATGTCGAACAGCTGCTGCTCGGTCATGCCCTCGCCCGACAGCGCAAGCTGGAGGATCGGCACGGTCGAGGCGCTGTAGTTCAGGATCAGCGGCGGCGTGATGCCGGGCGGCATCTGGCGCAGCACCGTCTGCGACACTGAAGTGACCTGCGCAGTGGCGGTGCGAATGTCGGCGCCGGGCTGGAAGTAGATCTTGACGATGCCGGTGCCCTGGAGCGACTGGCTCTCGATATGCTCGATATCGTTGACCGTAGTGGTCAGCACGCGCTCATAGGGCGTGACGATACGATCCGTCATGTCCTGCGGCGCGAGACCCGCATAGGTCCAGGCGACGGCGATGACCGGCACCTTGATTTCGGGGAAAATGTCCACCGGCGTTCGAAACGCCGCAAGCAGACCGCCGATGGCGATGAGGATGGCCATGACGATGAAGGTCAGAG